>Ga0307942_1000442_pt1:7500-28625 | contig 28625 bp, 28 predicted proteins | sample OrgLakmetagen175_FD_201846 | JGI IMG/M metagenome (GOLD analysis project Ga0307942, IMG submission 201846) | Saline water microbial communities from Organic Lake, Antarctica - #175 | ecosystem: Environmental > Aquatic > Non-marine Saline and Alkaline > Saline | place: Antarctica... | reverse complement strand
CACACACACACACACACACACACACACACACACACACACACACACACACATGCACACACACACACGCACGCACGCACGCACACACACACACACATACACACACACTCGCACACACGCACGCACACACACACACACACACACACACACACACACACACACACACACACACACGCATGAATGCCACTGCTTGTCTTAGCTCTAGGCTGTGTGCGCCAACCACAACATCCTGCTGTTGGGGAGCGCACCTGAGTGTGCTCATGTCCTGGCCTTCTACGTGATGCTCAACCAAGCACTCTTAATCACAAGCGCTCGGCTCGTGCTTGAACCAACTGCTTTTACATCGTGTTTGTAGTCAAGGACAAGGCCAAGAAGCCAGCAGATGAAGGTGACGCAGCTAACAAGGCGAACAAGCTCTCCGCAGCAGAGCTTAGGATTCAAAAAGGTTTGTTTATTTGCATGGCATGTCCACAATGTTTGCTGCAAACAGCACGGCATGCAGCCAGAAAATGAAACAAACAGGGCTTTCCTGCCTGCTCGTGTCTAACTTGCGGAGTTGCTTGTGCGTGCTCATGCAGATTTGGTGGAGCTGTCCCTGCCAAAAAACATTAGCATAAACTTCCCAGAGGGAAAGGAGAAGACCCAGCACTTTGAGATTACAATCTGCCCTGACGAGGGTATCTACAAGTAAGTGGAGAGAGCCTCCTGTTCTTTCCTTGGCTGCACGTATGCTCGCCTTTTTGTGTGGAAGCTATTAGCTGGAAATTAGTACAAAAACAGCATCTGCCATTCAATTTTAATTGCAGAGGAGGAAAGTTCCTTTTTGACTTCACCATCCCTAGCGGCTATCCGCATGACGCACCCAAGGTCCTCTGTAAAACCAAGGTCTGTGGCACGTGCAAAGAAACGCGCAGTAATTTGCAATTAAGCTCCATTTCTTTCCTCGAGAAATCTACAGCAATGTTTCTTCCACTTTTCGCAAAGCATGTTACTAGCCTGCAGTGATCGTCCTTGTGTACACAGGTCGCACGGCCATATCATCACGCTGCAATATGAAGGTGCATTTTTTGTTGTGACGTTTTTCCTCAGGTTTTCCACCCAAACCTGGACTTAGAAGGAAAGATTTGCTTGAACATTTTGCGCGAAGACTGGAAGCCTGTTCTCAGCATTTCCTCGGTCATTTACGGCTTGCAATTCCTTTTCCTGGTGAGCGCCTTCTGTTTGTGGTAGTGTTCTTTGCTCACCACCCACGTATCAAGGCGCTTGGACCCTCTGGCATGTGAAGCAGTTAATTAATATCCACGTGCGCAAGCTTAGTGAATAGCACTGTAGGTATTTATCTTTCATGCCCATATGCTCATTTCCCCCTGTTGAGCTGAGACATGAGTGCCCGAATTTGTTTGCACCTGACTATTATTTGAGGGCATTAGAGGTTAAGGTCGCCTGGTCTGAAGTCTGAAGTCTGAAGTCTGAAGTCTGAATTGCAACGTCTTTGCATGCCACTACATTACGTTCTGGTCGCCTGTAACCGCTCCTCTACACTTGAAATTCTTGGCTGCACAGGACCCTAATCCCGAAGATCCTCTGAACAAAGAAGCCGCTCAAATGTTCCAAGACAACCAACGCCAATTTCAGACATATGTGCAGGTATTTGAGGCAAGAGGGGGGTGATAAGTGGTGCCTTTAAATGATAAGGTCCGCATTATGTTACATGGTAGGTTAGGATTACAAAACAGCCTAGGTCGATTGTGAATGTCCAATTAATTCTGGCACTTATCAGACCTTTCAGCTGCTTTTAGTCGCATTTATTTTCTTAATTTAGCACCTATTGTAGTCACCCCAAGTAATAACTTGTATGGCCTCGGGAGTGGTTCCGGTATCGTTTATGATTTATGATACATTCATTTTGAGGCTCCGGGGTAGCCCGGAATTGGCGGAAATAACCTTTGGTGGGTGGCTGGCTGTGACGAGCGGATATGGTTCCCCGGGGCCCCCTCCCGCTTTCCCTGCTCCCCTCTCAGGCCCTGCCCCAGCCCCAGCTTGAGCTGCAGCCCCAGCCCCAGCATCAGCAGCACCTGTTGCGCCCAAAGAGGTGTACCTGTAAGAAGCAAGCAGCTTTTTCAAGCCGGCAGCTACAGCAGAGGGGAAATAAGCGCTGCAAAAAAAAGGAGGAGCAGCAGGCAGGTGACCAAGCCAAGCTGTGGTGGTCGCACATACCAGAGAGCATCAACGCAGCTCAGCAGTTGAATGTTGCACATGTGGGGCGGCGCATGCAGACAAGGTCACGCACCCAAGCCCACATCCAAGCTGCACCATCAGCACACGCAAGCACAAGCAAAGCGCACAGCAGCAGTGAGGAGACCTAAACCCTAAACCCCCCGAGGACAGCACCAGCGATTGTGGCTAGAGGAGGGAGAAGAAGGGGGGGTTCACATTGTTTGGGACCATAATTTACCCTTTTTTGTCCTTTTCTTTTTACGCCATTCTCATGTTTGTGAAAAGCTAATTTGCCCCTCGCTGACACACACCCACATACACATACATGCGCAGGCACAAGTGCACCAACACACATGTACACGCACAGACGCGCATATGCACTCACACACACACACACGTACGCACACACACGCACACGCACTGGCTGAGCTAAATGCCCGCCGGGATTGGTGCGGGAATGGCTTTAGTGTTTCTTTACAGGGTCCGGGATTACCCAGGATATGCAAAGAGCTTCAGACTTACAGTGTTATGATTAAGTAGCAAATGTTTGCCGGAATTTCCGGGCGCAGCTTGTGTTCGTTAATCAAATAAGCAGGAGTGTGCACAGAACATATGTATTCACCCATTTACAGAGTCTCTTACGCGACCATTAAAGCAGTAATTAAGCTATTAGATGCACCTTTCTGGTCCCAAAGTGGTTAAGATTTACTTTGGACAACTACTGATATATCTAAGGGTGATTTAATAAGGTGTCTATCTTTGCCAACGAGGCTCGGCGAGCCTCAATGAGGCTCGGCACTCCGTGGGGAGGCCCTAGCTGGAAATTACGGTCAGAAATTTACTTTCTCCAATCTGCATGGATTGAGCCGAAACTTTTTATTTCTTAACCTATATGTAAATGAATATTAACGTTGAGACCGGGTGGAAAATATGGGCGTGTGAGCCAGGAAATTCGGTTGCGGGTTACATCCCCAAAGGGTTGCACATTTCTTTTAACCCTTCCTGGTGTTATTATAATATAACAATGGTATTAATGAAGAGACTTGGGTTGAAATATGGGCGTGTCAGCCAGGAAAATTCAGTTAATAAGACATTTGATTGCCCCTCCCCCTCCACACAGCTGCGCACTGCCTACTACTGGCCCATTAACTAAGCTACTGCTGCTGCTAGTCCTCGATGATGTGGAGTGGCACGCTGTTGTTGAAGAAAAAGGCCCAAGTGCTCAATGGACTTCTCCTTGATTGCCTGCCTTTAAGTCGTCCAACCGCTGCTGACTGAGGCCCAGGGCTTGCCTTTTGTTACTGGTGCTGGGCTGCGTGGTGCTGCTGCTAGGGCCTGCTTCTGCTGCTGCTGGCTGCTCCTCCACAGGAATGATCCCCTTTTCACACCCTCCCTGTACCCGCTGCAGTTCCTGTTCTTCAAGTGTGTCTTGCAGGCATTGGAGGGGTTGGAGGGGCCGAGGAACGTGTTGCAGCGCTTGCACTGTAACTGGCAGATGACTTCAGAGTCCCCCTTCAAAGACACAAGCACCATGCGCACACACTGCCACCACCAGGTTTTCTCTTTGCAGCCCTTGACGTGCTGGAAGACATCATCAGATGCTGGGGACTCTCCATTGTAGGACTGAGTGCCATAGATGACAGCCCTTTCCCCATCCAAGTCCATACACTTGAAATCCTCTTCATCAGTCTGATTTTTTGTTGGCTTAATGAACTTCATTCATTTAATAAAATAGAATTTTGGGAATTTTGGGGGGGAATTTTGGGATTTCTGGGGAGATGGGGCTGATTCTCCCAAAAAAGTGGACACCCTCGCTGGCCGACGAGTGTCTTCCACACCGGGAAAGAGGCTCGGCGAGGTCATGACCCACCCTTAGATATATCAGAGTATGTTCCAGCTGGTCCTAGTTGAGTATCCCTCTCAGATAGATTTCTTGCTCTACTAATGAGTGTGCTTACTTTTGTATACATTACAGAGAAGCATCGTCAGTGGCTGCAGCATCAATGGCCACTACTTTCCACCTTGTGCCACCAAATAACCAACTGTGCGGCGCTACGGCCAGCCTGGGGCCAAGATCAGGAACAGGCATCCTCCCCTTTGGGGGAGTTGCACGTATGTAGCGACTTGTTACATAACTTGCAGATGCCAGTTTCTTTTTGCACTGTGCCACTTGCGGAAGTGCGGTTCTTCATCTGGGGAAGCTTTGCTTTCTTTAGTCAAGCTTCCACCCTCAATCTTAGTACTTCGTTTCTATTTGACCTGTCTGACTTGCAGTGAGTAGTTTTTAAGGCGTTTGTCGCAAGTATTGTTGGATCTGTCTGTGAAGTGTCATTCATTGCTCATGATTCATAATCCATCTCTGGACGGAAATGTTCGTAAATTGGTGTTATAACGAAGCAACCAGTTTTACAAAGAATGCAGGTACTACCTAGTAGTGTACACCACCAGGATGAAAATTAGGAAAGGATGTTATTTTGTGTCCTTGTTAGGCCAAATAAATCTCATTTAACTAGAAAAAGAAAGAGAAAAAGAAAAACTACGCAGGCAGTGAGAACCACTCCCCACACTGACTAAGGAAAAGCAGCCACTTTGGTACCGAGTACCGTAAAGCTCCTCCACCGCAAAAAGGAAAGGGGAAATCAATGGGGATCAAGAGGGTTGCAGGCTTGGCCTGAAACCGGCTCCTGATGAGAGTTGATAATAGTACTGGAAAGGGCACGTCTGGTATGAACAAGTTTAGCAGCAAAGTTCACAGAGTACACATGGAGCTTGGAGGCAAGCTTCCTTACTCTTTGAGAGTCAAGACCCAATTCCTTGAAAGGCTTCAGAGTGTGAATGTTGTAGATGGTGCCGCCCACACCCAAAAGGAGGATGTGTAGAGTAACGGAGGCTCCTTGGAGAATGTTGCAGAGATCTTTGTGCTGTTCCTTTGCGGCGTTCAGCTGGTTCTGAGGTCTGGTGTCCTCACAGTACTTGGTCTCAACGAGGTGGATGTCACGCTGAGGTTTGCTGAGGTCGTTAGGTCGATGCTGTCTGGGGTTGGTGGCTCTACTGGTGGCTGGCGGTGCTGCTGAGGTGCTCCCAGTCTCCCACAATTGCCCCCTGCCACTTTGAAGAACCCACCCCCCTACATTAGTTTGTTGTTTTTGTGCTTTTGCAGCGATGGGAGTAACCAGCACAAAATCTGGGCGGCTGGTGGTAAATCTGTCTTTATCTGGGATCTTCGAAGCGGGGTGGGAAAAGCCATTTGGGAACAATTCTACTTTCGGCTGTTTCAGGAATCTGGAGATTTTGCATGGCCATCCGTTCGTTGCTGCTTATATCTATGGAGACAACGCATGATCCTAAGGAGCCTGTTTTGCTGATAGCCTTAAAGATCATGCGGCATGCTAAGTTGTGTCTTTCGGTGATCATGTTCCTTATTTGCGTGTGTTGGCACCCAGAAAGAATGTGCAGGGCACTGTCTACTTGTGGGCAGAGGGGGCAGGTTTGGCTTGTTGAGAGTTTGAACAATACCACATGTTTTTGATTTTTATAAAGGGTGCCTGTTCTGTGACTCGTAATGATGCATCTGGTCTTGACATAGGATGATGTTAGGTAAGCAATGCTAGTGGCTCCATTGGCAGTACCGTTCTTTATGAGGGTCTGGTAGTACGCATGGCAGTTTGCTTCAGTTTTGGCATTTTCCAGTTTATGGAGGAAATGCATGTGTGCTTGAAGGGCATCACGGTGGTTTGGTAGGTACCAAAGCCTTGGGGGAGGAGAATGGGCCATGTTTATTGTATGGGTATGATTATTGGTTTGTGTTTGGTTTTCTATGTCTTCTTTTGCAAGCCAGTGGATGTTGTAGAAGGGATTTCCCTCAGGGTCTGCTGTTCTGATGGATGGTGCGTGTCAGCGATGTCGGCGTAGGTGGTGGCTGACTTTTTAGCAAGGGCGTCGGCATGTTCATTACCAATAATACCGGCATGGGACTTTACTTTAAAGAAGTGGATAGGCGATGGTGATTGGCGGATTGCTTTAGCAATGGATTGAAGGACATCTCCTTGGATGTGGTGGCGATGGAGATTCGGGTGTGAGAGCTCCTTTTTAATCTGGTGCAGTGATGTAAGGCTGTTTGTGGCATGTACATGTGAGTAGCCATGTATGACTGCAGCTGCTATAGCTGCTAGCTCTGCACGTGAGATGGTGTTGGTTATACCCATGCCTTTTGGGTTTATTTACATAGTGGGAAACGTTAAAGTGAGGGTGGTATACGCCTGATCCGGTGTCTTGCCCTAGCTACTTCATTCTTTTGGAGGCTGCCATCAGTGTAGGTCCAATCCCGCCAATCTTTTACCTTACGGGTTAGGTTTTGGCTGGAGCTGTTTTGGGGTGCTTTGTCAATATTACAATTATGAGGTTGGTCAGTGCTAATCAGGGCACTTGTTTTATCTGGGCCTTCTGAGGCTTGAGGGTGGTCATTGGGTAGCTTATTTATTTTGTTGAGTCCTGAGTGCTGTCCGGAACCTAAGGCTGTTTGGTAGGGATGGTTATGTATGCTTTTAGTTTCCCACTTTGCCTTGGGGATCTCTTTGGCAAGTTCTTTAAGCCAGTCTTTGTTGTGAGCATTGAGGCAGACCCTGCCCTTATTAGTGTTCCATATGACAATGATCTGCAATTCCCAGGAGTGTTTGGAAAGTGGTATTTGTATGTTTTTCCAGAAGGGCACTTTCGCATACTGGAGTTGGTTTGATGGGATGGTGCCCAGGAATTTACACATGTGTGGGTATTTGCGGCAGAGTGAGATCAATGGTTGTGATCCAGTACTCACAATGCCCTGTGGCCGTAATGTCAGCCCGTGGGTTGATGGGCTGGATGTCAAAGCTAACTTTGTTTCGATGATCAACATTGTAGGGCTGGTACGCATTGTCCTCTTGGATGGCAGAGAACCCTTGTTTTTGAAGATCATTTAGGTGTTCATCTGGTGCAGGCTGAGATAAATTTGGTGCGGCGATATGCTCTTCAAACTAATTGAGGCTCTGCTTGAAGCTTTCACACGTGTTTTGTAGTTCTTCTGGCTCCCAGGTTGGGTTCCATGAGACCTCCACAATCTCTCTTTTCTGAAAGTAGAGGATGCGGCTTTCCTATTAATTTTAGTTCAGATTGGTACAGACCCATGAATCATTGGCATCAATAGCTTCCCTTTCAGTGGCGTTGCAGCAGCTTGTTTTAAGCAAGCATTGCCAGTAGTAGGTACGGTTGCAGACGTCACAGATGTATCTACAAGTCTTTAAAAGGTGGGGAGAGGTCTGGAGATCCTAATGTCCCGTTAGTGAGCCGTGTCAGAAAGCTTGTCTGCTTTTCCAGCACAGCTAGATGTTTTCCCTCCCTTTTCTGGATCAATTGTCAGCTGGCGTGGTTTTCACGCGTCGTTCAGCTTTGGACAAAGGATACTTCAAAGTGTGTATATGTAATAGTGGCATTTCCACTCGCTGCCTATTATATATAATATAGATAAGCTACAAACAGTTCTGCCCCCAAGGCTTGTTCTTACACTTGCTTTGTGGTAATACAGTCCCATATCTGCTTTCAACCTGCTACCTGCACATTTTGTTGTGACCTGCATGGGTCTAGGGTACAAAGCCTTAATTGAGCTCTCCTCTGCACTGCTACTGGCCAATGTTGAATACAAAAGCCTGGTAGACAGCGACGAGCTTTGGTGCGCACCCGCTGCTGAATGAGCAATGTCGCAAACAGCGTTGTGTCTTTTTTCCCTCTCCAATTTATTTTTTGTAGGTGCTACACGTCTGTGGTACTAGTACAACAAACTCTGCTTTGAACTGGATGCTAGGCAGTATGCACCTTCTTCTGCTTTACTTAGTTAAACAGTTGCTGGCTGTTCCCCGGGCATCCTGGAGACCATGACTCTGCAGTGCTTTATGGTAAAAGGAAAGTACAATAAGCAGCGCCATGGTGTACACACGTACACACTGCCGGCACGTTAGCTAGGCTGAACCATACATTATTGATACATGCTGGTGCACTATTGTAAGTTAAATGTCAATTCTCTGCTTACAATTTGCATGAACAGTCATGGGTCTTTAATTGCATGAACAGTCATGGGTCTTTAAATGTGGCACCTCCTTCCTCCCCTTGGGTTAAACATACTGGTGTAATTGAGCATGCCTGAACTGCTTGTTGTGGCTTTCGATCGGGCTCTTTTTATTGTCTTAGGTTTTGCCTCTCGTCATTCATTCATCACCTCTTACTTCCTAAGAGAATAAAATGGCACTTGCTGAGACCAGATCTTACTATTTTACAATCTTATGTTTACTTTATGCTGGCTGATTTAGCAATGCCTATCAGCCCAACATATGTGGCTGCCGGTTGTTAACCCTTTGCAAACCCTTATACATCCCATCCAGTCAGATAACGGAGAGGAAGAGCAAGGTTCTGCGGCTTGTTCTTTGCATTGTTTAGAGAAAAATGTTAGCTTACCAAAACACTTTTCAAGTTACAAATTGGTAAGAGGAAGGGGGAGATGGAGCCAAAATTGGCTTATTGGGACTTGTTGGCTTGCCGATTGCGGGGTCTTTCACGTGGACAGCCGAGTTATAGAGTCTGTCATATTGTTTTTTACTTATTACTTTTCCAAATTTTTCTGGCTACCCAAGAACCTTTGCTGCTTCAAGTCAGTGGTGCCAAACATACATACACACACATGAATATTTCTGTTTATTTTTTAGCTTATAGATTTTCTTCAGCTGGTCGACACTAGCCAGCAGCCAACTAGCCAAACAATCTGTCTGAAGGTCCACCGCCCCCCAGTGCAAGTATTAGGGAGGGATTGCAAACAGTCACTGCTTGTAGGTAAGTAGAAACAGATAAATACTCCCTGCTTCTATGGCAAAGCACAGGCCTTGGAAAACTTTGTTTCCAAAGGTCCGAAATGAATGACGAAAGCAGGGGGACAGGCTGGAAGATGATAAAGAATGCTAGTTCACAAATGAAGACAGGTTGTTTGGCTAAAACTTGTGAGGAAAACAAGGATGAAAAGGATGTCAAGTATACACATTTTCGCGTGGTACAAAGAAGGGTGAGAAGATGGGCCTTTTTGAAACACCTAATCAGGCTGGAGACTTAACATGAATGCACAGGACACATACGAAAGACCAAAGGAGTTTAAAGCAAAGCCAGGACGAGAGCAGCGATTGGTCCGACTGAGAGGGCTCTGGCAAGCCCCAAACATTCATTTCTGTCTTTGTGCAATCTTATTCTGATATGAAGAGGGAAATGGAGGGGGAGGTGAGGGTGACTGCTGGCTACCCGTCTGTTGAGAGGCATCTGGCGCCTTGGACTTTTGCACCTTGCCACTGGAGCTTGGAGTTCCTCCTCGGCTCATTGCTTTCAACAGACCTGGCCAATCAAAAGTACAGAAGACTCTTAAGATTTAACATGTTGCCAACCAATTCAACGCGACAGCCATATTTCAATATCAGGAAACAGATACTTTTACTGTTAAGCCTGTCAGATCCAATAGGTCTGAATTTTTTGTAAGACTGGCAGACTGCAACTTGAAAATGTCTGCAACATAAGCTTGCACAGTGCCGCAAAGGTTCAAGAGAACAAATTTGGTTACAACCAACAGACTGTACCTTGTTGTATTTGGTCGTACTCATCAAACACCCCAAATGTATTGCATCCCACACCTTCCCGCATCAGGAATATAATAATTCTGCCTTCCCCACATTAATCCCCGCACAACCCAGCAGGGCAAAAAAACCTATAAAATACTGCAGTCACTCAGCAGGGCAAAAATAAATCTATGAGGGATGCTAAAAAAATGTACAGTACCTTCATCCATGATCATAGAAAGGACATCCACGGCCTCCTGAATGGCCACTCCGATCACTTCTCGCTCCTTAGCATTAAATGGTTGCAGCACATGAGTGGCGGGACTTAGGGAGCCTGAACAGCGTCAGAGGTAGAGCTACAAGCTGTGAAAGTTGATATTGAGGCAAACGAACAAAGCAGCCTTGCATACGGAAAGCCTAGAGAAATCCCTAGGCTTGCAGCAAAATTATATCAGCAATCAGCGAACTGGTCGTAACATTAGGCCCATCCATATACACCTGCTGGGCGCCCGATGCCTATCTTCAGCCGTGGAAACTCTTGTGTGTTGCCAAGCCTCTCAATGATAGAACGGAGCCCATTCTTTGCGGAAAAGGGTGGGGAAGGAGCTAGCCAATGAGCAGCTCAAAAAATGGATTTAAGAGTATCAGAAACCTGGGCTCCAGCTGAATGCCTAGAGTCAATGCGTTTGCAGGTACTCACAAGCTGCTCATTTATGCATGTATCAGGACGTTTTTTCGTTCTGTACGCAAACTCACCTGTCCGCCATGGCCTCCTCGCTGCCTTAATCGAACAGTCCTACCAGATTATAGAAGAGCGAAAAGAGTTAGGGAGCATATCAGTAAGGATTGTACAATTGGGACTTGACACTTGACACCCATAAATCTTTATTGAATTCAATAGATTTGACACGCACCCTGCGGGCAGATCTAAATCATCCGCAACTACCAAAATGTGTGTGCTTGGCACCTGTGTAGAAATGAGGTTGGGATCAAAGTTTTCACAACTTTGTGGAGAGTTCCAGAGAACTCGATCAAACAAAGCAAAATGCAGCTGTCATCTCCTACGCTTAAGTGGGTGACCTTAACCTCCACACACATGCATACACGTCAACAGCTCTGTTGTCACACCTTGTAAAACCTTGCCAGCTGTGACACTGCCTCACCACTGTTGTTCATGAAAGTCATGGGCTTGGCCAGAAGCACCTGGAATTGCTCGCAACACAGAAACAGACGTCTTTGTGTTATCTACATACTACTTCCGCGCAACACATAAGCAACCGCTGCACACACTATGTGAAACTGGAACGTTGCTATCAATCGTGCAGCTCTTAGAATAAGAGTGGTCTGCTCAGGCATTTGTGGAAGCATGCATTACGTACGCAAAGTGCTAGTAAGCTCTGGCTAGAGTGAGTGTGTGGCAGGGAGAAATTTCTAGGTGCACGCTTGACCTTGTAAACATAGACTTTCATCCTATGCAGCATTGCAAAGGGGTGGGACTGGGCTAAAGTCCAAAATTGCTCCGTTTTCGCACTCAAGGGGTAGCCAAGGCACAGCAACTAATTATAATGGAACAAATGTACCGCATGCTATTTGACTCACCCCCTCCCTGGAAAAATAATAATTCCTACAATAGCGCAACCACCTTCCCTATAAATATTTCGTTTACAGTAACCGGGGTTTCTGTTCTCTCGGGCCTCTTTTCACTGCTTATCAGAACTAGGAAGTCAACTTCTTGCACCCAGCAAAACAATTGTTGTTGCAGGCCTGACCTCCACCACTTCCCGTCCTGAAAACCACCAAAACATCAAATTTCATTTCTCTTACACTGTTTTACACCAACCGCCCCCTCAAAAAATGAATATATGTGATACCTATGGTATGCCTATTAAACAGCCATTTTGAGCAGTATGACCACCGCCCCCTTTAAAGGTATTAGCTAGGGGCAGTGGTACAAGAAAGGTACGACAGCTACAAGTTAGAGCTGTTGTTTTTGAGCTCTACCAAAAAGTGAGCTACCGTTCTGTAGCTTTGGCCAGTGTACAATTATATGACAGGACAAAATGCTTACATAGGGAACTTCACCCTTTTCGGTGCTTTTCCATGGTAATGGCCACATCACCTTCCAACTGACCACCTCCTTTCATTTTAGTTGCAGTAATATCTAAATTTCCTAAGGACAACTCTCATCGCCAAATGTAGCCAGCTGGTGCATCACGTGATCTAGGAGTGACAGAAAATGCTGCTTAACACCAAGGTTCTAACAGTGGCGGGAAGGGCATGTGCTCCCCTACTTGCTGTTTATGAGCCTGACAGCTCGTTATCAAGCTTGCTGTTCTCTCGGGCCTCTTTTCACTGCTTATCAGAACTAGGAAGTCAACTTCTTGCACCCAGCAAAACAATTGTTGTTGCAGGCCTGACCTCCACCACTTCCCGTCCTGAAAACCACCAAAACATCAAATTTCATTTCTCTTACACTGTTTTACACCAACCGCCCCCTCAAAAAATGAATATATGTGATACCTATGGTATGCCTATTAAACAGCCATTTTGAGCAGTATGACCACCGCCCCCTTTAAAGGTATTAGCTAGGGGCAGTGGTACAAGAAAGGTACGACAGCTACAAGTTAGAGCTGTTGTTTTTGAGCTCTACCAAAAAGTGAGCTACCGTTCTGTAGCTTTGGCCAGTGTACAATTATATGACAGGACAAAATGCTTACATAGGGAACTTCACCCTTTTCGGTGCTTTTCCATGGTAATGGCCACATCACCTTCCAACTGACCACCTCCTTTCATTTTAGTTGCAGTAATATCTAAATTTCCTAAGGACAACTCTCATCGCCAAATGTAGCCAGCTGGTGCATCACGTGATCTAGGAGTGACAGAAAATGCTGCTTAACACCAAGGTTCTAACAGTGGCGGGAAGGGCATGTGCTCCCCTACTTGCTGTTTATGAGCCTGACAGCTCGTTATCAAGCTTGGAAATAGCAGTTATTGAGAACACGCCTGCGGATATCTTAAAATAGTACAATAGGGCACCCATTTTGAGCTTCCCTCGCTCCCTAAGCACAACTCGCCACACATCAGAAAGAGGGAAGAAGGCCTACCTGTCTGCGGCCAACTGATCCTTTGCCAACCACGGCTGACTTCTCCAGTTTCCTTAATTCTATATCTTTGGACTTGGCAAAGTTATCCAGGACCATGAACCCAATGTTATGCCTGCATGACGCACAATGATGGTGCTACATTAAGATCGGAACTTGAGAATGCTCTCTAACAGCAAATGCTTGCATCCAAGCTTGCTTGGAACCATACCTGGTGCCATCATAGTTTGCTCCTGGGTTTCCCAGCCCCACGATCAACCAAGTAGCATCGAGATCATCCTGGCTCCCAGGGGCTGCTGGCTTTGCAGCATTCTGTCTCTGAATTCACAAAGGCGAACAACGTGCTAATAATGGAAATGCGTGCGTGCGTGTTTGTATGTGTATGTGTGCATGTGTATGTATGTATGTGTGTGCGTGTGCATGTGTGATGCCGCGTTGTGTGTATGTGCACGTGTGTTGCTTGCTTGTATTTAAGCTTATATGTTGACCTGTGCATGCGAGTATGCGGTGTGTGTGTGTGTGTGTTTGTGTGTGTGCGTGTGTGTGTGTGCGCGCGTGTTAAGCGTGTGTGTCTGTATGTGTGCACATATGTGTGAGTGTGCATTTGTGTGTGTGTGTGTGTGTGTGTGTGTGTGTGTGTGTGTGTGTAAGCGTGTGTCTGTATGTGTGTGCATGTGTGTGTGAGTGTGCATTTTTGCTCGCATGTTGCATGGAAGTTGTTTGTGTGTGCATCAGTGAGCGTGTGTGTGTGTGTGTGTGTGTGAGTGTGTGTGTATGTGTGTGTGTATGTGTGACTATGTGTGTGTGTGTGTGACTATGTGTGTGTGTGTGTGTGTGTGTGTGTGTGTGCGTGTGTGTTTGTGCGCGCGCACGCCACTTCACCTTAGTAGGCACGCCACCAGCAGAGCAGGCTCTAACATCAGTTTTCTTTCTTCTTTTGGCCACAGAGTAGTTTGGGAGACAAAGAGGTGATTTCCTTTTTTCTCTCAAAGAGCTCATCAGGAGTGACTGGGCTTGCACAGGTCTGATCACCCGGTTTAGCAGCCGTCCCAGTTGCATCATACTATTTCCCTCTATTATTTATTTCACCAAATTTGCGCAGAGTCCAATCGAAAATGCACCTGAATTGCGTTTTAAATTTTTTTGACGACTTAAGGCATTGCAGACCACTTGCTTCCGACTGGGACAGCTCAGGTCCAAACCAACACAGGTCAAACCATGCTTGCTGGTGTGGCAGGCCAAAACATCCAGCCTAGGTAGCCTGGGTAGTTCCTCAGTGCAGAACTCCGCCTGCCGTTCTTGTTAACAAGTTCCCAACAGTAGTAGTGGCCCTGCCACTGAATGCTGCCCCACTGCACAACGAAGTCGTACAAGTGAGTTTTGGCTCTAACTCCATTTTCATAAAAAAGACATCTGCAAATAAACAGGAGTGAACACTCGTTGGGGAGGTCATGTTAGCGCTCAGGAAAAGGAGTGCCACAGTGAAGGTCACTGCTATCATTGTATGGCACACAGGCAGCACACAGGAGGCATTTCCCCCTTCCCCCCAGGGGGAAATCATGAGCTCTGGTAACTGGGGCGTGCGTGGATGCCCGACACGAGGAGCGCGTCTTGTGCAAAATTTAGGCAACATATTTGTCAAAGCGAGCAGGGTGGTTTAATCTCAGCCAACCCAGGCTAGCTTTTCGTTCTTCTACTTTGCAACAGAGAAGGAACTTATGGTCACCCCGGCCCTTTCTGAAACAGCTGTGTTGTGTCACAACAACACGTAGAGGATTATGCAGCAAAGGAAAGCATCACGAGGACAGCAACATCACATCTTAATTCGAAATGTCATTGGAAGCCTGTTCGCTCCAACTCCGCTGGCATCGTTCCCTCCCACATCATCTCCCGCCCCTGGAGTATTTCCAGCAGCAGCTGCACTCCCAGTTGCCGTGCCTTGCTCTGGGGTTACTTCAGCCGCGATCGCTTGTGGAGCAGGTTGTGGAGGTTGTGTTGTTGCTGGGAGGTTGTGTTGTTGCTGGCCCTGGGCCTCCTCTGCCATCATTATGGTTGCCTGCAAAAAGGGATGAACACATTTTGCTTTAAAACTAGACACCTAAATAGAAAATTCTGCAATGCGCTTCAACTTCCAATTTGCTTGTCTGTCTTGAGATACTACAGTTGCTTTCCCAGGTTTAGCCGAAGAAGGCCTTTGAAAAAAATTAAAGGAGAGGTGATCCCTATCTATCGCTCCCAGGCCAGTGGGGTTGCCTGAACTGTTAACAGTCAACGAAAAAAGTCGTACGGTTACACGTAAAAGAAGGCAGCACTAGCAAAGGGTGTACAGTGCGCAGCAGCGTCCCAAGAGGGTATTAGTAGGGTGCAACACCAAGCTAACTAATGGGACAGAGTATAGCAATTTCAAAACTTCCTTGCCAAGGGCAAAGGGAAGCAAACATGCTGTTTGCATGTGAGCTTGCTCTCTGGTCTGCTGCTCTACCCCTTTCCCAAGAATGCTTCCTCTTCCTCTAGCCACTATCACTGCTGCTGCTGCTGCTGCTGCTGCTGCTGCTCGTCTGTGCTGATGATGTTCCTTGGGTGCGGGCAGCCTTGGTGACCTCGTCTGACCCACCTGCTCGTCTGCTGTTAGATTGGGTTGCTCTAACCTGCTCTGTATGCGCAAGTGTTGCAGCTTGGTCCTCTTCAACCCCTACGCCTTCCTCCTCCCACTCATCTTTCCCCTGCCACATGGCTCCCCCCTCATGAGTGCCAATGCCTCTGTGCGTAACTATAGCTGTGCCCCTGAGGTGTCCCCACAACCAAATTGTGAGACCGAAGCAATCTTTCTTTGGCCTGCCAATCGGCCTTTTGTTGGCTGCCTCCTCCACCAGCAGCTCAGCCTGTTCCGCTTTTGCTTTCTGGATCGGACAGTTGCCCTGCTGCTCGGCTGTCGCCGCGGCTTGCTCTCCGGAATTCCCCCTTCCCCCTTCCCCCCTTCCCCCTCGGGAGCAACTGGGGCTGGGGCTGGGGCTGCTGCTGCTGCTGCTGCTGCTGCTGCTGCTGCTGCTGAGGCTGAGGCTGCCTGGTGCTGTGGGACAGGGGGCGGGGAGAAGGGTACCTCTCACTGTTCATGATCGGCAGCGACCCGGAAAGGGTTAATTTCACCAATCTCGCACAACCCCGCAGGGTCAAAATAGATAAATACTTTAAAAATACCATAAACCCCGCAGGGCAAAAATTATGTTTATGCGGGGTGTTATCAAAAAGGTATGGTACCTACCACACCAAGGTTTGGTTGTTTGGTTATTCCATATTGACATATGCTCATTCCGCACCCCTAAAAAAAGAGTTGTTTTTACTCTGCCCGCACCCCTCTCATATATATGTATTTTTTAATGCTTAACGCACCAATCTGCCGGGGCAAAATGCCCTCAGAACTGCACCAAGAGACTCAGTGGTGCAATGCATAACACATTCACAGTTTTTGTCCAAGAGCACTGAGAAAACAATATGAGTCTGGTGCTGCTCCACTCAGTCATCATTCATTGTGTGTCAGCTGGCAACTGGTTTTGCCTTCCAGGTTTCCTAACTCAAGCCCTCATCATCATATTCCCCATCCTTGGTGTTTGAACTTCTGCCCTTCCTCTAGCTGTTGCTGCTCAAGCTGTTTGGTGGTTGGAGGGGCCTTGCAGAAGCTGGGGGTCTTGCAGTCTCTTTCCCACTCGTGACCTGTCAAAAACTCGGAAATGTTTATTTAAACCCAACCTCCGCACCCCCTCAAATATTTTTTTACTTCAGGGGGGTGAGGGCCGCACCCCTCAAAAACAAAATTTCAGCATGATGTTTTGTCAGGTACTACGGTCAGGAGTTTTTATTTAAAGGCATGTCCACTTTTTGGGGTGGACCCCTCTGAGGGACCATCGACCCCTCCAACCCCCCTTCCAGTACCCCCACCCAGACAAAAAGGGTACCAATCTGCATACTCACTAAGACCTGAAACTGAATTGTTGCTGAGTTATGGGGCAAAAATTGAGATACGGACGTCCAAGCACACAAGACCTACGAGGCACCCATACCTGGATTGCACAGCCCCACATTGCTTCCATTCCTTCAAAATTCCACTGACTATCTCATGCTGGCACAATGCTGGAAGTTTGAAGTGAATTGCTGCTCCAATGGCTTGACTCACCCCACGCCTGCACCTAAACGCGTGTGCCTCTGACTTTTTGACATGTCCACAAACTTCCCCTTTCACCCAGTTTGCTCAAAAGGGGTAGCAATCGACTGGGATTAAGCTAAGGATTCTGATGATATATTTGAAATTTCGTGGAAGTGGCCCAGGAAATAACTGGAGAACCCCCCCAAAAAACAAAAACCTCTCCGGGGGACCACCCCCCCCTCCCTGATTCAACCCATATATATACCAATTGATAGCTCTCGACGTCAGGATTTCGAATATCTTATTATTATTAGAAAGTAGACGTGCCGTCCAGAAGTTGTGCTTCCTTCACCCTTCTGCTACAGTATCTAATTTCTAATGCATTAAAGTTCTTTCAATAATAAACAAATCAATTGAAAAGACACAGTAAAATGTGCAAATTAGATGTAATTTTCCATGGAAGCACTAATCTAAGGTGAGTGATTGCCGCTTGTGAGCTGTGAGAGCTCCAAGACACCTCAATCACTGACTGTTTGAAAAAGTGAGGTACACGCTGAAAGATGGATCTCTGGGGTTGGCTGTGCCTGTAGCATCTATTACGGATGCCAAGCCCTATGAACATAAAAAACGCTTGCCCACTTCAGGCCTCAGGTACCCCCCTCTATGAAGATACAAGTGATCAATTTGAGCAGTGAAGTGATGGGGAAATTAAGATATTGCAAGGGAGATATCTGATGCTTGTATCTGATTATCTTAATGGGATTTCGGGATTTAACTTCGTTACGCATAATGACACGACGTTGTCATTTACTTGAAAACAGTCAGGCTTGGGCTCAGATGGTCAGACGGTACGGTATTATAAGTACGGCACGGACAACCGTTATGCAAAACACAGCGTATTTTCGAATTTTGGCGACGATGTACGGTACGGTGCCAAGCTGCCCAGCAGTACAATTTTGGCCTCAGAAAGGTCCTCTGCCCCAACACCTCCCATTTCCACCTCCAGCATAAACCTCTCACATGTTGACGCCACACAATGCTTCCCTGAATGACCCTGAGGTTAGGTTGGGGCTACATCAGCTTGGGGGAAGGGCCCAGCAGTGGCTTGCATGAAAACTCAGTCAAACGCGGTACTTGATTCTTGTTTATTAATTAGTGTTATATTCATGAACAATTGTTGCAAAAAGATAACAATCATTTTGGGCCGAATTTGGAAACAAACAGCCAAAATTGCACTGTACGGTGACCACCGTCTTGTACGGTTTTAGACCGTACTAGTTATTTCCACCGGCTTAGAGCAGTACAATACGGTGTAATACGGTATGGTACCGTAAATATGGTCAAAAATGCTCTAAGACGGCGTAATCACACAAGCTTGAAAATGATGCTTGTATAGTGGGCTACAATTCACAGACCTGCAGCGCTTGCCAGGACATTCCTCTGTATGTCATCACAACAACAAAAACTGAATAAAGCCGGCAACTTACACCTGAAAACTTTCACACTACATCTTGCCAAGCTTAGAATATTTTCCACACATCCAAAGTGCACTTCCAGGTTTAGTGCTCAACTATATTAATAGCTTTTGCTGAGATTGGAGCCTGATTTTGGGGTGTACAGTGGTACACTGTAAATACAGAGAAACTAGGCATCCAATGAGAAGCGTACAAAATATTCCGAAGGAAATTATGACCAAATTTCCGCGTGGTTTTGGGCCCCAGACCACCCACCCGCCCAGCCCATCTTCTACCTGAGCCCCTACCCAATAAAATAATGTGTTAAGTGCCCTTCTTCCAATTCTGCATCCACCCCTGTTCGAAAACAAAATTTGACATTGAAAACAATTTCTTTCTTTGAGATTGTTTGTGAGCTTATTCGTGCTGCGAGGGCTTAAGGCCCTGCGAGGTTGATGCGGGAAGGGCAAAATATATATTTTGGGGGTGGGGTAAGGTGCGGGATTCTACTAATTATTTATAGAATTCGGGGATGCGGGATGAGTACGGAAAGGTACGGTAATCTGTAAAGCAAATCTGGCAGCAAGAGTTGGGTTCAAGCCTCAGCAAATGTGCAAAGTTACTAGTTGTTTTGCGAGTAGCTAAAATTTATTTGAATTCTCGCAAAAATTAGTACAAGAAGAATCAAAATTTTCCAGACCTGACAAAATTTTAATTTGTAGTGCGGTAATTTTCACTATTTACTGCAATTTTTTTGGGTGCTCGTGTTGGCCCCCTTTTTCTGAAGGGTAAGGCAACCACAGCTGCCCAGGCCTTAGTTGGGGCTGAGGAGCGGAGTTGCTTACAAGCAAAATATTTCCTGCCTCGTCAGAGGACACACGGTGGGCTGACCTAAGCACAAAGCCTTTGTAGGGGGTCAAGCCCTTCCAGGAGAGAAGCATGCGTGGTAGAGAAGTAACTCCAGGCTGCAGCAGGCAGCCAGTCTGAATTCAGCAGAAGCAGCTGTAGCTCCAGCTCCAGTAGCAGCTGGAGCAATGCACGCAGTCCCCCAAAAAAGTCGCACAAGTTGGCAAATTTTCTTTATTATTGAGGGGCCTCACAAAACCTTAATGCTCGCCAGGGATAGGTCATACCGACCTCAGAGACGTTCAATACGGTAAAATATGCATTAAATACGCAATACGCGTATAATACGGTACCGTATTTTATGCAATTTGGGAGTGTCGATTTCTGATCCAAAATGGACCCAAATCGCCCCAAAATCACGTAAAACGCTTCCAATTACTTTTCCAATATATTATGTGTTATAATATATTATATAATAGCACTGGAAGCTCACTAAAAGGCCGTTGTTGGGGCGAAAAATGCCTAAAAACGGCAAAAAAATCGGCAAATTTGCAATCGTATGATACGGCCCAATTAATTCAATACGGTAAAATACGCGTAAAATACCATACGGCGAATTGTACGAATACGTTGTATGACCCATCCCTGATGCTCGCAAAAGATTTTTGTAATTATTTTGGCACCTCGCCATTTACAGGACTCACAAAATAGAAGTATCAGCAGCTGGTATCAGGATGGTATTTTCCCACAAAAAGCAACATCCAAGGGTCATAATCACCAAGGTGAGCCATCTTAAGTCTGTATTTTATAACGTGGGCTTTCGTCTCAAGCTAAATTGGCCCCAAAATTACGAAGTGGGAGTGTTAGTGTTTGCCTCTAGGATGCAAACGCAATGTATAGGACATTTAATCAGGTAGCCCCCATTTGGTGTTGGTTATTATAATCATCAAGGTGTGCCATCTTAAGCTTGTAATTTATAACGCTTCCGTTTCAAGCCAAATTGCCCAAAATTACAAAGTGGGAGTGTGAGTGTTTGCCTCTAGGATGCAAAACGCAACGTATAAGACATTTGATAAGGTAGCCCCCATTTGGTGTTGGTTAGTAATCTGGGGGAATGACGGTTAGAGCCTAACTAGCAGAGCCCTGCCATAAAGTAAAAGGGTAGCCTTTCCCACCATAACCCTTATGCCCTTGTGCCTCCTTTTTAGTCAAACAGCTTACTCCTAATCAATCCATAGAAACCCGGCGTGACGCTGCTAGTTTTTTGGTCTCCATTTATATTTAATCCTTACGTACAATTTGATGATCTTCCATGAACGAGTTGATTTAGCGCTATACAGTACCAAAATATACGCATGCACTGTAAAACTAGAAGCAACATATGTAGTGCCTGACTTATTCCCAGTGCATGCTTCCGTACACAAGCGCCCCCCTCCTTTTGATCTCACCTGCTGTAGCATGTCTGACAGCTCCTTCTCTGCAGAATCCAGATCTTCCTGTGAATCATCACAAACAGTGACGGTGACACACAAACAACGCTTACTTGCTCACAGACTCAAACGCGGTGAGTTAAGACGTGACTTGCTGCCAGAACACTAGGCATCTCTGAGGACAAAGCAAGATGGCCAGACACAGAAAAAACAAGAAGATGTTGTTGACAGCCAGTCGCTCAAGACTGGGACGAAACACATCATGTGACCTACTTGAGCCGTCTTGACAGCAAGGGTCGCCCCCTCACGTCGCCGTAAGGATG
>Ga0307942_1000442_pt1:0-5000 | contig 28625 bp, 28 predicted proteins | sample OrgLakmetagen175_FD_201846 | JGI IMG/M metagenome (GOLD analysis project Ga0307942, IMG submission 201846) | Saline water microbial communities from Organic Lake, Antarctica - #175 | ecosystem: Environmental > Aquatic > Non-marine Saline and Alkaline > Saline | place: Antarctica: Organic... | reverse complement strand
TACGTTTACGTGTGTTCAGTGGGCTTTTTCATCAGTCCCGTCCTCACGAGGCCCGAGCAGTCGTGGCCCTGCCTCCCCTTTTTACGCCTTATCTGGCGTGAACGCTTTGCTCCAAGAGGCCCAAGGGGAATGCAAGGATGTGGAGCGGCAGTTGCAGGAGGTTCAAGCGTCCCGCCTTCAGCGTGCACAGGAGAGGCTGCCGGTGGAAAGCCTGTATCCCCCTGCTCAACTCCCTGCTGCTGCAGTGCCTGAGGTCGAAGCAGCAACCAGTCCAAACAGTAGGTTGTGTAACAATGGTTTTGTATGTAAGTCAATCCTGCGTGTTTGTAATATATATATGCCCGAGGTTGAGAAGGCGGCAACCAGATCATTCAGAAGGTCCTATATTGCTTGTTTATGCAAGTAAATAATAAATTGCTTTTGATTTGGGTTTAAATTCTTCTTTTACTATAATATATCAGCTATTGCATGTGAGTGGTGTAGCATACATACAAATAACAAATAATCATGTGACATGCTCTTATGTTTACATTCAATTCCCCTTATTTTTTCCCTTTCTGCAGTGTTCCAGCGCCTTCTGAGCCAAGCACCCTCTCCTAGCAGCAAATCGTTAGTAGTGAGCACCAGCGGGGGGGGGAGCAGCAGCGGTGGAGTGCGTGACATGGACAGTCGGCGAATGCCTGCCGGATTTAAGGGTCGAGGGAAGGGGGGGCGCAAGGAGGAGCTAGTGGAGCAGCAGCTTGACGAAGCGCTGGGAAGGAGTGCTCAGCCTAGGCCAGGCCCCAGGAATCAGACACTGCCTGCTCCTTTTCACGAGCCTGATGCACGAGAGAGCAGTGATGTGTCGGAGTCACCAGCGTTTGAACTGCCGCCCTTTTCCAGTCCAGCAGATCTGGTGGTTACCAGGCCTACTTCTGCCGCACCCCTGCCTCCTTCTCCCCCCGCTCCCACATTCCCTTTGAATGATCCTTTTGCAGGCAAGGTGAGCAGGCATGGAAGACCATGTGTATTTTGATCGGTTTAATCTGAGCAGCCAGCACTCAAAGCTGAGTCATTGATTCCAAGCATGAGCATGGTGTGCCAAAATAATCGTGCTTGCAGCAGCAGCAACGGCAGCGGCAGCAGCAAAACAAAACTTGCGCTGCCACGTGTCTTGTGCAACCCCCAGCAAATCTCACATTGAGCGAGCCCACCCCTCACCCGCACACACTTAATAAAACAAACCAGTGCATATGCATGCAAATACGCACAAACAAACAAATCTCGAATGCACACCTAAACCACAAAAACATTTATGCATACACAACATTACTTGTTGCTTATGTTGCTGGCGCTGCTGCCTGCAGTCTCTAATTGCACTTAAGTCAGGACTGATGGATGAGGTGTTTGGAACCTCAAGAGGGGTCACGGCTAGCAGCAGGCAGCGGGGCGCCGTCGAGGAGCACATATTGGCCTTAGAAGCCAGGAACCCACAACCACGGCCCACAAGCGTGAGTGAGGCAACACAACTTGTTGCTCCAGTTCAACTAGCTTTGGCCAGAAGAATGATGGCAGCGCTCAGGAGACTGAGGGAGCGCCTAAACTTTTTTGTAAACATTTCTGCTCTGAAACAAGCCCACACGCCCCTGGTACCCATCCCTCACAGTGCATGGAAATGATGGAGGGCCACTGGAAGCTGGTGTACACTACGGACACGCAGACCCTTATGGTTCTTAATGCCATCGACGCCTTGCCCTTGGTAGACATTGGCAACGTGTATCAAGTAATAGATGCCGCGTCAATGACAGCCAGCAATAAGGTGCGTGTTGTAGCCATGTAGTAGCATGAGTGCTTAGTGCTTGTCGTTGCCAGAAGTGCTGTCACCCCTTGATGATGAAACGGGGGTCATATAACTGCTGCCATTTAAGACCCAGGCAACCTGTTCTTAAGTGTCTTATCTTGGGGATGTACGAGAGAAGCTATTTGCAGAGGTGGAGACTTGTCATAATAGTGTGTGTGATGTGGTTGCAAAGTGTGGTGCTCCTGAGGTGACATAATTTAAAGTGACACATATCCTAAGAAGTTGTACCTGAAGTGACGAGCGGACAAAATGCCATCACAGTGCAGACGCTATTTAACTGCCACTTGTAGGTAAGAATACAATTAAGCAACTCCGCCTCCGTATTTGAGTAAAGCACAAACCTTAGTTGGTCTTCGAATCCCTGTGAACAACGATCATATTGTGAGGCACGCAACATCTGTTGGTGTCTTCAAAGTATACTGCTCGCATATCTATCTGCTTTCTATCGAATTCATCTACTTGTCCTTCACATTAAAAGGGGAGAAACTGGTATGTGCCCTTGTAGCGACCACCAGCTAGCAAAAATAAGGTTTTTCCAATACTCTTCCTTCATCTCCGCCACTGCAAGATGGACTGCAAGTTGACCACTACTAGTGCTTGCCTGACACATCCTGCAGCCTCAATGCATACCTGTAATTTGCGCAAAAACCTGAAATTTATATTTTACCCTCCCAGCAAGGGTGCGATTGAGCTTTAGCTAAGGATTTGAGGGGAAATACTGACCAGTTTGCAAAATGCTTCAGATTTCTGGAGCTTCTCTTTGAATCGTTTTTGTGACCCAAACCAACCAGCCAAACCCTTATTGAGCCAATTGTAGACCAATTGGTTGCTCTTGACGTCAACACTTATTACAAGTCTGCAAAATTTTCTGGGATTGACACATGTGGCATGAGTTTGGTCATGTTTGCAGCCTGTGAAAATTATAATTGGCAGGAATTTGGTCACGCTACATGATGACACGACATCGGTTGTGTCACAGCTGTTCCCCGTCTTATTAAATCTTACAGGCTGACATTGTTAGGCCCAATTCCTGCATTTTTTTCATTTGGTTGCATCACACAGATTGATATTGCCGTGCCCATTACCCAAACTTGGCCTCTTGCCCTCACTTCTGAGGCCAAGTTTGAGGTGCGTACACCCAGAGCCTTTAAAGTGCGCTTCACAAAAGTCGGCGTGGACACCTATGTGCAGGTGAGTGAGGTTAAGGTGCTTTTTGTTCTAAAATTGCCTCCCTCTTGCTCACCTTAGTCGTGTGCTATTTATAGTTGTAAAGGCAAAGATCTGCCAAAAAGGCGCAAGGTTATGTTGGCCACACCACTGGTGTGCCGCTTCTATTTGATGTCCTTTCACTGCCCTGCTGCCTACAGACCCCCCAGCTGTTGTCTGCCTTGGAGATCCCTGAGAGTATTTCTGTACTTGGGAACACTGTCGACCTAACTCCCCTCAGGTAATATTGGTACACAGTTGTTGTCATGACTCAACTAAGAATACAGTGTTTCCAGACTTGATGATTTTAATTTGCAACCGCAAACAAAAAACAGAGGTAGTTAAAAAGTCACTTCCCTTAATTTTCAGTAGAAACGAGTATTTTAAGCTCCTCCACCATAAAGGGGGAAATGAAATTAACAGGAATCAGGAGGGTTGTAGGCCTAAACTGGGGCATACTGAGTGTAGGTGCCGATCAAGTTGGCAACAGTTATAATAAGGGCAACTTTAGCAGCGCAGTCGACGAATCGCAGATGGAGCTTGGTGGTACGCTTCCCAGAGACAGGCCAGGAGAGCAATAACAAGAAAGACGAGGAGTAACTGTCATGCTCAGAGCCTTACAAATAATTCAACTCCTCTGTGTTTAAGGAAAAGGTTGACGTGTGTTCCAACTGCAATTTGTTTTTACAGAGAGCTCATTGTGAACCCTGTTAACGCCGGCCTGGAATCGGCTCAGACTTTCATCCAGAGTGCCCTGAACCCTGAATTTGGAGTACAGGTGAGCAGCAGATAAAGCGAGGTTAGCGCTCCCTGGCCATGTAGACAGCAGCTGTGATGTAATTGTGATTGACATGGTAGACTTTGCATGAAGGTTTCACCCTTTATGCAACTACTAAAAATTGGTGGCCGCAGGTGAGCGAATTTGCTACATCTTGGATGCTGACAACCTACCTAGACGAAACTTTGAGGATCAGCCGTGATGAGCAAGGGCGAATATTCATAATGATGAAGGATGAGAAATTGGAGGACTGGGACTCAGACTTGTGATTTCTATTTCCGTAAGCAGGCAGTTGCACGAAACCAAATTTGGCTACACTTTCTTACTGATATATTTATCATAGGTACTCGTTGTTACAATAATATTGTTTTTTGTATCACAGCCATTAGCATAGTGTGAAAATCTAGTGACGCACTTTCTCTTTCTGTACTTCTTTCGCTCTTTTACATTCATTTTCAAAGTTTGCTCTCATTCCTCCTTTATTCATCCTTATCTTTTGCGACGTACCTGTTATTGTTGTGCATAACTTGTTTGTTAACTGCTTGCCCGTTTTACAACTCGCTCTTCTACTAATGTGACTGAAGCAACTTGTATGGATGGCAGCGTTGCACCAAGGCAGTTCATTTTAGCTGCTTCTAACGCAATCATATATCTTCAAACAAAAGTTGCAAAACTGTGAACCCATTGATCTCAGCCGTTTTGTCGTAGACCTCGCTCAGGGAGAGACACCTGGGGTACTGGACACCTCATTCTGAAACTCATACGAGAGAACACAACAACAATCGCTCTGTTTATCACACTGGTGTGCTCTTCCTACCAAAAGGGCTCTGGTCACTCATTCGCCTTACATTCTTCCCAAATACATGTTTCTTAACCGCGGTGGAGGAGCTTTACGGTACTCGGTACCAAAGTGGCTGGCTCCTTTTCCTTAATTAATGTGGGGAGTGGCTTTCACTGCCTGCGTAGTATTTTTTTCTCAACCTGGATGTTCGCAGTACAGCTCGTTTCAGACTTCGTGTTCACACCCTGCGTTTTGAGACACGTAATCAAAGCAATTCCCCCACCTGTGACCTGACCGGCCTTGACCCCGGTTTCGTACACAGCTCCTTCTCTCATGCTTTCTCCAGCTCTCCTTCCTCTCTTGCTCACATTTCGCCTGCTGCTCTCAACTGCAGT
>Ga0307942_1000441_pt1:12500-28711 | contig 28711 bp, 29 predicted proteins | sample OrgLakmetagen175_FD_201846 | JGI IMG/M metagenome (GOLD analysis project Ga0307942, IMG submission 201846) | Saline water microbial communities from Organic Lake, Antarctica - #175 | ecosystem: Environmental > Aquatic > Non-marine Saline and Alkaline > Saline | place: Antarctica... | reverse complement strand
CTCTTCTTCATACATCAGTTTCCTCTATTTCTTTTGTTTAGCCAGGTTTAGTTTCAGGCTTTTTCCAAACTTCCGCTGAGATGCCCTTTGAGGCATATATAGTGATGTAACCTTACCTTACCTTATCTTCCCACCTCAGTTTGAGGATGGCCCAGCTCGTTTGAGGACCTTTATGAACCAACCTGATATTTTTGGTGTTGCCTCTTTTGTAGCTAAGTGCCTAGCCCTATTCCCTTGATTTTTTCTAGCGTTTTTTGGTTTGGTTACAGGCTTTTTTCCAAGCTTCCGCTCAGATGCCCACTAGAGGCATATATAGCGATGTAACCTTAGATAGGTGCGGTTACAGGCTTTTTCCATGCTCCCGCTCAGATGCCCCTGAGGCATATATAGCGATGTGACCTTACCTTACTGCTCAAAACAAACGTATATACCTGATCTCAACCCACATTTGTAAAAAAACTACAGTACAATTTCTAAATATACCTCAGGCTCTACTGGTTCTCAAAACTACTGTATGAAACAGCAGGGCACTACTTTATTGCTAAGCCGCCTAGCAATGCTAGGCTTCTTCCTATGTTTTCTCTTGAGAGGGCCTCCAAGCAGCCCCCCTCCCTCCTCTTCAGCCTCCTCCGTCAGAATACTGGCTTCGTCCACACAATCCTCACTGTCCCCCTCACAGCTGCCGAACCAGGTTGTTGAGCTGAAACGCGGACCCTTTGAGTGTACGTGTTTATGTGTGTATATGTATGTATGCGTGTACATGTGTTTTGTGCGGTATTGTGTGTACATTTGTGTGTATCAAGGGACAGGTAAACGAATTTGGTGAAGCCTTTTGGTCGAAATTGTAAAACTTTTGCAAATTGATGTAAAAACCTGAGGAAAGAGGAAACATGTGCGTGTCGGTATACAGTGAATTTTTACACTTTGGATGCCAAAAATAATTCATTATTGCAAAGCAAAATCAGAGGGAAGAGCAAGCGATGAACACTCACGGTTTGCCTCTTGAGCCTGCCACTACGGCTTGGCGTGCGGCGGCTGCCAAAGTTAGAGGCTGCACCCAGGCTCAGATCCCCTGGCTCTGACTCATAACTTAAAGGTAACACGACGTTGGCGGTAGTACAAGTACGGGAGTGCCGCTTCTTAGGGTGCTGCTGCTGCTGCTGCTGCCCTTGCTGTTGATGTTGTTGGGCATGTGCATCTCCAACTAGACCTGGTATTTGGGGGGTGAGTTGATGAGCCTGAGTGCGTACAGGCCTCAATGGCGAGTGACCTCAAATCCACTTATCTTGCAGATGTGCCAAGAAAAATGAGGTCTCCAGGCTGGCAGAAAAGTGGGATATTATTTTTTGCTTTGACTCTTGAGAAAGATGGGCACACGCAGTGACCAAAGCACAGGGATTCTTGGGCAAGAGCAAGTGCAATGTCATGAACATGCAAGTAACTCATCAAATTGCCTGGGACGACAATATTCAGAGGCAAGGATGGCCTTGGTCAGGGTTTGTGAGCAAGGCTAGGAATCAAACGCCTGAATTGAAGGCTGTTTCCCATTGTAATCCTATTTGTGAGCAAGACTAGGATTTAAACGCCTGAATTGAAGGCCGTTTTCCATTGTAATCCTATTTGTGAGCAAGACTAGGATTTAAACGCCTGAATTGAAGGCCGTTTTCCATTGTAATCCTATTTGTGAGTAAAGCTAGGATTCAAACGCTTGAATTGAAGGCGGTTTCCCATTGTAATCTTATTTGTGAGCAAGGCTAGGACTCAAACGCCTGATTGAAGGCTGTTTCCCATTTAATCCTATTTGTGAGCAAGTGGAGGATAGGCTGCAACGAAGCAAGCTTGCGTAAACTCAACCTACAGGCCTTTACAAATGTTACTAGGTGACCACAGTGTCAAGGCGATTTAACCAGATCGTACGGCAACTTCTAGTTGGCTGGACAGGACGGATAGAATGGTGCACAAGAACATAGTGCTCCCAACCATCCAAGCCAAATACAAGGCACTTCTCCCTTCTCCCCCCCCCTTCCAGCGTATTCCCCTGCCCACCGTACCTCGAGAACTTGAGCCACAGGAGTGTAAGCTGGCCTCTGAGGCACCACGCGTGTGCATGTCCCCGTCCAAGGAGTGGCGTAGACTTGAGGGTGCCCAGGTCACACCCCGGGCATGGACTGTGGGCAAATGTACGTTGATATTGCTTCATGTGTGATTGCCTTCAGAGGGCAAATTGATGACACGGTGCACGTGTATTTTTTTTGTACGTTCGCCTTTTGAGGGCAAATTCACTACACATCGGGCATGCTCGTGCAGGCCACAGACTTCAGTATCAACTAGAGGCCTGTTCGGTTATGTATGTACGACTATTCTTTACTGAACACCTAATGGCCGCTTCATCCATTTAAAGCGACTGCTGGGCAGCAGCACCTTGGAAGAAATGACCAGGCAAATGCACCAGCACTACCCTCTAAAGGACGTTCTGCGTATCTGTGCACTTCAGTGCAGGGGGGTATGGGTCAGGCGGTTAGGCCCAACCACCTGCGAACCAAAGTGCTGGGAAACAGATACCCCAAAACTTCCAGGCAAGTGTCACTTTCTTCACACAGCACAAACACGCTCACACCTTTGCCAAGTGTTTGGGTCTGTGTCCCCTGCTCTGCTCCCACATCATCCCAATGGGACCAATCTCGGGCCGCACTGCTGTCCTCGATTGCTTTATCTACACATAGAAGCAGGACCACATAAGAGTGCACTGAGCAGCACACAAGCATTCAATCTGTCCTTGGTGCTTCTAGAAACACTTGAAGCCTGGGCCCAAAGCAGCTTCCTTTACTCTTGGCACTAGGCCTGACCTCCGACCTTGACATCCAGAAAATCATCCAACCTTGTTTTATGCTCTTTTTCAAGCATTGATGTGTGTGTGTTCTGCACATTGCCACAATGACTTGCTGTAAATAAATATTGCCCTTACGTGTTTGTACAGTGCAGCCTATAAATGTGACCCAGGTAAGGCCAATCAAGAAGATTAGCTCTTAAGCATCAAGGGTCGTGCACAGGATGCGGCTTGTACTGATTTGCATACACCAGTTGTGGGCCAAAACTTGGCGTTTCCAATCTTTGCAGGCGGTATGACGAACATTTGTACTGGTGTAATGCTGTTCTGATTCAAGTGCATAATTTTGCTCAAGAAGCCGTCACATGCAATACCATCCGTGCTCACATCCACACTCTTGCGCGCGCACACACACGCACATGCACACACAGACATGCACACACGCACATGCACACACTCACCCTCATCCCCCAATGTATTGCTGGTCACCATGGCAGCCCCCTTGCCGCCCTCTTTCTTTTTGGCCCCGTGTTTTCTGTTGCTAGGGCCCACGTGGTCCACGAGGGGCACATACTGACCATCACTCCCATTTTCTGCCCCCCCAGTCCCCCCTCCATTTCTCTTCATCCACTGAGGCAGACCAGGCAGATGGTTGGTGAGTTCCTTAAGCCTACTGCCTTTGCTCATCCTGTATATGTGGAAGCACAAATGAGTGTATTGCTTGTGTGTCTATGTGTGATAGCTAGCAAAGTCCTGAATATGCCGAGCATAAAGGGTCTCAATAACAACAACCATATCAGAAAAAGTCCCGTGATTTCTGCTTGCACTTACGTTCTCCTGCCATTACCACCAAAAGCTGCAAGCTTTGAGTGCCGGTATTGTTCCTCTTGCTGCTGCTGCTGCTGTTGTTGGAGGGTAAACCTGAGTATGCGGTTGTGTATGAGTGTAAACTCACGTGTTTACAAACAACATCACAAGCAACAAACGCAAAGTGTGCGAATTCACATTTGCATCTGTCACACCACGCACTGCGGATGAGCACGTTTGTGTCACACAAGCTGTCTGTTGACGGCTCAGAGGCCAATCGACCCAAGAGCTCATGGCCAAGTTGTACCCAACAAGGACGCATAGCACTGAGCGTTTGTCTTATCTTGAACCCTAGACAGCTCGGTGCACAGCACAGCTGCTTCTGTCCTGCACAATAGCCATAGGATGCCTCAAGACCGGGCCCTCTTCCTATACACACCACACACCCCTACGCAACTCACATCTTCCCTCTTCCTACACCCCTCACATCCTGCCTCTTCCTACACACACCCCTACGCAACTCACATCCTGGACAGTGTATTGCGGGAGGTAGCGGCTTCTGTCATGGTGAACATTGTGGGGACGTCAAAAACAATGAACCATAGACTAGGATCCTTTTGCTACACTCCTACACTTACATCCTGGATGGTGCGTTGCGTGGTAGCTGCTCCTGGCCCATGGAGAACCCAGGCAGACCCAAAGAAGCTGCGTCCCTGCCCCCTTGGCTGCCATGTGAGACTGGGTGTGTGGTGTGCAACGCTAGGGTGCGGGTGGGTGAATTCATTGGTGAAAAATGGGAGGTAGTAGCAGGGGATGGCCGACCAAAGGCGCCAACGATTGCATGAGGGACGCCTCCGGGGACAGTGTCAGCTCCAGGGTTGCTGGGTGCAGGCTGAAAGCGGAGGAGAGGGGAAAAGCGTAGGGTTGTGATGAGATGCTGGGTAAATGCTGTCGTGCACGTGCTGTTTGCATAGGGGAGATGACTGAAAGTCAGGTCAGCCATTCCTGCTTAAAGTTTTTCCCCAAAGCCGAAAAGTACATTTAAGTATCCAGGACCCTTAGCTAGATATATCTAAGCACCCCTGCATACTCAGTTTGTGGCGGGAGGTGCCCAGGTGGGCAGGGTGGAAATCCTTGCCTGAAAGTGGATTTCCAAAAGCTCCCTCTGGTGCCAGCAACTTACCAGGGGTGTTTGCAATAATATTGGGGACATTTTGGTTTTGCTTGCACGGAGCTGGGAGAACCAGCTGTCGTTTGGGACAGATGAGGCTCGAACAGAGCACTCAGGGCACCAGGTGAGCTTTCAGCGCACCAACTTCATGCAAAATGGTCATAGCTCAATGCTTGCTGGGTGCATGGTGGCAGTAGAGCAGAGCAGGGAAAGTTATAACCATTTTGAAAATCTCAGCTGTCGCTGCCCACCAGGGCCCAACCACAGCATTCCAGACCATAAAATTTGACAGGGCATGCCTTGGGAGCATACTGAAGGGTTCCCGATACTCAGGTGATGGCCAGTAAGCCCGATACTCAGGGTTTCCAGAAATGCACCATTTTTGCCCAGCAAACAGGCCCATGCACAAAGTCCTTTAAGGGCATATTTTCACCCCCCTTTTATTGCTTTGATGGGTATGGTTTGACCCTAAACATATCTGGGAACAAAAGAATTGGTGGATTTCGGATCAAAACCTGCATATCTACACCCATACCACCTTTTTGGCAGGGAAATGGCACAAATCCAGCCCCCCACTCTCACCCTTGACCCCAAACTCATTTATTGATATGCAAAAGTGTTATATATATGTATAGAAACCATTGGGTGACCTCAGATGTGCAATTCAGGAAAGGGGCATCAATTCCCCCTTTTTGGGTGGGGCTTGGCTGGGCTGACTGAAAGCCATGATAGCGCGGTGGATTGCACGGATCTGATGAAAGATGGTTAAAACCAGATCACACTTTTTTAATTTTGTGTAAGACGACCATCAAGGAGGGCATGACATCTAAGTGCATCCACTTACATGTAAGACACCTAATCTATGACATTTAAGACACGTCTAGTACATCCAAGTGCATCCACTAAATAACTGGACTAAATAATGCAGATGTGCGGGGTGAAAAGTGTGACGGGGGGAGGGCGGGATGGAGGGTCGTGAGAAGAGGATGAAGTGAATATTGTCGTGCACATCAGATGTCATGCACAAGCTGTCATGCATAGGGGAAGCACGAAACGCTGAGGCAAAACAGTGCAGGCTGGTCGGCAGGACGGATGAGAGGAGAGGCTGGAAATGGACAAGATGTGTGCTGCACACAAACACAAACTTTCACACACATACACTTTTCCCCCCCCATTCCCACACCTGCAAGCCCACGCTGTCTGTGGAGGCACAGGAGTGGAAGCTGGCACGGGTAAACAGTGTGTCTGAGGGTCGGTGTGAGAGTGTTGAAGGGCGTGGCTGCAAGCTCAACGCGTGGGGGTGGAGGGCGGAGGTGGCAGAGACAGTTGCGAGTGCCTGCTGCTGTGCTGTGCTGAGCTGTGGGTGCTGGGGGCTGCCGCTGACAAGGGACAGCACGGCATGAGGGAGGCGAGCAGGGGGAAGCTGAGGACTGCCGGGGCAGCCGACCTGCAGGTGATTTGTGTTTTAAAGCTCTCACTGTGCAGCGCATGGGGGGGGAGTGGCAGATGGGGAATCGTTCAGGATGTTTTTGCCGTGCAGCACAACAACAACACGGCAGGTGGGGAATTGCACAAACACCCTTTAATGTGCAGAGCAAACAAATTAGGTAGGTTGGGAGTTGTGCAAACACACTAACCTCTGTGTAGCATAAAAAGGAATGCCGAGTGTGGTATTGAGTCCAAAGACTGCCACTATGCACTACTCAAAAGAGGACAGGGTGAGACAAGTCATGCAGACGGGTCAAGTTTGTATACAACTTCCTGCTGTCATGTGCTTTTTGACTAATACTTCTATCCTTGCGATGCCAATGAGGGTTTGCGCTTTGTTTCACAGTAAAAAAATAAAAGGCGAGTTTTGAGCTTCTGAAAAGGAGTGGGCATGAGGGCGAGGGTGACTCACCGACATGGGAGTTCACCAATTGTTCTCCATGCCCAAAAACACAAAGAATGAGGATAAGGCTTTCAAAAATCGACAACCAGGTCATCCCGGAGCCCCTGCTGATGACGATGGCCCATACAGCTCATACACATAGGAAGGCATTGTCCCACTCTCACACACACACACACTCACACACACACGCACACGCACACGCACACGCACACGCACACGCACACACACACACACACGTTTGCGAAGCCGGCATTGACAAGATGCTAGTGACAGCTACCTGTGGTCCTGGGGAGCCCACTGCTGAGTCTGGGCCACTGACACTGACACTGGGAGGTAGACCCGGTCCAGGGGCACTGACGTAGCTGTGGGCAGGAGACCCAAGGCCCTGGGGAGGCATGCCAGAAGGACACCAGCTACTCTCACCCTCATCGCTGCACAAGGCACGGTGAGATGAGTAGATCAGATGGTTAACAGGATTTGTCAGAGGCGTGTGTGTGTGTGTGTTCAAAGGCATTCAGGTTTTGTGAGGTGACGCAGCTGCTCTCGCCTTAATCGCCGCACAACTGCCACGCTGTGTTACTGGGGCTGGCCAGAACTGTATATACACACCATATATGACCGTATGTATGGTGATTTCCTTGCTAAACACCACGCACATCCACCGTATATAATACACATCTATGTTTGGTCCAGCGAAACCCAAGGTGTCAGAGAGGAGGTGACTGGGCCTAACCCCTGACAACAGGGCACGCTGAGTGACAGCAAAAGGGGTTTAGAAGTGTGTTCAAAGTTTTTCTCATGCCTCCTCATTCGCTTCGTTCGTGATGAGGAGGCAGGCACATAGCCGCTCCTGCCCTTGTAGCTGGCGCAGCTAGAGGTGAGGAGCAGCAATATTGAGGCACCGGCACGTTTCGGTGAAACAGAGAAGGCATGTACTTCTCTCAACATGCTGCCAACTCTTGTACGTAAAAGAACAGCACCCTCCCCCTCAAACCCCCTCACCTGCGTGCGCTGCACATGCTGCCTGCAGGCAGCTGGTTGTGCATGCCGTTGCTGCATTGAGACAAGGGGGCGGTGATGGATGCTCCTGGGTGGGGGGTTTGCGTTGCATACAAGGCCGCCTCAGACGCGTTTTCAGACTCAGGCATGCCTGTGAGTGCAGACGTGTGCAAGTAAACACACACATACGTCACGAGGATGTTTGTGGAAATGTCATAGGGTGAGGCACGTGAGCGCACGTGCTTTGACTGCAGCACACAAGCACAGTCCACCTCCTTCTTTTCACGTTTTCGCCAATACACACATGCCTGACTGTGTGTCCATTTGAGTCCTTTTCCACGTTTTGGCCAATACACACATGCCTGACTGTGTATCCACCATTTGCGTGTGTCTATGCATCAAAGTGTGCGGGCCCAGCGCACATGTGTGTCTGTATGAATGTGTGTGTTTTGTGCATATACGTGTCTCCTTTGCACATCACTAAAAAAGGGTAAAATTGATTTCTGCATGTGCATCTTCTAACTTGTGCCTGTACCTGAAGAGGTTGAGCGAGCTGCATTGCTGCTGGTGCTGCCGATAGGGGAAGCCAGGGGGTGGTAAGGCTGGGGCAATAGGTGGGACACCTGAGAATCAGGAACAAAAAGCACACACTTACACGCAAGCACTCATACACACACTTACACGCAAGCACACTTACATGCAAGCACACTAACAAAAAGCACACACTTACACACAAGCACTCATACACACACTTACACGCAAGCACACTTACACACACTTAAACACACTTACACACTAGCGCAGTGTGTGCAAGGACAAAGGAATGAAAAGAGGACGGTAGGGCAAAGAGGTGATACAAGTGGGGACACCTGAAGGACAGAGGCAGGCACAGATATGCACAGTCAAGGGCGATTTAAGGGCGAGGCATGCTGCACAGCCCAGAGGATGGAAGGTTTGGAGAGCCTGAGCAGGAAGCACTTACAAACACACACACAAGCACAGCACAGCTTGAGAGGACTGCAATCACACACACACACACAAACACACACACACATACACACACAAGCAAAGCTTGGGGGAAGTGTGTCAGCACATGTACAAGCACAGCTTGAGGGGGTTTCGTTTACTAACCTTCTGTGCAGCTACCAGGAGACACAAAATATATAAAGCACTGCGAGACAAAAAATCCTATGCTTCCTGATCCACGCACGCAATATTAACGTGAAAGCGCAATTGGACACAGTCATTCAACTACGGAAACTGAAGTTGCACATTGATGCCTTGGAATCCCAAACCCACCAACCCTCCCTACCCCAGCATATGCATGGAGGACCAAGTGAAGCGTACACAATATATACAGTATATACGGTATACCACACATTGACCATGAATGAAACAAGCTTGACACTCACTGACACAAAACAGACACTTACTGAAGCTGACTGACGCAAAAAAGACGCTCACTGACGCTTACTGACACTCACTGACGCAAAATAGACAGACTCTGACTTGACCTGCACCCACAAACTGCACCTGCTTTGCTCTGGCTATTGCCAGCTGCAATTGTGTCTGATACGCAGTGCTGTAACACACAAACATGCAACGCACATATGCACACATGCGCATGCACAGGCTACCAAATGACCCACCAGCTGTCCTTGTGCGCTTTGTGGCCCGCAGAACCCATCCATGCTGCCAGCCCTACCACGCACAGACCCCTTGGACCTAGCCATGCGTGTGAGGAGAAGCTGCTGCTGATGCGAGGGGGCCAGAGCCTGCAACAAGCAAAGCATATTTGGTCAAACTAAATACAATAAGGACCTCAATTGTGCAGCAGCAGTTGTCCTGCTTTCGCTGCTTCTTTGCTGCTAGTTAATTTGCTGCTGGTTAATTTGCTGGGCCTGCAAGAAACTGAACTCGGAAGACATACAGCAAGGAGCTGATTTGGTGTGCATGATATGAGCTGATGGCGCCTCTGCTGGGGCTGCCAAAAAAGGAGCCTGTATGACAGCTATCAAACGACAGCATGAATAGTTCCTGTACTTGCCGACCGTATATTTCCTTTTTGCATTCTGTATGTGCGCACTCTGTACGTGCGCACATTACAAACGCCAAATGCAGGCTAGTACCTGGACACCTGCCACGAGCACGACGACAAGCTTCTGCTACGCATGCAACAGAGCGACAAGCATTGTCCCCCCCCTGAAAGACCTTGTGTCCCCTGAGCTGCAGAGGGAGAAGACCTCTTGAACTGAGCAAAACAAAGGCGTGCTTTCTTGATGGCAAATCATGTGCTTTGTTCATGTGCACCCACGCACACAGTCCATCCACACACTAACACACAGACTCTTACACACACGCACACACAACACACATGCAAACACACAGAGCACCCACCTGAAGGTCTGCAGGGGACAGAGGCACGTGCAAGCCTGATGGCGTAACCATTGGCTGCGTGCTGGTGGAGCGCCGCCTGGGCTTCAAAATGGTGGGGTTCATGGACTGCAGGTGGGGATAAGAGGCAGCTAAACAATGGGACAAGGTAGGATCAAAAGGAAGGGATGGCATTGTGTCACTCTAATAAGTTGATCTGGAAAGGCACACTCGCATTTGAGCTTTGCATAAGTTGTGGAATTAAGGCTGCGCAGCACACAAACAGGGCCAGGTTTGCCGGCTGGTCTTCCATCCTGCTGATTTGGTCATCTGAATGGGGCTGGGTTAATGTGGCCAAAACCATACATACATACATGAATGTGTACAGAGTGCACTGTGGGTACTTTTAGCTTTTAGCAGGGGAATTACGAAACACCATTCATACGGTTATGCGGTGTATAAATACGGCTCTGCCAACCCTAGGCTTGATGCTGCAGGCGTGAATGCACGTGGAGCAACTTGGCTCGGGGAAGGGACGCCAGGAAAAACGCGCAGCCCATCAAACCTGGAATTCTCTTGCACACGACCAGCTTAGCTCACCAACACACAACACGCCCTGTCCAGCCCAATGATCCAGCCTGACTTATCAAACGCTTTGTTCAGCTCAGCCTACCTGGTGGTGTGGGGTACTGCCGTTTGATTGGTGGGAGTTGTTTTCCACCTGGCTGCTTATGTGGGGGGTTAGCAATGCGGCAGCGTTTGGAGGTTGGTTTCGCTGGAGCGGGTGGGTGTGAAAGGGGTGCTGGTTGTGTTGCCGGGGAGGGGTGGCAGTGGTTGGAGTGGGGGGCCTCCAAGCGCTAGTGGCTTCAGTGTCGAGGGATTGGTAGCAGGACAAGGCTGCAGGGGAGGGTGGTTTTGGCAAGTTGTGTAAGCTTGTGAGTTGTGCAGGTGCAGGTGCAGGAATGTGTGTGTGTGCGTTTGTGAGTGAGTGAGTGAGTGTGCGCGCGCGTGCGCGCGTGTGTGGTGTGTGCGTGCAGGTGGGGTGGCTCACGGAGTGCTGACAGGTAGGGCCAAACTCTCGCTGTCGCTGCAGAAACATTCAAGCAGTCTGCAATTTGCGTTTGAACACGACATGCCCAAAACAGCATGCCCAGGTTTATGTTAGCTCTCATTAGAACGGATGCCTGTGAGCATGCTGCTGTCACCCCAGGAAGTGCACGGTGTATGCAAGAAAGGCTACGCAGTCAGCCTACAAAACACTACCCACATGTATTTAAGGAGAGGAGTGGATCAAGCAATAAGTTGCGGACACTAAACTGCTCGAAGCACAGGATTAAGAACTACTAAAGAAGACAAGCTGCTGCCCATGTATCACTCAATCATACACACGTGTCACGCACGCAGTACACACGTACAAACACACGCCCACAGATATACACGCACACACACGCGCACGCACACACACACACGTGTCACACACGCAGTACACACGTACAAACACGCGCCCACAGGTATACACGCACACACACGTGCACGCACACGCACACACACACACACACGTGTCACGCACTCAATACACACGTACAAACACGCGCCCACAGATATACACGCACACACACGCGCACGCACACGCATGCACGCACACTTGTCAAGCACGCAGTACACACGTACAAACACGCGCCCACAGATATACACGCACACACACGCGCACGCACACGCACGCACGCACACTTGTCAAGCACGCAGTACACACGTACAAACATGTGCCCGCAGGTATACACGCACAAACACACATAACCACACACACACACACTCACATGACGCCACGTGCGAGGAATCCCAGGACATACAAGCCTCCAGAGTGGCCCGCTGGTGATGCTGAGAGGAGAAGGGGCCCGCCTGTAGCAGCACAGAGGACTGCTGCACTGGGCTGGAGCTGCACTGGGGCAATTCCGGCAGGCCCACAGACAAATCACTCCCTTGCTGCATACGTATTGAGTTTCGTGCGTAGGCGGCTATCAGGTAAAGTGTGCAATCTTGTGCATGGGCTCTACAATTCTGTATGTGTGAGGATTGCTGCACTAGGCTGGAGCTGTTTTGGGACAACTCTGGAAGGCTGCACTAGGCTGCACTAGGCTGGAGCTGTTTCGGGACAACTCTGGCAGGCCACAGGCACTCTGGCAGGCCACAGGCACTCTGGCAGGCCACAGGCCACAGGCCACAGGCCACAGGCCACAGGCCACAGACACTCTGGCAGGCCACAGACAAATGATTACTCCGGCAGGCCACAGACAAATGATTACTCTGGCAGGCCACAGACAAATGATTACTCCCCCCTCGCTGCATACATATTGAGTTCCGTGAGTTGGCAGCGCATCCTCTGTAGTCACCCACTGCATCCAACGCTGTACCTCTGTTACACTGCACATTTAACCCAAGCTTGATCGACCATAAGAGCTGCATCTGTATGCGTGCTTGTGCGTATGTGTGTGTAATTGCCAACTGTGTGTCTGACTCACCGTAAGCTGGCTCCCCTGCTGCTGTGATGGCTGTCCCCCTGACGCACCGTTGCTCTCCTCCAGCAGGCTGAGGCGTTCAGGGCTGCCAGCCCCCCTATGCGAATGCTGCGTGTGCCTGCAGAGGTGAAGTGTTGCTCAAAAACAGTGTGCCAATTTTCCAAAACTACGGTTTCAAAATACTTCAGCTCTCGGAGAAATTCCAGGAAGGACCCTCAAAAAAACAACCAGGGCTGCTGGCTTCCCCTTATATGAGCAGCCTTTTTTTTTTTCGTTACACAGGTGGGTGGGGTCCACTTTCCTCCTTTTTCACAACACCTGGGAGGGACAGACACACGAGCTTTACTGCCGTGAGGATCCATGGACTGAGACAAGAAAGCATTGACAACACTGATATCGACGTGAGGTGGCTCAAAAGCCTTTTCGGGTGACGTTGGCCTCTGTCTTGAAGATGGACACCATCTAGACGCAGTGCACATTCTTCCCCGTCCACCAAGTAAACGCACAACCATGCGCTTTACACACTGGTTTGCTGCGCGGAAAAAGTAACGTTAGCTGCAGACTGCATAATTGGTTATTAGTTGATTGATTTAGATCAGCGTCTGAAGCTTGATCTTTCAAAGGTGCGTGCCATCCTGCATGCTTACAGAGGCTGAAGCACCCAATACCAGATATACACACACGGCACACTTACTTGCGGTGGCGATGGTGGTGGTGGTGATGATGGTGCGGATGAAGGTGAGAGGCTTTTAAGGGCTGTGTGTTCCTTTGCTGTTGCGGCATGCCTGACGACTGAGTGCGAGTGTGTGTCAGCACTCCTAAACCGTTATTGAATGCGACAGGCTGAGGCAGGAGGGCTCCCCATTCTGCTGGAGGAGGATAAGCCCTGTGCATACGTGTTGGTGTGTGAGCATGTGCTTGTCTGTGTGCGTATGTAAGCGTTCGAGCATCCTGTGCATTATGGACTGTATATGTGTGCATGCACGTGTTGTGCATGTGTGTGTGTGTGCTTGTGCTTGGATCTGCACAACGGCTGAGTTTCGCGCCTCAACACAGGAGGGCACCGTGTGTGTGTGTGTGTGTGTGTGCAGTGGCAAAGAAACATTGAAAGGCTGTACGCAGGACTTATATTCAAATCTTCACAGGAGATGAATGATTGGATGCACACACACTCACAAATACTGACGCATATTTAAACACACCGGCACACAGATACACGCACACATTGACACACACACAACACACACACGCAATCAAGGAACACAGGTGCGTACCCATTGGAAGGCGTGCCACAATCTGCAGCCAGAGCTGCTGTACTTCTGGGCTCACTCGCAACAGTGCCATCAGGGAGCAGGGCTCCATGTGGGCCTGCAAAGGAGCGTTGCGTGTGAGAAGGATGAGAGATTCTCACTTAACAAGTGCACCTGGGCAGTTATGGCTTTTGCGTCAGAGTTTAGGAGCAGGGTTCCAGGTGCACCTTAAAAGGGAGCGGGGAGTATGTTTGAGGGATTACCTACACACAGGCTGCGCTTCAACATACATTCACACATGTACGCACGCAAGCACAGCATCTTACGGTGAATGATGCACGCATAAGACGTGCAAGCACACACAAATTAAAAATGTAAGCGTGCTGCCACACACACAATCACTCGCCCGCCCTGGCTTTGCAACAGATTGAGTCAACGTAATAACGAGGCGACACTTAAGTTTTGCGTTGGCACAATTCAACAAACTCGACATGGGCGTCTGCAAGTACGCAAACTTGTGGCACCTGCTGCACTGTAATCGGTGTGGCTTGTGTGCTTGACTCATCGTATGACTACAACTAAAAACACCTTGGCTCATCCTATGCGACAACTAACAACACCTTGTTGGGCAATGCCTACCAGAAGGAGTCCGCGAGGCTGAAGGCCCGTGCTTCTGGGCAGAAGGATGGCTCTCATGTAAGCGTTTCTTGCTGGGATGGGGGCTGATATGCTCGAGCTCTGCCTCTGGCTCCTCTTCTTCTTGGGATAGCTCCTCCGCCAGTGTCTGCACGCACGCAACAGAAGCCAGCGTGTTTTATTACTATGGTTTTGACACCCACGTAAACACTCAATTTATCCACGAACCTCTGCTCGGAATCTCCATCAAAGTCTGAGTGTGTGAAAGAGGGAGAGAATGCTTTTATCTTAGCACCTGCCCGTTGTAGCTTCTAAGCATAAGTCACCTCTTTAAGCTCCTCTATTCCTTTTGCACCCAAGAAAGGTGGTGATGCAGTTTGTAACAAAAACAAGCTTGGAAGCTGTGTATGTGCACGTGCAAGCAAGAAGGGTCATGCAAAAAGAAATGCAATCACCCAAATGCAACGCACCAGTGCGCGCTGACGTGCCTCCCCTGCTTCTGTCAGGCTGTCCAGCACGGTTTGCCAGGGGCCTACGTTGTCCCTCAATCGCCCGGTGGACGTGCCCCCAAAGTCAGCATGCAAGCACTCAGGCGCGATGAGCTTGGACAAGTCTTTATGGAAGTTGCAGCCCAGGATCTACACGGTTTTCAGGAGCAAGGGCAAATGACACGACTAGGATAGGAAGCACACACAGACACACACAGGAGCTGCAGGCGCACGGACGATGGGATGATGCACAGCCATGCCATGCTACACAGGTAAGTTACAAGAGCATGAAGCTTGCACGGTACTCAGGTGCAAGGATCTCCAACAAAAGGCCCACCTCATAATTGACAGGCATAACAGGCCCATCGGTGCTTTGCAATGTAATCTGCCTGTAACGGCTGCATGCAAGCTCTTTGAGGGGATGATGAACCTTGAACATAGCGGAAGTGGATGCCATTTCACCCAAGGCAAAGATCGGCTTTTGAAATTCTTGCCAAACAGGCTGGTTGGTTCCCCTTCATCCGCCTCACAACACACACACACACACACACACACATCCACACCAGCACCTACACCCACACCAGCACCTACACCTACACCTACACCTACACCTACACCTACACCTACACCTACACCTACACCTACACCCACACCCACACCCTCACCCTCACCCTCACCCTCACCCTCACCCTCACCTTCACCCTCACCCACACCCTCACCCACATCCACACCCACACCCACACCCACACACTCACACACCTGAACCTTCTTCTGGGTCTCTGGTGGAAGGAAGGACTTAACAGCAGAGAACATGCCTGTGAACCTGCATAGAACCAAGGCACAGCCAGGGGGGGGTGTCACATCAGCAGCGAGTAGACGCTCAGCAACACCTTCCAAGTTCCTTGTACATGCATGTGTTCCCATTCCATAATTTAGACTAGCTGCAGTGGTATTCCAGCCTTTTTTGGACACATTAGCACATTCGCGAGTGCTGAGCCGACAGGGGCTCTGCACTCCACGCCGCTCCGAGTGAAGAGCTGAAACTGAAACGGAACGGACTGCAGCCCACTAACTAAAAACTTCAAACTGGTATTCGTCATGGAAGTTCTCAAGCTCATGCCAATCAGTGCTCCACCGAAATCACAGCAATGTCCACGGCGTCTCCCACCTCTTCATTATTAAAACAAGCGACAAAGATTTGGCTCGTTCTGAGATGACACGATGGCTGTGCGTCGTTATACCATTTCTACAAT
>Ga0307942_1000441_pt1:0-7500 | contig 28711 bp, 29 predicted proteins | sample OrgLakmetagen175_FD_201846 | JGI IMG/M metagenome (GOLD analysis project Ga0307942, IMG submission 201846) | Saline water microbial communities from Organic Lake, Antarctica - #175 | ecosystem: Environmental > Aquatic > Non-marine Saline and Alkaline > Saline | place: Antarctica: Organic... | reverse complement strand
TTCCCTTGCTATTTGAGCCAGTGCAAATGTCGCGCATGTTGTGCAAGTCTAGCAAGGTTTCTGCGGAAGAAGAAAGGCTCCTTTTTCGTATTCCTTTCATGGACGCTCTAGCTAATAATGGGGGTGGGACCCAGAAGTTTCCATATAAGAAAGGAACGGAAAGGTGTGAAGCAGCCTTGATCTAAGTGCAGTTAGACGACAGGCACTGAAACTGTTGCTTTGCATGTTTGCTGCATGTGTACACTCTTGCACAATAGTGCGTCCAGCATACCAGCTGGCAGTGAACATGTGCTCCCTTGTTATATTTTAATGCACACAAAATCCACACAAATGCACACATTCAAACAAACACGTGTGGACGTGTGCAGTGCAAACTTACATGCCACGAGATGAGGACATATGAGCACCTTTTGCTCTCCCGCATTCATCACGCCCTTTATTGTTTTCAGGAACTGGATGGGCTGCGCAGGGTTGGAACCCAGCAAAAACGTGCACTGGCAGAAGCCCTAGCCACGGTTGCTGAACTTAACGCCGTTGAGCAGGTCCGTGCACGCACGCGTGTAACAGCTTGTTGGTAACGTGTAACATCTTGTTGTTGATGTGTTGATGTGTGTAAGAGCCTGTTGTTGACGTGTGTAACAGCCTGTTGTTGATGTGGGGAGGGGGGGGTTGAAAGAGTGTGCATATGTGTGAAGGCTTGCATGCAAGAGTTAGTGCAAGCGTGTGCATGTAGTAGCAAAGGCTTGTGACCATATAACCAATGTTCCAGGAGGCAGCACTTGTTGCTCGTTCCACGCTGCTCCCTTGCCCTGTGTCCTTTTGTAAGGCCTACTCTTTTAAATGTGTAAGTACACGCTGCTCCCTTGCCCTGTGTCCTTTTGTAAGGCCTACTCTTTTAAATGTGTAAGTACAGGCTGGTGACACGAAACCGAATCTCCAGGAAGCAGCACTTGTTACTCGTGGAACCATCCTGCGCAATTGTCTGGAACCCTACGTGTAAGACCTGCTCCCCAATGTTGCAAGTACAGGCAGGTGACGAGGCAAACCAGGCCATTGCCAATGCAGTGGCGGAAGAAGAGCTGGAGGCTCTGCAGGGAGAGCTGGTGAAGGCACGGGTGAGATTGTGAGATTGTGTGTTTTGTGCATCGTAAATGTGTTCGTGTATGTGTTCATGCGTATGCATTCGTGCGTAAGTGCTCATGCGTATGCATTTATGTGTACGTGTGATCTTGAGTCCAGGACTGTGCTCATGCGTGTGTGCTTACGTGTTTGTGTGATCTTGAGTCCAGGACTGTGCACTGCAGGGACAGAGATGTCCAAAGCTTGGGTAGCTGCTTGCGTGATTTTGGTATCTTGACAGGGAGTCGCAAGGGATACTGCAACATCTGTTCAACTTAGGAATGACGTGTACTAGTAACACCCTGAGATTGCAAGTTATCTGTGGATGCCACGGTGTATGGACTGTGACGTCTTGTCTACAAATGTTTGTGTAATAGTTTGATCCCCCATGTTTTCTACAGCACTTACATACAATGTAGGCACAAAGTTTCACTAGCATAATCCTAATAACGTCCAGTGTACACGCTTGTACTCTTGCACGCCCACACACACACACGCACCCACATAAACACACGCACTCGCACATACACACATACACACACTAGCACTCTCACACACACGCACAAACGCACACACACGCACACACACACACACACGAACACACACAGGGTATCAATCGATGATTGTGATGCACTTTGTAGCACCACCGCATATGTGCCAAGCTGGAGGTCCCTGTGATCACAAACCTGCAAATTGCAATTACACATGCTACGTACAATCTCAAAACCACTACCAGGCACGTGCTGAGCTGGAAGCTCACAACCGAGATGTTGAGCTCGCGGGGCTACGACATGAGGTGGCAAATGCAGACGCTGCACGCAAAGAGGCAGTGGCACACATGGAAGCTGCACTGAATGCAGCATGGCAAATAGAGCTGGAGCAAGCAGAGGTGGGAGGGGCGTGCTGTGGGTCGTGCAGTGTAGTGCCGTGCTGTGTGCTGATGAGGCGTGTGTGGTTTAAATCCAGAGGAGGGGAAAGCTTATGGGTGATCTATCAATCTTCTAAGTGAACAAAAATGCATCCGTATTATGCTTCTGGGTATCAGCAGGCCGGCCTTTCTGTGAGGGTCGGGGCAAGGGGGTGGGAACAACATCTGCTTCCACTTAGCCGCAGATGTCTGGTGGTATACTTAATGCAGCTGCGAGTCCAACATGCACCTATAGACTTGTGTCTTCCCCTTTGTTTTTGCTCAGATCTCCTTCTTGCAGACTGGGACACTGCAAAAGCAGCAGCAGAGTGCAAACCCAAAACCTCACCTTGCACAACGCATCGTGACCTCTTTCCTCAGGCTGTTGCACTTGAGCAGAGGCAGGAGCTAGAGGCACGTCTGGTGCAGCTGCGCACCCAGCTCCAAGACAAACAAGATGCTCCAGACAGTATGGTGGGTCCCCGCGCTTGCTGCACCTGAAAGCACAGTAGAGCCTGTGCTGACAAGGATCACTTTCAAGGGGAGAGGGTAGTGAACCAGACAGTGGGTCAGTCCAACTTCTATGTAGGCTCTGTGGATCAGTTTAACTCTTGAAGCTAGTGCTTATACTAGCCAGGCCCCTATCAAAGTCGTGTTGCTGCGCACCACTTTTTCTGCTACTGACCCTTTTGCAAACCCCAAACTAAGCGATGCTGTAATGCATCCTGGTTTCACTGTGAAACCAGTTGCCAGATGCGATATCTGTGACGTGACTTCTGCTGGCTGGACCAAACTAGCATCGCAAGCTTCAATCAGAAAGAGAATGCCTGAGCTTTTCCAACGTCTGTTTGTGTTTCCAGTACCAGCTCGTGCACTGCAAGCCTCCTCCTCCAGTGACAGCGCCACATCTCCCCTGTTTTGTTGTACATTGCATACGCATAGGTACACAATTATGTACGCACAGACATTCATACATACACACACAAGTTTACACACAAACACACATGCTGTGCAGACGCTCACCAGTGAGTTGGCGATGCTGAACAATGCCAAAGTGCAAGTGCAACGAGAGTACGATGCATTCAGATCCCAGGCCACTCAGGTAGAGAGGAACAGAGAACATTGCAACCTCTCTGCGAATCCTCTTTCAAAGGGGATATAGAGAAACTGAGAACGTTGCAACCTCTCTGCAGATCCTCTTTCAAAGGGGGTACAGAGAACTGAATACACTGCAACTCCCTGCAGGTCCTTTCGAAGGGCTAGAGCAAGCATGTTTGTTTTTCTTTAGTCAGCCTTATAAACACTTTTTTGGTAGTCTTGCGAAGAGGACTGGTCACATATCAGCATGCGGTCACAGAACTGCATCTTCTCAACACAGAGTAGGCTGCTACGAATCCTATGCTTCCCCTTAACTACAAGACAGATTTGCTTCTCGTTTGCCGGAAACTCTCATCTGCTTGTACTTGTTGATATCCTGGTGTCCTTTAAGAACCTTGTCATTAAACAGGTTTAGGAAGCCCTTGTAAAAATGACGCGCACACATTGCCATCTCAGGCTGCTCGCAACAACCGGGAGGAAATCTCCAACTTATTAGCTGAGAACGCTGAATTGAAGACCAAGATGGCTAGGAAAGCGGTAAGCGGTTTGCCTTTGTTAGGACCTCATCAAACCTTAGGGACTACTTCAAACTTGTGTTCAGTGGTCCTGGGGTTGCGGATGTAGGATGCAATGCATTGCTGATGTAGGATGCAACGCATTGCATCCTATATCATATATATAATATATAGCATTATATATAGCATTGCATCCTATATCATATATAACGCATTGCTGATGCAGGATGCAACGCATTGCTGATGCAGGATGCAACGCATTGCTGATGTAGGATGCAACATATTGCTGATGTAGGATATATAACATTGCATCCTATATCATATATATAGCATCCCAAATGTAGGATGCAACGCATTGCTGATGCAGGATGCAACGCATTGCTGATGTAGGATGCAACATATTGCTGATGTAGGATGCAACATATTGCTGATGCAGGATGCTGCTGCAACCTTTGTAGTTTGTTGCAAAGGTGACAAGTGCAGCACAGAGTGCAACCACTGAAGCATCGGATTACAAAATTAAGCTTCCCTGTTCCTGTGATCTTGACCCTTCCAGGCCGACGCAATGATGACCACTGACAGGCAGCTTTCAATTCCTGAGGGCACGAAAGAGGGTGCGTGGGCCACAGTCATACTTGCTTCAGTTTGCTGCTGCACCCATTCTCCCTCTTCCACTGAATATAGCAGCCGAAGAGCGATTACCTGTTGCATAAATTGGATGAAATACGCCTGTTAAGAGCTGAGTTGATTACCTATGATGTTGTTAGGACTGGATGGTTTTATGCTCCAATACAATTGAGTGTGAAAGCTACTCCATCTCTCACCATCATTGCATCACCACCTTATACAGGCTACCAGTATGACAGCTACAATTCAAGCTTTGACAATCCACCAGTCGCAGGTGCGGATCCTGTAAGAGAAAAGATTTTGTCGTTTAAACCGGCTTTTGACACTACTTGGAACATGTGGACGCAAGCTGAGCATCGCCTCTTTCTGTCTCATGCATTTGCAACTAACTGTCTGCCACCCTAATACTGTATCTTGTGTATAAACATGCTCCTGGAAATGCATGTTCATGATAAGAGAAAGAGATGGAAAAAATGCAGTAAAATTATGGGCTAAATAAGAAAATGAGCCAAGGGCATATCTAGTGCATGGACATGTTAGGCAGCGTAGCTGCCATATTGCGCATGGAGTCAACTTGATACAGCCAAAAACTGGGTTGGACAGAGGCACACAGCATTTGCAATACATTGTTTCTCTTGGTTTCAGGTTGTGAAATCACTGTAAACGGAAGTATTAGCGTCCCCTTCCCATTACATGAAACAATTTCCAATAACATGCCTCCCATTCGACAACCAACATCATCAGCTCCTCCATAAGTTTGGGTTTCATTGCTTCTCTCTTGCAGGACGCTCGTACTCTGCTTACGCCTACCAAGCACTTGAAACCCACCTTCCTGGACTCCTGGTCAGGATGGAGCGTCAGAAAAAGGGCATGGTGCGTGCTGTCCCTGTGTCAGTATCAATAGCCTTGATAACGCAGATCCCAAATAACTGCACCTTTATTGGCCAAGCTGTACGAGTGCTGCTTGGAAATTTTCTTGCAACCCTGCAAGGTCATCTAACACATTTTTTGTTGCTCTCCTCTTGCAACAGCACCAAAAAATGTTTGTTTCTAGGTGAAGAAAACTAGCTCACAAGGATTTTCTGGCAGCGATAAAATGGTACATATGATTGCGGTTTATTGGCCAAATCCAGTAAGTTTTACCTGCATACCTTTTTGCTGCCACTGCCTTAACCACACATAACCACTTGTCACAAAGCACACAAGCCCGGTCACTATCTCTACTGCACAATTGCAGGTCGACTTACCACCGAAGCTAATACCTGCCATGGCATCACACAAATACCAACCTCAAATTAAAGCCTAGTGGCTGTCTTCATTGCTGGCATCGCAAAATATGAAATTCAAGCTACATGCTTCAAAACTGTCCAGCATGTCCAGTGTCATAAGTGTAAAATGATGTTGTGTTGCACTCCGTCCACACTTACTTTTTCATCCACCCATCCAGAACTCCTTCTTGCACTCTGTCCACACTTACTTTTTTATCCACCCACCCAGAACCCCTTCTTGCTCTCTGTCCCCTCTGTTATATCCACCCATCCAAAACTCCTTCTTGCAGCTGCCGTGCCTTGTGCTGGGGGCACTGCTGACCCTCGTTTTAACCATCTCGATCGTCCGAGCAGCTGCAAGTGCGCACAGTGTGCATGCGGGTCCACTGTGCGTGCTATCAAAATTGGGCATCAACGTGGGGCCTTCTAGATGCGGTAGCATCAACAGTGCTTCTGAGGTGCGCATCTCCGATTTGGCCGAGTTGCATGTACCTTGATAAGGTCTTGCACAGGGTTTCTTTACCGCTCTTTAAACTGTCCCACCAAACGCATGGCATCAGGAAGAATGCGCTCTGTATTGTCAATGTGCCTTACGCCTGCCTTACATGCACAGGAGGCAAACAAGCGCTTTGCTGAGCTACTCGACAATCCACAACGAGTGCACGACATTGAAATGTCTAGAGACCAAGGGATAGGTGGGGGAAATTTGAGGCTGGACTCAGACATGGTGCCAGAAAGTAGCGCCAGCAAAGGGGGGGCAAGAGGCAAAGGTGCCCCTGCTAGCTCTGCTGTTGCCAAAGCTAACACAGTCAGCAATGATGTGCATGCTCCACCAACATCTTCCTTGGTAGGGGATGGTGGAGGAGAGCAGGAAAGAAAGATGGGGGCATCTCGAGAAAGGTTTTTGGGTTCAGGGCCGCTGCAGCAACAGCAGCAGCAAATTAGGGGTGACAAGATAGTTGCCAAAAGCAGGCAGCGGCAGCGGAGCGGGGTCAGCTCAAAGGTGGGCAGAGGAAGTAAAAGCAGGAGGGACGTGGGTTTGGTTGGGGGGGAGAGCAGCAGTAGCATCAGCAGTGGCGATTTGTTAGGAGGAGGGGGGAAGAAAAGGAGGGGAGGGGGAGGGGGTGACAATCTGGGAGGGGTTTAAGGAAACATAAAATTGAGGGTATCGCGATCACCTAAGCAGTGGCCGTATGATTTTTGGCTTCAATGCTGTAGGCGATGTTGACTGCTTGTGTCTCAAAGTCCGTATTGAAGGATGAGTGAGTTGAAGCCTGGGTATCTTGCATGTCTCTGGCAAACGGCTTCGCTTCGCCACATGTCAATGAGCAATCTGAGTCCAGTAGGAGGGCATGTTGTGGCTACATCGATACAAGCAATCTCGCCTGTGAGGTTAACTTATTTGCCAATAAAGCGTGCCTTAGCTAGACGCAATAAGCTATATAAGCTGGAAATATGCGAGGAATAATGTCTTGCACAGTAGTCGCAAGCAAGCCTCTCATACAATGTTCAAAGCAAAATAGGTACTAGGCATAACAAGCTAGGGATTATAAAGCCTCCCCATGAAGGTCTTGTCAGGTCGAACCACTTCTACAACAGAGCAGGAGGCTCAGCACATCCAACCCATTTTCTTTTATTTCTTGCAGTTAAGAGCGAAAGAAAAAAGGCAGACAGTGAAAACTGCTCCCCGCGTTGATTTAAACAACGGCTGTTGCTATACGATGTTTGGCAAAAAAATAACAAGTACAAAGTTTTAGTTTAGTTTGGATTACAAAGGCCTCCAGCCTGGCATGGCTGCTCAACCTATAGGTCCCAACAAATAAATCAATCAAAAAGATTGACAGCTGCACTAATAAATTTGTAAACTTCTGAGTTATGTTGAAAAACAAAACCTTTGATATCACCTTCAGAAATATTATCAAATAAGTGGATGAACTGGTGCCGTAAATGTTCGGTACCGATACAT
>Ga0307942_1000439_pt1 | contig 28738 bp, 29 predicted proteins | sample OrgLakmetagen175_FD_201846 | JGI IMG/M metagenome (GOLD analysis project Ga0307942, IMG submission 201846) | Saline water microbial communities from Organic Lake, Antarctica - #175 | ecosystem: Environmental > Aquatic > Non-marine Saline and Alkaline > Saline | place: Antarctica: Organic Lake... | reverse complement strand
TGAGGCAGCAGCGTGGCATGAAGATGGTTCTTGCGTATGTGACCAATGTCCTGGTGAAGATGAACATGTTCAGAACGAGGTGCATGCTCTTTTAATTTGCCAAGACCATCGAGTTTGTGAGCTGAGTTTACACTTTTCCTTTCTGTTTTCACCTTTTTTTGAGGACTTTTCAGCAGCCCAACCCTTTTGCAGCAACAGGTCAACAACCAACTTGTTCATGATTTCCTTTCTCAGCAGAACAATAGACTTTTTCTTTTTCTTTCTGAGCTTATGGATTTAGGCTTTTTCCAAACTTCCGCTGAGATGCCCTTTGAGGCATATATAGTGATGTAACCTTACCTTACCTTACCTTATGGATTTATTTGTGGCTGGCCGAGACCAGTCAGCAGCCGATCAGCCAAACTACCTGGCTGAAGGTCACCCCCCATTGTAACCATTGTGTGTAGACACCATTGGGAGACCTCAGATGTGCAATTCAGGAAAGGGGCATATTCCCCCTTTTGGGTTAAAGTTTCATTACCAATTTTGGTACTTTGGATCTCTTACTGATCATTGACCAATAAGGAATTGGCTGGGACACAGGCACGGCTGAAGGAAATCCGCCACTGCCAAATTTGAAGATACAGGGATCCAAAGAGAACTACGTGGACGGTGCCATCCTTACTTTCCCTCCTGAAATATATTACACAATTGAAGGAGAGGAAGCTGCTCTGCTACAGGGCGTTGTAAATTTTTTTCGTAGACAAGAAAGGTATTGGATTCGCTTGCTGTCTTCCTTGCTAGCAAGGCTATTCTTAACCTTAACGCACAACAACAAATTGGCCACTTATCAATCTTGATCCGCCCGTGTAAATCTAGATCTAAATCAGTATAAAGCATAAGTTGAAAACACAGACAGTGCACGTGCGCCAAGAAATGCAAACCAAAACTCAGAGGCAACCATGTCATAGTATCCAGTCACAGATATGCAGTCAATAGGAGTAAAGAACAACCCTAATTACATCCCCTCAGATGTCAGATGAGTGTACAGTCCCCCAAGCATGGGCGGTTTCCATGAGTCGGAAAATTATCTTGCTATAAATAACATCAAATTATAATGAAAACGATGGAAAGCTGCTCTGGAAACAATGCGGAGACCCTACTGCTCAAACACTATGCAGCAACTCCTGCACGGCGTGTGACTAGAAGAAATTAGACTGCATCCATGCATATTTGCATGCGTGGACAGCCGACCTCCTTCCTGGACTGCACAACCCACTCTCGCCTACCAGCAACGACACGCTACTTCACTCGCAGTAATAGAGGGCTAGAAATGCATACATTTGCACATGCCCAACACATGACCTAGCAACTCGCTTAACTGACTATACGATACTCTGGGCTTGGGAATACATGCATGCATTCCCCTGCAACCTGCAAAGGACAAATGCCACATCCAATCACGCCTGTCTCAGCTCTCTGGTTGAAGCACTAGCAATGCTACGAAAAAGCAGAGGTGTGCACGAGAGAATGTGCGCACAGTTAAATGAGTTAGAGAAAGCACACCTACGTCTACTTATCTGTGATCTAAATCTGCCCCCTCCCTATTTGTCAACTAACTAGGCATGTAGGGATTTCCTCTGGAGCACGCGCCAAGAGCCAGCTGTAAGAACAAATGGCCCTCACGAATGTCAAAGTATATAGCTAGCGTCACTGAGCCCGGGCAGCTTGCCTGCGCTACTGCTCGCTGCTAGGTGTCGGCTTTGCAGGGCTTTTGGGGACTGCACGTGACCTCAAGTAGCCTCCTAACCTGTTGCCAGCTGCTAGCACAAAGCCTAGGAACAAGGGGGAGGGCTTGCCGGGCCTGCACAGGGATTGCATGTGTATAAGGTTGGCCAAAACCACACATATAAGATGGCGTATATACACCGTACATACGCATACACATTAAGTATATACCCATGTGGCCTTGCTTATGCATTGTGTGCAAGGGTGTGCCAGGCTCTCGTCGAGGCTCGTCAAGCCTCGACGTCACTGCTGTCAAAGCCTAGACGGCAACTAGGGTGTCCATTTTTGGGGGGAAATCAGGGGAAATTCCCTGGAAATTCCTAATAATCGGGAAATTCAACCGCATTTTTTGTAATAATATAACTATATAAGTGTAATGTAAACGCAAAAAATGGCACATCACGACAGTCTTGTTCAGGAAAGTGTCAGACTTTCATTTCTGGACGCCCCAAAATGGGCAATAATTTTGTACATTATTTTCTCAAGATGATCAAACACTATTCAGGATATATGAGCTCATCCCCGGCGAATATGATGTCCGTTTGCCTGTCCAGGCAATGCAATACGAAAGATTTTCCTAACACGTCCTACAGCTCTTCTCAGTCCGGTCTCTTTACGATATTTAATTATTAATTATGAGCAATCCGCGCAATTTTCAGACCATAATGCACCAACAAGGGCCTATATTGACGAGCCTCGCCCTCGACGACGCTCGTCGAGCCTCACTGGCAAAATCATACACCCTAGTTACCGATGCTTAATATTTGATTGTGTGCTTGACAGGCACCGAGCAGAGCTCAACAGCGCAGAGGGGCAAGACGTCTCCATATGATCAGCTCCTCCTTCCTGGTAACAGTTTTTGTCGACAAGAACGTCACCAAAAAGAAGGAGCAGATAATATGGAGTGGCTGAAAAAGGTGAAGGGAAGCCCTATGAACATGGTGCTTGTATTCGAGCATTATGTACTACCGTACGTACATGTACTCACCACCCTCTCCTGAAAAAAGTTATTTTACCAAAGAAACAGCAACCACCCCCCCTAGAATGTTTTATTTAACAGTAACATTCAGCAACCACCCCCTCTCAAAGGAGTAAGCCACTCTTGCTGTTGTTGCTGCCACTGCTGGCTACTGCTGCTGCATGCGTGTGCTAGCTTTGCGTGCTGCTTGGGTGCTATGGCTAGAGTGTGTACATGTGTGTGTGTGTGTGCACGTGTGTGCAAGGGTGCTAGAGAGAGAGTGTGTGTGTGCGCCTGTGCATGTGTGCATGCGTGTCTGTGCATGTGTGCGCCTGTGCATGTGTGGCGTGTGTGTACGTGTGTATGTATGTGTGTATGTGTGTGCACGTTGTGCGCCTGCGCATTTCTGCTGCTGCATCCCTGTCAACTTCAGTAGTTGCATAACCACAGAATGCCAATGCAGTGCCAACTGTACAATCCTGTGGGGTTAAACCAAGGTTAGCGAGTTCTGCATGGCTGCAAGTCCTTGTTCTTGAGCTCCTTTGCCTCTTGCTCAACCCGGTCCGCTCTTGCCTGCTGCAGGCGGAAGGGGGGTGAAGGTGCAGGCGGAGCGGGAAGGAGCATCTCTCCGCTCGTCACTTCGAACAATAATTATTTTTCACTACCGCTTAAATACCTGAACCGCTCCCTCTAGAAATAAATAAATATATATTTTGCCACCGTTTCACAAGTAATATGTCACCGCCCCCTCCAAAAAACAATAATTAGGGGCGGTGCCATACTTCATGTATGGTATACGGTATTTGCAGCAAAGAACATGTAAGTCTGGCCAACCCTGTGCGTGTGAACAGGGGCCCGAGCAGTTCTGGTGCAGGCAGTGCACAAAGCAGAAGCACTAGGCAAAGAAAAGAGGGGCACTGTAGCAGGCAGAGTTAAGGCAGCGAGACTGCCGAACTTGCCTGGCGTGATTGTCCAGGACAACCACTGGACAAGCACGCGAGGCAAGTTCGGCAGTCTCGCTGCCTTAACTCTGCCTGCTACAGGCACGGTTGCTGTTTGAGTTTGAGGTATTACCACCAGCTGCATATCACACGAAACATGGTATGTGTGTTTTTCCTGAAAATCGGAGGGGAAAGAAGTTTCACACGGGTGTTATCGTGTTTAATGGTGTTTTAATTAATTAAAAAAACGTATGTCTCAGAGCTGAAAAGCACTTCCAGCTGGTCTCAGGAGTCTGATGTACATTTGTTGGGATGATGCGTTGAACATAGGTTAAGAACCATATACAGGCGGCCAACGTACAAGGCTAGCACACACACACACACACACCTGCCAGGACAATCCATGTTCAAGAGCAATGCCTTTGACCCCACGTTATGATGCTAGATGCAAGAGGCAAAATGGTTTGGAATGAGCATGAAGTAACAGCCCTCATTTACATTTGCCAATATTTGTATCTATGGCACAGACGACACAGCCAACCTCACCTGCTCTTGTACTCCGGGTGGTACTGTGAAGCTACATAGTACGGGTGATCTGAAGGGTTGTCCACCAGCTCTAAGATCTCCATTCGCTCCCCAGATTCATCTCGCCCAACAAACTGCAAGCCTGCCCCTTCTAGCCGCTCCACCATGTCTGGGTTGACCTCGTACCTGAGGGGCAGTAAGAGCGTGTGAGGTGTGTGGTGTGAGCGTGTTCAATTGCGCACGTGTGAGGTGGGCAGTGAGAGAGTGTGTGATGTGTGTGGTGTGAGCGTGTTCAATAGCGCACGTGTGAGGTGGGCAGTGAGAGAGTGTGTGACGTGTGTGGTGTGAGCGTGTTCAATTGCGCACGTGTGAGGTGGGCAGTGAGAGTGTGTGACGTGTGTGGTGTGAGCGCCTGTGTGAGTAAGCTAGCAGTCCTGGCTGAGATGCCTCTGCACACCCAAATTCACGTAAAATTCTCGTTCTTGTTTCTAGGAGGATTGTGCGCTGGTGCCAATTGTAGGTATACAACCCTATTCGATACTGCTGCGGAGATGCGGGAATAAGTCAGCTGCACAGAAACCTGCCTTCCCACCCCCACACACCTGTGTCTGTGCCTCTCATATATGTACAGCTCTTTTTGGTACAGCTTGGCAGAGATGCAGGAGACGGTCTGTAGTACGGTTTTCCTGGAACCCAGACGCATTGTGCCACCCTGACAGGAGAAAAGTCAAAACGATGGACGTATCAGCCAGGCATCAAGACTGGGAGGATGGATGCATGAAAAATATGACGCCAGGGAGCTTTGAAAAGAAGAAAGAACAATATGGAAGCAAAACAACTACAGACGGAAAAAGCCACTCCCTGGCTTAACAGCATGCTAACACCCATATGCTGCTACATACAATCAAATACAAGCAAGTCATTGCAGGGTTAAGCTTGGCACTGACACGATGAACACACAGAGAAAAGTGAAATGGTCTGTTTCCCGAGGGCTGCTTCACTCCGTGCTGCTCTTTGCCACTCCTTTAGACACTACCACGCAGATACAGGTAGGCACCTATCCCAGGCTAACTTTGTGTGTGGTACTGATCTCTGGCATTAACACCATCACGTAGATACAAAGGAAACCACCTATCCCAGGCTCACTTTATGTGTGGTACTGATCTTTGGCACGAACACCATCACGTAGATACAAAGGAGACCACCTATCCCAGGCTCACCTTGTGTGTGGTGCTGATCTCTGGCATGAACACCACCACTGGGTGAGGTGTAGCTGCTGCAAACTCTGTGCTGTTGGCGTCCGTCATGCCCAGCACGTTGCGCGCAAACTCAATGACCTGCATTTCACACAAACAACGAGAGCTTATTCAGCATACCGTTTTATAAGACTGCTGCCGTTCTGCTCCGTTCTGTTCTGCATACTGCTGCTGCAAACTGCTGCAAACTGCTGCTGTTCTGTGCTGCGGACAAGCAGTAGCATTGGCACCCAGTTGACGCTCAGCTTACGACGTGCTTGCATTGTATGACCTTCACTTGAACCAAAAACTTAGACACATCCAAGCAGTTGCCTAGGTGAGTCCCCTCCATCGACTGCATGTCCACCGCATCAGCTAACGCACCACCTGGTACATGAGCTCACTGGATTAAGTCCCGCAGGCCTTGGACGCACCCACCGCTATTTGCATGCCCAAGCAGATACCCAGGTACGGCTTTTTGTTGACTCGTGCGTAGTTGGCTGCTAGGATCTTGCCCTCCACACCTCGGCCTCCAAACCCACCTGCGGGTAATGGAACAAATTTGAAGTACAGTTCCAGCATTTGAAAAGGACAGTACCAGTTGAAAAGAAGTAAAGTTCCAGCATTTGAAAAGGACACTACCAGTTGAAAGTAAGTACGCTTCAAGGATTTGAAATCGTTGCTCGACCTGCAGGCAATTCAATGCATCTTGAAACAAAAAGCATCGATTTCTGTTGCCTTCGTTGGCCCTGTTGTTGGTAGAGGTGGCTGTGTATGAACGGAAAACGAGCCTAAGAAAACGGTTTATAATGTTAACAACATTTGTTAACATTGACCAACAAGGCTCTGCTGCTCGATGAGCTGTGTCATAGCGTGCTTGTTCTCTCTATAGGGTACTGAAATACAATACGTACCCTGGCCCCTTGTTCCTGTCCTTATGCAAGCACAACTCAGGCTACGTAGCTGTCAATCAAAGTGACAAGACCCCTTTCCGTCTAGTAATCGGACAACTCTGTCGGGCGGCCCTTACAAACGTGCGGGAAAACGAAATGCTGCGGGCTGAGTGCGCTCCACCCACCAAACACCCACATCCTTGAAGCACACGTACCTGGCACCAAGATGCCATCTGCCTCTTTCAACTTGGCCCAACCAGCTGCATAAGCCTCTGGCTGGGTGGTAGCAGTCACCTCTTCTAAATCGTTGGACTCGACCCACGTCAGCTGCAACAGCACAAGACAAAGTGTGTGTGTGTGTGTAGTAGACATACAGGAAACCAAAACTATGCTCTTGCTGCATTACGCAGTGAGGTAAAGCCGCTGGCAGGGTAATGGTTGTCGCCGTTTGGATGTTGTGACCCATGCAACCCATGCAGAGTGAGGGAAACGTGCTGTCCTTAATTGAGACAATACAAAACCCTTCAATGAAATCCTCAAGGCAACTAGTGAGTTACAGGGTCGTGCTTTATGAGCAAAGGTCTGTTCTTCCATCTTCACCCTCACACACCCACACCCACACCCATACAACCCCCCTTTGTCCCATCCACCCAGAACCACCCAAACACTCACCACCAGCTTTAAGCGCGCCTCCATACACGCATGCTGCAAGCTCTTGACCACACTCAAGTACGCATCGCTCAAGCCAGTGTATTTGCCTGTGTCAACAACCAGGTGTACAGCGCTGTTTGCCTGCGACAGTGCTGAATGCTGTTCGGACTGCAGTCCATTTCTGCCGGTTGCTATCCTGCTGATAGAGGCTGATGCGTGATAACGTGAGAGGTTCCTAATTAGAAACCCCTCGCTTAATCACGCAAAGTTCTTGAATCAGCGTGCACTGCATAAGACCCCACTGGTGAACACCACAACTGAAGCCTGACAAATTGCTAGCATCTGCCCAACCAGCACAAGGGACACACCACCAGCTGCAACACCCCTTTAACTTGTCCTCACCGATGAGGGTTATCTTCACGGGCTCTGTAAGGGAATCCCATCTGTCGGCTATGTTGAGCTTCCAGGAGGACAGGTCCAATTTATCGCTACCGCTGAGGCCTAGCACCCTGAGTGGTGTGTGTGTGTGTGTGTGTGAGTGTGTGTGTATGTGTGTGTGTGTGTGTGTGTGCGCGCATGTGTATAAAAGAAAAAAGGGCCAATTGCCGCAAGGGCCAAGCCTATGCATACATCATGACAGAGGAGCAAGACGTGAACAAGTTTGCGCAAGTGACTGATGAAGTATCAATCAAGTCTGCCAACACTGCTCATTGCTACTCAATCCTTCGAGCATAGTGCTTGATTAGTTGGGCAGCAATGCAGCACATAGCACAAGAGGCACCCACTTGCAGATGGTGTGGTGTGCGCCCTGGGACTCCATGAGGCCTGGCACGCGCCAGATGTTGCTGACGTCATGCATGGTGAGCACGCACTGCGGCTCCACTTGGGTGAACAAGGCCTGTTGCATTCGTTACGTGCGTTGTGTGTCGTGCTTTGTGTGTATGTGTATGTGCGCGTACATGCGTGCGTGCGTATGTGAGTACAAGCGTGTACGCTTGCATATGCGTATGCCTGCGTGTGTGTGCATGTGTGTGTGTGTGCGCGCATGTACGGGTTTGTGCAAGTGTGTGCGTGCGTACGTGCGTGCGTGCACGGAAGCATACACATGCGTATGCGTGAGTGTGCATGTGTATTTGTATTACTATGTGCAGATACACATATATGCGTGTATCTTGTGTGTGTGTGTGTGTGTGTGTGTGTGTGTGTGTGTGTGTGTGTGTGTGTGTGTGTGTGTGTGTGTGTGTGTGTGTGTGAGTGAGTGTGCGTGTGTTTGTTTTTGTTTCCTGAACTCACACCGGTGTGAAAGAGGGAACTACACAAGCAAACATTGCGATGCACATTATTTGAGTGGTTTGGCCGTCTGAGCGTGCATTTTCAGCAGGCGTGCGGCTCTGAATCAGCCAGAATGCAGAACCATACCTCTCAAACCCATGAAGCAGTGATAGCTGATACATGTTGATGCAGGTATGAAGCAGGCAACGTTTGAGCTCCTGCATCACCAGAAACCATTGAATACGCACGAGCACGAGCGCAGCTGTTGAACTGTTTAGCTTGCATGCCTACACAGGCTGCTGCTCTTTCTAGAACTAACATCTCAAGCCAACAAGAAACTCACCAGCTTCTCCCTCACGCCCTGCTCAATGGGGTCCTGGCAGCGGCAGGCCAGCAGGTTAGGGTTCAGGCCCAGGGAGCGGAGCACCTGGACGCTGTGCTGCGTGGGCTTGGTCTTTTGCTCACCCACCACCCCAATCACGGGCACCAGGGAGACGTGCACGTTGCACAGGTTGCCGGGGCCCACGCGGAACTGGAACTGGCGCAGGGCCTCGATGAAGGGCATGGACTCGATGTCGCCGATGGTGCCGCCCAGCTCAATCACGCACACGTCCGGCACGCCCTCCTTGCCGTCCACGGGCAGGTGCGCGACGCGCTGGATCCAGTCCTGGATGGCGTCCGTGATGTGCGGCACCACCTGCACCGTCTTGCCTAGGTAGTCGCCCCTCCGTTCCCGCTCGATGACAGCTGAGTACATCTTGCCGGTGGTGATGTTGTTGTCCTTGCTGAGCGTGATGTCCAGGAAGCGCTCGTAATTTCCCAGGTCCAGGTCCGCTTCGCCCCCGTCGTCGAGCACGAACACCTCGCCGTGCTCGAAGGGCGACATCGTGCCGGCATCCATGTTCAGGTACGGGTCGATTTTTATGCTGGTCACGCGCAAGCCGCAGGCTTTCATCAGCACGCCGATGCTGCTGGCTGTCACCCCCTTGCCCAGCCCGGAAACCACACCACCGGTAACGAGTACGTACTTCATCGTTGAGACCGATTTTAGATTTTTTGGAAGCAGCAATTACTTGTGCTAGCACGTTTTGAATTCCACGGGCAGTGATGTGTGTAATAAGATTAATTCATTCTCCCAATTTACACGGTTTTCCGGCTTGGAATAGCAATGAGCACTTCGTCTGAAAACCTGCCTGCGTTTGTTTCCGCCCTGAATGTGCTTTTGTCCCCCACTTTTCAATCAGCCAGCCAGCACCAACAGGCGAACCAATGGTTGAACAGGTGAGTGTGCCCCATCTAATACGCATCAGTGATCATCACGCAAAACAGCGTGCACTCGTTCAGCATACATGTGCAAGCGCTTTTGTGATTCTCCCACCCACATGCAAGTTTTGCGCTAATCATTTGTGCTCTGCCCTGCACCCACAGTTTCTCGAGTCAACCTCAAGCGTGGTCTGTGTCATTGGAGGTGCTGCAGCAGCCCACAGCGTTCCCTGCTGCGCACCATTTCTTCGCTGCCAACCTGCTCCTTTCCAAGAGTAGGGGCGAGTGGATCCGGCTGAGTGCGGAGGAGCGCGAGCACTTGAAGAGCTCTATCAGGTATGTATCACTAGTAATAACGTATGCGCATTCCAATGAGTTGGTCTGGTCTTTTTGTGCTCAAGTAGGTGCAAACAGCAGCCGATCGGAAAAAGCTGCAGTCAGTATGTACAAGCTTTTCACTGAGCATGCGTTGTTAAGCACACGTGCGTCTTGTACAAATACAATGTTTTACACACGTGCACGACCCTGACTGAGCACACAGTTCCAAATACTGCCTGTCTTAAGACCGACATTATCTATTTCCGCTTTCATGTGCATTAACATATGCTCCCTCCACTGCCCCAACAATCACAGTGCCTGTCTGCAACTGCCCCTAGACAGCATAGTGCTGCAGCGCATCATCCTCGTCTTGGCCTCCATCTCTGTGCGAGATGGGGGGGTGGGTCAGTTCTGCTCCACGGCTTTGTCCCTCGCAGCTGGGGCACAGTCTGCGGTAAGGGCTTAATTTTCATGCAGGAACTTGGTGTGTTGGACAGGGGGTTGGACTTACAAAACAAAAGCTGCAGGAAATAATGGCAAACGACGAAATAGGAAGTATTATTAGCACTGGGTGCAATTTTGTGGCACTGTATGTAGGTCTGAATTAGCTGAGTGGGTGAAAATTTTCATAGTGTGCAGCCTGTGTCTCAGCCTTCTTCTGGTCAAAAAAACTACCACCAAAAACTACCACCAAAAACTACTGAATTAGCTGAGTGGATATAAATTTTCACTAGGAACACAACGCAACCTAGTCAATAGAAATGAAGTATGCTATCAGCTTCGTATTTGGAAAAGGTGTTGTCCTACGTCCACTCTTTGCACTCATTCCATGGAACCCCTTTTTAGAACTGAGCCTTGATGCTTAAAAGTCAAAATGTTTACTGGTGTACCACGCATACTCGAGAGCTCCTTTCCTTCTCAATTTCTATTCCCTGATCGCTTTCACAGGACCAACTACGCTATGGGTTATTGATGCTCACGGAAGTTCGTGCAGAAGCTGCTGGGCTGGACACTGCACGTGCTAAGGCAGCAGCGCAGGCGATGAGCGGCCATGTGATGGACGTAATGGGGCTGGTGCAGCATGTGGTCACAAACGCAGCTGCTGCAGGTTTTTCCTTTGATTGAAAATGAGTTTATAAAGCATGAACGCTGGTTCTAGAGCATCTGATGGTGGGAATCTCAACACACGTGATGACCTTGAACAAACGCAGCCGTTGCTGGTACGTGAGGGGTATTTGTAAGGTGCCAATCAGCACTAGGTCACATGCAGCTGATGTAAGAATCTTGCTTTGAAGTTTTTGCGCAGTCACTGTCACTGCTGATGCATGAATACTGTTTTGAAAGTTGCTGGTACGTGAGGGGTGTTTGTAAGGTGCCAATCAGCACTTGGTCACATGCAGCTGATGCAGGAATCCTGCTTTGAAGTTTTTGCGCAGCCACTGTCACTGCTGATGCATGAATACTGTTCTAAAAGTTGCTGGTACGTGAGGGGTGTTTGTAAGGTGCCAATCAGCACTTGGTCACATGCAGCTGATGCAGGAATCCTGCTTTTAAGTTTTTGCGCAGCCACTGTCACTGCTGATGCATGAATACTGTTCTGAAATGATGAGAGCATCACGGAAAGTGATCACGTATGCAAAGTGTAATCAGCTTGTGAGCAAAGCTTAATCATGGCAGCTTATTTTGTGTTACCCCTGCCGGCGGTGTGCCTGCAACCCTGGCAGCCGTACAATGCTTGTATGCCCAGTGGCAGACAGTGGATGTCTTTTCAATGCAGTCCTACTTCTTGAAAACACGCTGCCGTGACGTACGGCTGAGCACTCGTGGCTAGGTACACAGATATACACAAACATCGACACGTGGCTAGGTACATAAATTGCACAAACATCAACAACTAGGTGAGTTTACATACATCAACATGTGGTTAGGAACACAGATTTGCAAAAATATCAGCACCTGACTAGGTACACACATTTGCACCAGCATCAACAGCTGGGTGAGTGTACAAACATCAACACGTGGCTGGGTACACAGATTTGCGTGAACAAGAACACGTGCACACAACACAACGCTTACGCATACCCGCAGGTGGTATGCCTGTGCTCCTGGCAGCCGTACGCTGCTTGCACGCCTGGTGTGGGTCTGTAGACGGCTCTGCTGTCTCTAATGCTGCTGCCACATTGGTACTGCTGCATGCCAGCTTCCCTTCCCTGTTCTCCGCCATGTTCGGATTAATAGGGGTGAGCGATACTTGTCGTATTGGATTCATCTTTCTGTGGGGTGAAGCTGTGTGTGCGCGTGTGCTGCAGTTTTCCCCTTGTTTGCAATTAGTTACAAAGGTTCTTGTTTGCGTAGTTGGTCCTGCTTGTGCAGCATGCCAGCCAGTCTTCTCCCTGTTCTTGTTCATGCTCAGCTCGATCGGGGTAGTTTACATGTGTATTTGTGTGTGCATGTGGGGGGCAGGAGGGGGCATGCGCATGCGTGTTTGTATGCGTGTTCACGCGTATGTGTGTGCGCTTTTTGTTCTGCTGTGTGACTGTGGGTGTATGGCTCTGCCTGTACTTTTGTAGAGCCTGGACCAAATGCAAGCTTATTCTTGCATGCCGTTTGGCTTGTTCAATTTCACACTCAAAAATGTGCACAGTGGCAGACAATGCCGCGTAAGAGGCTGCATGTTTACATGATTACGTTGTACTTGTGCACAAGCGCCTATCTTGCAAATGTTTGTTTGCATAAATACGTAAATATGTACGTGTATGCTGGCTCTAGTGTTGGCCTCAAGCCCTAGCTGCCCAGAAGATGTCACAGCCACACACACTTTGTGATTACACCGCTTACGTGCCAAATGTGCAGGTGCATGACCCACGGGCGGTCTAGTATGTGTTGTCTCCACGTGTGTTTCTACATGTGTTTGGCCTCAGGACCCCAGTTCCCCAGAGGACATTCGTCATGAAAGCACGCAAGCCATGGTTGCGCTGCTAATCTCTGCATCTGAGGGGGCTCCTGTTGTGGCGGCAGCAGCTGCGTTAGTTGCGCTACGTCAGGCTGTGATGGACCCAGGGAATGCTGCAGGTGCATTTGGTTCTTGAAATTATTGTTCCGTGTTCTGCTGCTGTTGGCACCCGCGCTGGAAGTGGATGTATATTGATGTGGCAGCAGCAGCTGCGTGCACTTTGTCAGGCTGTGCTGGGCCCAGGGTATACCGCAGTTGTACCAAACGTCTTTGTTGTTAACTGCTGCCGGCATTTCTGCTGAGAAGGAGTTCCTCTTATTGTGACAGACACGTCGATTAAGTCATGCAATGATGGGTTCACAATTCCGGTGTAGGGTAGGCCAGAACCGTATATACACACTGTATATGACTGTATGTATGGTGATTTCCCTGCCAAAAATACCGTATATGCCTATAGATGTATGGTTCTGGCCAACCCTATTCACGTGACATCAAAGTGTATGGTGTTATGTCCATGCATGCTGAAACACTCATTCTGTCCTCTAACTTGCACAGGAGCTGCCTCTGTTGCTTGCAGCTACCTCTGACCATATTGACATAATGAATATTCTTAGGGCTGGCCAGAACCATATATATACGGTGTAAATACGGTATTCTTGGCAGGGAAATCACCAAATTCTACGGTCATGTATGGAAAAGATATATGGTTCTGGCCAACCCTTATTATTCTACCTCAATGCATTTTCCTTTTCCTTATTCAATGTGGGGAGAGGATTTCAGTGCCTGCGTACTTTTTTTTTACTGTATTGTGTGATACCGGTGCATGCTTCCACACATCCCTTCCCCCACTTTTGCAGGAGCCGCCTCTGTTGCTGCATTAGCCACAGCAATCTCCGACAGTGCATCAGAGTTTGCTGCGGGCAAACCACCTGTGGCCATCTCTGATGGGACTTCCAAAGAGGCTGCTGCTCACGTTGCGGTGCAGGTGGGGGGGTTGGAATGTACAGTTGGCCTCTCTTGTAAACAAGTGTGGTGGGTGAATGTGGGTGAGTGAGGGTGTGGGTGTGTTCTAATTCTGAGGTGTAAATATGTGTGTGCGCGTGCACGCGTGCGTGTGTGTGTGCTATCCATTGCTCATGTACTTGCTCACTAGATGGTGCAGGTGCGCTATTTGCATGCTGAGAATGGATAGGAAAGGCACAACCAGCTTGCTATGTTCTTATGTTGAATACTGTATTGATCTTGCAGCTGTATGTACCTAAGCAAACACTCACAGTGCCTTTTGTGCTGCTGACGTGTTCACACACAATCATTGTCTTGAACATGCAGTTGTATGTAAGCAGACACTCACGGTGCATTTTGTGCAGCTGATATGTTTACGCAATGTTATTATGCTCCCCCATTCACTCAACCTTCTTGCAAGCACAAATCCACGGGTGGGAATAAGCATGTATTAAACTTTGCAGTGCTGTCAGTTAATTTGCTACTGACATGCTCATTAAGTTGCTTCCCCATTCACTCAACCCTCTTGCAAGCACAAATCCACGGGTGAATTTATGCACTGAACTTTGCAGTGCTGTCAGTTCATTTGCTGCTGACATGCTTATTAAATTGCTCCCCCATTCACTCGACCTTCTTGCAAGCACAAATCCACGGCTGAATTTATGCATGTGCACTGAACTTCGCAGTGCTGTCAGTTCATTTGCTGCTGACGTGCTCATTAAATTTGCTCCCCCATGCACCTCCCCCTGCAGCTTGCGGAGCTCATGCTTGCGTGCATCAGTCGGCCAGAGGTGGCCGTGACAGATGCCGCACTGGATTACTTCATCAACATCAACACGGTAAGCTGAGAGTACTTGGCCAGAACCATACATATATACGTTGTATATACGGTACTTTTGGCAGGGAAACTACGAAATATAAGGTCATATACAGTCAGGCCAGCCATCCCTGTGAGAGTTATAATTTGCTTGCATCGTGAGATGCATAGGGCTCTGTCATTATTACCAAGGAATAAAAAGAATGGAGAAGGGAAGCAGAAATCGGAGAAAAGCAGAAAGTGAGAACATCTCACTTTATGCTACACTTCAAGAACCTGAGTTCAAGTGTTTCACACTGAACTCATAAGTTCTTGCCCCAAAGCCGAAAAGTACATTTAAGTATCCAGGACCCTTAACTAGATATATCTAAGCACCTCTGCACGCTCAGTTTGTGGCGGGAGGTGCCCAGGTGGGCCGGGTGGAAATCCCTGTCAGAAAGTGGATTTCCAAAGCTCCCCTCTGGTGCCATCAACTTACCAGGGGTGTTCGCAATAATATTGTGGACATTTTGGTGAAGGTCCGGGGGTCTGGGGTCAAGGTCCGGTTTTGGACCCCCTTTTGGGAAAAGTGCGATTTTTTTAAGTCGACAGCCACGGAATCGTTTGGGGTCGCGATTGTTTTGCTGGACTCTATTAAATATATTAATAAGGTTCAAACAATTATATGCTTGTCTACCTCCGTGGTTTGAGCCCTGATGAGAAAATCGACAGCTGACACGTCGAATCAGTCTGTGCTCGGGGCTGACCAGAGACATAAAATTTTGATAATCTCAGCTGTCGCTGCCCACCACGGCCCAACCCCAGCATTCCAGACCATAAAACTGGACAGGGTATGCGTTGGGAGCATACTGAAGGGTTCCCGACACTCAGGTGATGGCCAGAAAGCATGTTTCTGGGGTTTCCAGAAATGCACCATTTTCGCCCAGCAAACAGGCCCACGCATTAAGTCCTTTAGGGGCAAATGTTCAACCCCCTTTTTTTGCTTTAATGGGTATGGTTTGACCCTAAACCTATCTGAGAACAAAATATTTGGTGAAATTCGGACCAAAACCTGCATTTCTACACCCATACCACCTTTCTGGCAGGGAAATGGCACAAATCCAGCCCCCTACTCTCACCCTTGACCCCAAACTCATTATCTTTTATGCAGAAGTGTTACATGTATGTATAGAAACCATTGGGTGACCTCAAATGTGCAATTCAGGAAAGGGGCATCATTCCCCCCTTTTTGGGTGGGGCTTGGCTGGGCTGATATATAGGGTTGGCCAGAACCGTATATATACACCGTATATGACCGTATATTTGGTGATTTCCCTGCCAAAATTACCGTATGTAAACCGTATATATATGGCTCTGGCCAACCCTACTGATATACGGTGTATTTATACGGTTCTGGCCAACCCTAAGAGTACTGCTATGGTGTAAACGAGTTCAATCAGAATCATTGCTGTTCAGCATGTCTAGTAAGTTTCACTGTATTAATGAAGTACTGCAGGGTTCCTAGTTCAGCTACACCCAGGTCAGCACATATTTAGGGTTGGCTAGAACCGTATATGTACACCATGTATGACCGTATGTATGGTCATTCCCGTGCCAAAAATATTGTATATGCACCGTATATACGTATGTATGGTTTTGGCCAACCCTACACATTATGTATCGATGCCACTAAACAAGTCATCTACAGCATCAATCAACAGGTTGCCGTGAGTAAATCATATCAGGGTGCTGAATATCTTTAAACATAAACCGTGACGTTCATTGATCTTTTATTTACGTCTCTCATTCATGTTTTGTTAAACCCAGTTACTGAACTTGGTTATTTCTGTCTATTTGTGGTGTAAGAGATGTCACAGTACATAAGTAGCTCAAAATATTAGTAATCGTGGGGCATGGATTTCACTGCCTGTGTTTTCTAAAAAGCTCTCGACACCAACATGAAGTATAATATCTAAATTCACGCAGGTGCCTGTCGCAGAAAGAGCCGAGCCATTGAGGAGTGGAATTTATGCCCAGGTGGGTTGGCGGCACACTGACGAGTTTGTTTGTTGTTTCGACACTGGTAATTTCCTTGCACTTGCACACCCTTTGTTTGCTCCCCTTCAACCCCCGTTGCTGCTCCCTTCAGTCATATGCTCATCAATCCTACCTGTGTTATATCGGCTGCTGTAGTGCAATCATTGTGTTTGCCTTGTACGTGACCACATAAGGCGATTTTCTTTCAACTAATCATTTCCTTCCACCTAATTAATGTGTATGCCTACCGGTTAATGTCTGTGGCGTCTCACAATCGTCTATTCGCAGGCGCTTCCGCTGCTCGTTCCAAAAGCAGCATACCCTCCTGGCTTTACATCCTGGGAGGACGCTGAGGAAGATGAAGACACATTCTGCAGGTAATGTTTGCAATTATATGCACCTCCCATAATTGATGTCAGAGTGCATTGCAGTTGTGAGCTGGACAGAAGAAAGGCACATATATTTGAAGGTACTGGTGGAAGAAGAAAGATTGGCAAGCACTGAAATCCTCTCCTCACATCAATTGTGACTAAAGCGTGACATCAATGAGGCTCTATTCTGGAGACTTTTTGTTGGAGTAAGGCGGTTGAAACCAGAGAGACCAGCTTTTCTTACTTCATGTATGTGGGTTTTTGTTATTGCTGCCTGCGTAGTGGATTCCTTTCTTTTTATGTGTGGGCGGAAGACCCAGGAAGGATCTGAGTACGTTGCTCTATTGATAATGAATATCATAATTATATCAATAGAGCAACGTTATTAAATTATGCTTGTGTCTTATGTCTCATATTAATTTATGTCTGCATGACTACCCCTTGTCCACTAGATGTTAACACAGGTACACGCACGCATACACATACACGCACACACACGCACACACGCATACACAACACACACAACACTCACATACACAACACGTACACAACAGGTACACAACAAACACACTGCATGACTACCCCATGTCCACTACATGTTGTTAACACAGATACACACACACACCACACACCACACACCTTACACACAGACACGCGCACACACGCGCACACACACACAAATGCAACTCACAGGTTACGAGACCAACAGCTCAGCGAGGTGCTTGAGTGCTGCTGCGCCATGCTTGGGGCCAAGACCTACTTATCATTGGTGTGATGCAATGTGCTGAGCATGTGTAACATGTTGGACACCTGCCTATTGCGTTGCAAGTTGCAATAATGTGTTGTGCATGTGCAATGTGTTGGACACCTGCCTACTGCGTTGCAAGTTGCAATAATGTGTTGTGCATATGTAACGTGCTGGACACCTACCTATTGCGTTGCAAGCTGCAATGTGCTGAGCATGTGCAATGTGTTGGACACCTGCCTACTGCGTTCCAAGTTGCAATAATGTGCTGTGCATGTGCATTGTGTTAAACACCTGCCTACTGCGTTGCAAGTTGCAATAATGTGCTGAGCATGTGCATTGTGTTGGACACCTGCCTATTGCGTTGCAAGCTGCAATGTGTTGTGCATGTGCAATGTGTTGTGCATATGTATCGTGTAAGGCACGTGTAGGGCTGGGCAGGTTTTTTTCAGATGTACGTACGTGAACGCGCAAAACATGGGGTGATCAGGCAATGGCTAAACCCTAACCCTAAACCCTAAACTCTAAACCCTGAACCCTTACCCTAACCCTAACCTTAAGGATTACCTGAAAGGCTGCCGTGCTTTAGCTCAACTTCATTTTGAATAGGCATGCTTGCAGTTCCTCTGCACGATGTGATTAGAATGAAGTTGATCATCGCTGTGTGTTTTCCTCTGTCAGGTTGCCGCAGCAGCAGCGCCAGCAAGTGGCTCGACAGGGGACTGGCGTGTATATGAAGCTGCCTTGTTCTGCGTGCGCGCGGTGTCAATGCCCTTGAAGATCTACATTCTGGGCAAAGAAAGGTGTGGGGGGTTTGGTAAGCATTTTGGGATAAGGGGTGAAGAGGTGAGATGCTGCAACACTGTTTGTATGTGCGTGCTATGCTGCAGCACTTTGTTTATCTGTGCGTGCTATGCCTCAGAAAGCCATGTCCTGGTCATTGATGTAAGCCTGTTGTTTATCTGTGCGCGCTATGCCTCAGAAAGCCATGTCCTGGTCATTGATGTAATCCTGTTGTTTATCTGTGCGTGCTATGCCTCAAAAAGCCGTGTCCTGGTCATTGATGTAAGCCTGTTGTTGATCTGTGCGCGCTATGCCTCAAAAAGCCATGTCCTGGTCACTGATGTAAGCCTGTTGTGTATCTGTGCGTGCTATGCCTCAGAAAGCCATGTCCTGGTCATTGATGGAAGCCTGTTGTTTATCTGTGCGTGCTATGCCTGAGAAATCCATGTCCTGGTCATTGATGTAATCCTGTTGTGATGAGATGTTCCCCCACTAACAGTCCGTTGGGAAGTGCCCATGCCAATTGATTGGGGTGCATGTAAATGCTTTGACTCAGCACTTCTGCATCATCTTGTGTATATGTCTGCTGCCTGTCCCTTCACGCTCCGATTGACGTACGCTTTTTGCATAACTGAATGTGTTCTTGTTGTTGCTGTTGCTGTTCAATGCGCTCCAGGGACAGCCTTCAGGTCAAAACGCACATGCTCTCTGTATGCATGTATGTATGTATGTATGTATGTGCACATTTAATTACCCTTTCCTCTGCACAATTGGCACGCAGCTATGACTATTACCTCTGTATGTGCACTTGTATTGCCCTGCGCTCTGTAGAAGTGGCACGCAGCTATAACTATTGCTACTGTGGCTATAACTATTATCTATAGAAGTGGCACGCAGCTATGACTGTTATCCCTGTATGTGCACGTGTCTCGCCCTGCGTGCGCTCAGTAAGCTGCCTTCTGTCCAACTCTTGTATGCGCTGTGTGTACCTACACATGTACACATGTGTGCGCTGTGTGTACCTACACATGTGCTCTTGTGTGCGCTGTGTGTACCTACACATGTGCTCTTGTATGCGCTGTGTGTACCTACACATGTGCTCTTGTGTGCGCTGTGTGTACCTACACATGTGCTCTTGTGTGCGCTGTGTGTACCTACACATGTACACATGCCTTGTCCTGCGATCCGGAAGCAGCCCTCAGTTACACTCAATCTCCCGCTTGTGGGTGTGTACCCATGTACTGTCCGAATCTCTAAAAGAAGCCTAAAGTGATGTGTGCGCTTTTGGGAGGGGAGTACCGTTCTACTGTCCTGCGATTGTGAGGCTGGTTTCAGTTTGACGTGTACCATCCTGCGCTTGTGAGGCAGGGTTCAGTTCGACATGTACCGTCCTGCGCTTGTGAGGCTGGTTTCTGTTTGACGTGTACCATCCTGCGCTTGTGAGGCTGGTTTCAGTTTGACGTGTACTGTCCTGCGATTGTGAGGCAGGGTTCAGTTGGACATGTACCATCCTGCGCTTGTGAGGCTGGTTTCAGTTTGACGTGTACCGTCCTGCGATTGTGAGGCAGGGTTCAGTTCAACGTGTGTACCGTCCTGTGCTTCAGGGGCAGCCTTCAAGCCGAGCCTAGGAGTGCTCAGCAAATCACCGACGCTGCTTTTGCCTCCACTTCACTCTCCTCCATTTTTGGAGGTGTCACAGGTGTGTGCAATTGTGTGCGCAGTACGCCTGCATGCGTATTAAGTACCGTGTACTTCAGCCTATGTGCATGTGGGTGTATGTGTGTGTGTGTGTGTGTTGAAGTGTGCATGTATCACCACTTGTCTCCATCGTAGAAGGTGTCACAGGTGTGTGCAATTGTGCCTGCATGCGTGCGTATGTATTGCTTACTTATGTACACAGGGTATATATACACACACGCACGGTATATGTGGTGTGTACCGTACAGACCGTTGACGTTTGAAAGAAATCAATTAATAAACCCCAATGCGAGGGCCACACAATCTAACAATTTCCCCCAATGCGACCTATGCAAGGGCCTTTGGCCCTTTGAGCTGCATGCGCATGTGTGCGTGCGTGCGCGTACATGCGTGTGTGTGCGTGCACATATGTGTTTGTGCGTGTGCATACGTGAACATGCGTGTGTCTACGGTTGTGTACGTACGTGTGTGCCTGAGGATGCTTACTCAGGCTGCTACTGCGCAGCTTGCATATTTCCTCATCTACTCACACAAACTTGTACAGACTGAGCCCACAAATTACACAAACAAGCACATGCTGTACCCATACAATTGCCCGCCAATCAGGTGGCACGCCGCATATGTGCAACCAGTGGGTGCTGAAGGCAACACAGACTAAACATTACATGTTCGAAATCATTTCTATCTCGGCTGTGAACTTGCTGCAGTCGATTGTCGGTTCCGTTTGACCGTGCAAATTATCACCACCTTTGGTCATGATCACTCCGTTGTAAAACCGTGCCGTACATATATCCAAAGGTACTAAGCCCTTGCAACCGCACGCCTCCCAGGTGGCGTGCCGCACAAGCACAACCAGTGGGCGCTGAAGGCAACTCAGACTAAACATTACATGTGCTAAGCCCTTGCAACCGCACGCCACCCAGGTGGCGTGCCGCATATGCACAACCAGTGGGTGCTGAAGGAGGCTTGTCGCGTGATAGGGGAGTTTTCTGCCTGGCTGGACAGAGGACGGACTGGGCTGTGTGAGGGCCTTCCCGCAGAGGCATCTAGAGTCGGGGCTGAAGAGGCAAAGGCAGCGCTCCTGGTGAGTGACGATGCAGTCATGGGAATCCTGGACGGCCATGTTTGTACGTGCATTGCTGCAGTGCGAAATGACTGTGAACAAAGAAGTGTGAAAAATAAAGTGTGAGAGTCAGGCATGCAGAGGCGCGTCTAGAGTCGGGGCTGAAGAGGCAAAGACAGCGCTCCTGGTGAGTGACAATGCGGTCATGGGAGTCCTGGTCAACCATGTTTGTACGTTCATTCCTGTAATGCGCAATGACTGTGAACGATATAGTGTGAGATTCAGTGAACGATTAAGTGTGAGAGTCAGTGATTGTGAACGATAAAGTGTGAGATTCAGTGAACGATTAAGTGTGACAGCCAGTGATTGTGATCGATAAAGTGTGAGAGTCATTGAACGATTAAGTGTGACAGTCAGTGATTGTGATCGATAAGGTGTGAGAGTCAGGCATGCAGAGGCGCGTCTAGAGTCGGGGCTGAAGAGGCAAAGGCCTGGCAATTGATGCGTCAGAATGGGCTCATGAAAATCCTGGATGACCTTGCTCGTACTTTCACTGTTGCAGTGCACTATGAAGGTGCATGGCAAGGTGAGAGAGTGTGTGACCCACAGAGGCATGTGAACGATAAAGTGTGAGAGTGTGTGACCCACAGAGGCATGTGAACGATAAAGTGTGAGTGTGTGACCCACAGAGGCATGTGTCGAGCGGGGCTGAAGAAGCAGAAGCAGCGCTGCCGGTGTGCAGTTGGTGTTCCCAGGTTGGAAAGGCTGACGTGCTTTCAGGTTGCGTCACTGTCAATCGAAAAGGGCTGGCTAGGACCATATATTCAGACGGTGCATACACGGTAAATTTAGCAAGAGTTATTTCAACATGTACGTGAAAATTTGAAGCTGCACTTTTACCCCACAAATGATCATGATACTTGGTGCGTTAACTAATTCATGTACGTGAAATTTGAAGCTGAAAAGTTGTGAAGCGTCATGCTTTGTTAATAAGGTCGAGGGAGCTGAGGATACTTTTGCGCAGTGGGAGGACTCCATTTAATAATGATAAGTATCTTCCTGTTCTACACTGTTGCATTATGTTTTCCACTGTGGCAAGCATGTGTTGCATTCTGTTTTACACCGTTGTATTATGTTTTACACTGTGGCAAGCATGTGTTGCATTCTGTTTTCCACTGTGGCAAGCATGTGTTGCATTCTGTTTTACACTGCTGCATTCTGTTTTCCACTGTGGCAAGCATGCGTTGCATTCTGTTTTCCACTGTGACAAGCATGTGTTGCATTCTGTTTTACACTGTGACAAGCATGTGTTGCATTCTGTTTTACACTGTGACAAGCATGTGTTGCATTCTGTTTTACACTGTGGCAAGCATGTGTTGATGGTTCACAGCTTTCCTTGATCATTTTCCTGCGTGGGGTACAGGCTCCCACAGTCGTGCAATACCATTAGGTTATTCTACTTTTCAAACTATTAGGATGCAAGCAATAATCCATGGCCGGGTTAAGCTACTGTCGCAACAAAGTACACGACTTTTTCCGCACCAGCTGAAAACCAACCAACTGCTTGTCACACAATTCGTCGCTGCCACCAATTGGGCGTAACACCACTTGTGACTATTTCCGTGCATGGCAGGCAGCACCCCCTCCTTCTCTGCACGCCATCAACTGCTTGTCACACAAATCGTCGCTGCCACCAACTGGGCGTAACACCACTTGTGACTATTTCCATGCATGGCAGGCAGCACCCCCTCCTTCTCTGCACGCCATCAACTGCTTGTCACACAAATCGTCGCTGTCACCAACTGGGCGTAACACCACTTGTGACTATTTCCATGCATGGCAGGCAGCACCCCCTCCTTCTCTGCACGCCATCAACTGCTTGTCACACAAATCGTCGCTGCCACCAATTGGGCATAACACCACTTGTGATTATTTCCGTGCATGGCAGGCAGCACCCCCTCCTTCTCTGCACGCCATCAACTGCTTGTCACACAAATCGTCGCTGCCACCAATTGGGCGTAACACCACTTGTGATTATTTCCGTGCATGGCAGGCAGCACCCCCTCCTTCTCTGCACGCCATCAACTGCTTGTCACACAAATCGTCGCTGCCACCAATTGGACGTAACACCACTTGTGATTATTCCGTGCATGGCAGGCAGCACCCCCTCCTTCTCTGCACGCCATCAACTGCTTGTCACACAAATCGTCGCTGCCACCAATTGGACGTAACACCACTTGTGATTATTTCCGTGCATGGCAGGCAGCACCCCCTCCTTCTCTGCACGCCATCCTGGTGGTTCTCTTACGAGGCCTAGGTACAGCAGAGACAGCAGGAAATGCAGCACAAGCACTGCGCAATTTGTGTGCACGATGTGGAGATGCCCTGAGTGAGCCACAGACGCTACAAGGTGTGTGTGTACAAGTTATGATGTGCTTGAAGTTGGCATACAGTACTGTCAAGATGACTCAGTCGGTAAGGGAACGAGGAATCAGCAGGTTTAGGTGAACCAAAAAACTTGCAGAGGCATCAGGAAATGCAGCGCAAGGACTGGAAATTCTGTTTGTGTGTGTTTGGATGTGTGTGTGTGTGTGCCGCAGAAGTATACACCTTGTATGGACCACAGACGCTCTAGGGTAGAAATATTGAACAGAACTGAGTTGACACAATGAGGCAATAAGACACAACACAAGCTTACACACACACACACACACTGTGATATGAACGTACATGGAGGTGCACTTCTGCATTTCCTTTCTGATGCGATCGAGTAGCAAGGCAAGGTGTAGAGTTAATGTGTGCAATGTCCTGTCTTTCTGATGTGTTCAGGTAAAGTCAGGTGGAGTGCCTTGCTCACTTAGATGTGCTTAGAATGACCGTTCGATTCCAGCACTTTGCTATAAAAGCTCAATTTTGCAGGCTCGCCTCACAGTGTAATCAGAATGCAGCAGTGTAAAACAGAATGCAACACGTGCTTGTCACAGTGGAAAACAGAATGCAACACGTGCTTGCCACAGTGGAAAGCAGAATGCAGCAGTGTAAAACAGAATGCAACACATGCTTGCCACAGTGTAAGACAGAATACAACACATGCTTGCCACAGTGTTAAACAGAATGCAACACGTGCTTGCCACAATGGAAAACAGAATGCAGCAGTGTAAAACAGAATGCAACACATGCTTGTCACAGTGAAAAAACAGAACGCAGCAGTGTAAGACAGAATGCAACACATGCTTGCCACAGTGGAAAACAGAATGCTCGCACTTTTTTCATGCGCAGGGTTGATGGAGGGTGCCATGCGTATTGTGGCCCCCCTTCCCAGTCAACCAGCGCCCACCTTTTTCCCGGACCTGCCGGAGCGCCAGGCAGTTATAGAAGGTTTATCAAGGTGGCTAGATGCGCGGGTCAGCTGCCACTCTGCTTGCTGGCAAAAGCTCGGAGAGGTCAAGCTTTGTCAAGCTTTGCGTTTTAAATGATTGATAATTGCGACGGTCAGTTCGTTTGTGTCAACCTCTATGCTTTGTGTCAGTTTTGTGTCAACCTCTTTGCTTTGTGTCAGTTTTGTGTCAAGCTCATGCTTTGCGTACTTAATGATTGATAATTGCAACGGTCAGCTTGTGTCAACCTTTATGCTTTGTGTCAGTTTTGTGTCAAGCTCGTGCTTTGCGTCTGAATGATTGATAATTGCGACGGTCAGTTTGTGTCTACCTTTATGCTTTGTGTCAATTTCTGCTAGCCTTTTGTGACAGCCATTGTGTCAAATTTGTGTTCCCGTCGTTGTGTTGTGTTGTGTTGTGTTGAGTTGTGTTCCCGTCGTTGTGTTGTGTTGTGTTGTGTTGCGTCTGAATGATTGATAATTGCGACGGTCAGTTTGTGTCAACCTTTATGCCTTGTGTCAAATTCTGCTAGCCGTTATGTCAGCCTTGTTTCTGCTGTCCTTTGTGTCAGCTTTTATGTCAATTTTTGCTAGCATGATAACCTATGTGCCAGCCTTTGCGTGAGCCTCTATGTCATGACCCATGCCAGCCTCTGTGCCAGCCTTTGCGTGAGCCTCTATGCCAAGCTTTTTGCTAGCCTTCACGTCAGCCTTTGCATACATATTTCCATTTACTTTGAGCTCCTCTATGTCAACCATGTTGCTAGCCTTCATAGCAGCCTTGTGCCATTGTTTCCACTTACCTTCTGCTGATTGCTGTGGGGCTGCAGGGTCGTGAGTGCACTTCCAGCCCAACCCAATGTCCAAGGGTCAACTCCAGGGAGGGTATCGATGGCAGACGGCGCCTTGGCGCTGACCTCTTCCTTACTCCAAAGAGCACAGGCTGCCGCACAAGCAGGTGATGCACTTTGCTACAAGGTCTTATTATGGCTGGATCTGCTGCCAGTGTGTTGCAAGAGCAGGTGCAATAGTGCTGCAAGCAGGTGCACCAGTGCGTTAAGAAGTGTGTGGATCTGCTGCAAGAAGTGGCTGGATCTGCTGCCAGTGTGTTGCAGGAGCAGGTGCAATAGTGCTGCAAGCAGGTGCAATAGTGCGTTAAGAAGTGTGTGTATCTGCTGCAAGAAGTGGCTGAATGCAATAGTGCTGCAAAATATGGTTGGATCTGCTGCCATTGCGTTGCAAGAGCAGGTGCAATAGTGCTGCAAGCAGGTGCAATAGTGCGTTACGAAGTGTGTGGATCTGCTGCAAGAAATGGCTGGATGCAACAGTGCTACAAGAAATGGCTGGATCTGCTGCCAGTGTGTCGCCGTAATGCACCGCCTTGTCTCTGACTTCTTCCTTTCTAAAAGAGCACAGGCTGCCGCGCATGCAGGGGGTGCAATAGTGCTGCAAGAAACGGCTGGATCTGCTGCCAGTGTGTCGCCGTGATTCACTGCCTTGTCACTGACTGATCACTGCCTTATCACTGCCTTATCACTGATCACTGCCTTATCACTGATCACTGCCTTATCACTGATCGCTGCCTTATCACTTATCACTGCCTTATCACTGATCACTGCCTTATCACTGATCACTGACTGATCACTGACTAATGGCTGGATCTGCTACCAGTGTTTTACCTTCGTTCACTGCATTGGCTTACTTCACTGCCTCGGCTTATTTCATTGTCTTGGCTTGATTCACTGCATTGGCCTAGTTCAATGCCTTGACTTTATTCACTGCCTTGGCTTAATTTGTGCTTTTTATTAATTCACTGCCTTGGCTTGATTCACTTCCTTGGCGCTGCCATTGTGTTGCTTGATTCACTGTCCGTTGGCGGCCTATCAATTTAAATGAGTGAGAAGCAGGAAAGTGTGGTGCTGCCTCAGATCAGTTGTTCCTACTCCAATGGCATCCGTAGCCCTTACGTTCGTAAACAAAAAATATTGCTGCTTTCGAGTGATTTTGTGCAGCAGTGTGTTGTTGTTTTTGGATCAGCTCACTACACACTACAGGCGTGTTACTGCCTGCAGAATCTAGTTTGGTGCTGTAGCATACTTTTTTCTCTGTAGCAAAAAACTCTTCTCTGTAGCAAAATACTTCTCTCTGTAGCAAAATACTTTTCTTTGTAACAAAATACTTTTCTCTGTAGCAACATACTTTTTCAACAATCTGAAAAAGTCATGAGCTGATCCCTTGACCTCAAGTTGCACAAGCAGGTACAAAAATCATATCAGATGAACTAGTTGCATAATCATATCAGATGAACTAGTTGCATTGTCATATCAGATGAAGTAGATGCATAACATAAAAGGAGTTATCTGAACACCAGGCGCCGTTATTACACTGCTGAAAAGAGGAGGAGAGGAAGAAAAGGGATAACGAGATAGGTAACGATTTCACAGGAAAAAGTAGGAATTAAGCCCTGCTCTGCTTTCTTGTTGAGTGACACGCTTAAGGAAGTAAGGCATCCAATTGAGGAGAAGGGAAATATGTAGGTTTGGCCAGAACCGTATATCTGCACCGTATATTTGGTGATTTCCCTGCTAAAAATACCGTATATACACCGTGCATACGTATAAATATATGGTTTTGGTTTACCCTAAATATATCCATACGCAGAGTGAAGCTACCTTTGGTCAATACATTTTGGCCTGTTTTATTCGAATTTTTGGTAGAAACTCTCCACGATATTTGTTGCCAAACTGACTTTTTCTCTTTCATCGATGTCACTTAGCTGCCAATATGTTTCTCATCGCGTGCTACTTATAACGCTTTCGACATGGTTTCACTTTTGGGGTATCCTGATCGATTGCTTTGTCCAATGACAATGGTGTACTTCATTTACAGCCTATGTTTCCTCATATATTCATAATATAATCATACATTACAGCCTATGTTTCCTCATTGGGTGCCACATCCAATACGTTCAGGCACATCTGTGCAGCCTGCTGCCCTTAAAACTCTGGCTGAGGACCTGCGCCTTCTGGCTTCTGCCCTTCGTTTCATGGACTCCTTCCGTGGTTCAGCTGCTGCGTTGACCAGCCAAGGCGGCATTGAGCACCCTGCAATGAAGGTGGGGAGCTATTTGGATGCCTGGTTGATACAATTTCGCTGTACAAATATTGAGCAGCCAGGGCGGCATTGAGCACCCTGCAATGAAGGTGGGGAGCTACTTTGATGCCTGGTTAACCAAAATATTGTGCTGCATTAATAGACGACGTTCTACTTGGTTCGGCTGCTGCACTGATCAGCCAAGGCAGCACCAAGCACCCTTCTATGAAGTGCCGGCTTGTGGAAAGGCGCACAGACATCTTACACGTATATATACAGGATGTATGGGCCGAGTGTGTCCACACACGTATACATGCGCACACACACATAAGCACACACGTGCACACACACACACACACACACGCGCACACACGCACACATGCAGCTGTATCAGTGTCACAGTCCGCATGACAATTTTTTGAAAGCGTGAACGTACCCCAACAAAAACAAATATGCACGCACGCACATGTTGCAATCTGCATGGCCTGTGCTTGAAGCTGAAATCAATCAGTAATCATACAAATGCATGGATTATGGGTATATTTCACATATGACCATATGTGAAATATACCCATAATCCAGGGGCATACTCACACTGCATACTTGCACTGCGTACTCACACTGCATAATCACACTGCATACTCACACTGCATACTCACACTGCATACTCACACTGCATACTCACACTGCATACTCACGCTGCATAATCACACTGCATACTCACACTGCATACTCACACGTTTATTTACAGGTGTTGCAGTCTGCATGGCCCGTGCTTGAGGGCGTTGCTGCACACCCTGCATGCCACGGGGAGACTGAGGTGGTGGCAGCTCTGTGTGAGGTGTACCAGGTGCGTGTGTGTGAGAGAGGTAGTCTGTGCATGCATAGTGTTTTGAGTGTGTCATTATGTAATTGCGCTCATAACTGCTTGCGTGCACATACATGTGTGTATGTGTGTGTGTGTGTGAGGGAGAGAGAGAGAGAGAGAGAGAGAGAGA
>Ga0307942_1000438_pt1 | contig 28797 bp, 30 predicted proteins | sample OrgLakmetagen175_FD_201846 | JGI IMG/M metagenome (GOLD analysis project Ga0307942, IMG submission 201846) | Saline water microbial communities from Organic Lake, Antarctica - #175 | ecosystem: Environmental > Aquatic > Non-marine Saline and Alkaline > Saline | place: Antarctica: Organic Lake... | reverse complement strand
GCTTATGGATTTATTTGTGGCTGGCCGAGACCAGTCAGCAGCCGATCAGCCAAACTACCTGGCTGAAGGTCACCCCCCATTGTAACCATTGTAACCATTGCAGGTGAAAGCGAGACGCGTATCCTTTGGCCCAGCTTCTGAAGTTACCCTTGATCAATAGTCTATTGGAAACTAAAATTTGCACTTTTTAACATCCATCCCATCCAACTAAGCTGCAACTGCCTGTAGGGCGCCACCCCGTCCTCTCAGGCAAGCGCTTGCTGCATACTCAGTAGCTGAGCTTCTGTGGCCTTTTGCTCTGCCTCCGCACGTGCTTTGGCATTTGCATGGCTACTGCATACCACTTCTGGCGTCTTCTCATTAAATCCTTGCTCCTTTATGGCCATGCCCGCTAATCGCTGCTCAATCTCCGTAAGCTGCAGCAAACAGCACAATTGAAAGCGTTCCAAATTTAGTGGAGGTTCTCGAAGATCAAGATGAGAGCAGGGCTGGAAGTCGAGAGTTTGCGGCTGTGCAAGGAATTGGTTGTTTACAAGGAACCGATAAACAGTTGTGTGACTCGCACCTTTCTATAAGCATTCATGCGTGGCCTCATAAGTCTTCAGTGATTGTTATTTGGAGCAGCAATTTTTACGCAATGGCATTGAGGCTTACACAGCGGAATTCAGCTCGACCTTCCACCTAGAATTCCACAATGCCAAATACAAGTGTTCATTCTTCAACTCTTTTAAGGGCGACGCGTCGCTTTTTAAGCATTTAGTGTCGCTTTCTAGGGGTATTAAAGCGACACACCAAAGCGTCGCAGGGTACCCTATGTCGGCGTGCGCGACATAGAAATTTTTGTGGAATACCCTGTGTCGCTTTTTAAGACTGTATATTTTTTGATGCCTGAATGCGCGGGAAGAGCAAGCTGAGTGACTTCTGGGACCCTCGGGCCCCAGCCAACCCAGCAGCAGTACATGCCCCATCCAGCCATGTCAATGCAGCAGCAGCAGCAGCAGCAGCCCCATCCACCCTTGCCAATTCAGCAGCCGTGCCCACGCAAGCCACGAACCAGCCTCCAGACGGAGCAGCAGCAGCAGCAACAGCACCAGCATCATTGGACGCAAGCCTGCCCGCAAGCACTTGCATGCAAGCCACAGACCAGCCTCCAGGCAGAACCGCAGCAGCAGCAGCAGCACACGTAGCAGCATTAATTTGACAACATGTATGCACGAGCCCACCCACACGCACACGCCCGTGCGCACCCACCCACACGCACACGCCCGCGCCCACACGCACGCACGGACACGCCCGCGCGCGCACACACAAGTACATTCTTGTTTGTCTAAACATATTACGTTACACACATTTTTGGGGAAAGGCTTGTGCTACACACTTTTTGGCTAGAGCACCCTGCGTAGCATTTTAGACTTAGAATGCTACACGCCCCAAAACCTTAAAAGGAACGCTGCTTGGAGGAGGCCCCACCTTCTTTTGCAACTTGGCAATCTCCATGGCAGGGTCCAGCATAGTCTTTGACTCGTCCTTGAGCAGCAGGTGGGCCACTGTGGCATCATCTACAATAGCAACACCGCAGTCCTGAAGGCAAGAAGCTTCTTCTGGGTTCACCGTAACCTCGCAGGTGTTTGTCAGAGTGCAGATCTGCGTGTGCATGGTATCAGGAGGGGACAAGAGACAATCGTGAGAATAATTATAAGGATATCATGCAAACATGATTTCTGAATGATCGTGGCTTGAATTACATGTTTGATACAAGGGTTTCCTTCACCGTGCCTAAGGTTGTCCTTGTACCAACCCCCCCCTACAGGGCCAATATCAAGCTAAAGCTTTCCGACCAACGTAAGGCCCTCTCTACCTCATCTGAATGCAAAAGACTCATTTTTATATCTAAATCATTGAGCTTTGCCAAAAAGCTGATATTCAGGGGAGCTGTGTGGAGCCTCCTTTGCGCCCATTGTGAAAGGGAAAAGGAGCATTCCTGATCTTAATTGACTATTCAGCACACAAGCATTATAAGTGCCATATAACAGTGCAACGATGTCGGATTTGGGGCAATTTGGGGCAGGGTTACTGGGAATGCCTGCGAGTGGGAGGTACTCACGCAAGGGACACAGAGAAAAGCAACAAAGATTTGTCGCCCACACCTGCTGCGAGTTTCAGACTAGTTTCCGTCCCCAGAGACACAGGCAGAAGCAAGGCGAAAATGACACCAGAGTTGCGGACCAAACTAATCCAGGCATACCAGATCTAGAGGGCGCGGATCGGTGCAGTGCATGAGCAATGGTGTAATTGTGTTTGCCGCGTCACTTTTCACTGGTCTTCCAGCCTGCTTTCTTTTGCGACATGTAGAGGAGCATCTAGCTATCCAACGCAACTTGCAAGTCCCAAAACGGTGGTTTGGTTGGGGAGATATGACCGATTTAGGGGTGCTGGCCCTATTTGCCTGGGAAAAAGGGGGGTGGTTGCTTGGGGACGACCTAAATCTTCATTTCAGCATAGAATACTCGAAGCAGTACTCAAAATTAAGGCCAGTTTAGTTCCTCTATTGCAAACCTATTATTCTTGCCGTGGGCTTGACTTTATCCATGACACTCAAAAGCTGATCAGATCAAAACAAAAGGCAAGAAAAACTCTGGTCTAATTGTTCTGGGGAGCATTTAACTTGGTCGCTTCAGTAATAGATTTTTTTTAATGATTATGTCATCATCATCCAGAAGGCTGGCAATGGCTTCTTAAACCAGAATTTTATTTTGGGGGGTGTGTGCACACCCTGGCTACACTTGTACAAGAAAAGACCAAAGCCGGAGGGATATGTGGGGGAGCATGCATAATGCACATGTGTGTGCGGATTTGTGTATGTGTGTGTGTGTGTGTGTGTGTGCGTGTGTGCGCATATGTGTGTGTGCACGTGTGCACGCACGCCTGTGTGTGGGCTCGCATTTGTGGGCCATGCTGTGCCACAGATGCTGCAGTTGTGTGCTTGCTGTGTGTGACGCTGTGCAGTGCTGGAGCAAGTTTTGCCAAAGTCTCAGGTCAGGAGGTCACGGGTGAGCCTGGGTGGGCTTGTGTGAAGTATGGTGGTAAGGAGCCAACGCTAGGGACCTACGCCCCCACGAGGGGGGCTTGCCAAAATACCACAGGCGTGTAAGCAAAGGGCTGCACACAACAAGCAAATAATAAGTAGCACAGGCACAGTCATACGGGTGCCATGACCATCCCTTACCTGCAGCTTCGATTGCTCCAGCACGGCTGCCTTGTCAGCATCCGAAGCAGACAGGTACAAGTGTAGCCCTGGCTTCACCAGGCCGTAGTCAGAACGCAGCTTTCGGACCTGCAAGGGGTTATGAAATGGGTGCTTGTATCTGTTACGCACGACAGCACCTGAAAAACAGCAAGACCTAGATAATAAATAATTTATTTGTTGCTCACACACCATGACTACATTCATTGGACACTGACAACGCTGCGCTAAATTTAATGATTAAGTCATGTTGTGTACCTTGGTGACGATATCCATGACATAGGCGTACTCAGCCTCAAGCTGCGGGCTGTCCCATGAAGGCACGCCAGCAGGGTAGGGGGCCACCATGATGCTGGGTCCGAGACTGGCATCCTGCAAAGGACGTGGGCATGAAGCAAGAGGCGTTTGATACACAATGACGCGTCATCAATTTCTGGTGTGGACATACAAAGTGATGGCAAGATAACAGGAAAGGGTTTGCTATGGCCAATCAGCAGTCGGTGACACAAGTGGTCAGCCCTTAGTTCAGTGGTAAGCACCAAATCAGGTGGCATGCCACTGTTACATATGGCATGTGGCACCAGGCGCTTAGCATTATGAATTTAATTTGACATTCTGAAGATAATTTCATGAACAGCACGAAATTGACTCGTACACAGCAACTTTCCCAGGTGAGGGCAATAGACGCGGCTGGTTTGGCAGGTACACAAAGTACAAGGAAATTACGCGGTGGAAACCCTTGTGTTTATCGCACCTACGTCTAAATACTGAAAGCCAGCAGCGTGGAAAAAAAGCAGGCCTCTGACTTTATGTAGCCATGAAATTTTTAAATACCGTACGTACATGTACTCACCAACCCCCCCCTGGAAAAACTTATTTTAAGGAAAAAACAGCAACCACCCCCCTACAATTATTTATTTTACAGTAATATTCAGCAACCGCCCCCTCTCAAAGGAGGAAGCCACTCTTGCTGTTGTTGCTGTCACTGCTGCTACTGCTGCTGCATGCGTGTGCTAGCTTTGCGTGCAGCTTGGGTGCTATAGCTAGAGTGTGTGCATGTGTGTGTGTGTGTGTGTGTGTGCGCGCATGTGTGCAAGGGTGCTAGAGAGAGAGGTTGTGTGTGTGTATGTGTGTGTGTGTGCGTGTGCGTGTGCGCGCGCATGTGTGTGGATGTGTGTGTGTGTGTGCGTGTGCACGCGCGCATGTGTGTGGATGTGTGTACGTGTGTGCGCCTGTGTAAGTGTGTGCGCCTGTGCATGTGTGTGTATGTGTGTGTGTGTGTGTGAATGTGTGTGCGCATGTGTGTCCACGTTGTGCGCCTGCAGCATGCTTGCATTCCTGTCAACTTCATTAGTTGCATAACCACAGAATGCAAATGCAGTGCCAACTGTACAATCCTGTGAGGGCAAACCAAGGTTTGCAAGTTCTGCATGGCTGCCTCTTGTTCTTGCGCTCCTTTGCCTTTTGCTCAGCCTGGTCCGCCTTGCCTGCTGCAGGCGGGAGGGGGGTGAAGGTGCAGGCGGAGCGGGGGAGCATCCTCTCCGCTTGTCACTTTGAACAATAATTATTTTCAGCTACCGCCCCCTAAAGACCTGAATCGCTCCCTAGAAATATATATATATTTTACCATCGTTTCTCCAGTACTATGTCACCATCCCCTCCAAAAAACAACAATTAGGGGCGGTGATATACTGTATGTACGGTAAGTCTTTTCAAGAGCTAATTAAGCTCTGAAGAAGCCTTCCTATGGACCAACAGACATAACCAAGGCCTGGCATAGGTACAACTAGCACCCGAACCGCACCAAATGACACAGCATGATGTGGGCACAGCCAACACTCAAGCCCTACCTCATGCCTAGGCAGCCTCTGCCACAGCTCCTCTGTGACAAAGGGCATGAACGGGTGTAGCAGGCGTAGTCCGCTCTCAAGTGCAACCCACAGCACATCCTGCGTTGCCTTCTTGTCGGCGACCTGATGGCAGGCATGTGGTAAAGGTTGGCCTCCGCCTTTGCAGTGCATTGCATGTGCATATTGTGTGTGTGTGTGTGTGTGTGTGCGCGCTAATGTCGTGTTCATTGTATGTTAGAATTTCAGTTAGCGTGCTGCATGCTGGATGTGAGTATCAAACACAAATGTAAGACCAGACGTGAAATAGCAGTTTTGAACAGTGCATGCAAAGCCGTTTCATCATTGAAGGATTATTGCTTAAGGGTTATTATGTACCTAAGGCCCCCAAGCTGGTCAAACACTGTGTGTAACGCAGCATACGGGGAGAGGACAGGAATCTGTTGGCACACTGCTTATTTCACCAGCACATGCAATAAAACATGGAGACGAGAAGGCAAAGAGTCAGCGTAGGCCTATTAACCGCACCTTTTGGGGAGTGCTGTCATCCATGGCCATGATGGGCTTCATGAGCTCAATGTATACATCGCACAGGTTATACTGCCAGAAGTTGTACACGTGCTGCGTGGCATTGGCAAACTCGTATGCCTCCATGGCCTGTAAGGTAACACATGTCACATGTGTAGGGTGGGCCTAAATTGTAAAAGTAAAATTACAAGTATTGCCGGATCCGTTTAAACGCCATACTTTACAGGGGGGAGACCGTGATTGTATTCCGTACATTCTGTATTAAAAACTACAGGTATGTATGCTGTTTTTTGTAAATACTTGCCATATTCCCATATAAAAATACCCAGGGATGATTCACACGGACATTTGAGACATTCAATACGGTGTAATACCACGGTAAAGTATGTGTTATATCTGAAATACGCGTATACAATCATAATTTGAAGCGTTTCTGGTGGTGCCTTTGACCAAAATGGACCCAAAATCACCCAAAACGTTTTCAGTTTTTTTTCTAGTATACCGTTTGTTACGATCAGTTTGGAAATTAATTATTTATTTAACAGGAAACGAAAATTTTTAATAATTCTCGGGGCCCTCTCTGAACTGAATTCACGTGATAAAAATATTATTTATAGTCAGGCCCACCATTCCCAGCCAAATATGGGCCATAAAACGAACCTCATCGTTTTTTGACTTTTAATGGTTCAGGGTAGTAAGAAACAATATATGAAACACTTCTGCGCCAAAAAAATGGGTATGGGGTCTGCTGTGTGCGTTGGGGGCTGGATTTGTGCCGTTTCCCTGCCAAATTAGCTAATTATAGTGACATGAGTGCAGAAGTGCATGTCCAAGCACAAATTTCCCCATTTTTTTGTTCCCAGGTAGTTTTTAGATTTAACCTTAGCCGTGAGGCCAAAATAAAGGAGGGCAAAATATTGGCTCCAAAGGACTTAGTGCGTTGTTTGCTAGGCAAAAATGTGCATTTTTTGGAAGCACGGTGTTTGGACTCCATCTGAGTATCAGGAGTTGGTCAATAATCCCCAGGGTTTTCTGCCAAGTTTTATGGTTTGGGATGCTGGGGGTGGGCTGTGGTGAACAGTGACAGGTGGGAAGTAAACAATTCACTTCAAGCTTCGCCGGAAGGCCCTGGGCGCAACCTGTTTTCGCTGGAAAGGCACGGACAGAGAAATAATAAAATCTCAACTAATCAGATTTACGAGGAAAGGCAGACAATTATTCATTGTTCATATACTTACATGCGCCCAGCAAATCAATCGCGACCCCAAACGGTTCAGTGGTTGATGCCTGATTGTACATTGCACTTTTCCCTGCCAAAAGGGGGTCCAAAACCGGACCTTGACCCCAGACCCCCGGACCTTCACCAAAATGTCTGCAATATTATTGCAAACACCACTGGTAAGTTGATGGCACCGGGGAGAAGCTTTTGGAAATCCACTTTCTGACAGGGATTTCCACCCTGCCCACCTGGGCACCTCCCGCCACAAACTGAGTGTGCAGGGGTGCTTAGATGTGTCTAACTAAGGCTCTTGATTACTTCTAAGTGGAAAAACGTGCAGGTTCGCTTTAGCAAACAGGCATGGTGATTCTGAATTTTAGTGGTTTTGATCAAAATGAGCTTTAATCGAGTGTGAACCCCCTGGCCCTGTTCTTGAAGCCTGTCCCCAGCTGAAAGGCTGGCTGCTCAGCAGCGGGACCATGCTGCAGAGTTAGAGGTAGCTCAAGGAGCTGCAAGAGGAAGCAAAAGGCAAGAGGAAGCAAAGGCAAAGGCAAAGGGTAGAGGCAGCTCAAGGAGTTGCAAGAGGAAGCAAAAGGCAAGGGGCGAGGCTGTGATGAAGAGGCCCGTGGGGCGCCCGTGCATGCAGCTCCAACAAGCCTCCTTCTCTTTCCCCATTTGCGTTGCCCCTTTGTGTGGCTATTGCTGCATGTAAACCCCTCACCTCTCTTTCCCTGTTTGTGAGCACTGTGCAGCATCAGCCTCAGCCACAGCTTCAGCCTCTTCAACTAACAGCATTAGCAGTGCACAGGCAGCATTCACAGGGGGGCTCTCGAACTCAATTTAATTCCGTCAGAGCCCTCACAATGTGCCCTCAAACTCAAAAATTTATCCCCAGACCCCCACAAACTGAGATCGAAAATTTATTAATTATTTTAAAGTGTGGTCCCGTACTGATTGTGAACGAACGGTATAATATGTTATCAATATATGGTAGCATTCAAAGCCTGCAGTAAGGTCGCCTCTGGGCGGGAAAAGGCAAAAAAAGGGCAAATTTCCAATACTATCAGAGGTGGTCATCTGAGGCCCCAAATGGGGGTGCTTTTGAAATGTGAATTGATGGCCAAGACTGGCAACAATCAAGCTCAGTTCCCAGAGGTGGCTGCTGATAGCACCTGAGCTTGAATGTTGCCGGTATTGGCAGAAATGTCTGATTGCCTGCGGCGTGAACCCTAGTTTTTGCCACAAAATCTCCATAGCAGGCCACCCACATTACCAAATCACATTATTGGTGTTATAAAGTCCTTACAATAAACAAACATCATTGCAAAAGAAATGGAGTGAAACGGTCAACTAGTTAAGAATGTAGGCCAACATATGCTGTTTTCCCATGCAAAGCCACCTTCTTAGGGTTTTGGTGGTCACTGTGGGCTTTCAGCCCTGCCAACTTATACAGAGCGACCCACATGAATCCAAGCACATCCTCGTGTAACTCATAATGCCAGCTTCAATTTAAAGCATAAGTGGTACCAATCGGATAAAAGGGCAGTGGATAGCTGGCTTTCGAGTGCAAAAAAAGCACATATTTGGGCATTTGCTCCGTTGACCACCTCTGGCAAAATTCACCAAAGATTGGTAAAATTTGCAATCGTATGATACGATCGGGATTGTCATTACGGTAAAATACACATTAAATACGGCAAGGCGTATTATACGAATAAGCCATATGAAACATCCCTTCAAATACGAAGAAAAACGTGTTTCAGGTGGCACACCCCCGGCTCAGGTCCGCAACCCAGTAACACCTGCTTTTTTTGGTGGTTTGTTCTTTGCGCCCTTTTAACTCAGCACCTCATTTGCTTCCCACCTTCTTTTAAAGTATGTGAAGCTTTGAACAAATTTTATCCGTAATTATTTTAGTTGGTCTTCTTTCTTTCTTTTTTTGCACTAGAAATTGCCAATTTGGGGTCTTTTTGGCTTTGAACAAGCCTAGCCCTTCAAACTTTGATCGTGTTTAATCACAAAATTGAATACAGGAGTGCAGCTTAATAAGATCCTATCTTGATTTAATAAAAATGAGCCTTTCATAATTCAATTCCGAGGGGTTTTAATATCTTTTTATGTATGGAATGCGGTTTTTAACACGTATTTATATATAAACAACTAAAAACATATGTTACATACGATATTTGAAAAGGTGATATTAAATTCTTGACAACCCTACACATGTGGTGTGAACATGTGGGTGCATGTGCCGTGTGTGTTTGCGGGTGCATGAGTATGTGCGTGTGTGTGTGTGTGCATGTGCTATGTGTGTGCATCCATAGTCTGCATAGTACCACATAAGTGGTGCTTGTGCACGTTTGTGTATGTGTGTCTGCAAATTTGTACGTTTCATAGCCTGCAAGGTGCCAGGTTCATGCCGGCAATAGCTCTGAATAACTTTGGAATACTTCACACAGGCACTTATTAGTCTCCTCATCACACATGAGAACGGTGCCGACATGTCACAGGGGAGGGGGCAGTGTTGGCGCGGGTTTGCATAGGAGAGAAGCTATGGATTCCTACAGGAAGGTGCAGTGGCAACTTTGAAACAAAACAGGTGCTTCATGTCACCATCAACCTATGATCATCACCTATAACGATAGCATATAAGGATACAATCATCATGCCAATTTATCTTGCCTGTGACGCTGCACAACACGCATAAAGCATAAAACACACATGCATGCACACTAAAGTTGGCCAGAACCGTAAATCACCTTTTTTAATACCGTATATATCGTATGTATATAGGTATATACCGTATAAAACCGTATTCCGTATATACAGAGAAATTGGTACCCTTCAGAATTAAATCATAATGGGCTTATTTTGTAGCTCTCAAAGAGCTGCACACTTATATCCAATTTGGTTGTGCCAAAAAATCAAAGTCTGAAGGGCTAGGCCTGTCCAAAGGTAAAAAGATCCCAATGGCCAATTCCAGTGCAAGAAGAAGCCCAACTACTCTAACCACCAATATAACATTGTGATTGATGCAAAAACGTGCATTAAAACAAAGTGGGAAACAAAGGGAATGCTTAATTAAAGGAGTCGCAAAGAAAAATAAATCGACCCCAAAGAGCAAAAAGGACTCGTCCTGCTGGGAATCAAACCTGAGTCTGGGGTGTACAAATCATAATACGGTTTTGCACCGTACTTTTATACAGAATTACGGCGTATATACGGAATTACGGCGTATATACAGCGTATAATACCTATCGATTCTTAATACGGAAAATACGGTACGTAAATAGCTGCTCCCCCCCCCCCTGTATTGTACGGCGTATATACCGTACCGTATAATACCTATAATTATACTTATACGGTTCTGGCCAACCCTAATGCACACGCATACACACATTCAGCACTGACATCCCACCTTGACAGTGGAGGAGCTAGCGCCAGACAGTTTAGAGAGCAGCCACCTTGCTGTGGTAGGCAGAGAAGCGACCTCAATTTGGGTGACATCTTTGGGGGGGGTGTAGCCCTTGAAGTTCAATCCCGCATATCTGATGGCGTTGTACAGCTTGTTGCACCAGTGGCGGTAGGCCACAATGCGCTTGATGTCCAGGTTGATGTCTCGTGCCTGTCAAGTGATTTCAGAAAGGGCCGTGTGCCTCATGTGTGCCGCATGTGTGCTTCAAGGGCATCGCGTGAGCTTGACAGTTTGGCAAGGGCAAGCATAACAGCACCCAGGGCCTCACGACAAAGATGTGGACGACAGGTAAGAGGCTGCATTGCAGAGACATGATGAACAGGTGCAAACAACAGCCATATAGAGGATCGCAATATGTAAGCGAGGTGAGATCAGACCGTGGAAAGTTTGCAGGAACATTGAGTGGCCAATTTAGTAGGAATCGTGTTGCTTACTAGTGATTTTGATGGAAGCACACTTGCACACAAACCTGAGAGGTGTATGCACAAAGACCAAAGCGCAGTGCATCAGTGCCACACTCTTCAATGCCTTCTGGAAAATCTGCCTTCTGTCCACTCTTGGCGCGTTCTACTTCTTTGGCGTCAAGGTTGCCAGACAGCAGTGTTTGATGCAAGCCTGCGTGCATGGGTGCGCTGCTTAAGTCCTCATGGCTGAAAGCGTAAGCAAGATTGAATAAGTTCGACAAACCACCACAAAGGCAGCGAATCCATTTTCTACACAGAATGAAGAAAGAGTAACTGTGGTGTTGGATGGCGCAAAAATAACTCCAACAAAAAAGGTCAACACGAATTTGACAGATATCTGATACAAGATGACAGCTGGATCCTCTCCTGAAAATCCTTGTCAGCAAGTGCACTGGGGAGGAGTTTGCACTGCAATACTTGCTTCGTTTCTGTCACCGAATATGTTTGGTGTGACAAGGCCTCAAGTTCAGCTCGGATCAAATTTCAATGAATAATGACAGGCAGACGCAGGGCAACACGCTTGATTGCTGTAAGACACACCTTCCAGAGAAATACCATCGATGACGTGGAGCGGGTCAATGACATTGCCAAGGGATTTGCTCATCTTTCTACCGTGTGCATCGCGCACCATGGCGTGGAGGTACACCTGTATTGCAGGAAAGCATCAGTGCTAAGAAACGAGCAGCATGGCATGATCGTTGGATACGCACTTTCAATCCAGTCCGACATAGTGCTAGGATCCGCACAAAAAATGCACATAAACAGAGGGAGAGCACGATGTAAACACATAACGGCATGCAGACGCTGGACTGACCCAAATTAAGGACACACTGAATTTTCTGCTTAGTACACAAGTAAGAGCGTGCACGGCCCACTATCTAGAAAGAAGTCGACAACAAAATTCACCCACGTATCATCAACATATTGGTGCATAGGAGAAACTATTGGTGGTGAGATGAACCAGCGCCTTTTCTTGTTGATGAACAGTTGTGCACCATGCAGGCCCACTCCTTCCAGGCATTGCATTCTTCAGCCACATTTTTCCATCTCTTTAAGGCAGTCTGAACATTAACGCAGCAACAACCAAGGCATCACATCATGCAATCCCCAAACCCACGACTGCACGGCCACTGAGCAGGTAGGATTTTACCTGCTTGAAAGGCACCTGGCCCGTGAGCTGAATCCCCATCATGACCATGCGGGCCACCCAGAAAAACAGGATGTCATGGCCGGTCTCTAGCAGGCTGCAGGTGGGAGGAAGGGTCGAATTCAAAGCGAAGCAGGACAGTCAGCAAGAAATGGATGTCGTGGCTGGTTCTTTGTAAGCTATGGGTAGGTGGAGGGGGTGAGAGAGTGACGTAGGCAGGATGTTGAGCAATTTCAGAGGGTATAGCAAAACAGGGCGGTACATCTTGTCTCACTTGCAAAAGCAACAGCAGATGTGACAAGAACAGGCGATGTGGCCAACCTCAGCTTGAGGCAAGAAAGGGGGTAAAAAAAGGTGATTTTTGGTCAGGCCCACCATTTCCAGCCAAATATGGGCCCTAAAACGAACCTCATCGTTTTTTGACCTTTAATGGTTCAGGGTAGTAAGAAACAATATATGAAACACTTCTGCGCCTAAAAAAAGGGCATGGGGTCTGCTGCGTGCGTTGGGGGCTGGATTTGTGCCGTTTCCCTGCCAAATTAGCTTAACTATAGTGGCATGAGTGCAGAAGTGCATGTCCAAGCACAAATTTCCCACAAATTTCCCCATTTTTTTGTTCCCAGGTAGTTTTTAGGTTTAACCTTAGCCGTGAGGCCAAAATAAAGGAGGGCAAAATATTGGCTCCAAAGGACTTAGTGCGTTGTTTGCTAGGCAAAAAGGTGCATTTGTTGGAAGCACGGTATTTGGACTCCATCTAAGTATCAGAAGTTACTCAATAATCCCCGGAGGTGTTCTGCCAAGTTTTATGATTTGGGATGCTGGGGGTGGGCTGTGGTGAACAGTGACAGGTGGGAAGTAAACAAAACACTTCAGGCTTTGCCGGAAGGCCCTGGGCGCAACCTGTTTTGCTGGAAAGGCACGGACAGAGAAATAATAAAAACTCAACTAATCAGATTTACGAGGGAAGGCAGACAATTATTCAATAAGTTGAACATTGTTTATACACTTAAGTGAGCCCAGCAAAACAATCGCGACCCCAAACGGATCAGTGGTTGATGCCTGATTGTGAATCGTACTTTTCCCTGCCAAAAGAGGGGTTAAAACCGGACCTTCACCCCAGACCCCCGGACCTTCACCAAAATGTCAGGAATATTATTATTAAAATCCCTGGTAAGTTGCTGGCACCAGGGAGGAGCGGTTGGAAATCCATTTCCTGGTAGGGACTTTCACCCAAGTCCACCCTGCCCACCTGGACACCTCCCTCCACAAACTGAGTTTGCAGGGGTGCTTAGATATACCAAACTTAAGGTTCTTGATACCTTAAAGTGAAAAGCAGTGCAGGTTCGCTTTAGCAAACAGGCATGGTGGGCCTGATTTTTGGCCAAAAATTCTCATAAGTGTAAGGGTGGGTATTCGGGGGTCTGATGTTGCCAGCGAGGCTCGGCGAGCCTCAATGAGGCTCGGCACTCGCTGGGGAGGCCCTAGTTGGTGCATTACGGTTAGAAAATCACTTTCTCAAATCTGCACGGATTGAGCCGAAATTTTTTATGATATTCGCTTATAATATAATAAATATTAACGTTGAGACCGGGTGGAAAATATGGGCGTGTGAGCCAGACAACATCGGTTTTCGTTTACACCCCCCCCTGTTGCACACCCATTTTAACTCTTCCTGGTGTTATATAATAATAAATAATCATAATAATTAAGATAGTTAAAAAGATGGGCCTGTCAGCCGAATCAGCCACGAAAAATTCGGATTAGGGAATCTTTGGGGATTTCTGGGGAGATGGGGCTGATTCCGCCCAAAAAGTGGACACCCTCGCTGGCCGACGAGTGCCTTCCACACCGGGAAAGAGGCTCGCCGAGGCTCGGCGAGCCTCACACTCGGCGAGTCTCGGCGAGGTCATGAACCACCCTTACATAAGTGCATACAAGGCAGGTTGGTTAATTCAAACTGGTGTTATAGCTACCATACGTACGTGTGCTCCCCACCCCCCCCTGGAAAAAGTTTTATTTTACAGTAACATTCAGCAACCACCCCCTCTCAAAGGAGGAAGCCATTCTTGCTGTTGTTGCTGTCACTGCTGTTACTGCTGCTGCATGCGTGTGCAAGCTTGGGTGCTATAGCTAGAGCATGTGCATGTGTGTGTATATGTGTGTGCGTGTGCGCGTGCGTGTGTGCAAGGGTGCTGGAGAGAGAGAGTGTGTGTGTGTGAGAGTGTGTGTTTGTCTGTGCGTGTTTGCGCCTGTGTGTGTGCGCGCCTGTGCATGTGTGTGTATGTATGTGTGTGTGAGTGTGTGTGTGTGTGTGCAAGTGTGTGCACGTTGTGCGCCGGCGCATTTCTGCTGCTGCATGAGAGCATGCTTGCATCCCTGTCACTTCATTAGTTGCATAACCACAAAATGCCAATGCAATGCCAATGTGTACAATCCTGTGGGGTCAAACCAAGGTTTGCGAGTTCTGCATGGCTGCGAGTCCTTGTTCTTATGGTCCTTTGCCTCTTGCTCAGCCCGGTCCGCTCTTGCCTGCTGCAGGCGGGCGGGGTCTAAGGGGGAAGGTGCAGGCGGAGCGGGGGGGGGCATCCTCTCCGCTCGTCACTACAAACAATAACTATTTTTTGCTACCGTCCCCCTAAAAACCTGAACTACTCCCCCTAGAAACAAATATATATTTAACCGTTTCACAAGTAATATGTCGCTGCCCCCTCCAAAAAACAATAATAAGGGGCGGTGATATACTTTATGTAAGGTAGTAAGAATGTTGCTCAACCTAAATCAACCAGACGCATAAGGGTTATCTGACCACTTAGCAATACTACCTCAACTCAGAAACGAAGCATTTGCAGGAGAGCAGCTACGCACCTAGTTGGGTAGAACTTTGCCAGGTCCTGTGTGTTTTGTGGCCAGTTGAACACGGAGAAAGGGAAAAGGCCGGACGAGAACCTGCGATGATTATGCATGGACACATCATGCCAAACGAGTACAATTGGTTTGTTTGTACAAACAGGTGTGCATTCTTCTAGCTGCTCTACAACAGGGCATATGACCACGTACAATATAGCATGTTTAGGGTATGAATTGCGTTGAGAGTAAAGACGCAAACTCAATTGAATTGCACGCTCCACTTTTTACCTTCCTTGTCTGAATATGAAAAAGATTACACCACCAATCGTCTCTCATTTAGATATTCAGATGCATAACTTGATAACAAGCACCGTCCTTCACAAAACTTCAGCAAGAGTGCTTGCGCAGTGAATCAGACTAACACAACAGCAGTATGCAAGACGCACCAGGTATCTAGCACGTCCTCATCCTGGCACAGTGTGAACGTGCTGCCTGGGTAGCGTGCGGCTGCCAACGCCTGTGCATCCTCTTGGTTAGAGCCCACCACCCAGCGCTCTGTGTCCTCGCTCAAAGTGCCAGGTGTTCCACTTTCACCTGTTTGTGATTGTGTGTGTACATGTGTGTACGTGTGTAATGCATATGTACGTGCGTACGATGCATGTGTACGTGTGTAATTGTGTGCGTTTCCACGCGTGTACATTTGTGCATGTTTGTAAGTGCATGCTTATGTGTAAGCATCAGTGATGTGCCAGTACGCCGTATTTTCATTATTCAGGCCGGAAACACGGTGCAGTTACGGTACGGTACGGTTCGAACTATATTATACGGTCCAAGGATAATCACAGTCCAAACCATACAAGTACGGTTGACCACATTTTGCGTTTTTGCAGGGAAAAAGGTCCTGGGTTGAATTTCCTGGTCAGGGATGCCTTTTTGCTTTTTCACCCCACTATGTTTTGTGTGCTTTTCCTTTTAGAAAAAGCGTCTTAGTTTTACATTGGAGATATGCAATTCACAATGTTTGTATTTTGAGAGCCAAAATGACCGTTACCTGCAAAAAGTGGGCAATTTCCAGCCCTTGACACCGTACCATAACCGTACCGTATTTTACAGTATATATGGTCTGACCGTACTGTATCATACCGTAACCGTACAACACCGAACCGTACCGTGCCATACCGTACACCGTACTGGCACATCACTGGTAAGCATGCATGTGTAAATATGCAGCCCTCCCTTTGGCGCCCTCCCTTTGGCGCCCTCCCTTAGGCCCTCCCTTTGACTTACCCTCCATCCGTACATAGTAGGCAGGAATACGATGACCCCACCACAGCTGGCGGCTAATGCACCAGTCGCGGATGTTCTCCAGCCACCGAAACCACACGGCCTCAAAGTCCTGGACAAGTGAAGAACGAAAATTATAAATGCACAGGGCATGCTATTAAATCTAAGTCTGCTTCAATCTTTAGTCGAAAAAAAGATGGGGAGACAAAAAGACAGGATTTAAGCCACTCACGAAAATAAAAAGTTTGTCATTTTAGCATGATGAAATCTGTAGGGATGCTGTGCACCTTCCTCTGATATAAATTACAACTGCCCCTTCACAAGGCAGTTCCTTGAAATACAATGTTGTGGCCTGTTCATGCATACACATCTTCCACACACCTTGGGAATAATCTCCAGCTCTCCACTGCGCACAGCCGCGCACGACTTTGCAGCCATGGTGTCGCACTTGACCCACCTGCATCACACACAAAAAAAGACGTGGCATTCAAATGCAGAAACCCCATGCCACTGAGTTTGCGGCCGTGCAGTTGCACTTGACTAATTCGCGTGAATGAAGGTGGGAACGCGGTCCACCGCAGCTTGTCCACTGCTCATGACTGCACTTCATCCTGATTTAACCATCTACTACCAGCACTGGTTGCACACAAGAAGTCAGTAGCAAAACTCTCAAGAAACTCTCAGGAAGTCAGTAGCAAAACTCTCTACAGTGCATCTTTCCTCCTCACACCACACCAAGATGTACCCTCACGTACTGAGGCTCTCTTCCACAAAGATGTACCCACCATTGAGGCTTAAGGCACGGCTCGATGACATCCTTACTCCTGCTGCAGATGCCAAAGCGCATGGGGTTGTCTGTGGTTCCGCGGAAGAGGCCCAGCTTGTCAAGGGCCTCCACCACAGTGACACGGGCCTAAGTGAGGAGAAAACGATGAGAGCAGCGGAAGCATGGAAGTATTGAGCAAGTGACTCTACTAACATCAAGGCATAAAAGTACGATATCCGTTGTGTGTGCTTAATGATGAGTAAGAGAGTTCTATTCCAGCTCGGCTCCACCGAATGTCGGAGGGGCATATACACATGACCAACCATCCAGTAAACTGAAGAGAGAAGAAGCTGCCTACAAAAACTGAGACGCTGAACTGGAAAAAACTGAGGCCCCTCAGTTTTTACAAGGAAGTCAGCAGCTGGGTCGTTGGCACCCATACCTGCCAACTAAGACAGCAAGAAGCGAAGGTTATGGCACAAGGAAGAGGGGAAAACTGAATCGAAACGTGACTAAAGGCCAGGTGTAAAAAGGATGGTTCCCACAGGGCAAGCTGTGGCAAGACAGTTCCAACTGACATTTGGTTGCACTCGCCTCCAAGAACTGAGTACTTTTACAGCAAGCTGCAGAGTACTATGCAGTTTGCGCATGTGCAATGAGATCCTTGGGCCATGCTGTTGTTGATGTCAGGTTAACAGGGGAAGCTTCATGACATAGCATGTGTAATACATATGGACGGTTTGATGGTGCAAGCTGTTCCCTCATACTTGCAGAAAAGTAATCAGTTGTATCATTTGAAATAATAGTGTGTGATTTGTTGTAAATCATAGGGATGTCAGCCACCTATCAAACTCACAAATGCAAGCAGGACAGCAGGTCGTGCAGGAGGTGAAACACGGTTTGATTGTGCAAGCTGTTCCCTCATACTTGCAGAAATGTAATCAGAAGTTGTATCATTTGAAATAATAGTGTGTGATTTGTTGTATTTCATGGGGATGTCAGCCACCTATCAAACTCACAAATGCAAGCAGGACAGCAGGTCGTGCAGGTTGTGTGACTGCAGGAGGTGAAACACACATCCACTTAATCAAAACAAGCAAGGTAACAAGACAACAATTTGTGTATGGCAGCTGCTCCTTGCACTTGCCAAACCGTAATCACGAGGATTCAAATTAATCTTGTTTGTGTGCAATTTGTGTATAACTGAAGGAAATGCTGCGCTCTGAAGCTTTGTCAGTTAGAAAAGTACGCATTGAAAATTGGTTTTGTGCGCACTGGAAAAGGGACAAGCAAGGAACAAACGTGCACAGACAACTAACTGATGATATTGCCTGATGTATTAGAAAAAGCACTAGCCACACTTTCTTTTTGTTCCTGATACTTGCAGAATGGTAATCAACAAGTGATTTCATTTTTTGTGTGATTGTGCATAATCGTGGGGAATTCATTCTGGCAAGCATTAAGGAGGAACCACAGGTAGGCATGCAATTGGTTTAAGCACATCAAAAAGCGTATGCCATAACATATACTATTTGTTTCCAATATTTACATCAACTGCTGTTCTGTTCATTTTTGACAGCATTTTCCCGTTTGACTTTGTCAAAATTTGGACTCCAACTAACTGTATAAGTGAGAACCCATGTTTAGAATTCCACATGTGCGTTTTGAAAATTGCAACGCGCGTCATAGTATACAAGAGCTTAGAAAATTTGACAGTCACTTAAGGCTTAATGCTTTGTTCTCCATTTTGGGTTGCAGCTGGGTTGGTAGAGTTGGAAGAAAAAAGGCTTACACTATTGTTTTGCAACAGAATTGAAGATAGTTGAAGTGCATGAAAGTTTGCATACATTTAGAATGGCACAAATTCCAAACTGAAGTACGAATAATTATTTAAGGCGGCGACTCACCCCACAGGCTTTCCATGCTCATAGCAAAAGCGAGCCCCAATTTGCAGCTTTTCGTCTTTTTAAAGCACTGAAATTTGAAGCGACAAATTTGGGCCCATGTGCCTCATGAGCTGCATCATGCAGGCCTGGGGACCCAAACACACAAAGCTGGCTTGCTTTACATAAAAAACAAAATTCAACGAGTGGGCAGCAATTGTCAAGCATTTTTCTTCAAGGAGACCAGCTGAAAAAGTGTCAAAGAGCCATTTATGGAGCCTTTAAAACACATAATTTTACGTCTATGACAGCTCGATACTGTAATAGGATTTTGATGGTTGTCCTCTGGAGAGGAAATAACAACCTTGTTGATTGCATCCGTTGCCTTTCGGGCTTGATTAGGCCAAGCTTGCCATACTGCCAACAAAGCATCAATGCTAATGCACATTAGGCGAGTTCACATCCCCATACTTGTCAGTCTGCCTTCCTAAAAATGTGCTTAGCTAAATAGTTAAGCGCAGCATGTTGAGGGGGTCGGGGGACACCCAACAAACTATTATGCTCCAGCAACTGGTGCATTTTTTAGAGATGGATGATGGCTACTTGAGGAGAAGTGCTAAAAACCTTGACAACCTTTTCCCTTAACGCAGCCCCCCCCCAACCAAAGAAGTGAAGATTAAAGGTATGCCGGTGAAAGAGCTTGACGAAATTGCCTACTATGCGACAAATGGATCATACAAAAGCGTGACCTTCTTTAAAATAGTACATGTACTCCACACAAGCATGAACAAGGAGGAGCAAGTAAAGAAGTCTTCTTGGGTGCGTGCGATATCACTCATCATTACACACAGCATCGGCACATCCAGCTTCCAGTTACCTTGAAGCGAGCCTGGCCAACAAACTCCCCGCCTTGCTCATTGATGCAACCCTCATCATCAAATACGTTGATGGAGCCCAAGTTGTGGCGCTTGCCTGTCTTGAAATCGTTAGGGTCGTGGGCGGGGGTGATCTGCAAGGCAGTGACATCAATTCAGACAATGAAAAAGCGTGTGGGTTGCAAATATGCTGTTCTGTGGTTGAGGTCACGGCAGTCCAAAGGTTCGAAACATGACCGTTGATCTAGATGTGTAATGGCAGGGTGGATAACTAAGTTTCAATGCAAAAACACGGGTGGAGAAGTTGGTCTTATCATCTTTGAATCAAACCCTGGCCGCCCTTTCTGCAAAATATGTTGCTGCGACAAAAGCCTGTTATATAAATTTAACCTCCATACGCAGCCAGTCAGAAGCAAAACACTGGAAAGCATGGCTGCGAACTCCCAGGCACAGCCACCCACACCAAAGATGCAGGCAGACAATCTGTGCTGCCCAAGCCACGCTAGGTGCAACATGAAAAGTCACTTCATCTTAATGCATGCCCTTAAACCCGCCTTGACGGCACCAGTTCCAAAGCTCATGTCCACCAGCTCGGCGTCGCAAATAATTGGGATGCGTCGCTGGTTGAGGGGGTGCACCGCAAACTTGCCGTGCAGGTGCTTGTACCTGTATAACACATCAATAAGTGCAGGTTTAAATGCTTTATTTTGAGTGCAGCCCATCCCCTAAAACAGCGAGAGCCTTTTAATAATATCCTGAAAGCAGCTGCCTCCTGAACATGGCAAAGATACTTCTCATACTAAGCTTACAGCAGCGCCTCTGCTCCCCTCTTCCCCACCCCCTCTCTCCCCTGAAAGCACTGCCACGCTTTCTCTTTCTCCCCTGTTTATGGCAACACAAAGGTTGACAAGTGCGAGCGTCTCACCGTGGGTCTTCTGGGTGTACAGCAATTGCTGTATCTCCCAGCATGGTCTCAGGTCGTGTAGTGGCCACCACCACCTCACCTTGGCCATCTTCCAAAGGGTACCTAGATAGGGACAGCATGGTACGAGAAGCTGGATTTGTGTTACAAGATTCAGTGACGCATATCGGGTTTTTACACTTTACGTACGGACTTGTGATACAGATCTATGGGATAAGAGGCAAAATAATACCAGTACAGGTGTGAAAGAGGCAAGAACACACACGCAAACATCAGTCAGCAACAAGCCGAGACTGTATGAGCGAAGCAGCAGCTTTGGCGAGACAAGAAGCCCTGCTGAACAAAGGAGAGGGGAAGTCAGAGGCTTGGTACTCACGCAAAGCTGGTGAGCACACCAAACTCCACTGGCTCAGTGTAGCCTGGCACCGTCATCAGGGTGCGCTTAGGCACGTCAATGTACTCCACCTGCCCAGTTGATTTTGCATAGAGCATTAGAGGGGCAAGAAGTTTTATTAACATCCCTGGTCGAGGGGCGCTCAGGAAAACGAAAAAACATCACAGTCCAAAACAAGCTACATTCTGTTCAGCAAATGTGTACACGCCGCTGGGTATCTCCGCTTCCAATGTAATACAAGAAGCATTGCCACGTACCTGCAGCGCAACAAAAGCAATGCGTATCCGATCTACCCACAGACATGCCTCATTTCTCAAGACATCACACACCTCAATGTCAGAGACGGCAGTCTTGAGCTTGCAGCACCAGTTGACAAGCCGATTGTCTCTGTAGATGGCGCCGTCGTTGAACATGCGAACAAAAGCCTCGTTCACAGCACGCTGCAGGAAAAGAGCATGGGATGTGAACTTGATTCTTACGTAGCTGTTTTTTTAATCGTGTTGTTGTGTACCCAACGCAAAAAGGAAAAAAAAGTGTTGCCCTGCTTGGTCTATCAACTTTTTTCTTTACCACTTCCCTAGTATAATGCTAACAGGGAGAGCATGCACTGCCCCAATGCTGCTTGTTAAGTACAAGCCAAGTTACTGCTACCAAGTGTGCAGCCTCTTGATGGAGCTGCTGCTATGTAGAGAAGGTGGAATGCAGCATTGCATTGGAAGCGACACAGTAACCCCAACGGCAGCCAGGACGACAAAGATAAAAGCAAGGATGCCTTCAGGCCAAGAACTCAGCCAGCAACACGCACCGACATCTGTGTGTCCATGGTAAAGACACAGCGGCTCCAGTCTACAGAAGACCCAATGCGGCGCAGCTGGTTTGTGATGCGGCCGCCGTACACACCCACCCACTTGTACACCTCCTCAAGGAAGCGTTCACGCCCTGAGCAGTGAGGAGGGAGGCATACCTTTGGTGCAAGGCAAATAAAGCCCGCGGCAAAATTTTGGGTGCACATGATTGATAAGTACGTTGCATAATTTGTAGAAGGATGGTGTCCTTATTGCACACAACTATTGCAATGCGAGAGAGCTACAACTTGGCATCTCTAGGCTGCACTCAGGCTGACATGTGCACAAAGACACGCACACGCACACACAACACACACATGTACAGACATGTGGACATACACAAAACTCACACAGGATGATATGCACACTGTACCTGATCTACAGTTTCCTGGCTTGACGATGGGCGGCTAATACACAGCACGCACGACACAACACAAGCTCCACCATGCAGGGCAATACATACTCCCATCACGACATCCTCTGCAGCTTTGTTTTCACAGCATCAAAATTCACATCCTCCATCTTTTTAACAACCACCCACCCAGTTGGTGCCGGGTCACCCCCTGCTCCCGTTGCAGCGTTTTCTCCACAATGGTCTGGGTAGCGATGCCGGCGTGGTCTGTGCCAGGCACCCATACAGTGTTGTAGCCGCTCATGCGACGCCAGCGCACGATGGTGTCCTGCAATGTGATCGACGGTGTAGTGGCAAATGAGGAGCAAGCGATTTCACAGTACCACTCCAAGAATGCGAGACTGGGCTCTGCAAATTGAGGAGTGTTGTAATGGACAACAATGCAAACTAAAGAAATAGCACTTGTCTGCGCCTCCCACTTCTTGACAGACAGTTTATATCTTTGCTTGCTTTATGTGTTATGTGGCATCTGACAGGCGCTTTAAGTTCCGAATGTTGCCTGGGAACTTCAAAAACCACGCACGCTGCACCTGAAGTCTGCTTGTTAAGCTAAGACGCAAAGCATTTTACAGCATGACGAGTGGCATGCAGAAAGGTTAGATGCAGGTCTGGCTTGGACACAATTACCCTCAGCTACACACGCAACTCCAACAAATCCAAGCTTGCCCATCATGCTTCAAACCACAAACCTGGATTGCGTTGGTAAGTGCGTGGCCGATGTGCAGGGCCCCAGTGACATTAGGTGGAGGGATGACGATAACAAAAGGGGGCTTGTCGCTCTCAATGTCGGGCTTGAAGAAGCCGCTGGACTCCCACCAGTCATACCTGCAGCACAGGAGGTGGGGAGGAGGAGGAGGAGGAGGAAAGGCGACCTTTTAGCATGCAACACCTACAATGTGAGATAATAAACATGCGACAGAAGAAGGGAGCAGGAAAAATGGAGGGGTAGGAGCATGCTATCACGGGAGACAAGGGAGCACCATCGTGTAGTCAAGGAACGTGCTTTCACCAATGTGAGATGTGAGGCAGTGCAAATTAACAAGCCAATAGGTAGGCAACCAGCGAAAACACTGAAAGGTGAGTCAAATGACCACCCACCAAGTGGCCTCCACAATGTGTGGGTTGTAGGACTTGCCAGCTGCTTCGCTCACGTCCTTCTTGGCTCCCTTCTGGACTTTGGCCAACTTCCCCATCATTTCAGCAACCTCTTTTGCCTCCTTTCTCTGCGCGTGCGTGTGTGTGATCAAGTGTGTGTATGTGTGCGCAATTAGTTGAGCAGGAAGTGGCGTGTGTGCATTGGCTACCAAATCCATTTCCTCAAAGTCAGACTAGGACGAAACCAAACACAAGGCAGCTCACAACAAAGAGGGTTGAAAGTTGGCAGGGACACTGTGGATTACGCGGACAGTCACATAAGTTGTCATGTGTCATTTGCACACATGCTGCATTGAGAAGTGGACGCCCGTGCCTGTAAGGCTGATGCAAGTTGCGGTACCAAGGCAATGGCCACATTCTATTCCTGATAGTCTTTGTTTGCAATGACGTGCTTGGCAGCAACAGGGAAGCCCTTCCTGGCCTTTTTCCTTCAAACCTGTGCTGATACCGCCACTGTTGCCTCAGCTAATTTGGCCCACCCCACGCCCTGCAGCCCCTTGTAAGAATAGCCTACATTCCACACACCCCGCTCCTTTAAACCAGTGTTCTGAGCCAACCTAGAGGGCCTACACTCCACTGGGCCAGGCGCACCAAACAACGCACCGTGACCACGAAAGATCATAGATCATACCGTAAAGGCACATCACCTACCCTCTTTTCTTCAGCCAAAGCCTTCTTGTCCAGGCCCGCACTCGCCCCTGGGTTGTTTTTCTTGGCAGCCTGGGCAGCAGCGGCAGCAGCAGCAGCCTCCTTCTTGGCTGCCAGCTTTGCAGCCTTGGTCTCCTTCTCTGCAAGCTTTGCTGCCTGCACATGGAATGGAGGGATGTCCGTGAAGGAGCACAGGTTGCATGTCAGTGCGCAGGAATGCAGGCTGCAGTGCTGCACAGATTAAGGTACTGCACTCCTAGTGCTTGGCAGAGCATGCAGCGGTGCACACACACGTCTGTTTTCCAGCCTGTAATGCTTTTTCTCCCTACCTTTTTGGCTGCCTTCTCGGGATCCAGCTCAGCAGCAGCTGGCGCCGCTTCCCCCGCACCTGCAGGATCTTGCTTGCCTCCACCTCCCTCTCCCTCCTTGTTTTTTTTCTTGGCGTCTCTCTTGGTGGGGACCACCCAGCCATCGGGGGAGGGACACAGGGCCACGGTGCCTGGAGACGCAGCGGTGCATGCTCTTAGTTTACTTGCTATAGAAAGTGATGGGGGTAATTTGTGGAGCTAGGCTTAATATTATTGCAAGTAGGGAGAGGCCAATTTCGGAAAAGGGAAGTGAGCAAACAAGTAGAACAGGTGCAATGGGTGAGATACGGGGATTTGGAGTCGCAACGGGTGAGATACGGACAGTTGCAACGGGTGAGATACGGGGATTTGGAGTCGCAAATGAGCGGTGTGTATGTACAAGTATATGCATGAGCGCGTGTGTACGTGAGCATGTGTGTATGTGTGTGTGTGTGTGTGTGTGTGTGTTTGTGTGTGCATGTGCGTGCGCGTGTGCACGTGTGTGAGCGTTTGTGTACGTGTGTGTATGTGTATGTGCGCATGACCGCGTGTAAGAATGGAAGTGTGTGTGCGCGTATGAGTGTGCAAATGTGTGTATTGTGTGTGTGTGAGTGTGTGTGTTTGTATGTGTGTGCGCGCACGTAAGTATGTGTATATGTGTATATGTGTGCATGTGCTGAGTTCTCAAAACCGTCTCAAGGAAAACACGTATCAATCCTCCCATCACTCCCTGCAAACATAGCATGATTCGTATTTCTCACCCATGATCTTAGCCACCCCTGGATCCTGGCAAGCCTCCAAGACCCATTGCTGGACAGCAGGAAAAGCCTCTCTGGCCTGTACGCCCATGACGTAGCTGAGCAGAGGCTGGACGGCGGCAACCAGTGCCACATCCGCAATGCTCAAGGTGGGCGTGCCTGCTACGTGTTTGGTTGTGCTGCTTTGCACAGCCGCTTGCAGGCGGTGTAGCAGGGAGGTGAGGGCAGCCTGGCTGGCGGCACGTTCCTAGGGAGAAAAGGGCGTAGTGTTCAAAAGGATGCAAAACGAGGCAAGACTCGGCATGGCTGCAATGGACTGGCAAAATCAGACAGCAGCTCTTCCAGTCAGTTGGCCACCGCCACAGGGAATAGAGTTGGCGTGCACAGGGGGGAATGAGTGGATTCTGCTCTTCTAATCCTCACCTCTTCCGTGTAATTTGAGCTGCTGGCAAAGGGCTCCACCCAAGGGCATGAGTGCTGCTCAATGTCTACTGCAACAGCCAGCCAGGAGTCCACTGCTGCCTGTGAGCATGAAATAAGGTGCAGTACTATAGAGTCGAGACTGGTCAGCTCATGCAAGCAGGGAAATCTGGGACATGAAGGATGGTACATACCTTTACGGCCTCTGGGTACAAGGAGGAGCCCCTGGCAACTGCATGCAGAATCAAGATGAGGGAATTGAGCACTCTTGCTCTCACAAAGAGCAGTGTAAGCACACGGGGAGCTTACCACGCGCAAGTACAGCAGGTGTTCCAAGGTGCCTTTCCCCCCCTTCCTCTCTTAGCAACGGCTCCTGCAAGCATGGAGGCGCAGCCCCTCTGAACTCGCTTAAACGCCAGTTGTTGCGTGTGAGTGGCATGTTTCAAAGGCACACTAACCTCTTCACTTGCAGAGCCTTTACCTTTTGATCAGCATCAGGAGGAGCCACAACCAGGCTGCAACCCACAAGGTTGCCTGTCACCAAGGCTGCCGGCTGGCACGAGTGCCCAGGGCAAGTGACAAGCTCCATTTTTTACTTAAACTTTTGCCATAAAAAAGTGTGACTGTGCGCTTGCGCACTAATTTCCATGTTTCGATTGCAGAACTTGAGACTGAATTCAGAAATGCATATACGTGTCAGTATACGGAATAGCTCAACCTGTGCGTATATAATAGCTCGACCCGTAATTAGCTCGACCTGTAAATACAGTATATAATATCAAGCAAAATTTAACAGGCGTTCACACGCTATCATTCTGCTATACCATTGGTATACCCGGCTACCTGTTGCAAATCTCTGTGATTATATTCATGCTCTCGAGCATCTGCGCTTGCACGCCATGCATGGTAGTCCACATGGTATTCCATATGGTCGTCCGCGGAGGCTGTTCACATCTCCGAATTACGAACCGCAACCTCCGCCAGAAATTACAACGCAAGGCTTTTACATCCTGTACGTATTTGTTACGAAAGTGATTTGCCCTGAGTCATTTTAGCCTGCAAAACAAAGCTCCATTCTTTCTCGACCATGTTCAGTCTACAACACCTTTCTTTTGTGGCGTACTGCAACAAACCAAGAAAGCCCCACAAAATTCTGGGGCACTCCAGAGCGTGTGACTCGGACTGGATTGAACTATATAACAAACCGCCATGCATGCATGGCAGTAGCGTATTACGTTTTAAAGGTGTGTGCTATATTTGTTTAAAACGCCTTTTAACCAGTAAAAAACAAGGGGGGATTATTACAAAGGAGTGGACTGTTGAGCTGCAGCAGGATGATGGTCATTCCTAACGACCACGACTGGCAACCTGGAATGCCGGCTGCACTCATCCGCAACTGATCCAAGCAGAAACTTATCGATGCCGTAGGCCTGCACGTCGATAATATTTGAATTAATATGCATAAGTGCGTGATGAAACCCAAGAATTACATTTTGATGGATCAATTTAACGTTAAGCAAAACATGTGACAAAAATCGAGGTAGCAACAAGGCATTGAACGGTACTCTTGTATTTAAGAGCACAATTCCTACCATTAGTTGGTCTTTATGCCAAGAATTGACAGGCAACTGATCTTGACACGATTCTTGTCTTTAAGTACGGCTAATACCCACTTTGTTATGGGCTGCCATCACAATGCAGCACGCACCCACTTCCTCTGCAACCCTGCGTAAGACAAATTACAAGGTTTCGCTGCATTACGTCTTTGCTTCATCACAAAAGACAACAATGTACACTAGATAAAGAGGGCTTGTGCCAAGGCCAGGCCATAGTTTTGAGGACAATGGACATGAACGTACACATGGACAGGACGATGTACATGACCGTACATGAAACGCGTACAAGAATAACAACAGACATGAGACCATTGTAAATCTACACTGCTGCGCTTGGTAAATTAAAGTCAAGGATTATGCTTCCGAGCGTTGGGTGGAAAGGCTTTATTCTTCAATAAATAACCCACTTGTTGACGATTTGGGCAATCGCTGAGCCAGGCGAGTTATCCGTATCAAAGTACAGATGGAGGACATGAGGGAGGTTCAAGTCATCTAGACATGTGGTAAACCTGCAGGCAGCAAAGCAAAAAGGGAGCGGTTTTGCACACTTCCTACTTCCTATGTGTTGTAGTGTATCCGTAGTGTATCCGTAGTGAAGGGAGGCACAGAGGGCAACCCTGACGCTGAATCTTGTCCGTGGCCTTTTCCTTCATCTCTATCATGTATCGAATCAGTTACCAGCCTGATAAGAAATGAGACTGGGATGCTTATTTGTTTTATTTCTTATCGTAAGGTGCCTTGTGCCCATCACGATGAGCCATGGCACAGCCTGAGTTGGTTGGTTGCTTTCTTCTAAGATGTCCTTTTTCGCTTTGCTTTACCTTAACATCAATCCCTCGCAAATTTTGCCCAGGCTTAATCTAACTGGTTGAGGACAATCTTGTCTTCTTAGCTGCATACAATTTTCCAGCGGCTGCGACCAAGTGTTGTGTAACACTTTCTTTCTTTCCACCAGCTGGGACCAGTTTCCCCCTTGGCTTAATAAGTTCTGTTTGCTTCTACACTAGCTGAGCACAGCATAACAATCAAAGTTCATTTCACCACAGCCTTGGCAGAGAAAATACCAGCGTACATTGTTTGCAGGGTTTGGCCAGGGTAATATTTGAAGATTTTTTGTATATATATACTGTCTCACTCATCCCGCACCCCAAATTCCATAAATGTTTTGTTAAAACCCGCACGTTCCCGCACTTCAATAATAAATACAGTTTGCCCTTACCACACAATCCTTGCAGGGCTTTTAGTCCTGTTCAACACCAGTAAGATATGTGACGACCACAAAGCTTTGTTTTCACCAATCCCAACCCCACAGGGTCAAAATAACAGTAATTGTGTCATAAGACAGTACTATATACTATATATCATATATCACATACCGTTTTTTTACGTACATCATATATACATACGTCAAAATGCCATACAATTACTTGGAAATATATAAACACACATGTACAGTTTTTGCCGACCCTATTCATTTGCATTCACCAGCCTGTCTTTCGCTTTCCAAATTACCGTACCTTTTCGATATCATCCCGGGTAATTAACGTTTTTTGCCCTCCGGGGTGGTTCCGGTATCGTTTAATACATATATTTATTTTGAGGCTCCGGGGTTGCCCGGGATTGGCGAAAACAAAGTTTTGTGGGTGGGTGAACAGTGATGTGCGGAGAATGCCCCGCCCCCGCCCCCGCCCCCGCCCCGCC
>Ga0307942_1000437_pt1 | contig 28801 bp, 38 predicted proteins | sample OrgLakmetagen175_FD_201846 | JGI IMG/M metagenome (GOLD analysis project Ga0307942, IMG submission 201846) | Saline water microbial communities from Organic Lake, Antarctica - #175 | ecosystem: Environmental > Aquatic > Non-marine Saline and Alkaline > Saline | place: Antarctica: Organic Lake... | reverse complement strand
AAAACAACTCGGACATCCCCCAGACCCCCCCCCCTCCCCCCCCCCCTTCGATTGGACCCATACATATCAATCGACAGCTCTCGACGAGAGGATTCCGAATTTATAATTTTAATCAATTTGACACGTGCCATCCAAAAGTTATGCTTATTGGCACCTCCTGCTGCACGGCACATCTTTTTAGAAAGATACTTACTAGGATGATGCCCAGTAGCAGGAACAGTGCCACACCGGCCATGATAATCTTGTTTTGTACCATTCTCCGCCCCATGCTTGACAAAATTTTGCGTGCCTTTGTGATACTGTCATCAGTTCCCTGCACGTGCAAGTAAAATAAGCTCATATTTATAATAATAGAAGGTGCAAGCAGAAATGCTACAAAGATCAGGTCACATCTGACTACTGTGGACAGTGCTCTTCTCTTTTTTTCTTTTTACACCAACCCAGCAACCACGCCCAAAGAAACAAAGCAAACACATACCAAACTAGCCTGCCAATAATGCAAGGAGAGCTGTTTTGCCCCTCAACTAATGACCCTGCCAATTCATATCCCCTAGCTATAAAGCTAAGAGAATGTTCAACCAAAGAGACGCGGTACACGCCTGATTGAAGTCAAGTATTTTGCACACACTTTTCCTGCCAACTAAGCAGACGAAACACATGGACATAAGCTGCTTATGACACGCTTCCTGGGACCCCACAAAGACCTGCATACCCATGCAGCTAGGAGCAAGAGGCACTATTACAGCAGCCACATACAAAATTATCTCCACAGCCTCGAAGTTACTGGTCTAAACGCCATATCACTCTCAGATCTGCAACAAAAGCCATACGAACCAGTCAGATCTGCAACAAAAACCATACAAACCAGACGCGACATCAAACGCAACCCCCCAAAGATGTCTAAGCAACACTCCTGGTGGCGTGCAGGCCTCTGCCTACCAAGCACCTAATCCCCAATGAAACCTTTCCCTCCATTAATTCTTCAGCAGATGTCATGTTTTGGGGGTTTGCATCCATCAAGTGGAACTTAAAGACATATTTTCCTCAATTACACTGGCTGTTTACACAGTCTCCTTCCTTTTTTTCATTTCATTCACTTTACAAACTTCTTGCCTGTACAGTTTCAAATGCCCACGCTTCCTTGCAAAGGATGGCTCTCTGTGTAAATGCACTTGCGTATTAACCACACGTTCTTTCCAACGCATGAAATAAGCAAACCTCTCGAGGTGCTGCATTAGCTGGCCTTCACGTACTGCTCTACATAGCGAGATCAAGGACTGAGCAAGAACGACAGAACACCCTACAATTCAACTCATGCCAGGGACACACACCCCCTCCAACTCAGGACTCCTCTCACCTGTAAAGTGGTTTTACTGTGCATAATGGTTTCCCTTTGACCGTGCAAGTCTCGCAATATACTTGCTCCTAGCTCCTGTGGGATGTTTTGCGTGTTAGTACGCATTTTTGTGATCAATTTCATGAGCTACAAGACAGGGGATAATTTATGCGTAGTTGACACAATTACACCTTAAAAAAGAAACCAGGTGCAGTTGGGGGGGTTGTTTTGGAATGAAAATGAGTTCATGATCAGGTGCGCACACACAGACCTAGAAGCTTTAATTCCCTCTACCCACATCAACCCAAGACTAACCTCTGTTTGGATGAGCTGCTCCCTGCCATGGTGTAAATGTGCACTACTTTTGTCCAGCCGCTGCGTGCTAGAGAGCATCTTTTCTCTCTGGCCTGCCGATGTAGAATAGTAGTCACCAGCAAGGCCCTGCAGTTATGTGCATTGTAAGCCCACATGTGGACATGCAAATACACATATGCAACACACACATACATACACACACAAGCAAGGCACGCATGCACACATTCAACGGTAGTACTTATCACGACACGATGCAATAGAAGCAAGTCTGCTAAGCAACAGAGAAGTTCACTGGACAACCAAGCCTTGCCTGCTAATTCAGCTGTGACGGCAAATGCACACCCACCAGCTCTGCCCTCGCCGCATCTCCAAGTGCTGCTGCAGATTTGGAGGCCTGCTTTGCATGCTCCTTTAACGACCCTAGATCAGCTTTGTACTCCTTGACTTTCAGGAGCAAACTTTTGCTCTGATCCACAGGTAGGCTCCTTGCCTCCATGTCCATGCGTTTCAACTGCGTAAAAGAGTGTTTACCGAACGTAGCAAGTTCACCTCACGGAGTCCAGGAGGAGGGGTTTGGGCATTAACAGTTCTGTTTTGCGTGTGGAATTTGAAGGCTTAATGGGCTGTGTGTATGTCAGGGTGTGAAAGCGGTATAAGGTGTAGTTTGTATGTGCCAGATGATTGCACCAGTGAGTGAGAAGCAACAAACTTTATTTGGAGCATTTCAGTATCTTTCAAGAGAGTAGTTGAAGGTGCGATTCCTGACGCACCACATCGTCTGCGGCTTTGAGCTCAACCTCCACCTCATGCATCCTCTTTCGTTTTGATTCTGCGGGAGGCAGGGAATCACACACGTTTTTGCTCTGGTACAAGGCAAAGAACGAGCACCTTCTCAAACGGTCACCAACACAAGCATACTAACCTCCAGTTAGGCCTTCCAGGGTAGGCAGCTTCTTGCTGACACTGGTGGCCTTCTGGCAGTAGTCAGTCTCATACTGCTGGAAAAGCGATGAGGAGTTGTTGTCCATTGTAATCGGACGATAATGTTAATTATTATATTATTATTATAACAAAATCAATAAACAGTACAATCCTCACGGATGGTCAACAAAGCTAGGGGGAAAAAGGGCCCTCGCATATGTGTGGGCACACACCCCCACAATGCAGCACTTGTTTACTCTATGTAGAACTCTTGGAGTTCTGGGATCCAACGGCCCTCGCAAGTTGACTAGGCACTGGGGCAACCATCACACATGAGCGTCAGTGAGGCCTCGTATGATGTCTCATTCAGTGACCTGTCCCAGGAGGAGGAGCAGGAGCTTGTCATCAGTGCCAAAGCAACCAGGTAAGCTAAAAACAAACAATCTCAAAACTACTTTTCCAACGTTGAAACTGAACACGGCCTCGTTGCTTTTTTTATGTAGGAATCCTGCACACTTACAGCCCAGAACGCAGCATGGCAGGGATCAGCAGCAGGCAGCTGGTGCGCACTATTGAAACCTTTTAAGGCAGTCAACTGCACAATTTTGTATTGGCATGACGACCCAAATGCTTGTAAAGTTAAGCACAAAGACTGCACACAAGTATTCGAACACAATCCAAAAACAATGGACTTGCTCTTATTCTATGCAAGCAGTCACTTAATCTATGCAAGCGTTGGTTGACCAAGCGCCACTAGTGTCTCACAGCAACACACAAAAACCATGCTAAGTACCAAAATTGTGTACGCAGCAAAGCAGCAGCAGCAGCAGCTTTCACAGGGCACCTCTGTCAGTAGTTTTGAGGGCAGTATCAGCAGCTTTGGCGATGAAGTCAGCATTGAGTTTAGTGACCAAGGAAGCGGCAGCGTTTCCGGCAGTGTCAAGGTGCGCGCACGCGTGTATGTGTGCAATTATGTATGTATGCATGTTTGTGTGTATGCGTGTGTGTGTGCGTGTGTGTATGCGTGGATGTGGTTATGTGCACGCATGTGCATGTGCGTGTATGTTTGTATGTGTGTGTGTGTGTGGGTGTTTATGTGTATGCGCATGCGCGCGTGTGCGTATGAGCGTATGTGAATGTACATACGTATGTAGCAGTTTGTTTGAGTTTTGGGTGCCTCCTCTTTTGTGCTGTGTGCTGCCTAAGCACCGGAAACACCGGGAGAGGTGCGAACCTGGCATCATAGCAAAGAAAAAGTTCTCAAAGATTATTTGCATCAGATATGACCAAGCTAAGATGAAGTTTCTAGCAAACTTATTTGTCCAGCTACATACTTGTCCTATGCTCATCAGCTGTAGCATCAATCACAACAGCACAGGTCTTCTGCCCCTCGTCATTTTTAGATCTGGGCAGCTTCCTTGATGGCCGCTAGCATGGCTCTCGTGCCTTAAGCACTGCTACATTTCTTCTTTTCAGAGATGCAAGAACTTGACACATGACTGATATTTGCTCACCATCGTCAAAGGGTCACTCCAGAAATGGTCTGCCTGCTCAACTTGCAGGCGGGAAGGAAGGGAGCAGGAAGGCCTCCACAAAAACTTCAGCACCACCAGCCAAACAGCACCACCTACACCAACAGCTTTGGTGAAGATGCAGCGCTTGACAGCAGCCGGAGTCCAGAACCCGATGCAAGGGAGGGCTCGCAAAGAGGCAACACCTACACCAGCAGCTTTGGCGAGATGGATATAGAGTTTAGGTGAGAGTGTTAATGCATGATCTTGCATACACACGCATACACACGCAAGCAATCAAACGTGCACACAGATACAGGTGCCTGCACACATACACATACACATGCACGCGCACTCACACATACATACACACACAGTGAGGCTGCCTCGAGCTCAGCTTCATCGGAGGTGCAGCAAACAGACAGCAGGCACAGGGCAGATACAGTCAGGAAGCATGAGGGGAAAACCCAGATGAGTCCGCTGGAAGGAACGGCATACAGCAGCGGAGGACGTGACAAGGGTGTTAGCACCAAAGGAGCCACAGGCGGTGCACGGCTAGGTGGGCTTTATCTGTGTTTTTTCCTGTAAGGTTGTGCAATTGTTTGTTGTGTGTGTGTGTGCGTGTGTGTGTGTGTGTGTGTGAGAGAGAGAGAGAGAGAGAGAGAGAGAGAGAGAGAGAGAGAGAGAGAGAGAGAGAGACAGAGAGAGAGAGAGAGATAGAGAGAGAGAGAGAGAGAGAGAGAGAGAGATACCGTGCGTCACTTCTTGGCATGAACATGGTCAATGCAATGGGTAAAACCACCTAAAAGTGAACGCTAAACAGTAACATAACTTTTCTTCAGTCCCAATATAGATGCAAGATGTTTACTTGCACAAATGCATCATGATTTTTGGAGCTAATGGGCAGACAAAAATCAAGCCCCAAAAAGAGTTCAATCAGAACGCGAGTCCTATCAAAGGGAAAGAAGGGCTGCGCTGGTGAACCTAGTGTGATTAAAACAATCACTTAGATGCCAGTACCTAAGACCTAGGAGCACCCTCAGACTCTCAAGTTGAGAAGATCATTCAGAAATTTTGTTGCTGCAGTTTGACCATACAAACTACAAACTACTGGGCATACTTCAAAAAGTGAGCTGAGCTGTTTGTGGCAGCACGTACTGCTACTTACCATCTTGGATACATCAAAATTTCTACTCAAACGTACACGGTATTCATTGTTACGTTAGCGGCTCAGCAGGCCACCGAAAGCGTGGCCTGACAGCTGTTCGGTTTCTGTACAGCAATGGAGTTTCTCATGTAGTTCCTATCCACGTGCAAGTTTGCACACACAGAGAGATGCACGCACATACACACTCACAGATGCTGAGTCGGACCTGTCCAAGTCGATTGAATTCTCTGAGGACGACGTCGACAGCAGCAGCAACGGCGGGCAGGGTGCAGGGGCAGGAGTTGGTCAGGCTGGCAAAAGGGCGACTGAGAGCGTTAGCAGGGGCACAGGCCTGGGGTCTGAGTCATACAGCATTAGCTACGATGAAGGGGGCCTGCCAGGAGACTCTGTCGAGATCTCGTACAGCAACTCAGGAAGCGAAGCAGGTAGGATGTATTCGTACAGCAACTCAGGAAGTAAAGCAGGTGGGGTGTGCTTCTTTGTCACTAGCATCGACCAGCTCCCTCTGGTCCTGCGTGGCTAAACTTCACGGCAAGAAGGATGTGCGGTGTGTGAAAGAAATTAAGTGCAGCGCTTAGTGACGATGCATACGCGCAATACCATTGTATCGATCTGGCAAGCCCGCTTTTCACTTGTTATGCATGTTACTGGACCTATTGCGCTTGCACTGTGAGTTGTGACTTGGATTGGTCAAAATTTTGATTTTGAACAGATTGGGAAGATAAGCAGGAGGTGAGGAAAGCATGGGGTGACCTGCTTCTAACTGCGACAGCTAAGTAATTTTCTTCGATAATGATCCACTTTACCCACCCTTGCACATGTGTATGAGCTTGTGAATTCTTGCCATGGCTGCTACTTTAAAGGATTGGCTCTCTGACTTGCTGTTGACCAAAAAAGTGTGCCCAAGAAAGAGTCATCAGAGGAGCAGTCACACACAGAATTGCACATTTATACACACATGCGCATATGCACAATGCACACATACAAACATGAACAAGTACACCCCCATACAGGCCAGCCAAAACCGGATCCTCCAAAGCCACAACTACTCACACAGCCACGCAAGCCTGTCCCCAAGGGAACCCCGACCTCCACCCCCTCCATCTCCGGCTCGTCCTTTGCGTCCTCCATGGATGAGACAGCGCACGCACAGGTGTGAGACATGTCTACTATTTTCTTCAAACCCTTCCTACACACCTCGTCCTCTGTTTTCTCAAAGAGTGAGAGGCAGAGCGCGCACGCAGGGAAGAGACACGGGTGCAAGGGCTGGCACAGGCATTTACAACAAGTTTCAAACTTACAATTTTTAGTTTGTTTAAAGTTGTAAGTTTGTTGACCAGGGCAGCACTGGCAACTGATCTGGCAATGGATCATCTCAAAATTCTCAAACCGACTCCTGTCTCTTCGTGCTGCATGACTGCATGACGTTTACTCATGTAGGTAGGCACCTTCAAGTCACGTACACCCACGCACACAAACGCAACTCATAAACACCACAGGACCTGACCCAAATACAACTAGGACCTGACACAAACGCAACTCATAAACACCGCAGGACCTGAGGCAAGGCTCGACAGGCCCCAAGGCAATGCAAGCAGCAAAAAACGGCCGTGCTGCCCTTGCCCCTACCTCTGATACGACCAAGGCCTTCACACCATTGAAAAAGGGTGTCGGCGTTGGAGTTGGGGGCGATGCAAAAAAGATAGGGCAGGTGTCCCAGTCTTACAGCGATGCTAGCATGGGTAGCAGTGTGGGCAGTAGTGGCGGTGGCGGAAGCAGGGGAGGGGTCAGCAGTTCCGTCAGTGGGCAAAGCAGTGGCAGCGATGGGCCGGTACGTGCTTTGCAGAGAAGGTTTGGCTGTTCACATAATATTAATCAGTCAAGGCGTCGTGCTCACGATCGATCCCATTAAGAGTGCCTGCTTCAAATCTGTCCACCTGTCGTGCACCTTAAGGCTACCAGTGCTGGCACTCCTCCCATTCATCCGTCATTGTTTGAGAAATGTAGGGTTGGCCCAGGAGGCGCCAGAAAGCGTAATTTTGGACGTCAAGTACATCCGGGTAAAAATTAGATATATGGAATCCTGACGTCGAGAGCTTTCGATTGGGTCCGATCCGCGGAGGGGGGGGGGTCCGAGTTTTGGGGGGGGGGCTACAAATTTTTTTGGGCTACTTCTACGGAACTTTAAATATATCATCGGACTCCTTAGCTCAAGCCCAGTCGATTTGAGCAAATTGGGTAGAAGGGGACATGTCCACAAGTCAGAGGCACGCGTGCTTGGGTGCAGGCTGCAGGGTGAGTCAAGCCAACGGAGCAGCGATTCACTCCAAACTTCCAGGATTAGGGTTTAGGTTAGGGTTTAAGATTTAGGGTTTAGGGTGTGCCAGCATAAGAATCTCAGCAGAATGCTATTGAAAGGGGAGCAATTTGGGGCCGTGCAAGCCAGTTATGGGTGCCTGGTAGGTCATGTGTACACGGGCGTCCGTATCACAGGTTTTGCCCCATAACTCTGCAAACTTCAATTGCGGGTCTTGGTGAGTATGCAGATGGATGCAGAATTTGAAAAGGAGCAGATTGGTACCCTTTTTGTCTGGGTGGGGGCACCGGAAGGGGGGGGTAGGGGGGGTGGGTGGGTCAGGGGGGTCCACCCCAATAAAAGGAAATGACGTCCAGTAAATCTTTTTTGGCGCCTCCTGGTTGGCCAGAACCATATATATACGGTGTACCGTAAAAATACAGTGTATACAGGAGGCTGTATGTATCATAACATTTTGGCGTCACACGTCAATTGAAATCGAAAGTACAAATTCGGAATCCTGACATCGAGAGCTATCGATTGGTATATAAATGAGTCGAGTCTGAGGGGATAATTGGTCAGTGGTCATTTGGGGGTCTTGGAAATTTGGGGGGGGTCTCCAGCATTTTTCTGGGCCACTTCCAGCAAATAATAAATATATTTTTGGAATCCTCAGCTCAAGCCCAGTCGATTGGCATTCTTGTTGGGTGATTTGATTAAAGGGTGCCTGGTCATAGAAATGCATGGAGTGCCCCCCAGTAGGCCGTGGGGATGTGTTCAGGCAAGTTACCAGCAATTAACCAGACTTGCCGTTCACATATTGCATTATGTATAAGTTGCAAGAATGAAGTAAAAAAGTGCTTTGGCAAAGGTTTTGGCTGGAATTGTGCACTAAACAGGTGGTCAATGCAAGAGCGTTTGCTTATCAGGTTTTGCCCTTTAACTCTTCAGGTATTTATTTATCTGGCATGGGAATTGTGCAGGCAGATAGCTGCTTAAATTGTGAGCAAATTCACACCCTTTTTAATAGTTTGTGGGGATTAGAAGGGGGCCCTGGGGGAGTGGATGGTTATTTTTGGCCGGAGGCCCATAATTTACATGTGACTGTCAGACATTTTTTTACGCCTCCTGCACTATTCCTCATTTTTTGAGGAAAAGTTTAATTCACGCAGATTTATGAAAACTTGATATTAGTTTGCTGTGGGGTAGCATTGCTTCTCAGCTTGTAGGGCATATAAGGTAGGAAATTTTACTAATTAAATTTTCTAGCTCGAAACACAAGGAAGGGGAGGCACCGACGTAAAACCAGTGTCTTGATGTGTTTTTACCAGTGTCTTGATGTGCTTACACCAGTAACGCACTGGCTGAGCAGAAATTAATCTTCCAGCCAGCCAGTATTGCAGTTTGCATGTTTAGGCTGTCAAGAAGCAAAGTGAACAGTTTTCTAACAGGTGTATAAATGGTAAGTTTGGCAGGGAATCACCAAATACACAGTCATATAAGATGTATATACACTGGCCAACCCTATGAATATGCGAACGATTCTCCATGAGATAGTCAGCAACTTTTTGAATTGCCAGCCTGAAGGTTATGTTATGCGCACCACCTTTCACGTCAGGAATGTTTATTTAACACGATTGTCGGCCTGCACGTTCCTGAATATGTAGGTGCTTGAAAAACTCTCTCTCTCTCTCTCTTCTCTCTCTCTCTCTCTCTCTCTCTCTCTCTCCCTCCCTCTCTCTCTCTCTCTCTCTCTCTCTCTCTCTCTCTCTCTCTCTCTCTCTCTCTCCCACTCTACGACTTAATACCTCTACAACGTTGCCCTTGCAAAAAATCCTGAATTTTGTGCTCAGGTGCGGCACAACATCATGACCATGGAAGAACTAATGGGAGAAGATGATGGACGCGAGTCTGCCACTCACGTTCCTACACAGGCGCCGTCAGGTGTGAACGAGTCAGGAGGCAGTGCGTGCAGATGCTGCATTTGCACGTGCATCCAGTTGCGTTTGCTCTGCGTGCATTGCGTAAGCTGCAGTTGGTTGGCAAGGTTGCCACTTTCAACACGTGCACTCTGAAGCAGGGTAAAGCCCAGTCCTAGAGATGGTGAGTGCAGGTCATCGTCACCTTACTTTGCACCTCTTCTCCTCCACCTCCTGTCTTTTCATCCTTAAGTACTTGTTATTCAACAGAGCTCAGCAAGGTTGCTTGTTTAGGACAGGACCACCTTGTTTAGGACAGGACCACCTTGTTTAGGACAGGACCACCTGTCCAGCCTTAGTACTTTGCTTAGTTCTGTCCAGGCTTAGTACTTGGCTTAGTACTCGGCTTAGTACTGTCCAGCCTTAGTACTTGGCCTAGTACTGTCCAGGCTTAGTACTTGGCTTAGTACATGGCTTAGCACTGTCAAGCCTTAGTACTTGGCTTAGTACTGTCCAGGCTTAGCACTTGGCTTAGTACTTGGCTTAATACTGTCCAGCCTTAGTACTTGGCTTAGTACTTTCCAGCCTTAGTACTTGGCTTAGTACTTGGCTTAGTACTGTCCAGCCTTAGTACTTGGATTTGCAGTCACAGTGCACCTCCCCAGAGCAGCCAACTCGGCAGCATAAGCCGCCTCCCTTGTAGCTCATCATGTTCACAGGGCATCCGCACAACTCACAACGTGCGCTCGTAGGCAGCAGTGCTCCTCAGAGCAGCCTGCTGGGTAGCGTCGACTTCAACAGCGCCACTGCCGACTCTGCGAGAAAAGCCAGTGCCAACCCTGCCCCAAATGTGAACAAAGCGGTGGCAGCAGGCGCAGGAGCAGTGGGAGAAGCAGCGACTCCTGCAGCAAGCAGTGACGTGCAAAGCTTCACCATCAGCCACAGTGGCAGCAGTGGGGGCGGTGAGGGCAGCCACAGGGAATACAGCCAAAGCAGGCAGAGCATGAGCCGCAGTGGCAGCAGCAGAGGGGGTGAGAGCAGTCACCGGGAACGCAGCCAAAGCAGGCAGAGCATGAGCCACGGTGGTAGCAGTGGAGGGGGTGAGAGCGGCCACCGGGAATGCAGCCAAAGCAGGCAGAGCATGAGCCACAGTGGTAGCAGCAGCAGTGGTAGCAGCGGTGGTGGCCGCCCACAGCTGATGACCATAGATGACTTGCAGGTATGGCCGGCTGAGTATTTCACATGTTGGCATTTGCTTAAAAGGGTGGAACCAGAACGTAAATATGTATGCACAGCTGATGACCACAGGTGATTTGCAGGTTTGGCCGGCCGTGTATTCACATGTTGGCATTTGCTTGATGGACACCATGTCAGCCACCACCTTCACGTTAAAGCAGCTGACAACAGCTGTGTGTGAACTTACGTTGCTAATGACAGCTGTGTGTGAACTTACGTTGCTGATGGCGGCAGGGTGTTTGATCTTAGATTGTTGACAGAGGGGTACGCAAACAGCGTGGAGAGGGCGGCCATGACGTATGTATGTATGCACCATTGTTTGGCCATTTCTTTTTTAATGCTTTTGCCCTACAAAGCTGCATTCGTGGTCTAGTACGTGTCATGACGGGCAATTGAACAATGCACATTTAATGTTGTGAGACCCTGACCAAATCCGCCTACAGGGCCCCACCCCCTGCCCTTGCTTAGTGTTCAATATGTCAAAATGAATCCTTGGCCGGTTTTGTTTGCAGGAAAACGTAGGTTTGGATGTGCCCGTCTCTCCCGAAGCGGCAGCAGATCAGGTCTCAGATCAGCACCTCAACAATAGCGAGGACGTGACGCCCAACTCCGACGGGCGTAGCAGGTCCCGTTCTCGATCTCGCTCTAGATCACGGTCGGTGAGCATCGTGTCACATCAAACACGAGGCAGCGAGGCAGGGACGGACGTGAGCATCGGCCGTGGCAGACACCGCAGCAGCGGGGAAGGTGGTGGTGGTAGTAGGGCAAGAGATAAGGGTGGCAGCAAACAAGGAGATGTTGTTGGCAGGAGCGAGGATAGTAGAGCGGGCAGCCAAGGTAGTAGTGCCGGTGGCAGCTCCAGTAGCAGCAGTGGTGGTAGTTGGCGGCCTCAGCTCATGACCTTGGATCAGCTTGAGGTCGCTGACAGCAGTACCTACCCTGCTGCTTCTGTGCAGTCCACTATTGCCGCACCTGCACACATTTCACAGACTTCAAGCCAAGCTGCTCCTGCTGCACCTGCACAAACTACAAACGCCACCACCCATCCCAATGCTGCATCTTTTAGAGAGCAAGCCGTGGCTGCTGTGGCACAGTGCAGTGCTGTTAGCCAAGAGAAAGGAGGCAATACGACAGATGGGCTGCAGAGTGGGAGCACCTCGGGAGATGCTTTCTTGTCGCAGCTAGGGGGTGTGGTGCCGACATGGAGCACACCGAGTACTGTGCCAGCAGATGAGAGTGGTGTGCAGCCAAGAGTTGTAGCCGCAGGTGCCAGGGGGACTGGGAAAGGGCAGTGGGAAGATTACAGGGAAGGAGGGGGCAGCAGTGGGAGATGCTCCCCTAGGAGCTTTGATCCAAGGCTGGATGCCAGCAGTTTGGAAGACAGCAGGAGTGAAGAGGGTGGGTCCCCTTCCTGTTTGAAGTTGTGCAGCCGAGGCGCTTGGTTCTTGATGTTGGCGCATGTTGTGTGTGTGCTGAAGAAGTCACTGCCTATTAGAAGTTGTGCAGCCGAGGCGCTTGGTTCTTGATGTTGACACATGTTGTGTGTGTGTGTTGAGTAGGAGCTTTGGAAATGGCAGGAGTGAGGAGGGTAAGTGGTGTTTGCTTTTCTGTTGTTTCCTTGGACGCATTGCCGTCAGGGTAATCAGGCCTTTCAGGCCAGAGTGAAGAGGTGTTCCGTTACACATCCGGGTATTTTGTGTGTGTGTGTGTGTGTATGTGTGTGTGTGTGTGTGTGTGAGAGAGATTTGTCATTGCCTGCTGTTTGAGCTGGACAGACGGTGTGTGTGGTGTTATCTTTTTTCCCGCATGGCTGAATGCGTCTTGTAACAAAAGCAATACCAACGCCTTCTTTTATGTAGTGTGTAGATTATTTTGACACATAAACCAAATGCTGAACAAGTGGGAGCTCCACAGCTGTCAGACTGTAGAGAGAGTGTTACGCACATGATGATGCATTATAGCTGTGCTGTGATGTTTGAGTGGTGAGAAGTAGCTGTTGTCAGTGCAGGTGCTGCCAACATTCATTGAACTAGCAATACATTTCCTCTCTGACTGGGCCTTTTGTGTCTTCTGGTAAAGGAGTTTTAAGGTACTCGACACCAAAGTGGCTTTCTTTCCTTAATCAACGTGGGGAGTGGTTTGATTTGCCTGCGTTTTCTTTCAGTAACCTCCCACATCCCAACTGACTTGCACTCCGCTACCCTCCCCTCCGGCAGGTGCTCACAGCTGGGGTTTGCATGAGTACCACAGGCCAGCAGCAGCTGCTTCTGCTTCTGCTGACTTCCGTCCTGCTACTGCCCCAGCAGGTCGTATCGTGGGGGACGTAAGGCACCCCCTTGCAGCCCAACAGGGGCATGACACTTCCCATGACCAGCAGTACCACTCCACCTTAGCTTCCCGGCCGCCGCAGCAGCAGCAGCAGCAGCAATGTGCCAACCCCCATGACCAGCAGTACCACTTCACCTTAGCTTCCCGGCCGCAGCAGCAGCAGCAGCAGCAGCAGCAGCAGCAGCAGCATGCCAACCCCCATTACCAACAGTACCACTCCACCTTACCTTCCCGGCCGCCGCAGCAGCAGCAGCAGCAGCAGCACCGTGCCAACCCCCATGGCCAACAGTACCACTCCACCTTGTCCTACCAACAGCAGAAGGAGCAGCAGCAGCAGCCGCAAGGTTGGAGCTCAGATCTCACAGATCACAGCCATAGGCACCAGGTGCAACAGACTGATGTGACTGGCTTTCGTGTGGTCGATCTGACACCTCTGGGGGGGCACCCCCTCACGCAGTCACGCACAGTGGCGCTGCAGGTGAGTGGTGTGGTGGGTTGGGCAGGCAGGCTTCTTGTGCCTTGCGTCGCTTGAAATTGAAAGTCCCATGAACTGTGCATGCTTGGAATAGTGTGTCTTCGTACCCTAAGGATGCAACACTGCAACAACAGCTGGCACCTTCTAAGAATGCACCAATGTCCTTCCTTCATTTCCTTGATTTCGTTCAAACACTCCAGGGTGAGTCAGTCACATATGGTGCGACCATTTGTAATCTGAATCTCGTCAGGCACCCTTTGTATGATGGTATGCCTCTTTCTCCCTCACCCCCCTGCAAAGATAATCCTGTTCAAACACTGCAAGATGGGTCACGTACGGAGCAACCACTCCCATTCATAATTATCATCAGGCACCTTGTGTGTGTGTGTGTGTGTGTGTGTGTGTGTGGTGTACAAATCTTTCTTCCTCGTCCATCCACAAGGAGAGGCACTCGTGCACGGCGTAAAAAACCACCCAGACCCTGCTTGACCAAACACACCCGAGCAACTTACATACGTCATGCTCATCTACATTTCTCTCCTCCTCTTCAGGTGGGCTCCATGTGCGACGTGGGCACCCAGGTCATGTTCAACCCAGGCACAGAGGAGCTCCTAGAGGGAGAGGATGCTGTTCGTTTGGGGCTATCCCCACCCCTCTTGGTACAAGGCCTACCCGGCATTGGTCTGGATGTCCAGCACATGCTGCACAACCGCCGTGTGCCTCACCGCGCTCCTTCCGCTGGTGAGGTGCCATCTTTCTTTGTGCCCAGTGTGAGTGAGCCATCACACTAGGCAGTTCTGGGATTGTCAATCTCGTGTGTGTGTGTGTGTGTGTGAGTGAGCCTTCACACTAGGCAGTTCTGGGATTGACAATCTCAAAATCTTGGTCAGGGTGCCTCGCACTGGGCAGTTTTAGGATACAAATCGTTCGGTTCTTGAGTTTTGTGCGCCTCGACGTTTGGTAGTTCTGTGATTTTAACTACCTGTTCAGTTATTGAGTTCTGTCTGCCTCCACACTGGGCAATTCTGGAACTTATGTTTAAAGGGTTTTTAATGCTCTGAGTGCCTTCACATTGGGTTTGTCCGGACTGATTGGAATGCAATCATAGGTTGAGCTCTTACTTTGTGTTCTGTGTCATATGTTACCCATGCTGAGCTTGCCCAACTTGCTGCCCCTCCTGCTGGTCTATTGGTTACTGCAAATGCATGCGGCCGTATGTCGCTTGTTTTCAAGGTACTCTCTATATGGCTGGGGTAGGTCAGAAGCGTACGCACACACCTTATGTGAAAGTATGAAAGTATGTGAAGAAGTTCCCTGCTAAAAGTACCATATATACACCGTTAATATGTGCGTATGTACGCTTAGTGACACACGGCCATGCAATTCAATCACGCACATGCTGGCCAGAAACTGCAGGTAGATGTGTGTTGCTCATAGGTATGTTGTTGCGCAGCTTTGCTCTCTGGGCATGCATGTATGTGGTGTGGTCTGGTGTGGCATGCATCTATGTGGTGTGGTCTGGTGTGGCATGCTCTCCCTTGTGTATGCATGTACGTACGTGGACGTGTCATCCGTGGTGTCAATGTTACGCACTTGCTGTGCGGCCGGCATGCTGTCTTTAACCCTGCACCGGCCCACGCTGTCTGATTCCCTCTCAGAGGCTTTGTAGCCTACTGCGTTTTGTTTTGTTTTGTGGGTGAGTAAGTGAAGGCAGTAGATGGACGGCAGATCAGAACAGGAGAATAAGCACATTGATGGCCCATAAGGAGGGACTTGAGTGGAAGGGGCGGACTGAGGCAGCTTTTTCCCCCAGTAGGCATTATGTCATTCCTGCCATCTATTTATGCAAGCGTTCCAATTTGTTGGAGGGCAGGGATGCACAGATACACAGGCAATACTACACAGGCAATTTGTTGGAGGGCAGGGATGCACAGCTACACAGGCTTACCAAATTGCAGTGACTCCACACCCATCTATTTATGCAAGCGCTCCAATTTGTTGGAGGGCAGGGATGCACAGCTACACAGGCTTACCAAATTGCAATGACTCCACACCCATCTATTTATGCAAGCGTTCCAATTCGTTGGAGGGCAGGGATGCACAGCTACACAGGCTTACCCAATTGCAATGACTCCACACCCCTCTGCAGATGATCAAACATCCGCGCCTTGTGCTTCACATCCTCCTGTGACATCCACAACTCAAACACAGCAACACCAACAGCAGCAGCAGCAGCAGCAGCAGTATGCAAACAGCGGGGGTCTGGTGCCTGGGACTCCTGGCTGGAACATACTGTCGCTGGCAACACAAGGCTTGCAGGCAGTCTCGCTGCTAGACCAGGTGTGTGTACATGTGTGTATGTGTGTGTGTTTCAAGCTTTGCAGCTGAAGGCTTGCCCACACACACCAGACGAGTTGCTTTGATTCAATCAATACCCTGTCCCCTAACATTCTTGCAGTGGAGAGATCCGTGCTCGACTCTTGCACCTAAGCCAACCCCACATCGCACCCTCGCTTTCACACACAAAATCACACACTCAAACACATGTGTGTAAAATACTAAACCTCACGCTCTTTATGCCAACCCTTTGGTGCGCTCAGCTGGGCCACTCTCAGCTCGCTGGCCTGGCCTCTTTGGCTGCCCTGTCTTCCTCACAAGGCCACCAGCCTTCCTTGCAACAAGGCCCCCAACCCTTTATGGCGTCACCGCACCAAGAACACCAAGAAAGGCATCAGGGGAACCACCAGGGCTGCAGGCAGCAGGGTGAGGGTGTGAGATGCTCCCACGACAGCAGAGATTTTGTCGGGGCAGGAGCTGGGTCTGACTCTCTCCCCATCCAGCTACCTACGGACCCACACACACAGCAGGCGCAGACTGGACTCAGCAACAACCCGCACCCTCATCAGCATTCGGGTTCCAAGGGAGAGGAAGGGTTTCGGGACGAGGATGATATGGGAAAGGTCAGAGTGTGGGATGCTGCTGGTGGTATCGGAGGTGGTGGTGGTGGTGTACAAGAAGCAGGTCATGAAAGCGGCAGCTTGTCCCGTCAAAGCTGGGAACCCCCTCTGCGCACTGTGCCACTGCATCGGCTTTCTCAGGAGGAGCAGCCATCTCCTCGCCCCCGCGTCACCATATCAGGGGTTCCTGATTCAAGCAACTCTGGGTCTGTTGACAGACCCAGCAACGGCAGTGACAGGTACACGGAGTTTGGGGGCACAGAGGTGGGGGGAGGGAGCTGCAGCCGCAGTGAGATGCCTTCCGAGGTCCAAACAGAAGCTGCTGGGAGTGCCTCTTACAGCGACAATGGTGGCAGCAGCGTGGCTGGCACGGAAGCTTACACTGAGTTTGGGGATGGGGTGGGGCAGGGGAGCAGCAGGGACGGGAGTGGGAAAGAGAGTGTGAGTGAGGCAGGAACGGGAGGTTACACACTGTTCGAGGAAGGCAGTAGAAAAGAGGAGGGCAGTAGAAAAGAGGAGGGAAGGAGCGGTTCTGGTGGGGAAGGGCTCAGTCGTCAGTCAAGCGTGCTGAGCGGAATGGTGGGCGCGAGAGGGGAAGCAAGTGCACACGAGAACAGCACACGTGTTGAACTGTTGCCCTTGCAAACACCTTCTGTGGGAGGTGCAAGCGGTGGGTCAGACAGGGAGCATGGTGTGAGTGCACCCTTGAGTGAGAAGGGATGCTTGAGTGCTGTGGGGGTCCCAGCACAGCAGCCGCTAGAAAGTGTGATGCCTCAGCACCGACAGCAGCGGGCGCCGATGCTGCCATTACCCCTCCAACAGCAGGAGCAGCAGGAGCAGCAGCAGGGGCAACCCCATCTCCCATACAGCGTGCAACAACAGCAGCATAAGTACGTACCTCTCCAGCCACAATTGCAGCAGCAGCAGCAGCAGCAACACTACCAACCCCAACAGCAAGAGCAATGCTACCCACAACAGCAATTCCAGCAGCTGCCTACGTACAGCTCCAAGAGCACCAGTAACGCTGCACAGGAGACACTGCAAAGGTCTGTGAAGGCAAATGCATGTCACTTGTATTCCTTGACAAAAGCAATGGAAGCTGTCTGACCTCTCACCAGGTTGACCACTGCATTGGAAAAAGGAAAAAGGCACCTGTTCTGTGTCAATGTTCCTGTGCATAGCATCTATGCTGCCAGCTGACCTCACCAGATTGATCACTGCACTTGAGAAAGGCACCTGTTCTGTGTAAACGTTTCTGCCAGTTCCTGTGCAGCCAATAAACTCCAAAGCAAGCAAGGATTTCCCTCCCGCTTCAGTAGCGGGTGCCCCCACGAGCGGCGGCGACTGCGCACTGGACTCCTTCATGCCTTCACTCCTTCATCCAAAAATTTGCCAGACCATGCCAAGATGTCTCACTTAGACCTTTCCATTCTGGAATTTGTGTTGCACGGGGTCTGGTTCTTACGTCGCATCTCTCAACACAACGCTGCACAGGTATGCTGCCTTCCTTTCCAGCAATGCCATGCCCGGAGCACTCATAGACCCTGCTGGCCTAGCCAGGATGCGATCAGACCTTGCAGCCAGCATGAAAGTGCCCACCGCTGTGGGCGGCATGGGCTACAAGGACCTAGTGGCGGAGTCAAATGCCGACAGCAGTTACAGGTACCTACCGATGCCGTGGGAACATAAAATGGGGTGAAGGCATGCGAGTAGGAAGGGGTGTTGTGAACATGCATGAATAATTTTTACAGTAGCCAGTCTGCAGTAGCGCATAAGAAGAACTCGTCCCTCCCTTCCTGACGTAAGGATCATATTTTTGATCAGAGCGGTCTTTTAAATAAAAGAGAAAGAGGGCGAAGAGATTCAAGCGGTAAGCTCAGGATGGTCTCAATTCCTGCAGGAACACTAGCCAATTTGCTAGTAATGCTTGTAGCAACCCTGCTTGCTCTGGTCACCATAAAACGGACTATTTATAACGAACACAACTTCTACAGGACACATTTGGCCAAGATGCGCCTGCGTCTGGCGGGGTGCATGAACAGCAGCAGTAGCCCCCCGTCGCGTGAAAACGCTCCCCCAATGACAAGTAATATTAGTGGCCCTGCATCTGCTAGCACAAGGGCGAAGGATCGCCATGTGGTTCTTTCTCGGGATGCTGCAAGCGGGAAGGCTGTACTTCAAGACACAGCTGGCAGCCTTGGAAAATCAGTTGGAGCAAGCGGCCTCCCCGTCGTGAGGCCAGGCGGCTATACGTACACCTCGTTGCAGGAAACCATGCGCTACATTCGGTGTCACACTGATTGAGGTTGAGATCATGTATATAAGGTTGTGACGAAATGAATGAGACGCAGCAATTCTTTTCACACATTTATTTCAAATGCTGCTGACACTATTCTTGCTTGTTTGTTGGAAGTATTTATTCGTCGAGCAAACTTACTGCAGACATGCAGTCAAATTGAGGAGGGAAGGGATTATGAAATTGTGATCTGAGTATTTGCCCGCTCGAATAAAAGCATCAGGACATTTTTAAAATGGATTGAGCACAGGTTTTAGGCGTCAAGACAAAGTGAAAACGGGGAACGCTGGATGCAGCTGAGCTCGAAACATACTATTTAACAGTATCAATATTTATGTATTCATTTACATTCCACTTTTTTGAATCTCGAGAGGACAGCTGGACGTTTCTGGGTTGGATTAACCGTTTGTTTTTTTGTTAAATAAGCAATACGATGCAATGGCTTTAGATGGCCACACTTTGCAGCCAATTGAAAATGTGCTACGACAGCCACAGATTAAAAGCACCATAGACACAAAGGAAAAGAGAGACACCATGGCCCAGCATGATGCCATGGCCCAGCAGCTATCCACTGTACTTCAGGTGAATGCAATAGCAACAGGAGCAAAAGGAGGGCCAGCTTGCACTGTCTGTCCATGCCCCACCTACGCGTGCAACGCACCCTCCCTTGCTAATTCCTCACTTTCGTGCAAAATACCATGCGTCCGACAGGGCATGGTTATTTGCTTCAGCCTGGACAGGTACATGCGGCATAATCATCTGTAATTCTGCGCCAGCAACGGCACATGTGCCAGCTCTAATACCTATATCTCAGCCCAGTGCTCAACGGAAAGCATTTCAGTTTAATTGGGTTTCAAATGCAATATGCGGCTAGCACGTGTGTGTTTTGTGTGTGTGTGTGTGTGTGTGTGTGTGTGTGTGTTTCTGTGTGTGTGTGTGCACGCGTGTACTGCGTTCTGCCGCAAGCACAACTGCAACTGAGGACCCGTTCGTCCTTGGCACAAAGGATGAAAAGCAAGCAACCATCCTTCACACATTTGGAAACACAGCCATATTGCCTACGCACACGCACACTGTACCACCCTAGCAATCCTGGTGCTGTTTTGGTTGCACCAGGTCTGCGGCGGATGAACAAGGCAAACCCACAAAGCTGCTGCGCACGCTGGCACAGCACTCAGGTAGCACACGCAGGCGGTGATATGCGTACAACATAGTGTGGCTTTAACCTGGATGCAATAATTCCTTGAAGTGATATAAAATGTCCAACTGTGGTACCGTCAAAGCAGGGTTGCCAGCTTGTCGCTCATACGTTTCTAACAGTTACATAAAGCGCAGACATACTTCAAACAGGGAGTTAATCATAAGTGTATTTATTAAATGTAAACACAGGAAGACACGCATACATATACTCACATAAACACGCACAAACACACACACGGACACACAAACACACACACGCATGCTAACATTTGTATGTACCTGTCCCTTTCAGGCCAGCTAGGGGCAAGCGTTGCTCTTGAGTTTGATGCAGCCAGTGTGACTCACTTGATTGCCATGCACCAAGACCAGCCTGACGTGCAGAGGGCACTTGCAGCCGGCAAGCAGGTTGCCAACGTGGACTGGATGTACGCTTGCAGCGAGCAGAAAAAATGCTTGCCTATCTTGGATGTGAGTGGGGGTTAGCAGCAATTGTGTGTGTGTGTGTGAGTGTGTGTGTGTGTGTGCGCGTGTGTGTGTGCGCGTGTGTGTGTGCGCGTGTGTGTGTGTCTGTGTGTGTGTGTGAGTGTGAGTGTGAGTGTGAGTGTTAGTGTGAGTGTTTGCGTATGTATGTGTGTGTACACATGTATGTGTGTAACAAGCTTAAAAGGTCGCTCCCTTGCTTGTGCATCGTCAAGCCGAAGCACGCCTTTGTTTGCTCAATGTGAGCGTTGCATCGTACACAGTATGGCCCCCATGTTTGCGCTGGCTCTGGCAACACACCAGAGTTGCGTGCCAGACCTGTCGAAGCATATGCTAGAATGCTTTACACAAATTTACCCAAGCTAGTTGACGTGAATGCATTGGATGAACCATTCCATCCTACTTGTAGCAAGATTTAGTCGAGTAGCTGGCAAAAGAAGGACATGGGAAGTCTCCTTCTGTGCTTGCACCAATCTGCTCGTAGCTAGACTGTGTCAAGTAGAAGCAAAGACATAGAAAGCCTTTTTCTGTATAATACTTGAAGCGTAGCACGACGAGCAACCCAGCTGCCAGAAAAAAGGCAAATCATTGTGCTTGGCACTCCGTTATTTCTTAGGTATGAAGTGTTTCTGAAGAGTAAAAAAACGACCAATCATTCCTTCAAGTTCAACCCCTTGTTGCATGAGCCAAGACTCCCTAAGGTTAAGGTTAAGGTACATCACTATATATGCCTCAAAGCGGAAGCTTGGAAAATAGCCTGCAACCTAACCTATATAAACAAAAGGGGAAGCGTCTATGATAAGTAAGAGAAAGAAACAGAATAAAGGTCTAGTCTGGAGAAGAAAAGGAGAGTCAAGTATGGCTTAAGAACATGCAGAAAAAGGTTTGGTCTGAGCAAGTTCAACCCCTTGTTGCATGAGCCAAGACTCCCTAAGCGCTCACACTTCTGCACAGCACCCACACCCTTGAACCACAAACGCTCTCTACAGCATTCAAGCGCACACACTAATGCACAGCACCCACACCCTTAAACACACATACCCTCTCTACAGCATTACATGTACACATTGAACACACATACGCACATACGCTCTCTACAGCATTGAACACGTACTACTTCAGCGTTGAACACACACTACTACACACTTGAACACACATACGCTCTCTACAGCATTTCAAGCCGTACCCTTCAGGCCGCGGCATCCCAGGCTTCACACAGCACGCGCCTGACATCGTCATCTCAGGATACACGGTAATGAAGCTTTATTCACACAGCACGCGCCTGACATCGTCATCTCAGGATACACGGTAATGAAGCTTTATTCACACAGCACGCGCCTGACATCGTCATCTCAGGATTCACGGTAATGAAGCTTTACTAAGGGGGTAACAGGCAGCCCTTCATGTGGGCTGACAGGCTTTTTTATGTTGAGCTCAGTTACGCAGAACCATTAATTACAGGGTTGGCCAGGACCATATATAGCATATAGCATACATTTACCATGTCTATGACCGTATATTTGGTGACTTCCCTGCCAAAATTACCGTATATATATAAGGTTCTGGCCACCCCTTTTGATTCGCCATTTCAACAGAACTATAAAAGCCAAAGTCCTCTTTCCATTTCCATCTTGAAAGGAATTGAAACGGGACTCGTTGTGAAAGCTGGATGGCACGCTTTGCGGTGTGCTGGCCGTGGGGGGAGCCTGCACGCTGGCAGAGCTGTGTGGATTTGCAGATGCAGTGAAGCCATGCCCTATCAGTGATCTCGTGAGAGATCTCATGAGAGATGGTAGCATCAGTGATCTTGTGAGAGATCTGATGAGGGATGTGATGTCATGATATTGAAAAAGCACAAAAGGACCCAAAGGATCCTGACACCTACTCCTGCAAAGGCTTGGGTCTCTTGATGCTTAAGCACTTATAATTGCTAAAAGCGTGTGTCCTTTTGACATCAATCATTGCCATGAGTACCGTTTATTATGTGCTTTTAGAATGTTGCCGCAGGTTTTATATGGAATATGGATGTGTGGGTGAGCGTGTAGGTGTAGGTGTATCGTTGATATGTGTGTGAAACAAGCGGCATCCGTTGAGCATCACCAGCCCTTTGTTGTGTGCCTCAGTCATTTTAATAGCACTCGGAATGGCAATTCTGGGGGCTTACAATCAGGCAGCAGGAGCCCTGCATAACCTTCCTGGCTCTAAATAGGCTGCATGTCACACACACACACGCACACACACACGCACACACGCATACACACAGACACAAATATACGCAGGCATGTTTACGTGCCAGCCAGCTTTTCACAAGAGACGCAAAACACAAGCATGCATGCATACCTAATAACTCAACACACACACACACACACACAAACACACACACACACATGCACACACACACATGAACACACACACACATGAACACATATGTAGGACTTTGAGCGTGAGCTGGTGTGCTACAGAGTGGCTTGCGCTGGAGGGTGCGCCAAACGTGACTTACGTCCCAAAACTACCACCCACGTGCTGGTCGACAAGCTGGATAAGACAAGTAACAAGATTCAGTTGGCACGAGAGAGGTGAGAGGGTCAGGGTTCATGTTGGCACGAGGGAGGTGAGAGGGTTAGGGCTCATGTTGGGCGGTGGTTTTTTCATGCAAACATGTGTACCTGGTAAACATCTGGACGTGACGAGTTACAGGATCCAAATGGTGCATATGGTGCAAGAGAGGTGGCTATTAGGGCTTGTGTTGGTGGGTAATTCTTGCACATAGTGTGCAATAGGGCTCATGTTAGCTGAGATTTCTTGCACACAGTGTGCAATAGGGCTCATGTTAGCTGAGATTTCTTGCACACAGTGTGCATTAGGTCGTGCTGGTTGCTTTCCCTTGCACACAACGTGCAACTGGTTGGCAAGCTGGACAAGGCGAGCACGAGATTTATTTTGCACGGAAAAGGAGAGAGTGTAAAAATTCGTGTGGAATGGTAGTTATCATGCAAAAATTAATACAGGTAGACACCGCTGGACAATACGAGTCACTAGAAATGATTGTAAAATATAGGTGAGGGCCTCTGGGGATAGGGCTCGTGTTGGGTGATGTTTTCCTGTAACAAAGGCGTATTGTGTGAATAGCAGGGAGGCTAGACAGGGCATGAAATGTTGTCTTGACGGTATTGGGTGATGTTTTCTTGCAAAGGCGTATTGTGTAAATAGCAGGGAGGCTAGACAGGACAAACAACGTTATCTAGATTGTGTAAAAAGCGGAGAGGCTAGACAGAACAAACAACGTTATCTAGATTGTGTAAATAGCAGGGAGGCTAGACAGGACAAACCACGTTATCTAGATTGTGCCACAGGTAAAATCAGGGCTCGTGCAGGGTGACAGCTGTTTGACGCAGTCAGCAGAGACAGCAGTTTGACGGAGTAAGTGTGCAATTGAATGGATCGAGTCGACCAGACTTTTGATGGTATTGAATGGCGCAAGAGTGGTGAAGGTATTGAATGGCGCAAGAGTGGTGATGGTATTGAATGGCGCAATAGTGGTGATGGTATTGAATGGCGCAAGAGTGGTGATGGTATTGAATGGCGCAAGAGTGGTGATGGTATTGAATGGCGCAAGAGTGGTGATGGTATTGAATGGTGCAAGAGTGGTGATGGTATTGAATGGCGCAAGAGTGGTGATGGTATTGAATGGCGCAAGACTTTTGATGGTATTGAATGGCGCAAGAGTGGTGATGGTATTGAATGGCGCAAGACTTTTGATGGTATTGAATGGCGCAAGAGTGGTGAAGGTATTGAATGGCGCAAGAGTGGTGAAGGTATTGAATGGCGCAAGAGTGGTGGAAGATGAGGCTCGCTCGTGTCAGGAGACAGGCGTGTGATTGTGGTGTCTGTATTTTTGGTAACGAAGGAGCAGATCGACAGATACGTAGGGTGGGCCAGTACCATAAATATAATGTGTATTAAGTTGTTTTTTTGCAGGGAAGTCACCAGGTATACGGTGTGTATAGGTATACAGTTCTGGCCAACTCTACAGATACGGCACGAAATTGAGAGATGACGGCACTGGTTGACTGGATGACTCTAAAGGATTGAATTACAGCTTCAATGGTTTAGAATTAATGGTTTGGCCTATTCACACTAACAGAGCTCAAGGAGGAGGTCAATTGCTATAGGAATGCAGCAGCTGTGTAAGTGGGTGTGTTTAAACCGCGTCGTCATGCAGATTCACACAGACTTCAATATGCGTGTATAATCTGCAGGGGATTTCGGGGGCGCCTTGTCCTGGGCCTTTGGTTGGAGGAGTGCCTGCGCACATGGAGCTTGGTGGATGAGGGTGGGTGGTGATGCACAGTGTGTGATTGTAAAAACGCTCCAGATCATGAACAGGTTTAAAGTCTAGAGCATGCATGCGCACATGGAGCTTGGTGGATGAGGGTGGGTGGTGATGTGTGGTATGAGTAATTAAGAAGGGATGAATTGATTGGGGGTGAGTTCCAGGTCGAGAGTGTGCCTGCGTGTGTGGTGCTTGGTGGAAGAGGGTGTGTGGTGATGCACAGTATGGGTGATTGTTCCAGACAGGTTTAAAGTCTAGAGCATGCATGCGTTCCAAACAGGTTTAGGGTCGAGAGTGTGCCTGCGTGTGTGGTGCTTGGTGCACAAGGGTGTGTGGTGATTCATAGTGAGTAGTTGATTGTGGTGATTCATAGTAAGTAGCTGACTGTGAAAAAGATTAGTCATGAAAAGGTGAGAAGTTGAGGGGGTGCTATTGTAGCTTAGTGAATGAGGGTGGATGGTGATTGTAAAAACGCTCCAGATCATGAACAGGTTTAAAGCCTAGAGCATGCATGCGCACATGGGGCTTGGCAGGCGAGGGTAGGTGGTGGGCACTAGCGTATTCTGAACTTGAGCAAGCCAATGAACTGATAATGAATTGAGAATGAACTGATAATGAACTGAGAATGAACTGAGAATGAATTGATAATGAATTGATAATGAATTGAGGTGTGTTGCAACCATCTGAGTCTCAGCTTGCATAAGAGCCAAGCCAGATCTACTCATGATGTCTGCAAAGTCTGTAAGCTTTTTATTACAACCCCTTACAAGGTCTGCAATTGTCTTCAAATCGTGGTAGCCATGCCAGGTTGACGCTGCATTATGCCATCGACCTGGTGATGGCCAACTATCTATGTGCATTGCCCACAATGCCGTTTAATAATAATTGACCATACATGGTGCAGCCAGTCACAGCGCTGCTCATCCAGACCCACCCATCTCCAGCCCTAAGCTCTTTAATCCTTTTGTCTCGATGCACTTTGTGCTCCACACCCTTTCCCAGCCCCATACACGACTCTGCCAGATACAGCACTGTTAGACCCTTTTGTTTCAATACACCTCGGTGCTCTACACCCATGTCAGATCCATACACAACGCCAGTCACAGCGCTGCTCATCCAGACCTACCCATCTCCAGCCCTAAGCTCTTTAATCCTTTTGTTTTTATGCACTCTGTGCTCCGCACCCTTTTCCAGCCCCATACACGACTCTGCCAGTTACAGCACTACTCATCCAGACTTACCCATCTCCAGCCCTAAGCTCTTTGACCCATTTGTTTTAATACACCTCTGTGCTCTACACCCATGTCAGATCCATACAGGACGCCAGTCACAGCGCTGCTCATCCAGACCTACCCATCTCCAGCCGTAAGCTCTTTGACCCATTCGTTTCAATACACCTCTGTGCTCTACACCCATGTCAGATCCATACACGGCGCCAGTCACAGCGCTGCTCATCCAGACCACCCCTTTTCAACCCCTTTTCCCCCTTTTGCAGCAAATGACCCCTTCGTGCTCCGCACCCTTTTCCAGGCCCATACACGACTCTGCCAATTGCAACACTGCTCGTCCAGCCCATTTCCAACTCCTCTTCCCCCTTTTGCAGAAAATGACCTCTTTGTGCTCCACACCCTTTTTCAGGTCCATACACAACTCTGCCAGTTACAGCACTGCTCATCAAGACCTTCCAATTTGTCCCTTTTTGCCCCTTTGCTGCACATGAACCTCTATGCTCTGTACCTTTTTCCAGGCCCATACACGACACCACCAGCCGCAGCACCGAACCAGCCAGGCCCCCCCACCCTTGCGCCCCCCGTCCCCTCTGAACCACCGCCACCTCCACCACAACCGCCACTAACCAGCCCAACCGCCCCCCAAAACGGCATCAAATCACCTTCCACAGCCGCTGCCCTCATTCCTGCCGGCCATGGTGGCCACCCAGCACCAGCACCACCTCTGCCTTTGCATGGCCCGGCAGCTCAGCAGCTCCCTCCCACCCAATCAGGCCCAGCAGCAGCAGCAGCAGCAACAGCAGCAGCAGCAACAGGGACACAAGCAGCAGGAACCGCAGCAGCAATGCAAACCGCAGGGACGCAAGCAGCAGGGACGGCAATAGCAGAGACACAAGCAGCAGGGATGGCAGTGCCAGAAACACAAGCTGCAGGGGGAGCAGCCACAAATACTCAGCAGCAGCAGCAGCAGCAGCAGCGGCAGCAGCCTCACCCGCCACTTATGCAACAAGACATCTCCTCAAATATGGCATTGCAGCTGCAGCAGCAACCGCAAGACAGGCTGCATGATGCTTGGGACCTGGACCATGACCTCCATGACCCAGACCCACACACAGGTGCTCCACGCTTCTTGCATCAAACGTTGACAGCAGCACTCTCTTTATGATACGACTAGGGTTGGCCAGAACCGTACATTTAAAGGTATATACGGTGTATATACGGTACTTTTGGCAGGGAAATCACAATACATACGGTCATAGACGGTGTGCATATACGGTTCTGGCCAACCCTAGATACAACAGATGCTGAGCAGGCTGAGATGTATGTCTAGATGCAGGCAAAAGCAGTGGCTCCTACACGCCTGCTTGTTGTGGTCAAAAGGGCCATTTAAGTATAGCGCACAGACAAACAAGAGGCCTCATATGAGGCCTGCATACATTGCAGTGCATATAAACACCATGTCTCATTCTTCACACACATGCAGTGCACACATACAGTGCACACATACAGTGCAGTGCATATAACACACCATGTCTCATTCTTCACGCACATGCAGTGCACACATACAGTGCAGTGCACACGTTTTCACACACGTTTTCACACACATGCAGTGCACACATACATTGCAGTCCTCACAAATACCAAGTCTCATTCTGCCATATCTCATTTTTCGAGGATGCCATGTCTTTCTGGGAGCAATCCCCCCCCGTATTGGCACAACCGATATCTCCCATGAAATGAATGTGGACAAAACGTGCACTTCCGCTGTTTTTTTCTCCCGTAAGTGCGTGCCTCCCCCCTCTGCTCGCCCAGGTTTAAATGGCCAGAACGATGTTCATCACAACGATGAAGGGGGCCCCCCTTGCTTAGATGGCGATGCCTGGGGTGAGCAGCCACAGCAGGGCCTTGCCCCGAGTATGCTGGAGAGCTTGCCCTTGGACTGCTACCAAGAGAGCCGGATGCAGCTGAACAGCCAGGTAACAAGGGGCTGGGTATGTGTTCGTTTTGCCTGGACTAGGCTGTGGTCTCCCTGCATGAGAGCCGGATGCAGCTGAACAGCCAGGTAACAAGGGGCTGGGTAAGTGAGTGTTCGTTTTGTCTGGACTAGGCTGTAGTCTCTCTGCATGAAGATCCGGACGCAGCTGACAGCCAGGTATGAGGGCTGGGTGTGTGTGCCTGTGTATAGTAGAGATAGAAGGGAATGGGTGTGTCTTCCTGTGAAGTGAAGTCTTCAGAAAATGGGCGGCTAGGCTTGTGATGGGCTGGAGAAGAGGCTGGAGACTCTTTCTGCAAGGGAACGCATACGCGCTGAACAGCGAGAGAGGAGGCTGGGCGGACTTCTGATGTGTGTGTGTGTGTGTGTGTGTGTGTGAATGCTGGAGGGATCTCTTGTTGATCTGGAATGATGTGGTTTAAGAGCCGGATGCGATCATCATCGTTGAACAGAGCTACTGAGACGTTTGAGTGAGGAGTAGGGTTGTGGAGTTGGCCAGGACCGTATATACACCATACAATACAAATACCATACATATGGACAATTTCCTGCTAAAGACCGTACACAAATCAAAAATATATAGTTTTGGCCAATTCTTGTGAAGAGGTATTTGGTTCCTGCTCATGGGAGTGGGGCAAGTGATATTTGATATATATACGTAGGATTGGCCAGAATTGTTGTATACCGTACAACCCTGGATTCAATCCGCACCCCCCAAAAAATATTTAATTATGGCCAACCCCGCACATAACGCACCCCAAAATTAAATATTTTTGGCGACCCCGCACAACCACGCACCCCTTGTGTG
>Ga0307942_1000432_pt1 | contig 28974 bp, 29 predicted proteins | sample OrgLakmetagen175_FD_201846 | JGI IMG/M metagenome (GOLD analysis project Ga0307942, IMG submission 201846) | Saline water microbial communities from Organic Lake, Antarctica - #175 | ecosystem: Environmental > Aquatic > Non-marine Saline and Alkaline > Saline | place: Antarctica: Organic Lake... | reverse complement strand
CTCCCTCTCTCTCTCTCTCTCTCTTTCTCTCTCTCTCTCTCTCTCTCTCTCTCTCTCTCTCTCCATCTTTCTCTTGCTCTCGCCACAATGTGTGTTGCGCAGGGAGTTCATTTCCCCCTTCCTCCCACTTTGGCTCGTCTATCAGCTCTAGCTCTGAGAGGGACGACCTTTCTGCTGGGCGATTCCCCACCGAGCTGTTTCAAGCACCCCCACGGCTGTCCTTGCCGTCCCAGCTTATGCGGCAGCAGGTTGAGCAGCAGCAACAGGAGCAATCTCCTCAGCAGAAAATGCAGATGCAGCAGCAGCAGCAGCAGCAGCAGGAGGAGGAGCGGCAGCAGGATCCAAGAACAGAACAAGTGCAGCAGCACCCACAACAGGCCCACGTTGAGGCCCCCCCGCCACAACCCTCTCAAATTCACCCTCTTGCTGGACGCACAGGCATGTTGCCGCCAAGGAAGCCTTCGCACCTGGACTTAGAGGGTAGGAGACGTCAGTGAAAAGTTGAATGTCAGAGCATTTGAACTTGAAGGTCGTGGTGTTTGTTTGGTGCTGTGACAAAGCTGGAGCTTCAATTTAAGGCAACAGATCGTGGAAGTACCTTTTTCTATCAGAGAATAAGTTGATTTCTGCCATGATTCTGCTACAACATTCTTTTTTATCAGAGAACTAAGTTGATTTCTGCCACGATTCTGCTACAACATCCATTTTTATCAGAGAACAAAGTTGATTTCTGCCATGATTCTGCTACAACCTCAGTGGAGAGGATCCATTGAGCATGCAAGCCTCGGTGCGTTATTCCCGCAGCTTGCACACATTGCAAATGATGTTGAAAGATGCATAACCGATTGAACACTTTGCTCAGTCTGTACCATATTCAACACAAATGCATTTACAGGGACTCACTCGAGCAGATCTGACGATCATCTGGCTGGGTTCAGTGATGAAGAGGAGGAACGCCAAAAGGAGGAGCAGGTGCATTATGCCTCCCAGGATACAATATTGTCGTAAGCATACTGACGCTGTCTGGCAGGTATAGGAACAATTAGTGTTTACATTGCTTTCACAGGCCTGTTTTATGAATGCCAATTGCTTTGTGTGCGCAAAGAATGCTTGCACTTGACTGCTACTTGTAATTGAAGTTGAAAAGGTTACAAGCTTGGAAGATCTATACACACAAAAATTGTGCATGTTAAAATGACACACATGTACACATACACCTTGCACGCAATATGCAACTTTCATATTGTATATTGTACATACATATTTGTGCACCAGGATGCTTTCAGCGCAAACAAGGCCGAGCACGGTATTGTGCTTACGGTTGCCACCCATACAAATTAGATTAAGAAAAGAGAGGTATGGAGTAATGGTGCATATCAATCAATCACGCAGGGCACACATGACGCTTTGGTACGCCAGGAGGCGTTCAGAGCAAGAGAGGCTGAGCATGGTGTCATGGCACCCCGTCCTCAGATTGCTGCTGCTGCAGACATCAGGCAAGAGGCGCGAGACACAGCTGCTGCTGCAGGTGTGTGCTTTATTGTGCCTAAGTGCTCTTTCCCTTAACCACGCTGGGTTTGTTATCGCTACCTACCTTATTTTCGATTGCATAGTGAGATCAGAAGACGGGAAGCTCCTTTTGAAATTAAGCTTAACCTGAGGCAGGTTGTGGGAATCAAGATAATAAAAGATGAAGAAACAACAGAGAAACACGAATTAAAAAGCAAGAGTGATAGCAGCCTACCACTTTTGCTGGACTACAAGAACTGGAGTTCATGTGTTATACACTTAACTCAGCAGTTTGTGATTGTGACCTGGATGCATACATTCAGCCCGTGTTATCAGTTCAAGGATCCCAGCATAAAATTTCCTGGTACATAAAAACAAAGCAGGCAGTACAAAGCCACTCCTTGCATTAATTAGAAAGCCACTCCTTTCACTAACTAGAAGGAAAAGAAAAAGGTCAATGGGGATCATGAGGGTCGCAAGCTTGACCTGAGATTGTCTTTTAATTCCTGGGATTGAATCGCTTTATGTGTTCTTCACCTATTGAAATCTTGTTAAGTACTCTTGTTAAGTTCTTTTGTTCAGTACTCTTGTTTATCGCTCCAGGAGTGCCTGTCACACCTCCAGCTGATGAAGGACCTCCCCCTCCATCAGCAGCTGCGACTGCAACACAAGGACCAGCACCGGGTAAGATCATTGCATGCATGCATAGAAATAGATGGAAGGAAAAGCAAGGCCAGCTACAGCAGAGCTGCAACACAAGGACTAGCACAGGTGTGATCGTCGCATGCATAAAAATAGATGGAAAAAAGAGCTAAGCTGGATCAGCTGCGGCTGCCACACAAGAATTAGCACTGGGTACGATTATTGTTTGCGTGTATAAAAATAGATGGAAAGAAAAAAGTCGGATCAGCTGCAGCTGCAACAAGGGGTGATCATTGCATGCATACAATAACGTTGGATGCAGGGGAGGAGGAAGAATAAATGGAAATAAAATAATACAGTGCTCTGCACATTAAAGAATTACGTATAGGTTATAGATTGCACCTGGGCCGTTGATCTTCAAGCAGGAGAGAAAAGGGAAAGGTACGTTTCAAAAGATAGAGTTTACACACGTGTGGATTATCAGCCTACAGGAGCCGTGAATTATCAGCCCACAAGAGCATTAAATGCACAAAGCTGATTTTTCATTGTGTGGCTGCTAGCTTAATGTGACCCGCATCTGGCTTGCATGAGATCCGCGTTTGGCTTTTATTTACATTGTGTGACCCACATTTTGCTTTAGTGTAATTTGGCTTATGTATCCGCATTTGGCTCATATGAGATTTAGCTTACCTACATGTGCTCCGCATTATAGGCTTTTTTTTACATTGTGTGACCCTGGGAATAGAATATCAACTTAATTAAACTAAATTGTTTTTGCCTACAAGATTAAAGGAATTGGGTATCAAATCGGCTTGTTCTCCTTTTCCAAATGACAGTAGCACACAGATCTCTCACAAGCCTTTTTTATTGCCTCCAGATTTTTAACATCATCCTGTGCTGAGGCAACGTTATCGATTCGTTAGATTTAGGCAGAGATTAGAGAGGTTTGCGTTAAACATCTGCAAATATCTGCTGAGTATGTTTCGTGTCCCCGTCATCGCTGCCTAGCCGTGGGCTCATTACCTTAACTGGTTGCTTAGAACTAATTCCATTAGCTCTGCACGTCTCGACAAGAACAGAATGGAAATTAAAGCAAATTGCCCAGCAATCAACACTCCTTCCCAATTTCAGCAAGCTAGTAAACCTGAAATTGATCGCATCCAGTGCAGCCCCACAAAAATTCAATCTTCTCAGCTAACAACATGCTCTGGTTAGAAAGCACACTGCTGCTTGCAGACGCAAGCTCAGGCTGCTTAGCCACCTCCCACTTCTCCTGTTATTGTATCTTGCACGTGCTCTTTGCACGTTTTCCCTACCACGTACAGAAGCAATGCCACCTGGTGCACAAGCGCGGCTAGATAGGGCTGCGGCAAAAGCCCACAATGAGCGTTTAAAGGCAGAAGTCAACGCACAAGTCGATAATCAGCTTCACACACAGGTATTTTTAGAAGTGATACAGCAACCGAATGGGTGGGTGCTTTGTAGTCGGAAGTATATGTGTTCGCAGCGATGCCGTCAAAAGTAATTGTGGATTCTGTAAGGGGTAATCTGAAATCAGTTTCTTAGTGAACGGGTGTGAACAGCGTGCTGTGACGCATGCTTTTTTTTGCCTCATGCACGCTGCGCTTTACAAAGCGGCAACATTTATTTGCAGACTGTTCACATACCACCGCCTTTGAAAAGTTCTGCCATGCCCTTCCCAAAGCACAGCACAGCGCTGACATGTCTGGCACCACCACCAGCATTCCCGTATAAAAATACCTTGTCGGCTTGGCCACCTCCCACCTGCAGGAATGCAAACAGGTCATATTAGTCATATACACCACCATCAATGTGTTAACATGCACGCCTACTGCTTTGCTTCCTCATAAAATGATCTGGGAAGTTGGTGAAGAAGCTGACGCTGGCATGCGGTCTGATGCAGCTTCCATGAACTGTTTCAAGATGAGGATTTAATTTTGACTTCACCTGTGAGCCTTTGAAAACTTCTGTTGTGGAAAAATTCTGTCATGTCACGACAAAAGTGATCAAATGCACGCTGGTGCTCTGTCATGGCACGCTAAAAGTGATCAAATGCACACTGGTGCTCTGTCATGGCACGACAAAAGTGATCAAATGCACACTGGTGCTCTGTCATGGCACGCTAAAAGTGATCAAATGCACACTGGTGCCCTGTCATGGCACGACAAAAGTGATCAAATGCACACTGGTGCTCTGTCATGGCACGACAAAAGTGATCAAATGCACACTGGTGCTCTGTCATGGCACGACAAAAGTGATCAAATGCACACTGGTGCTCTGTCATGGCACGCTAAAAGTTATCAAATGCACACTGGTGCTCTGTCATGGCACGATAAAAGTGATCAAATGCACACTGGTGCTCTGTCATGGCACGACAAAAGTGATCAAATGCACACTGGTGCTCTGTCATGGCACGCTAAAAGCTATCAAATGCACACTGGTGCTCTGTCATGGCACGAAGAAAAAAGTGATCAAATGCACACTGGTGCTCTCCAGCGTAGGCTTTACACTTTTACTTTTGTAGACTGCTCATTCAGGTATCATCCCCGTCTCCTCCCTTTATTGTGTGCAATGCTTCATTCCAAAGCAGCTTCCTTTCAAATTATTAGTTTGGGGATAGCTACTTGCCGCCTGCACACATTTCTGCTTGGGTTGCATTGACGTGCGTTGTTTAACTAAAGAAGCTCCTTACACTTTGTCACTGCCTCACGGTTTCCTCTTTCGGGAGAATGAATCATGGTGCGAACATGCGTGGGCTCTTTACACTTTGCCGCTGCCTCAGTCTTTCCTTTTTCTTGCTTATATTTCTCGGGGAATAAAGTTGCAAATACAAGAACTTATGATGTTTGCCGTACAACAGGCTGTCCTTGCCGGAGCCAAGGACCAGCCCCAGCCCAAGGAGCCTGAGGCAGTGACAGGTCACACGTTATTAATATATGATAATTTATTTTGCACACTTGCATCGCGCTGTTTACGCATTTTGCATCATGAAGGAAATCCATTGAACATGCTGTCATGGTGTACTTCTGTCTGGTATGTGTCGTGAAAATTCAGTGTGTGAGCCCATGGTTGTTGATCCTATGGTTGTTGAGCCCATCAGTGTGTGAGCCCATGGTTGATCCTATGGTTGTTGAGTCCATCATCTCTGACACAAATGGGTGGCGTTGTCTTGTAAGCAACATTTGATTTGGTCTTGTAAGCAACAACATGTCTTGTACGCAACAACATTTGATTGGGTTAACATGTCTTGTATGCAACATTTGAGCGACCATAATGCCAGCCATGCCTTGCACCGTCCTGTACTGATTTCTCAGGTGCTCCTGTCTGCCTCCTGCAATCTATCTAGCCTCCCCACATATTTCCTTATCTTTACGTATGAACCGTCAAGCGTGCTCAATTGTTGATTTGTGTGTTGCTTACACATTTCCCCCCGTAAGAAGGCAGTCTCCAATGAGGCAGTCTTCAATTAGGCAGTCTTCAATGAGGACTCTTGTGCTGAGGCACTCTTTAAAACAACTTGCTCAAACATACAATGCAAATCCTACTCACATCCATTGCAATTAGGCCAGCACCCTCCAATATCTGTTTTTATTCAATTACATAACAGATTTAATTTCAATTGTCAGATTAGCATTGTGTTCAAATGCTTCTCTATTACCTATTGTGGAGTGTGGTTTTCTCTGCCAACGTGCAATTTTATTTTATCCTCTGTATATCCTAATGTTATGCATTACACACATGAATCTCTTAGGCTAGCAAGCTCCAATGACTGCTTGTGCTCCTCAAAGAGAAAGGGCACTACCTCCAGGCTATCCTATTCTTACCCTCTGTATACCCTCCTGCTATGCCATGCGCATATGTGCATAATTCAGGCCAGCAACCTCCTATGACTGCTCGTGCTCCTCAAAGAGAAAGGGCACCACCTCCAGGCTATCCTGTTACTTTGGAGTCCGGCAGGATCTACTTCTTCTATCGCCCCAAGGTGGGTGCGGGTCGTGCATGCCATTTGGATGCATCATGTGTGTAAAGGCAGCCTGGATGAGCACTGGGCACGCATTTCATTGGCATAATTTCACGTCTTGTAAAGGCAACCAGGGTGGGTGTTTATTGTGTATTTCTCTGAACTGATTCATGCACTTGTACAGGTAGTTTTTTCAGTGTTCTGCCGATCAAATTAGGTTCCTATCAGATTCTTGCATTGTGCGCTTGACAGCTCTCCTTGTCTATCATGTGCGAGGCTTGGTGAATGCATGGCTTTGATAGCAAAACACATTTAAGGAGCGCCTTAGTTGGGTGTTTCTGCTCAAACAAGCAATCACGTCACGTCTCCTTGGCAAGGAGCAATTGAAGGCTACTAGTCGTCCCAATGTTTTTTACCACGTTGGCCTGCTTGCAGCCCCTTGCCCCTGCACTACATCCCCCCCCTACACTACATGCACACAGCCCCCCCTGCACTACATGCACACACATACACTACATGCACACATCCCCCCCTGCACTACATGCACACAGCCCGACATCCTTCACCCTTACAGCGTGGACACCATCCAGCGCTTCGACATCATCATGGAAGTTATGCACCGCCCCAAGTCAGCAGCATTTGCGGAGTTCGTAGCTAGGTCGGCTGCAAGTGATGCTGCAGGCAGAGGTGATGTTGCTGGCACAAAAGGTAGTAGTGTCGCTGCAGGACAAGGCCCCTCAGAGCAGAGTGGTGGTGGTGCTGTTGGGTCAGTCACAGGTGTGGGCGGAGTGGGAATAGGAGGGTACGGGGAGCCGCGTCGGGGATCTCAGCCACAAGACCGCCCTGAAACAGCTGGAGAGGCAGCCATTCAACGTGTGTTTGGGCAGCAAGAGAAGGAAGAGCGTGGGGTGCGGCAGCAGCAGCAGCAGCAGCAGCAGGAGCAGCAGCAGCAGCAGGAGGTGGAGAGGCGTCAGCCCCAGGGGGCGGCACTGAGCCCCCCTAGAGCTGGAGCAACTGCTCGTGCTGCTGGGGGCAATGTGGAGGAGGTGAGATGTGACCTGTATGGCCTGAAAATGGAGCTGTTGGTGTTAGCTGAAATAACTTCCAGTATCATGTAACAGTACAACTCATGTAACAGGCAATCTTGTTCAAGTCAATGAATATACAACTATAACAGTACAACTCATGTAACAGGTAATCTTGTTCAAGTCAATGAATATCCAACTATAACAGTATAACTCATGTAACAGGCAATCTTGTTCAAGTCAATGAATAATGCATGATCCAATTCGCTAATGCTGCAGCAGCCTTCTTAGTCCTTGTGGTATCAAATGATGTATGTTCCAAATGCACATAGAGACTGACCGGTTGCTTCCCTTTTATGTGTTCTCCCTTGCAGCTTGAGCCTGGGTCCCTTGTGCGTCAGATCACAGTGTCCAAGAAGCACCTTCCATCTGTCTACACCCACGAGCATTTTTTTGCGTACATCAGTGAGTGGGGTTGGCCAGAAGCGTGTATATATACACAAAGGTTGGCAGAACCATATGTACTTTGCTGCACATTTTTGTTTGGGCTGCCAAAACACCAAATGTTCACCGTACTACATATGGTTCTGGCCAACCTTTTCAGTGAGTGCACTGGGTACCGTACTGACTCTAGATCACGCTTGCCCTCCTCTGCCTAGACAAAAAAGCGTTTTTAGCAGAGTTCAGTCAACTTGCATCTTTTAGAAGATTTGAAAGTTATTGGTGTAAGCACATATCTGAAGATATTAAGTGTCAGTGGTTTCCAGCAAATGATTGTGCAGAGTTTGATAGCCTGCTCACAGCCTTATGTCTGCTCTTTTCCAAATCATTATTACTCAGTTGCAAGTTCCAACCTCAACTGCAGCTGCAGGCACAATAAGGCATAGCATGGCTGACGTATTTTTAGGTTTGGCCAGAACTGTACATACATATACACCGTATATGACTGTTTATTGGGTGATTTCCCTGCCAATAGAATTGTATATACACCGTATATATATATATTTATGGCCAACCCTGCGCATTTCCATCCTCATCGCAAATTTAGGTGCCATAGGGCACAGCGTGGCTGAAGTGGTTGCACGGGAGGAGCAGTACATGACTGAGCGCAAAGGCCTGCGCATCCACCCTGCCGATCGTGTAGCTGGATGGTGAGGGTAGAAGAGGTTTTAATTAGTACGTGTCAGATCGAATCACTGTCACTGCAAAGTAAAAGACGCAGCAAATCAACCAATTCAGCTTATTGAACAAGACATATAGAAACTCTCAACTGTCAACCAGCTAATTGCTTGTCACATGATTTGTCGCTGCTAACAATTTGGCATGACATACGTGACTGAGTGATTGAGGCTATGCATCCACCCTGCTGATCGTGCGTCTGGATGGTGAAAGCATAACAGTGGTTTCAAAATTTGTACTTGAATGAGCAAGTGAGCCTATGCACCCATCCTGCCAATTGTGTAAGATTAAACATGTTTTAAATTTGTAAGACTGTGCGCGAAGAGCCTGCACTTCCACCATGCTGATCATTTAGCTGGATGGTGAGATTAGACTAGAATTGGTATTAGTTGGTACGTGACTTTGATCGTGGCTATGTATCCACCCTGCTGATCGTGCGTCTGGATGGTGAAAGCATAACAGTGGTTTCAAAATTTGTACTTGAATGAGCGAGTGAGCCTATGCACCCATCCTGCCAATTGTGTAAGATTAAACATGTTTTAAATTTGTAAGACTGTGCGCAAGAGCCTGCACTTCCACCATGCTGATAATTTAGCTGGATGGTGAGATTAGACTAGAATTGGTATTAGTTGGTACGTGACTTTGATCGTGGCTATGTATCCACCCTGCTGATCGTGTATCTGGTTGGTGAAAGCATAACAGTAGTTTTTAAATTTGTACGTGACAGAAAATTACCCACCTGCCATGCTAATTGTGTAGGCAAATGGTGCAATTGAGACAGCCCTTGCATTTGGACGGGTGTCCCAAGGTTGGCTAAGTGCGTGACTAATTTAAAAACTTAAATTGGCAAAATTATGCTGCATTTACTTTGATAGATCCCTTGCAAGTGTTGCACTGGCTGGAGTAAATAGCGACAAGGTTTATTTTTCCCTTCTTCAGCACTTTGCAGATCCTTACTTTCTAGAGCGTGTTCAGATCAAGTTCATTCCTTAAATATTCTATCTGTCCTTCCCTTTTGTGAATTTTTGTTGCAACCAGGAGCGGAATTGTTTCTCCTGGACCTATTTCAGAAGCAAATGAAGCTTCAGCCCTCCTTGTGCAACATCAGTCAACGTGTTGAATTCTCTCGCCATGTGATTTGCATGACCTATTTCAGAAGCAAATGAAGCTGTAGCCCTCCTTGTGCAACATCAATCAACATGTTGAATTCTCTCGCCTTGTGATTTGCATGACCTACTTCAGAAGCAAATGAAGCTGTAGCCCTCCTTGTGCAACATCAGTCAACGTGTTGAACTCTCTCGCCTTGTGATTTGCATAAGACAGCACACACTTCCATCGCACTTGCGTGTCTTCACAGTGGAACCTACTGCATGTACACCTACCGTACCCAGCCTGGCACGAACAAGCGGGGACCCACAGCTACGCGTCTGGCTTATGTCCTGGTAAGCTTGTGGCAGGATTTGTTTGTAGCTTCACTGGGAAAACTTGCATAGAGAGGTGGGGTGGCACATTGGCAAGCTTTGCTATCACTTCAACTGAAGCACATGTTGTGTTTAATTTAGAAATTTATTTTGGGACTAGGCCGATATCATTGCAGTGACAGTGCAAAATGAATCTGAAATGTGAACTGTTGTGGCAAGGTACGTCGTCCACTTTATAATGATGATTTCCTTGTATGCAAAATGAATCTGAAATGTGAATTTATGTGGCAAGGTACGTCGTCCACTTGATTTGATGATTTCCTTGTATGCAAAATGAATCTGAAATGTGAATTGTTGTGCCAAGGTACGTCGTCCACTTTAATTTGATGATTTCCTTGTATGCAAAATGAATCTGAAATATGAATTGTTGTGGCAAGGTATACGTTGTCCTCTTTATTATGATGATTTCCTTGTATGCAAAATGAATCTGAAATGTGAATTGTTGTGGCAAGGTACCTCGTCCACTTTATTATGATGATTTCCTTGTACTTGACAGTATTTTGAGCTGCCTTGAGAATGCAGATCTTGCAATTGGGTCTTCAATTCAGATTTCTGAATTTGCGTCGTGCTCACTCACATACATGATGTATTCATACAGGAGCTCCCTTTGGAAAAGGAGGTTGGCGAGTGCCAGCAGGATTTGGGCATTGAGCAGAAAGGCGTGTTTGCTGTCAGCGTCAAGGTGTGTTGCCATTTGTGTGCCGTTTGGCAGCGTTGCGTTGATTAAAAGCAGTAATCTAAATTTGGAACTGCCTTGAGCTCCTGTGCTGGGTTTCTGAATGCCTCAATTGTTCATGACAACAACATTAAAACAACGGCATTATAATGCTGGCGCAACATTGGGAATCAGCCTCTACATGATTGGGAAAGGCGCCAATTGGGCACAGAAGGAATACAAATAACATTTAGACCCATTTGCAATGTGTGGTCTCTTATGAGTTCATTTGAAACACCTGAACTCAGGATCTTGACGTGTAGCATAAAGTGAGATGTTCTCACTTTCTGGCTTTCTCATGTAGTCTCTGCTTCCTTTCTCCATTCTCTTTATTCCTTGGTAATAATGACAGAGCCCTGTGCATCTCACGATGCAAGCGTAATAGAACCAATGGTACCTTTGTGTAACCTCGCAGAAGATTTTAGAGGCACCTTTATTGCGTTTATTCTGGTTTAACTCAATGAATTTCATCATTTTACAGAACCCAATGCACCGAGGGGATGAGTCTGGGCCTCCACGTGGACCTGCTATCTCACGCAACCCACACTACACCGCCGAGCAGCTTGCAACATTCGAGGTGGGTACATGCTTTGCATAACGTGTTTGGGTTTGACCATTTCGTACTGCAGAAGTGCTCAGGTGGTCGAATACGTAGGTTGAGGATTTATGGTGTGCACAGGATGACGGTTCCTGGAAGTCCACCAAGTTGCAGAATGGCACAGATTCTAACTGGTACCTTTGATGTACCATATATGATCAAAGATTTCCTTTTGCTGTGAATTCTGAAACTACTCAGGCAGTGAAAACCACTCCCCACATTAATTAAGAAAAAGGAGCCACTTTGGTATTGAGTACTGTAAAGCTCCTCCACTGCGAAAAGGAAAGGATAAATTAATGGGGATTAGGATGGTTGCAGGCTTGGCCTGAAACCGGCTCTTGATGAGAGTTGGTAACAGTACTGAAAAGGGCACGTCTAGTATGGACAAGTTTAGCAGCAAAGTTCACAGAGTGCACATGGAGCTTGGAGGCAAGCTTTTTAACTCTTTGAGAATCGAGACCCAGTTCCTTGAAAGGCTTCAGAGTGTGAGTGATGTAGATGGTGCCGCCCACACCCAAAAAGATGATGTGGAGAGTAACGGAGGCTCCTTGGAGAATATTGCAAAGGTCTTTGTGCTGTTCCTTTGCGGCGTTCAGCTGGTTCTGAAGGGTCTGGTGTCCTCACAGTACTTGATCTCGACGAGGTGGATGTCGCGCCGAGTTTTGTTGAGGTCTTTAGGTCGGTGCTGTCTGGGGTCGGTGGCTGTACTAGTGGCTGGAGGTGCTGCTGAGGTGCTCCCAGTCTCCCTCAATTGCCCCCTGCCACTTCAAAGAACCCACCTCCCTGCATTAGTTTGTTGTATTTGTGTTTTTGCAGCGATGGGAGTAACTAGCACAAAATCTGGGCGGCTGGAGGTAAATCTGTTCATCTGGGAAGCGGGGTGGGAAGGGCCATTTGGGAACAATTATACTTTCAGCTGTTCCAGGAATATGGAGGTTTTGCATGGTCATCCGTTCATTGCTGCCTATATCTTAGGAGACTATGCATGTTCCTAAGGAGCCTGTTATTCTGATAGCCTTAAAGATCATGCGGCATGCTATGTTGTCTTTTGGTGATCGTGTTCCTTATTTGTGTGTATTGGCACTCAGAAAGGATGTGCAGGGCACTGTCTACTTGTGGGCAGATGAGGCAAGTTTGACTTGTTGAGAGTTTGAACAATACCGCATGGTTTTGATTATATAGGGCGCCTGTTCTGTATTTCATAATGATTCATTTGGTCTTCAAGGGGACATCGGATGATGTTAGGTAAGCATTGCTAGCGGCTCCATTGGCAGTGCCGTCCATTATGAGGGTCTGGTAGTACGCATGGTAGTTCGCTTCAGTTTTGGCATTTCCCAGTTTATGGAGAAAATGCATGTGTGCATGAAGGGCGTCACCTTGGTTTGGTAGGTACCGAAGCTTTTGGGGAGGAGAATGGGCCATGTTTGGTAGGGATGGCTACGTATGTTTTGAATTTCCCACTTTGCCTCAGGGATTTCTTTGGCAAGTTCCTTTAGCCAGTCTTTGTTGTGAGCGTTGAGGCAGACTCTGCCCTTGGTGTGCCATATGGCAATGATCTTCAATTCCCAGGTGTGTTTGGAAAGTGGTATTTGTATATTGTCCCAGAAGGGCACTTTCGCATATTGGAGTTGGTCTGATGGGATGGTGCCCAGGAACTTACACATGTGTGGGTATTTGCGGTAGAGTGATGCATTGGGATGTGTGGTCATATTTTTATTCCAAGAAGGGAGGAGCATGAATGTGGCTGTTTCCTCTGTGCTGACAGCAGCAGAGTAGATGGTAGATGGTGTGTCTTGTTGCTAAGAGCATCATGTTTTCATGGTAAATGGAATGGCAAATGGAGAACCCAGAGAATTAGGAGGAGAAGGCGTTGGTGTTTGCCTCATACACTTTGTCCCTCGGGTGCTCACTCCAGTAATGAGGGAATTTGGGGTCATGGTCTAGGGGGGATGCCATTTTTTCTTCAGTGACCAAGGCCCACTTCTGAAAGTCGGCGGTGATGTGGGAGGGGAGTATCAGGGAGAGAGTCTTTGATTTTTTTGTTCGTATGTATAGAGGCAGAGATGTCTTTACAAGCAATGAGGCCTATGAGTTCTGATGCAAAGCGAATGGGTGGAGGTTTAATGTGGCTGTGTAGGCCACTGCACTTTGCCTTCTCAAAAGCCTTTTGCAGTATGTGAAGGCGCTCAAGAGTAAGCATACCTTTACACTTTCCGTCGACATTGTAAATACAGGCTACTGTGTTGATGTACACTTCAGGAAGCATAGTGTCCTCTGGGGAGGATAGGGTACTTTTTTCTTGATACTCCATGAGATCAATGGTAGTGATCCAGTACTCACAATACCCTGTGGCCGTTATGTCAGCCTGTGGGTTGGTGGGTTGGATGTCAAAGCTAACTTTGTTCCGAAGATCGACGTTGTAGGGTTGGTACGCATTGCCCTCTTGGATGGCAGAGAACCCTTATTTTTGAAGATCATTTAGGTGTTCATCTGGTGCAGGCTGAGATAAGTTTGGTGCGGCGATATGCTCTTCAAACATATCGAGGCTCTGCTTGAAGCTTTCACACGTGTTTTGTAGTTCTTCTGGCTCCCCTGCTTAACTTTAATATCTGAAAGGTTTTGCCAGCCTTTGGCAGCTTGAAAGCAATTTATTGATTTAAGAGAATGAGCACCTATCCAATACGCATCAACATGTTTTTTAGGTTAAGCACATGCATAAGCAACTGTACACCACCTCCCATCTGACAACGCAGGGCAGACGCTGGGGTGGGTGTGAGGACCTGTCCTTAATAGATGCAGAAGGCGTGGAGCTGCTTTTGATAGGCGCGAGGCATGAGCCTCCAAAAGGTATCATTAAAATCTTTGTATGTTATTTCTGAGCAGGATCTGTACGTTAAGATGAGAGCATTGAAATTGCATTGCCACGCACAGCCACATGTGCTTGCGCCTGATCCTTGTTTTCCTGAACGCTATTGTAACAATGGTTAGAATCATACAATGGTCAGAATCATACATTTATAGGAAAATACGGTATTTTTGGCAGGGAAATCACCATACATACGGTCATATACGGTGTGTATATACGGTTCTGGCCAACCCTACTAATATAACAATGGTCAAAAGGTAGAAAAGACGCAAAAAATTAAACGCTACCTGGATGTACTGGTGGTACATTTGAGTCCCGGCACGTCTTTCCTTGACAAACAGGCAATTTGGTTTTGGTCCCGGATGTGGCACAATGCACAAGCCTCTCAAACTTGTGTGTCAGTAGCCTTAACGGCAATAAGATGTGTGCAGTGTTCACCCTTTAACATGTGTCAAAAGTGTCGTCACTCCTGCTACTGACCAGTTGGATGCTGCCCAACACACTCGCAAACAAGCAGCGTGTTTTTTAGCAACATAGATATTTACCCTAATTAATTATAGGCATCATAATTTATGCTTTGAGCACGCCAGCGACCTCATGTCCATCAAGCATCCTGTTCATCAGGGCAATACTTGAAAACCACGCTTATGTCTCTTCTATGTTTAGGTCACCAGAGCCATCCCTTGGAATTTGAAACTATTTTCATTTGTTCAGGCAACATGGAGGACGCCATCAAGCACGTCAGCAACCTCACGTTCATCAAGCATCCTGTTCATCAGGGCATTACTTGAAAATCACGCTTATGTCTCTTCTATGTTTAGGTCACCAGAGCAATTCCTATTTTCATTTGTTCAGGCAACATGGAGGACGCCATCAAGCACGTCAGCAACCTCACGTTCATCAAGCATCGCGTTGATCAGAGCAGGCTGGGTAATGTAGCCTCGAGTGATGCTGCTGAAGAGCAGGCAGCAATCAAGGACCCTACTGGAGGCACGTTTGTGGCGTCTTACAAGGTGAAGGTCTGATGTGGTGGAATGCCAGACAGCGAGCAGCAATATATCTCTTTCGTGGCATATCACAAATTACATCTCACGGGGTGAGATCAGTGCTTGTGTTGAAGATCCCAAATGGCTTATTACAAGGGCCGAGGCTGTTGGCTTACTTGTCTGCAATCCAGACGCCATAATCCCAGGAACTTTCCCTCTCGTTTTCTGTAATCAGTACGATTTATACAGTACTCGATGACTAAGGGGCTTTATTTCAGGGATTCTCACCATTTTAAGGCTTTTAAGATGTTTTGGTCTTCCAGCAGGAGAAGATTCCATGCCTATGATGCGCACAAGAAAAGAAGATGGTCCATTTTACTAAAGAAACTACAATCAAATCAAAATTGAATTGCATTGTATATTTCAGGCATCACCCTTGAAGGCAACCTTCCCCCCCTCAGCGCTGTCATCTCCCTAATTAATTGCTATAAATCGTTTCACCTTGTTCAAAAAACGCCCGTGGATGTGCATGCAAACTGCCACAGGATTGCCTGCTGAGGCAGTTGAGAAGTGCAGTAGGAGATCCGAGTGCTGGTGTTGCTTCCACGGGTGCTGACACCAGCACTGTCGTGAGGTCGGGCACATCCATCACCACTACCGCTCCTGGTAAGCTTGGCAGAGGAAAAGCAGGAAAACTCAATAGCAGGACCGTTCCCACACAAGGAAAAGAAGCCAGTCAGATGTAAGCTGTTTCACACTTGCCCCAGCAAAAGGTAAAAAAAAGAACACTTTGTGCGTGTAGACAACTTCCCGGTTTTTGGTTGCTACACTGGGTTTGCGTTGGTGTTTTACTCTCCCTGCAGTGAATGTTCATTTATCAACTTTCAGTTCGTTTCAACCTCGTAGTAGGGAGTTTTGCTACCTCCCCTTGACCTATGTAATGCGCCAACAAAATGTTGTTGGACAGTGGGTTGTGATGTAATGCAGTGTGCAAGGTTTGTCATGATGCCTTACACTCCCTGCAATACATGTTGTACAAGGGGCAGAGCTGTAAATATAACATGCATGCATTTCTCAAATAACGTAAAAAAATATGTTGTGCTTGTCTGCAGTACATGTTGTACAAGGGGGGGCAGTGCTGTAATTATGTCGGGCATGCATTTCTCAAAGTGTAAAAAAATATGTTGTGCTTGCCTACACGCTTAAGTAAAAGCATCTATGAGTGGTGGCATCCTGTCTGGTTCTGCAGATGGATCAGTCCACGTCGCAGACGTTCCTCTTAACAAACCTGGGGCGCTTGCAGATGCAGTGAAGCAGCAGCAGCAGCAGCAGCAGGTACAGCATGTAGCACTGCCGAGGTCGTCAGAGAAGCAGGAGGGACCATCAGAGCAAGACCCTATTCCTATCAGGCCTGCTGAGACTGGAAAATGGACTTGATTTGTTTGGCGCAGGCTATTTCAATACTTTTGGACAAACGTGAACTAACAGTGTAATTCGTCCATAATGGCATTGCCTCGTGTTTTCTTGACCTAGCAGACGCGGTGTCAGCAAGCGAGGTTCTTGTTTACATTTAAAATGTTGTAAAGCAGCTTCTGGCATAGGAAAATACAGACGACTTATGAGTTCAGTGTGAAACACGTTCAGTGTGAAACACCTGAACTCGGGTTCTTGAAGTGTAGCACACACCTGAACTCAGGTTCTTGAAGTGTAGCATAAAGTGAGATGCTGAAGTCAGGCAGGCTGCTCTAAGCCTTGATAGCCACAAGCGCCCTCATGATAATGATGATAAAGAAGATGATGATGATGTCACAGAGGTGTCTGGCCCAGCGCCCAAGCGGAGGGGCAGCATGGGATCAGCACTGGAGATTAGCTCAGTGCACTACCGTACCGCCTTATAAAAGTTGTCGTACTCGTATCTGTACCCGTACCCGTTCCCGTATCCGTACTGCCGTACTGTGCAACTATGGATTCCGATCCTGGCTCATCATCTTCGTCGTCTTCTTCTTCCTCTTCTTCCTCTTCTTCTTCTGATTTTGATACCGACTCTGACTCTGCCTATCACCGCAAGAACAAGAGCAAGAAGAAGTTCAAAGTGGAGCTGGCTTCCAAACATATTCCAAACCTCAACGACAAGCGTCCAGCAAAAGAGAGGCATGACAGGTTAGTTGAGCTCAACAAGCCGCTACACAGGGCACTCAAGCATGCTGAGTCCAACCTTAACGACGTCCAGAAGCGGGTGCTCCACACAAGACTGCCAAGAAAGTGGTGGCAGAGATCCAAGGTGTGTTGAGGGTGCTTGAGAAGCAATCTAATCATCTCTTTTTTGGAGCGACATACGGTTGGGACAAACTCAACAGCACACTAAACCACAGTCACCTGCCATCTAGTACAAAGAAATTCGCTAAGAAGTTGGGCGTGAAGGCTGGTGATGTCAGTATGGCACCTGTTCCCTTTCTTCCCAAACGCCGTCCACCTTTTACCACTCAGACTTTAACCACTCCATGCCTCAGCAACATTATAATGCACCACTCCATCCGGCCCCTACTATTCAGCAATATTTTCCTATGCCGCCCCCCGCTCCACCCCCTTATGTTCATGGTCATGCGGGAGGGAATTGTAGCGGCCCACCTTACACGTCTGGTGCACACACACATGGTCACAACCAATCTGCTGCAAACCGTTTCTGTGGGCCAGGTTACAACGGCTGCAATTATTTTAACGGCACTCCACGCTAATTAAGGCACACGTAACTTTTAATTATTTTCATCCCTACCCTCATTCTTGAAGCAATTTCCTCTCCAGTACCAAACATCCGGCAATTCATTATCTTAATTAGGTATTTTTTCCAGGCCAGGCCTAAAGGGTGCCAGGCACCGTGGAAGCCCTAAGCCTGCCCACATGTTCACAACTGACCAGGCCAGGCCTGAATTTGCATAATTAATTCCCTTGATCCCTGATCTCATTCAGGCCAGGCCTGGACTCACGCATTAATTACCTTGATCCTTGAACTGATTCAGGTCAGGCCTGGAAGGTGCCAGGTACCACGGAGTCCCAGGGCCTACCATTTTGACCTTAATATGTAACCTAAGTTTTCTTGCCCCAAAAAACGTATATGTAACCTACCCATGTTTCAGGGCCCGGGTCTCCGTTTCACATTCCTTTGATTGCAGGCCCAACAAAGCCGGCAGTTTCGTCTTCAGGTGGGCTGAAGCGGCATTGTTCTTGGTGGTTGGAAAATTGTTCAGACAAGTGGGTACTTCAGTGGGTGCAGCATGGCTTCCCATTATTTTGGTCCTTGCTCCCAAGCCCAGAACCACCTTTTTTACAACAAAACAACAAAGAGGCACTGGCCTGCAGAGATTTTGTCACATCTTCCATTATTGACCTTCTCCGTGCAAATGCTATTATGAAGTGGCATACCCAGCCCAAACGTGTGTTCCCCTCGAACGTTGTTACTAGATCAAATGGCAAACAACGTTTGATCTTGGACCTTAGACACGTGAATCAATTTCTGATACCTTCCTTTCGCATGGACTCTCTCAATCTACTGACTGACCTGGATGACCTGGATGACCTCATGTTTTCTCTTGACCTTGCCAGCGGTTACCACCAGGTGGATATGGATCCCAGATATTACATGTACCTTGGGTTTCAATGGGAGGATGAGTTATATGTGTTCAGAGTCCTTCCTTTCGGTTTTGCTTCGGCCCCCTGGTGCTTCACAAAAATTATGAGAACGATGAGAACCATCTCTTTATACCTGCGCTTTCGAGGGGTCCGGCTTATAAACTACTTGAATGACTTCCGTTTCCTGGTCTCTGATTCCCAGTCTACAGCACACAGGCAGTTGGTTCTGGACACTTTCAGATCAGCTGGCCTGTCAATCAATGAGTTTAAGTCTCATCTGCAATTTACGCGCCTCCTGACCCACCTCGGTTTTGTCATTGACTTGGATTCTGGTTCTTTTGAAGTGTCGCAAGAGAGATGGGAGAGTTTGCAACAGCCGATCACAGAAGCATTGTCAAAACAAAAGGTACTAGTGCACCTGCTCTCGCAAATTGCTGGCCACCTTAGCAGCGTGATTCTGGCAATTGGCCATGTTGCTCTCATCAAATCAGGGCAATGCCACTCTTATCTGCAGCAGTACAGCTTGCAATTCTACGTTGCTATCTCTGACAGCTTGCGAGACGAACTTACCTACTGGTCTCACTTGTCTCGTACGCATTTTTGCAAAAAGATTTGGCCACCCCCCTTTACCTCAGACATTTCCATATGGTGTGATGCTGGAGCAACAAGTCGGGGTGCCACGATGGAGAATCAAAAATTGCAGGCACAAGGTTTCTTCCTCCCCGAGTTGTGGCATGGCACATCCAGTAGCACACTGAGAGAAATGTGGGGACTTCTTAACAGTCTCGAATCCTTTTTGGACATCATTAGGCACAAGTCCGTTCACTGACAACTCCAACGTGGTCAGAGTTATGGGCCAGGGCAGTACAGACTTGCGCTTAAATAGCATTGTACTCAGAAATATCTCACTCACAATGGAACATGATATTACCCTGCTTCCCACATGGGTCCCACGTGATCAAAACAAGGTTGCCGATGGCCTTACCCACCTTGAAGACCCTTGTGACTGGACTCTGAATGCTGATGTCTTCCAAAAAGCCGTTGCACAGTGGGGCCTACCTACCATTGACCGTTTTTCAAGCCACTCCAATCATTTGCTTGACAGGTTCAACTCTATGTTGCGGTGCCCAGGTTCAGTCGGTATCAATGCGCTTGCCCAAAGAGACTGGTCAGAACATTTTAACTGCTTCCCACCTTTCAACTTCATTCCATCGGTCTTATCCATCATCCGGCAATTCAGTGCAGCCTCTATCATTGTCCTACCTCTCTGGCCATCTAGCCCTTGGTGGCCTCTACTGTCTAAAGGAAAGCACTGTTTCCTTTTGTACACGGTTGTTGCGTGCTACCATGCTTAATAAATCTGCAGACTCCAGACCCCAGCACAGCCTCAGCCCCGTGTGCATTCATCACGTGCTGGACCTTTCTGGCCGTCTTGTGCTTCTCCTCTAAACCCCCTCCTCAACCATTCCCAATCCCCTCCTATGCTTGCAGGACACCCTTGAGTCTGATATTTCAAAGTTTTTGTTTGGTAAATGCCCTACACCTGCCTTGAAAGCTGAATACACGTACACTTTCAGCTGCAGTTCTCAGTCACGTTGTCAGAAAACGTTGCTCAGATACGACGCTCGCTGGATCCGTTTCAGAAGTTGGTGTCAACAAAACAAGCTTTCTTTCTTGCCAGCTGATCCAATGCACGTTGCCATGTTTCTGTCGAAGTCTCTGCGTTTTGCTCTCAGCCGAGGTTTGACCTACTCTACTACCAAAGCAGCAAGCGCAGCCATCTTTACTGCGTATAATTTGGCCGGTTTAGATGATGTGACCAGCCACTCCTTTGTTCAAGCGGTTAGATCCTGCGCACAGAGGCCACTTTCCTCTGGAGGCCAATTCAGAAAAGCTCCCTTGTCTCTTGACCTCTGTATAATAACAGTCTCTTTCCTGCTTCATCCAAGCCAGTCCACCCTACTCAACCGCCAAATTGTAAGGTTTATTATGGTTTGCTTCTCTGGTTTTCTGAGATATGACTGCGCTTGCCAGATTTTTGCAGATGAAGTCAGGTTCTACTCTTCTCACATAGAAATATTCTTGGCCAAAAGGAAGAATGACCAATTTCGCTCAGGCTCAGTATATGTATTGCTTGGGGCAAGTCCCTTTCCTGCCCAGTCTCTCTCTTGAAATCTTTGTTGGTGAAGGCAGGATCCCTGGGCAAGCACATTCCCTTTTTCGCTCCTTCAGGAAGGGTTCTTCTGATAAGTTTTGCCCCACAATCAGCCCTGGTCTTACTTCTATGCTTGAGCTTGCGCTCTGCAAGCTTTGGCTGATTTTGCTCACATGTCCTTCGCGGATTTTACTGACAGATACGGCCTGCACTCCCTTCGCTCTGGGGGTGATACCCTCGTTGCCAAGGAGGGTGTTCCTAATCATAATTTTCAGGCTCATGGAGCCTGGAGGTCTGCGGCCAGGCCATGCACGCGTACATTGAGAGGCCTATTGCCAATAAATTGCTTCCAACCAGGGCCATGCACTACTAAACCACGACTGTAGTCTGCCTTGGTAATAATGACAGAGCCCTATGCATCTCACAATGCAAGCGGAATAGAACTTATGAGTTCAGTGTGAAACACCTGAACTCAGGTTCTTGAAGTGTAGTATAAAATGAGATGATCTCACTTTCTAGTTTTCTAAGGTTTCTGCTTCTTTTCTCCATTCTTTTTATTCCTTGGAGAACACAACTCTCTCTTTAGCATACTTCCCCCCCTCTCTCACCTCATTCTTATATTTTAGTCTTTAGTTTGCTCCCTTTCTCCGGTTTCTCTGAATTGTTGTGTTCTCCTTGGTAATAATGACAGAGCCCTATGCATCTCACGATGCAAGCGGAATAGAACATAGGCAGTTTGAACCACTCCTCACATTGATTAAGGACAAGGCGCCACTTTTATAATCATTAATTCTACAAAAACAAAAGCTGTTTTGCCAGCTACTATAACCTACAAACCCGCGCTCAAACGCTACTCACAAAGGGTATCCAACCGAACAAAAAGGAACCACAACTCTATAAGCACATCGCCAATGCCACTGCCATAAACTACAGCTATTACCTGTCTCTCTGAGCCTGCACCCACTAACCAACTGGCCACTCTCTCCCAAGACCAACAGCAAGCAAAGCGTGCACGGCATACACATGGTGTCCTCCCCGGTACCAGAAAGAGGACACGCAGCTAAACAGAAAGTCAGCAACATACGCCCCTGACTCAAATCATAGACACTGTTGCTTTAAATTCACACAGTACACACAAATAGTAATCCAGCCTACTGAACCACAACCTACAAACAGTCAGCCAAACAAACGCACCACACGCTCACAAATCACTAGCCAAAACCACCATGCAACACAAGCGTTCACACAAACAATCACTCCTCCCACTCAGTATATCAATATCATCAACTCGATAACTTAGCTACCAGATGCACAACAACCCAACCTTTGAGATTGCAAATCACCCAGCACCATCACCACAGTGCAGATCCCAAAGGAAAAGAAGATGTGAAGTCCTCGATATACCCCATAACCTTCCTAGCCTAAACCTGACCCCCCTGCGTACCACGCATATTCAACAAAAACTCTGGACATACAAGAAGGACAAGGCTTTTTCAATGACACCCACAGAGGTCATCAACACACACTCTACTATGATAATATGGACATCCTGCACATAGAAAATTGGAGGTTCTTCACCCCCAAGAAAAGAGAGAGATGATACACCCCTAAGACAGTAACAATACCACACTTACTATGCCCCCATGAATATTGAAAGATGGGCCCTACCCCTCTTTAAATCAGTTTGACTAGTGCCCAAATCCAGTAAGACTATTGCCCGGAGCCAAATTAAGTGCACAAGCTGCGAAATTTGCTCCTACCATCTAGAACTTGAATCTCCAGACCTATCCTCACCTTTTAAAGACATGTACATCTGTAACGTCTGCAACCGTACCTACCACTGGCAATGCTTGCTAAAAACAAGCTGCTGCAACGCCAATGACTCATGGGCCTGCCCTGCCTGTATCAATCTGAATCAAAATGAAAAGGAAAGCCGTACCCTTTTTCAGAAAAAGAGAGATTGTGGAAGTCACATGGAACCCAACCTGGGAGCCAGAAGAACTACAAAACACGTGCAAAAGCTTCAAGCAGAGCCTCAATAAGTTTGAAGAGCATATCGCCACGCCAAACTTATCTCAGCCCGCACCAGATAAACACCTAAACGATATTCAAAAACAAGGGTTCTCTGCCATCCAAGAGGGAAACAAGTATCAACCCTACAATGTCGATCTTCGGAACAAAGTTAGCTTAGACATCCAACCCACCAACCCACAGGCTGACATAACGGCCACAGGGCATTGTGAGTACTTGTAGCGTAGTGGCCCAAAATGGTTAACCGGATGAATGAGCGATAAGTAAATTGTACTTTACTTATGCATGTTACATTCGCCCCACCCTCAAGTGCTTGCGTCCTCGTAAGCATATCACAACAGCCTAAACCTGTACGGTTTTTACATGATAGAGGCTTACGATTTTAGACGGAGTCCACGGAGGTTATGCGGCGAAGTGTAAAGCGTGCGCAAAAACAACGTTTTTGCGGGCCTGAGGACTCGAACCGAGAACCTCGGCTTCGATACCAGAATGTAACAGCGCTAAGTGTAGTACCGACAGTAGTACCTTAGGCTGTGGAAAAATAAGCGGGAGGACACGGGCCCCAAGCTCGCCCGTGTCTGTGAGCTGCTGCCTAGCAGAGAAATCAGGAAATTGTGTAATTTCTATTATATTAACTCTGCTGAAATCCAGCTCCCCAGGGATAATATCCCCTCCTTGCAGTAAGGAGTTAGACTAACTAACTCCAGTACCACACATGTAACAATGCTTGTTACAGTACTGGATTCCAACCATTGATCTCATGAAGTATCAAGAAAAGAGTACCCTTTCCTCCCCAGATGACACTACGCTTCCTGAAGTGTACACTGACACAGTAGCCTGTATTTACAATGTCGAGGGAAAGTGTAAAGGTATGCTTACTCCCAAGCGCCTCAACATACTACGAAAGGCCTTGAAAATGGCAAAATGCAGCGGTCTACACGATCATGTCCAACCTCCTCCCTTAGCTTTGCATCAGAACTTGTAGGCCTCATTGCACGTAAAGACACCTCTACCTCTAAACATAGGACCAAAAAAAAAGACTCTTTCGCACGGATACTCCCCTCCCACTCACCGCCGCTTTTCAAAAGTGGGCCCTGGTCACTAAATAATAAATGGCATCCCCCCTTGACCATGACCGCAAATTCCCCCATTACTGGAGTGAGCACCCGAGGGACAAAGTGTATGGGGCAAACACCAACGCCTTCTCCTCCCAATTTTCTGGTTTCTCATCTGCCATCCCATTTACCATGAAAACACCATGCTCTTAGCAACAAGACACATCATCTACTCTGCTGCTGTCAGCACAGAGGAAACAGCCACATTAATAATGTGCATCCGCTGGTAGTGATGACACAGCCAGAATGGTTTTCTTTGTCAGTTACTGATGTGCAAGTTTAGCATCGCTGTTAGAAAAATCTGTGAAAATTTATTAAAAATTATGATTCAGCTGTAGCTCAGTAATATTGTGCAGTATTAGGATTGCCATAAATGATCAACAGGTAACTAAATCGTCATGTTGACAGGACGATTTATCACTTCCAGTGCCCATCCTTGGAAGGCGAGATCTCTGGTTGGTCTCCAATGCGATGCTGCAACTGCTCTGTCAACGCCTCCTTTGTGTCTTTGCCTGGGTGCGTGTGAGACAATAATATTAAACCAGGGAGTTGAGCTTTATATACAAGGAAAGAACAAGGCAGGAAGTGAAACTAACACAATTTATAGTACTACTTAGTAAGGAAGGCAATAATTAAAACTACTGAGTACTCTGCGCCTGCAGAACGACTGGACTTCCTGGAGGATAGTGTAATTAAATCTCAGTTGTGCCGTCTTGGCACACTGTGCAATCCATCTCTGTTATGCTTAGGCATAATCAGTAGGTTAGGTTTTAAATTTTCCCCCTCTTGCTTTCCCGCACCTCCGGAAATCAGCAACAGGAAGATGTCAATGGCCTAGCTGTCGTTTCTATTCTAGGAGGTTCGAGTTTTAGCCTGTCCAGTGTTTCCTTTCGTTTTCTCTGTTCAGTCAAGAGTTTCTTTGCAATTTCAATGCAGCATGTTCTCAAGTCGGCCTTTTAGGTGTTGCCACAAGTGTAGTTCCCCTCCTACTTATCAAGGAATCGAGCCAAACGATAATTCTCACACTATCAAGACGCAGCACCATCTTTTCCTCGCACTGCTAAATATTTGGGCAAATTTGCTCAGGAAATTCACCAATGTTCTTAGCTTACTAGGCTGCACCAATCCCTCTGCATCTTTATGCATCATATGCAAAAGTGATCTATGCCAGGGACTTTTCAACAAGTTCAATATTATAGCTTGATCACAAAAGCGCATTCAGATCTCAACCCTGCTCCTATCGGAGATCTGAAGACTAACCTATTTATCTTCCTATTTATCTTCAGATGGCAGTTTGGCCGTCAATTTGCAACACCCTCCCCACAAAACTAAACAGGTTATTCATATGGGATTGGCTATACCTGATTCAAGCATTAAAAGTGGCCTTTTGAAAAGCTCCACGAACAGAGGGCAGGCGGCACCAGTCTAAAAATTAGCCCCCCCTTTTACTGGCCTGGTGTTTGCCTGCACGCAGTTCCAGCCTCTGCTTTTGCCTGTTCCTCGTTCTTTTTTGCCTACACGTCCTCCACACGCTCTGCTTTAACTCTAATTTTTTTCTGCCCGCACGCACTTCCAGCCTCTGCTATTGGCTGATCCTCGCTTTGCCTGATCCTCGTTTTTTTTGCCTACACGTACCTCCAAACGCTCTGCATTAACTCTAATTTTTCATTATCTGCCCGCGCGCACCTCCAGCCCCTGCTTTTGCCTCTTCTCTGTCTCTTTCTGCAAGCGCCTCCAGGTGATCTGCTGCCGGTCCCAGGCTGGCTGCAATGTTGATTGACAGATGGAAATGTAGGTACTACTGACAGATGGAAATGTATGGAAATGTATGGGAATGTAGGGGCTACTAACAGATGGAAATATGTGGAAATGTAGGGGCTACTGACAGATGGAAATGTAGGGAAATGTATGGAAATGTAGGGGCTACTGACAGATGGAAACATGTGGAAATGTAGGGGCTACTGACAGATGGAGATGTAGAGAAATGTAGGGTCTACTCTTTGTCGCAACACAGGGTGTGTTGCAAATAATAGATGCCTCACTGGAATCCAAGCTTGGAATACCGAAAGAGCACGTGTAAAAATAAGAAATGGTGGTGTGGAGAAGCGGAGGCCCACCAAAAAGGTGTTGTATGGAATCGAGTAATAATGGCAAGAAGGTATGCTTCTCAAGGCAAGACAAACACTAAGTCCGAATGGAATTTCGAACAGACCTTTTTTTTAAGTCTCTTGGTGAATTATGGAAAGAGAGGCAAAGGATTCACACACTGAGCATGCAGCAAGAGTAGAGTAAGGTTCGATATACTGTTAAGGGAAGTGAACGAGGATCCTATGATCGTTTGCAAGCCTAGTCCCTATTGCTAATTGCAAGCCTAGTCCCTATTGCTAATTGCTATAAAACCGAAATGCACACTTACTGTGAATTTGCTGATTGCGTCCGCCTATAAGCAGTAACTCAGTGCCCTTGTAATCCAGCACTGTGACGTCTTTGTACGGTCCCGCCCAGCGTAGGCCCTGTTTAAGATTGGAACAAATTGTGCAAGAGTATATGATGATTTAAACTGCAACAGACTTTGTATTGTTTTACACCAGGCTACTCGTTAATCCTGCTCGACAACTTGCTGGTCTTGCTCTTAAGCTGACACGCCACTAATTTTATCAAAGTGCATACACCGTCATGCTCTGGAGTGAAAATGTAGGCTTCAAGAAAGATCAAGCACGCATAATTTGATGCTTGCTTATTGGCTCACCTGAATTTGCTCTGTCTGGCCTTCAGTGTACTCTGGCTTGGGGCCTGTGAAAGTTATCGTGTTCTCTTGTTATTCATCGTGTTCCTTTGCGGTAAATAGCCAACAAATGAGATGTGCGTGCAATTCTAGTTTGAAAGTGTGAGTTGTCAGTGTCCTAGTGAATGTGATGAAGCCTTAGCGGTTGTGGACAAAAACAGTGGACAAAAAGAATTACCTTTTTAGCAAACGTGATGAGAATGGCATGCTCAATAAGTTATGTATATGCTTGTCAACCGTGCATTATTCACAGGTCCAACCGTTTGCACATAATTCACCTGCGGCAGGAAGTCCAGCAGCCTTGCTTTCTTCCTTGAGGGCAGGGTTCTGCAGTCATGCCAAAAAACGCAGCTCAGAATTGTCTAAAGGGATAGATTATAAAACCAGGTTGATCCCTCTCTTCTGCACTCGGATCTGGCTTTGGTTGCATGCGGGGACATATATTTCAGTTAGCAAGCATGTGATGCTTACAATGATGTCTAACATTGAATGAAGCAAGATCTTGTCATAGAACGTGCTGTAGTATAAACTGCACTCCTTATACATTACCTCAGCCTCAGCTTAGTCTAGGCTGCAATACTTATAAGTACCTTTACAGATATGATAAAATATCCGCTGCGATCGAGGCCCAATTCAGCCTGGCAATCACCCTCCTCTCCCTCCACAGGCAGCTCTAGCTGCAAATGTGAGATGAGAGGTTGAATTGCTTGCAAACAGCTGTACAAATATTAAGAGGGGCAAGAGCATGCTGAAAGTGGTAACCACTCCCCGATTGAAATGGGCAGGCAAAACGCGTTTGCTTGTCAATGGTAAAATGTAAGTCCTCCAATATGTACCTCAACAAGAAGATAAGTCAAGAAAATCATCTACCTACCTTGTATGCTAAACGGACATCACTGTAACGCCTCCTCCCGCCGCCACCAGATCTGACCTTGGTGCAAAGGGAGTATGCTCCACTGTATGTTGGGAACGGTGGTAAATAGCAAACATGGGTCATTTATGGCGCATGCCCAAACAGTAAGTGCCATTTGAGACACGCCTAGGAGAAACCTTGCGTCACTTCTGGACATCCACCTTGCATTCAACAAAGAACAGCTGATGCGCGACCATTGGATATGCAGGCGGTGAAAACCACGTTGATGAAGGAGAAGGAGTGCTTCGATACCGAATGTTATAATACTCCACCACTAAAAAGATGCAACTGAAATGTGTTTTGATGATCAAACATCAAAAGTGCTGTTGTAAAGATGGTTTTAAAAAACAACAATTAAGCGGAAGATGACCGGAAAAGGAATTTGAGTTGTACCTGCATTGTTAGTGGTGCAAGTATGCAAAGAGGCCACTATTTCTATAAGATACATGGGAACTTGCACCCCATCCTAGTAGCCTCTTTGCGCATTCTGCACACTTGCAACTCTAACATTGCAACACCAGACAGACGTGCCTGCCAGCGAGCCGTGCCGCACCCTGGCTGCGCTGTCCTCGTGTTATAGTCATGTAGAACCCTGACTCGCCTGTGAATGAGCAAACAGAAACGAATGGGTATGCAAAAAGACAAGGGAGGACAATGGTAGTCATGGAAGCTGTTTGTGGGAAACCATGTACCGGTTGAAAGGACAAAAGGACAACAATACTTGGACAAACAATCAATAAATGTAGCTCGGGTCAAACCAATACCCACGTTTATGAAAAAAGGAGCCACTTTGTTCTGATCTCTGTAGAAAAAAACACCACAAAAAAACAAAGAAAGCCAATGATCAATGCTCTTTCAAGTTCTTTTTAGAGAAACAAAACACTCCTTTTCTAATCCATCCAGTAGTTTTGCAATAACTGCGTTCTATTCCTTTCATTTCTTTTCATAATGTAGTAGAAAAACTTGTCAGACAAAAAGTTGGTATTAAATGGCAAACATTGGAGCCTGCTGACCAAAAACTTTCCTTTACAAACAGTAACACCGGTTAATACATACGTACACACACAGACATACCCAGTTTGCCTGTCAAATCCTCCACTGTGTCTCCAACTGCATCTGCACATACAAACAGTCGAGACACGAAAGAAGATGTGCTGCGTTGTTGAGAGAAATTACAGGCATGCGTATAAAGTCAGGTCAAATTGACCCCCTTTGTCTCTGACCACATCCGCACGTACACCCACACCCACCCACACACCCACCCACACACATACACACACACACGCATACCCACCCACCCACCCACCCACACACCCACACACACACACACACAATCACACACACACACGCACACACACACACACG
>Ga0307942_1000431_pt1:12500-28976 | contig 28976 bp, 34 predicted proteins | sample OrgLakmetagen175_FD_201846 | JGI IMG/M metagenome (GOLD analysis project Ga0307942, IMG submission 201846) | Saline water microbial communities from Organic Lake, Antarctica - #175 | ecosystem: Environmental > Aquatic > Non-marine Saline and Alkaline > Saline | place: Antarctica... | reverse complement strand
AGAACCCACCCCCCTACATTAGTTTGTTGTTTTTGTGTTTCTGCAGCGCTGGGAGTAACCAGCACAAAATCTGGACGGCTGGAGGTAAACCTGTCTTTATCTGGGAAGCGGGGTGGGAAGAGCCATTTGGGAACAATTCTGCTTTCAGCTGTTTCAGGATTCTGGAGATTTGCATGGTCATCCGTTCGTTGCTGCCTATATCCATGGAGACAATGCATGATCCTATGGAGCCTGTTTTGCTGATATCCTTAAGGATCATGAATCAGTTTCATGTTCCCTCTAGCTTCTTTTTCTGGTGTCTTGTTCAGTCTGGCCTCTTTCTCTTCTTGAAGCTGGCTTTTTTATGCTATAGCTCAACTGCCCTCGCTGGCGGATATAGCTGTGTAACCCCTTACCCCCTTACCCTTAAGGATCATGCGGCATGCTGTGTTGTGTCTTTCGGTGATCATGTCCCTTATTTGCGTGTCTTGGCACCCAGAAAGGATGTGCAGGGCACTGTCTACTTGTGGGCAGAGGGGACAAGTTTGACTTGTTGAGAGTTTAAACAATACCGCATGATTTTGATTATATAGGGTGCCTGTTCTATATTTCATAATGATGCAGTCTTAAAGGGGACATGATGTTAGGTAAGCATTGCTAGTGGCTCCATTGGCAGTGCCGTCCTTAATGAGGGTGTGGTAGTACGCATGGTAGTTCGCTTCAGTTTTGGCATTTCCCAGTTTAAGGAGAAGATGCATATGTGCTTGAAGGGCGTCACGGTGGTTTGATAGGTACCAAAGCTTTGGGGGAGGGGAAAGGGCCATGTTTGTTGTATGGGTATGATTATGGGTTTGTGTTTGGTTTTCTATGTCTTCTTTTGGCTGCAAGCCACTGGATGTTGTAGAGGGGATTTCCCTCAGGGCCTGCTTTTCTGATGGAGTTGTCAGCAATGTCGGCGTAGGTGGTGGCTGACTTTTTAGCAAGGGCGTCGGCATGTTCATTACCAATAATGCTGGCATGGGACTTTACTTCGAGGAAGTGGATGGGCGATGGTGACTGGCGGATTGCTTTAGCAATGGATTGAAGGACATCTCCTTGGATGTGGTGGCGATGAAGATTCAGGTGTGACAGCTGCTTTTTGATTTGGTGCAGTGATGTAAGGCTGTCTGTGGCTATATGTGTGTAGCCATGTATGACTGCAGCTGCTATAGCTGCTAGCTCTGCACGTGAGATAGTGTTGGTTATACCCATGCTTTTTGAATTTACATAGTGGGAAATGTTTAAGTGAGGGTAGTATACACCAGATCCGGTGTCTTGCTGTCTTGCCCTACTTCATTCTTTTGGAGGCTGCTGCCATCAGTGTCGGTCCAATCCCGCCAATCTTTCACTTTACGGGTTAGGTTTTGGCTGGAGCTGTTTGGGGTGCTTCTCCTGCTCTCCTTAATTCCTCCTGTTTCATTTTTCCAGCCTCATAATCTCCACGATGAGCTTATATTTTATTCCCTATTCTCTTTGCGGTAAATTGCCAGACACACCCACAAACCAAGGAGGAGCAAACGGTCAAGCAAGGGGAAACACGTCATAATTTACATTGCTGCTTTCACAAATGAATCGTTCTGCCTGATATATTCTCTGGCAATGAAAAGTGGAGCAAGAGTTCAATTAGTTGCTACTGAAATGCTTCTTGCTTGGCTAATTCAGAAAGATAAGCCCCCGAAAGGTAGAATATAGAATATAACACAAAAATACAACAGGGGCAAGTTCACTGCTCTGGGCGAATCACCGAGCTCCTTCACTTGTACAAATGGAGTGCACGACATTTAATGGTGCCCATGTTGTGGCAGCAACCTCTGACCCTTGATGGTACATCCTACAACCGGCATTCTGTGGCTGATCTCTTTTTGTATAGCAGGCACAACACCGGAGCCTCTCACACAGCAACCTCAACACCGAAAGCTACAGCTGCACTGTTGCAGTGACAGCAGTGCGCTGTTGCAGTGACACCAAAAGCTCACACAGCAACCAATGACACCAAAAGCTGCGCTGTTGCAGTGACAGCAGTGTGCTGTTGCAATGACAGCAGTGCGCTGTTGCAGTGACACCAAAAGCTGCGCTGTTGCAGTGACACCAAAAGCTCACACAGCAACCAGTGACACCAAAAGCTGCGCTGTTGCAGTGACAGCAGTGCGTGATGCAGACATCTGTAAGTGTCGCACTTATTTTTTACCCATCAGCATGACTGAATGCACTATGCATTGCCCTCTCTCTCAAATCACAATTCGGCATTACAAATTGTACAAAAGGAAGCGCACGCCAGCTCCTTGAATATTGCATACACACTCACTATCAAACAAGAACAAACATGCTCACTGGTGATACAAATTATAAATATACACATTCACTATCAAACAAGAACAAACATGCTCACTGGTGATACAAATTATAATGCTCACTGGTGATACAAATTATAAAACATACACCTGCAGCACCATAGCTGAAGCAACTCCACTATACACCACTCACTGTAAGAAACAGCCAGTGCTTGATCAGTGCGCCAGTGCTTGATCAAGGCCGCCTGCCGTGGAATAACGAGGCAACTTTCTTATACACGTGGACCTTCTTCAAAGTACAAATATGTGGAAGCAAACTATTAATCTACAGCCTCATATTTGCCACACTGCAGCCCCACTTCGTCGCACCACAGCCCCACGTCAATTACATCGCAGCCCCATTTTTTCACAGTACAACCTCAATCTGGAGCCTCATTTTGTCACACTACAACCTCAAACTGTAGCCCCACTTTGTCTCACATTAGACCCACCCACCGACTTCAACCCCTTGCAACACAAAGGGCCAGCCCCTCGTCGCTTCACAAGAACACCTCACAAACACACCGCAGGACAGCATAGTCACATTCTCTCTCTTGCTCTGTACCTTTTGTTGCACGAATGCTTCATAGGTCCTAGGGAGGACCAACACAGCTGATTTAAACTGTACAAGCACTGCCTTACTTTGTACTCTACATGACCACTTCGTAGGAAAGGGAGGGCCAACACAGCTGAATTATAACTATACAAGCACTGCCTTACTTTGCGCCCTACATGTACATGCACTCACAGCAACCGCCCAAGAGAGGGTTATGTGCGCGCGTCTGACACGAAATACATGAAACAAGTGACACTCGTGACGCAGGAGGGGCTCTGTGCACATGAAAGAATGGGATACTACATCAACGCACGCGAGTGGCGGCCCTGAAGAATGAAGACCGAGCCTGTGAGGGCGCTTTATTGCTTGAGTACTCCACCACCTGTGTGCGTGTGTGTGTGTGTTTGTGTGTGTGTTTGCGCATGCATATGTGTTGATTGACATAATTTCATTGAATACCATTGGTAGTGCATGTTCAATTGACATTTTTCATTTGAACAAAATCCTCATCCCTACTCACGTTGTTTGTTGAACTTCCTGGAAGGCCTTTGGTAACGACAATCTCCCCCGATTCCACAACAATGCACTCCTGCAAATGTGCGTGTACATGTGTATGTCTCTGTGTGTATGTGTGTGTGTGTATGTGTGTATATGTATGCTGCAGACCTGCTGGTACGCAACTCCATGACAAGAAGTACTGCACTAATTTGCATGCATAACATATAACATGGGACGGGATGAGTTAGGTGGTATGGGTGACTCCAGACATTTAAGCTAACTTGCAATGCTCAAACGGCAGGCCTCATAATCAAAAGTGCTTCCGTATGCCGACGTTGTTGCTAAAACTCAATTTGCCCTACCCACACTCTACTCCACTTCTGTAAAGAGAAGTAAAAACATTTCTTCAATGGGGGCAGTGAGCCTTGTGGGTCAACACAATGGGGGCCTTGTGGGTCAACACACCACCCACTCGCCATATCTTCACACCCCCCACTCCAAATCACTTACTTCCTTCCCTCAACAAGGGGGGGCTTTGTGAATAGTGACAGCAGTTTTACTTGTCGCTGTGTTGAGGTACATATTGGAGGTCTCACACACCCTTGGCAAATGCGTTGGCTTCCTTTTGTTTCTACTGATGCTTCCTTACCTTGTTCCTTGTTCCTTTTGTTCCTTGTTTCTTATTTTTTGTTCCTTGTTCCTCACCTTGTTCCTTGTTCCTTATGTTCCTTGTTCCTTTTGTTCCTTGTTTCCTTGTCCCTTGTTCCTCACCTTGTTCCTTGTTCCTTGTTTCCTTGTTCCCTGTTCCTTGTTCCTCACCTTGTTTCTACTGATGCTTCCTTCTCTATTCTGGCCCACCACCACCTCCCCAGAAGAACAAACGCATTGGCTTTCTTTTGTTTCTACTGATGCTTCCTTACCTTGTTTCTACTGTTGCTTCCTCACCTTGTTTCTACTGATGCTTCCTTACCCCTTACCTTGTTCTGGCCCACCACCACCTCCCCAGAAGAAGGGTCCAAATCCACAGACAGGGTGGTACCCTTCGGGATCTTACGTGTGAGCAGCGCATCAGACAGGGGGTCTTCAATCAGCCTGAAAACGAATTGGGGATTTTACGTGTAAGCAGCGCAATAGACAGGGACTTCAACCGACCTGAAATAATCAAGACGATGAACGTGCGAGCAGCGCATATCAGCGTGTTGACTAAGATGATAGATGTGTGAGATTATTCAGGGGGTCTTTAATCTGCCTGTAAATCAACACAGTGAACGTGCAAGCAGCACATATCAGCGTGTAGTTTGTGACGATAAATGTGTGAGCATCAGTCAGGGGATGTTCAATTAGCCTGAAATCGAGACAGTAAGTGTTAGCAGCCTATCACTTGGATCAGCCTATCGTTTGGAAGAATGTCAGCCTGTCATTTGGAACAATAAATGTGTGAGCTTTAGACAGCGGGTTTTCAATAAGCCTGTGAAATCACAGTGAATGTGCAGCTCAGCATGTCAGCATGTCAGACGGGGGTCTTCAATCAGCTTGTGAAGTCAGGGATCCTACTATACAGGAAAGCGCACCTCACGACAGCTCGTCGCAACCATACCTCACAACAGCACGTCACAGCAGTACCTCACAACAGCACGTCGCAACCATACCTCATAACAGCACGTCGTAACCGTACCTCATAACAGCACGTCACAGCAAAACCTCACAACAGCACGTCGTAACCGTACCTCATAACAGCACGTCACAGCAGTACTTCACAACAGCACATTGCAACCGTACCTCACAACCGCAAGTCACAACAGCATATCGCAACCGTACCTCTCACAAGAGCACGTCATAATCATACCTCATAACAGCACGTCACAGCAGTACCTCACAACAGCACGTCTCAACCATACCTCACAACCGCAAGTCACAACAGCATAACGCAACCGTACCTCACGACAGCACGTCGCAGAGGGCGGGCGCCGTACTCCTCACTGTAGCCTTCAGAAACGAGGCGCTCTAGCAGACTGCTTCCGACCTGTGATGTGCATTTGTTTTGTAGGTAGGCGCTCTAGCAGACTGCTTCCGACCTGTGATGTGCATTTGTTTTGTAGGTGTCTAGCAGACTGCTTCCGACCTGTGATGTGCATTTGTTTTTAGGTGTGGGCAGGGGTAAGATAGGAATAAAATAGGAATACGAGGAGTAAGATAAGCATAAGATAGGAATCAGATAGGAAAAATTACACAGGCAACGAGAAGCTGCTGGCTTTTGAACACAAGGTGCTTGAGCAGATTGTTGCTGATCTGTGATGTGCAACGCGAAATGTGGGCAGGAGTATAAATAAGAAAAGGAATAACTGTGCAGGCTCCCCGCTATAATTGGGTAGTCTCTTTGGCACCGCACACACACAAACACACACACACTACCACACATACCGTAAAACTCCTCCACAGATGATGATGAAGATGTGGCCCTCATACAGCAACGCTTCACACCCAACCACTTGCACCAGGTATAGCTGCTCACACATTATATGTTTTGCACCTCCTCAGTGGTCAATGAATGTCATGCAGCATAACAATACATAAATTCATTTGCCCTGTCCAACTCACCCAAGGCATAAGCCCCCTATTCAAGTCCCGCACGCGCTTCTGCACTTCCTTCAGCATTAAGGACGTGATCTGCTTCAATTGCAAATTCATACTTTTTACAAATCGCGCTGTATAAATAAACAAGCTTTGGGCCTCCCACTTACCCAAAGCATTAGCCCCCTATTCAAGTCCTGCACGCGCTTCTGCACTTCCTTCAGCATTAAGGACGTGATCTGCTTCAATTGCAATTCATATTTTTTTACAAATCGCACTGTAAAATAAGCAAGCTCTGGGCCTCCCACTTACCCAAAGCGTAAGCCCCCTGTTCAAGTCCTGCACCCGCTTTTGCACCTCCTTCAGCATTAAGGACGTGATCTGCCTCACGTGGCCTCGGTCCAGCTTGTGGAACACCACCTGCTCGTCAAACCTGGAGGACGGAGGAAAGTAATGAACGATGGAAATACAGTAGTAGGAACGCAAAAGTAGATCAAAGCTGCCGCCCAGCTTGTCGAGCACCACCCTCGTCAAACCTGAAGGACGGAGGAAAGTGAATCCCCATTCCAGGAAATGTTTTAAATCTTCCTTAATCTTTTTGACTACAGTCTCGGTCCAGGTTGCAAAGTACGATCACGAAAAGCTTCCCGTTTCAATGAAAAACAGGTTTACCCCTTCCCCATGAAGCCTCATCTTATGGCTCATCAAGCCTGATGGGAGGAGAGAAACAAAGCAAGGCTGCATGCTCTACTTCCTGTGTCTAATGTTGGCCAGGACCACATATACGGTAAATATACAGCGTCTTTGACAGGGGAATCACCAAATATACGGTTGTACGGTGTGCGGTTCTGGCCGACCTTACCTGTATCCAATCAGGCCTTTGGAGACAGTGATGGCTGATGCATACTCTTACAACTAATGCACACAACTTATATTGCATTTGCATTATATTTTATATTGCATTTACTCCAACTATTGCATTTACTCCTCCAACTATTGCATTTACTCCTCCAACTATTGCACACAACTTATATTGCATACTTCTACAACTATTGCATTTACTCCTACAACTATTGCACACAACTTATATTGCATACTCCTACAACCATTGCACGTGCACACAACTTATACTGCATTTGCATTACATTGCATTTGCACGCAGCCTCTTGTCATGCTCCCAAGAGTTCAACCATTTATATTATTCAAACAGACCTTACACGTTTGTGCGTAGACGCGTGCTTCCCACAGTTACACACTAAAGCAGAGGCGCAACAGCCTACAACTCTTACTCCAGATTCCATCTTCCACCATTATTTGGCAGAGTCACGAGGACTGACACGTTTTCATTTGTGCGGCAGAACTAAAATAACGAGTCCGGCTTAGGTCATGATGGAGCATTCACAGACACACCAGCGAAGTTATAAGGCTTAAGAAATGTTAACTTATATGCACTACACATGATGCGCACACCACGTGACACGCACACCACGAGAGCATTTAAACATACACACACACGTGACACGCACACCACGAGACACACACCGGTCGATGAGCTCTGGCCGGAAGTGCTCCTTGACTTCATTTAGGACCACGGAGCGCAAGTGAGCTTTGTTGGCATAGGCAGTCTCCTCCTGATCAGCACTGCGATGCAGCCATAAGTGTGTGTGTGTGAGCAAGGGCGTGTGTGTGTATGTGTGTGTTTAATTGCTCTCCTCCTGATCAGCACTGCGATGCAGTCATAAGTGCGTGTGTGTGCGTGTGCGATATCGTGTGTGTGTGTGTGTGTGCGAGTGTGTGTGCGAGTGTGTGTGTGTGTGTGTGTGTGTGTGTGTTTAAATGCGTGTATGTGTGTGTATGTGTGTGTGCGCACGCACATATGCATGTGCAGTACAAACTCTAAAACCATCATATAGTGCTCATGCAAAACACACACTCTCAGCTCCCCATTCCAAAACGCCTACATCCACACCCAACACACACACAAAAACCACACCCACATTTACACACACACTCACACACACACATACACACACACACACGAGACCCACCCCTTGCCCAAAAACACCCCAAGCCCTCCAGAGCCTGTTGCAGCAATGGTCCTGCTCCCCACATTTGAAGTCAAGATCACTAGCGTGTTTTTGAAGCTCACTACACGACCCTGTGGGTGTCGTTTGCGTGAATGTGAGTGGGAATAGGTGGAAATTACGTGTGTTTGTGTGTGCGCGTGCATTCCAATGTTTGCAAGAGTGTGGGTGGGAAATGGAGGGAATTACACACACATATGTGTGTGTATATTCGATTATTTGTAAGAGGGTAGGTGGGAATAGGTGGTACGTGCACATGCATTGTCCTTGTATTTAATCCACACCAAAACCTGCGTGGTTGCTTGCACACATATGTAAGAGACGCAGAAGCATGGTGGATTGAAATAGGTGACTCGAAATGTACCTGTTAATAGTCACATTTAATTTGAAAACGCAACTCAAAATTGAACATGTTTATAGCCCCACTGTAGGGCCAAGTGTCTGTGTTCTAGACCACTGTGGTCAACTTTTGCTTGTTTAGCTGTTTGTACTTCATACCTGAGAGGTAATAAGCCATACTGGCACGGGCAAGCAGCCCCTTTGTTTTAAGTGTTATTTGTGTCATTTAACAATGTTTTGTTTCTTATTCATGATTCAAGTGTTGATTGCCATATTTAACAATGTTTTGTTTCCTTCGTCTAATCATATAGCGGGCATTCATTGAAAAGGCCCTCTGTACGATCAGACCTGAGAGGAAGTGACATACTAACACGAGAAAGGAGCCCCTTTTATTTAAGCGTCGATCAACATTGTTCAATTATATTTAGTTATATTAAATAATGCCTGCCATGTGATCAGACCTGAGAGGAAGTGAGCCGTATCAACACGGGCAAGGAGCCCCCTTGATCCAAGTGTCACTCAACACTGTGTAGTCATATCCTTGATCTAAGTGTCACTCAACACTGTGTAATCACATTTAAAGAATGCCTGCCATGCTGCTACGTGATCAGACCTGAGAGGAGGTGAGCCTGCCGTCCTCCATGATCTGCAGCAGGATGTTGAACACGTCCGGGTGGGCCTGAAAGTGGAGGACACACACGTGGACAGTGGTCAGCAGGACACACACGTGCACAGTGGTCAGCAGGAAGGTGTGTGTGTGTGTGTATGTGAGGCACATCCAGTGGTCTGGCTGTTGTGCGTGTGGGGCCACGTCTGGGTGAAAAAACACCAAAAATCCTGCGGATTGGGGCTGTTTAAAAACCATAGGCTCCAAAATGCAATGGTGTACACAAGGGTCAACCAAATAAATGACTGTTAAAGGAGTTGAGGGTGGGCCTTTGACGATCGCAAACTGCAACAATCACTACTCCAAGAAGGGCTGACACGAAACCACAACCACAATGGTCAAATGCATATGAGGGAGGGGTTGGTTGGACGTACAGTCAAAATGGAAGTAAGCTTTGTAGGTACCTGCTTGCAGCACTTGAAACAGTAGAACTGCAACAACCACTACTCCAAGAAGGGCTGACATGCAACCAAAACTACAACCACAACCACAACCACAACACAACCACAAACAAAATCACAATCACAATTGCACAATCACACAGCAAACCGATGCATCAAGCCTGTATTTCGTCAAAAAGCACTGACTTGCAAAGGTGCTTGCATACAGCAGACACGCACACACACACACACACACACACACACCCACTCACCCACCCACCCACCTACCCCCCCACACACACAAATAACATACACGCACACACCCTGAGCAAAACCCCACCTTTTCAATCTCGTCAAAGAGCACAATGCTGCAGGGGCGTCTGCGCACAGCCTCTGTGAGTTTGCCGCCCTCATCATAGCCCTGGAAGCCTGCACAGATTCAGCAGCATTTCAAGCACTGATTAAATTGACAAGCAATTTGACCAACACGCTTGAGGTTGCCTCAATGATCGGGGGTAGCAGCGCGTTGTAAAAGGCACACTCGAGATGTAAGATTAGGAAGAAAAAGCTACGCAGGCAGGGGCATCTGAGCGGAAGCTTGGATAGGCCTGAAACCACATCAAGCTAAACAAAAGGGGAGATGACATGAATAAGAAAAAACTACGCAGGCAGAGAAGACCACTCCCCACATTGATTAAGGGGAAGGAGCCACTTAAGTACCGGGTACCGTAAAACTCCACCAAAAGAAATTGCTAGGGGATTATCGACCTATATGGTTTGTTACATTATGACATGGATCTGTAAACTTAAAGTTGCAAGTACTACTCATTGCAAGGTGCTGAAATGATTAACGTTTGCGAGTGCTTAGACTTTGCAAGGCATTCTAGCAGGGATTCCAACCCAATACTGCAAGCTTCAGCAAACAATAGGCTACAAATTCAAAATTCAGTCATCCACAGTTTAAGTAAAACAAATTTTCAGGAACAGAATAACAACAATGCGACAGGGAAATTAAAAAGGAATGCTTCATATAGCAGAGACGGGTCCAGTGAGCACACACTACGTCCATGCCGGTGACGGTGGCAGTCACCATCAAAACCGTAGAACATCGTTCTTGAATACTGGTTTATAAATCACAAATCACACACACACACACACACTACCACACACACACACACACACACACACACACACACACACTCTCACACACACTCACACACACTCACACACACACACACACTCACACACACACACCTGGTGGGGCACCAATCATACGGCTGACGCTATGCTTCTCCAGGTACTCGCTCATGTCCAGACGAATGAGGGCATCTGGGGAGCCGTAGTATTGGTCCGTGAGGGCCCTGACAAGCTCAGTTTTGCCCACACCTGTCACACAAAAAATTACAAAATTTCAAGGATGAAACCAGCAGGTGTGAGTTGACCAGCTCAATTTTGCCAACACCTGTCGCACAAAGGCCACAAACTTAAACAGATAGCCAGCAGGTGTGAGTTGACCAGTTCAGTTTGGCCAACACCTGTCACACAAAGGCCACAAACTTAAACAGAGTACCAGCAGGTGTGAGTTGACCAGCTCAGTTTTGCCAAACACCAGTCGCACAAAGACCACAAACTTAAACCAGATAGCCAGCAGGTGTGAGTTGACCAGCTCAGTTTTGCCCACACCCGTCGCACAAAGGCCACAAACTTAAACCAGATAGCCAGCAGGTGTAATTTGACCAGCTCAGTTTTGCCCACACCTGTCACACAAAAGCCAGCAGGCTATAGTTAAGGTGACACCTTACTCTGCCCAATCTTGAAATTGCACAAACGTCAGACCTAAACAGACGACCAACGAGGCAGGCGATTGCAGGATATTTTGTTCATTATGGCATCAAGCCCCTCCAGTGGAGAATATCCACGCAGGTTATTTTAATTACAACTGAAAGCGATCCTGATCAAAAGCCGGACAAACCTTTCCTGCAGAAATGGTGTATGCAATCTTTATCAAGTCGCACAGATCATTTCACAAGGACCAGGAGAAACGGCTACAAGCCAAAAACTCTAATAAGAATAAGAAAAAACTACGCAGGCAGTTAGACACCACCCCCCACATTAATTAATGAGGCAATCCTCAATAAGCTTGACAAACGTATGTTGTCCACACACCGGAATCACAGAAAACCACCAACAATAAGAACAATCTTTAGGGTCATGTTGCGAAAAGAAGTTCCATGATCGAGGAAGAGAAGCATGCATGGAAACCGCGCACGAAGCGCTTTGATTACAATTCCATCTCGACAACTTGCTGTTTGCACAACCTTGGTGTACAGGCAGAGTGCACGAGAAATACTTTTGATGTGCAGGCAGAGTGCATGAGAAATGATGTACAGGCAGAGTGCACGAGAACTACCGTTGATGTACAGGCAGAGTGTACGAGAACTACTGTTGATGTACAGGCAGAGTGCATGAGGAATGATGTACAGGCAGAGTGCACACCTTTGCTGTACAGGCAGAGTGCACACTTTTGATGTGCAGGCAGAGTGCATGAGAAACACCGTTGATGTACAGGCAGAGTGTATGAGAACTTTGATGTGCAGGCAGAGTGCACGAGAACTACTGTTGATGTACAGGCAGAGTGCATGAGGAATGATGTACAGGCAGAGTGCACACCTTTGCTGTACAGGCAGAGTGCACACTTTTGATGTGCAGGCAGAGTGCACGAGAAACACCGTTGATGTACAGGCAGAGTGTACGAGAACTTTGATGTACAGGCAGAGTGCACGAGAAATGATGTACAGGCAGAGTGCACACCTTTGATGTACAGGCAGAGTGCACGAGAAACACCTTTGATGTGCAGGCAGAGTGTACGAGAACTTTGATGTACAGGCAGAATTTACGAGAAATACATAAAGCAAGCGAATTCCTGTCCACAATCATATTGACACACACACCCAAAAACACATGTACTACCTACCTGTAGGGCCAACCAGCAGCAGGGAAGCCACCGGCCGGTTAGGGCTCTTCAGCCCACAACGCGCACGCATGAGAGCAGAAGCGACACAGTCGACCGCATCGTCTTGGCCGATTAGGCGCTGCTTTAGGGCAGAAGACTGCGGTGAGACAAAAGGCACACCAACACTGGTCAATGAGGGCAGAAGCGACACAGTCAACCGCATCGTTTTGGCCGATCAGGCGCTGCTTTAGGGCAGAAGACTGCGGTGAGACACAAGGCACATCAACACTGGTCAGGTAAAAGAAGAGTAGAAAGGAGTGCGCAGGCCTTGCAAATCTTGTTTGTCACTGCTCAGGAACTGTGAAAGAGGAGTAACTGTGAAAGAGGAGTAGCAAAAAGTGCACTGGCGGTGCAATAGCTTGTCACTGCTCAGGAACTGTGAAAGAGGAGTAGAAAGGAGTGCGCAGGCCATGCAATAGCTTTTCACTAAGGAACGGCAAAAGAATAGTAGAAAGAAGTGCACAGGCGGTGCTCTGTCCTAAGGTGGATAGCTGGGACACAAAATTTATAACTATTGAGTCACAAATTCCATGAGAGCAGGGAAGGCCACCCTCACACATGTTTGTGACTCTGTTCGAAACAGATGTGTAATGCTAATATGCACACAAATGTTAGGAACACACAAACATATGAGACGAAAGTCCCTGAGTGGCCTTGCCGCCAGTCTACTGCTTTGGCTGGCTGATTTAAGAAAAGCATGCCTTGGACGCACGAGAGCGATTACGTCATAACCAAGTAAATAAAAACAAGTTTGCATCTGGGCAAGGAACTTTCTCACATGGTACACTGTGTTTTCACATTCATAGGGTTGGCCAGAACCGTGTATCTATACCATATGTGACCTTATAGTTGCCGATTATCTTGCCGGAAATTTGTATGTACACTGTATGTATATGGCCACAACCCTACCCGCTTAAGCTCCAAGCACGCGCCTTTGGCTGACGGCCATGCTCTACACATTTTTACATGTACACTTACGAGCACTTTCACACACATCAACGTACCAATGACAGCAGCCCTGCTTGTCCGATCACTAATGGACACGTACACACACATATATACACAAACACACACCAAGACACGCACACACACACGCATTAAGACGCGCACTACGCACCAAGGACAGTAGCTTATGCTTGTCGTCCTCGTCCATGCGCTCCACAGGCACTCCCGTCCACGCAGACACCACATCCTCAATGTCAGCAGGGCACACAAGCGGCAAACTCACTCCGTCATGCGCGCAGCCAGACAGCTCAGCCCTGTGAGTTTGAAGGCGCCAAACATGATACGAGCATACGAGCGGCATGATAAGTGCTAATAATCAGTGCTGATCTTTAACGAGCCTCCGTTCGTCATGCACACAGCCAGACAGCTCAGCCCTGCGAATTTGAAGGCACCAAAAATGGTACGAGTGGCATGCATGTGTTTCAGCAATCAGTGCTTATCTCTCACACCTCTGTCATGGGCACAGCCAGACAGCTTGGCCCTGCGAATTTTACTTTCATACCTGCACCCACACGCACGTGCACCCACCCACACCTGTAATCCACCTCCCTCCGCCTCAAGATGCTCGCCTCCTCAAACAAGTCCTCCCTTGCAACCTCGTTCTTCATATCAACCACCTGTGCATAAATGTTTGAGCGATTGACGAGTAGGTGTTGCAGGTGTGCTGTGCACCTGTGAAAAAGCCGTAGGTGATGCTGGTATTTTCAAACAGATCTGTCCCTACGACAAAAAAGGCACAGGTAATGCCGGCCTCTTGAAACAGATCTGCCCATGACAAACAAAACAACAGATCTGCCCATGACAAACATATCAACAGATCTGCCCATGACAAACATATCAACAGATCTGCCCATGACAACATACCAACAGATCTGCCCATGACAACATACCAACAACACGTGGGACCAATCGGCACTTGCGTAGCAGAAGATCAACAATGGGCATGTTTCTTAGCTCTCGTGCAAAAATGCACGTGACACTTTTCACATAATTAGATGGGAGACGTGAGGAACTTAGTTGTAGCATTTACGTACTCTCCCAATGTGCAAAACGGTATCTCAGACAAAGATGTCAACTGTAATAGGGTTGGCCAGAACCGTATATATATATATATATATATATATATACGTATACATACACACCATATAGTTGGTGATTTCCCTATGCCAAAAATACCGTACATGCACAATATACAAATTTGGTTCTAGCCAACCCTGCCTACTACACGACTTGCCACATCAATAGTGCGGGTGGCATGCCACACACAGCGCAACTTTCCGACGTCTTTCTGTGTCATCAGGAGCCGGTTTCAGGTCAAGCCTGCAACCCTCCTGATCCCCATTTATCATTATCTTATTCTATTGGTAGATCTTGGTTAACGGTACCCAAAACCAACGTGACTCCTTTTCCTTAATTACTGTGGGGAGTGGTTTTCCACTGACTGCGTAGTTCTTTTCTTTCTTTCTGTGTGCCAGAGCCAATGTCATTTTGAAAGAGGCTGTCCGGTCGCGAAAAGACATTGACGTGCGCTGGCACACATTAACTAGCACTCTCAGGGCACGTACGCAAACATGTGGGAATGCTCAGCTCACAGCACCATACTAGCTCACAGGCTATACCAGCACAGCACCATATACTAGCTCACAGGCTATACTAGCACAGCACCACCCCCACCAGTTTCCTCTGAAAGGGCATAGGTTCCTATCAACCACCCACGACCACGCCTGGACACTCCAGCAAGCAAAGCCAATCAAAAATGTATCATATGCACACAACCCTGGCATTTACACATATACACATACGCATGCACACACACACACGCACGCACACACACATAATCACACACACACCTGCAGGTAGTCCATAACCTTTGGGCTCTCGGTTCGTTTAGACACCTTGCGTGCTGTGTAGGCTTGAATACGCACCCGGCTGCCTGCCTCATCTAGCAAATCAATGGCCTGTTACAAAACGTACGAGTGTGTGTGTGTGTCAACCTTGAGAAAACCTAAAAAAGGAACGCTTGCATGTTAACGCTCGAACACGCAGCCGCTGACAAATGAAAACACATACAGTAAGGCCTCTTTATAGATGCGCATGTAGCTACTCTTACCTTGTCCGGGAGCTGACGATCTTGGATGTACTTGGTGCTGAGCCGCACGGCAGCAAGCAGTGCCTCTGGGCTGTACAGTACGCGGTGGTGGCGCTCATAGCGTGCACTCAAACCCTGTTCAGATGTGGGTACACGTATTTCTGTGTGTGTGTGTGTGCATTCTTGAGGGCAAGTGATGTAGGTTGGAGTGAGGCCTCAAGGCTCAATGACGAATGGTGTGGTGGCGCTCACAACGTGCACCCAAACACTGCTGCAATGATGTGCATGTGCATGTACAATCGTGTGTGTGTGTGTGTGTGTGTGTGTGTGTGTGAGAGAGAGCAACAAGTGTGAGTGTGTGTGTGTGTGTTTATGCAACAAGTGCGAATATGCATACATGTTATAACTCGAGAAAGGTACCCACCCCACACGCCCGCACCCCCTCCTCCTCCCCCCCAGCACACACCCACACATTCACACGCCTGCAGCCCCCCCAGGCCCCAGCTTCTCCCACACGCTTACGCCCCTCCTCCCACTGGACCCACACAAATCCACATGTACCTGCAGAATTGTCAACGTCTCAGCCTCCGTGGGCTCATCCACAAACACCGGCTGGAAACGACGTTCCAGAGCTGCATCTTTCTCAATGTGCTTCCGGTGTTCATCCAGGGTCGTTGCGCCCAGAACCTGCAAGCATGGTATGCACTCATTGGTTGGGATTGAGCGCGTTATGCACACACTCGTTAGGATCGAGCGTGGTATGCACCCATTTGTTAGGAATGAGCGCGTTATGCTCTCATTTGTTAGGATCGAGCGTGGTATGCACCCATTTGTTAGGAGTGAGCGCGTATGCTCTCATTCGTTAGGATTGAGCATGGTATGCACCCATTTGTTAGGATTAAGCGTGTTATGCTCTTATTTGTTAG
>Ga0307942_1000431_pt1:0-10000 | contig 28976 bp, 34 predicted proteins | sample OrgLakmetagen175_FD_201846 | JGI IMG/M metagenome (GOLD analysis project Ga0307942, IMG submission 201846) | Saline water microbial communities from Organic Lake, Antarctica - #175 | ecosystem: Environmental > Aquatic > Non-marine Saline and Alkaline > Saline | place: Antarctica: Organic... | reverse complement strand
GGCACCGCAAAACATGCCTCAATACACACCTCAACACACACACCTCAAAAGCATGCCTCCCTCTCCAGTGTGTGTGCGTAGCTCGCCAATCATCAGCACCAGCACCACATACAACAAAAGCCTGCACCATGGCCTGCAATCAACAGCACCAGCACCACATACCACAGAAGCACGCCTCCCTCACCAATGTGTGTAGCTCATCAATCATAAGCACCACGTTGCCTGCATCCTTGGCCTCCTGCACCAGCTGCGTCACTCGGTTCTCCAGCTCCCCTCGTTCCTTGGCCCCTGTGTAAGGTTGGCCAAAACCATACATACATACTTTCATACGGTTTATATACGGTTATTTTGGCAGGGGAATCACCAGGTTCACGGTCATACACGGTGTACACATACGGCTCTGGCCAATCCTACCCACGTGCCACGATCGGGATGCCGACACCATCATCATCGACAGGCTGGGTAATGTAACATGTAGGGTTGGCCAGAGCCCTATGCATACGGTGTAATTTTTTTGGCTGGAAAATTACCAAATACACGGTCATGTACAGTGTATATACACGGTTCTGGCCAACCTTAATTATATGCACTATAACTAGATAGCCTACCGCCATTCACCTTTTGTGCTGCATTTGGAACATTGCATCCCAGACTTACATGCACAAACACACACACACACACACACAAACACACACATGCACACGCACACATGCTTATGCACACACAACCACCTGCCTGTGTAGTCCCACGTCAAGCTGCAGGATGCACTACTGATATGGAAAGGCAGTATGGCCTTAAAAGCACACCCACACGCACACACCTGCCATGAGCTGCCCCACATCAAGCTGCAGACACACACACACACACGCACACACAAACTTCAGGCATTCCCCCACACACGCACACACCTGCCATGAGCTGCCCCACATCAAGCTGCAGACACATACACACAAACGCACACACAAACTACAGGCACTTCCACACTCACACACACACACACACACCTGCCATGAGCTGCCCCACATCAAGCTGCAGACACAAACGCACACACGCACACAAAACTAGAGGCACTCCCACACTCACACGCACACACACCTGCCATGAGCTGCCCCACATCAAGCTGCAGACACGAACGCACACACGCACACAAAAGCTACAGGCACTCCCACACTCACACGCACACACACCTGCCATGAGCTGCCCCACATTAAGCTGCAGACACAAACGCACACACGCACACAAAAACTACAGGCACTCCCACACTCACACGCACACACACACCTGCCATGAGCTGCCCCACATCAAGCTGCAGGATGCGCTTGTCAAGCAAAAACTCCGGCAGAGGAGACCCATCAGGGCTGCGGCGGTTCACAATGGCATGAGCCAAGCCTTCAGCGATGGCGGTCTGCACGAGACACACAATACGATTATCTCGTTATCAGTTGTCAATGCTCACATCATTTTCTGGAACGGTGACAAAGTATTGATGCAGGCCAACTTTATGGCGCGCACAAAGGTCTTACGACGCCTGAGCATTGTTGCAGAGAGTGCCGGCATTGGATCAAATACTTGGCATGAAGTGAGGGGCCATGTGCGTGCGTGCGAATGCGTGCTTGTGCTGACGATTCACATGAGTGCTTGTGAGTGCCCATGCTGATGAGCGCCTGTGAATGAGCGCCTTTAAATACCCATGCCGCAAGTGCTTGTGCGTGCCCATTGGTGGCCCTGACACTCGTCAGCATAACATTGTACGGTCATGGAGTCCCCCCTTGGTAAACCTTAGAAACCCTCCATAACACTTTACGAGTGCCCATATTCATGAGTGCCTGTGTGTGCAAAACACTGAAGCACACGAATGCCTGTGACCAATTAGAGCCCATGCTGAACTTCAAGGTCGATCAGTGCTCAAGAGGAGAATTGAATTACAGCCAACAGTGTCCCTTCCTCTGCCTGTGACTGCAACGACATGTGTGCACTGCAAGGCTAAAGTATAGTGTTCTCTTCTTGTTTGCTGCAAGGCAGCTGTGCAAGCTACACTAGGAAAGGCAAGTAGGCACAAAGGGAGGCACGTAGGCGCGTAAGCTACATAAAGAGAGGCTGCACAAAGGAAGGCTAAACAAAGGAAGGCACGTAGGCTACACAAAGGAAGGCTAAACAAAGGAAGGCACTAGGCTACACAAAGGAAGGCACGTAGGCACGTAGGCACAAAGGAAGGCACGTAGGCTACATAGAGAGAGGCTACACAAAGGAAGGCTAAACAAAGGAAGGCACGTAGGCTACACAAAGAATGGCTACGCAAAGGAAGGCACGTAGGCACGTAGGCACAAAGGAAGGCACGTAGGTGCGTAGGCTACACAAAGCAAGGCTAAACAAAGGAAGGCACGTAGGCTACGCAAAGAAAGGCTACGCAAAGGAAGGCACTTAGGCGACACAAAGGAAGGCACGTAGGCACGTAGGCACAAAGGAAGGCACGTAGGCGCGTAGGCTACACAAAGCAAGGCTACGCATAGTAAGGCTATACAAAGCAAGGCTACACAAAGGAAGGCACGTAGGCACGCAGGCTACGCATAGTGAGGCTACGCGAACAAAGGCACGTAGGCTACGCATAGTAAGGCTACGCAAAGGAAGGCCACACAAAGGAAGGCACGTAGGCTACACAAAGGATGGCTACACAAAGGAAGGCACGTAGGCACGTAGGCTACGCATAGTAAGGCTACACAAAGGAAGGCCACACAAAGGAAGGCACGTAGGCTACACAAAGGATGGCTACACAAAGGAAGGTACGTAGGCACGTAGGCTACGCATAGTGAGGCTACGCCAACAAAGGCACGTAGGCTACGCATAGTAAGGCTACACAAAGGAAGGCCACACAAAGGAAGGCACGTAGGCTACACAAAGGATGGCTACACAAAGGAAGGTACGTAGGCACGTAGGCTACACAAAGCAAGGCTACGCAAAGGAAGGCACGTAGGCTACGCATAGCAAGGCAGCTGTGCAAGCTACACTAGGGAAGGCACGTAGGCACAAAGGGAGGCACGTAGGCACAAAGGGAGGCACGTAGGCACATAGGCACGTTGGCTACACAAAGCAAGGCTACGCAAAGGAAGGCTACACAAAGGAAGGCAGGTAGGCACGTAAGCATGCACGCTTTCAGTCCTGCAAAGCTCGTGCAGCTCATGTCTTTCCAGCCAGAGTGCTAGCAGCAACCCCTGACTCCTTTCACACCTTTTGAGGTTGCCTCCCTTTCACCATATGAAGACTCTCGACAAGATGAAAGCAGGATCCATGAACACAATAAAACTATATAAAAAGAGAATGAAGGAAAAGGCACAGTGCCAGCGTAGATCGTGACTGAGCTCAATCTATAATTCACACAGCCAATGAAAGAGTTGGATATCCATGAATCCATTCCAAGCTTGTTCTAGCCTCAAAAATTGAAAACTACCGTGCTTTAGCAAATATGTGTGTGCTTTGTGCTTTGTGTGTGTGTTGTGTGTGTGTTGTGTGTGTGTGTGTGTGTGTGCTTTGTGTGTGTGTGTGTGTGTACTAATAAGACAAGTGCAGTTTCCTGTGTAATCACAAGGCGCATCATCATCATGCTCGCACAAAAAATGGCAAGGCCTAGCCGCGTACAACATGCATTCTTCTTTTTAAAGCTGCCACAAAGAGCAACCCCTTGTCAAGCACACGCTGTCAATCACACACCATCTGTCACAAAGAGCAACACCTTGTCAAGCACACGCTGTCAATCACACACCGTCTGTCACAAAAAGCAACCCCTAGTTGATCACAGCTCTCTTCCCACCCCGTGTACAAAGCTCAAGGCAGAGAATGTTATGCGGTGACCTGCGGTGTAGCGAAAACACTACACACACACGCACACGCACACACACACACACATACACACACACTCTTGGCCCCTCCTCAGACATCCACACAAGAACCTGCAGGCTCCAGCTTTTAGGCACACTCAGCGTAGCCAAGACGTGGGAAAGCGTACCAGCCGACAAATATCTTGTACACATTTAGCCATCTAAAACATCTTGAACAGGGCCTTAGCTGTACTTGGATACGCTTTCCACACACACACACGTACTTGAATACTTATAAATACCTTGTAAACGTTAAGCGACCTTAAACAGGGCATTGGCTGTACTTGAATACACTTCACACACACACACACACACACACACACACACACACACATACACACACTGCAACACACCTTCCCCACGCCAGGCTCACCCAAGAGCACGGGATTGTTCTTGGACCGCCGTGCTAGGACCTGAGGAAAACAGAATGCACAATGTATGAGGGTGGTGTGCACAAGGTATGAGGGGGACAGAGTGCGCTATGCATGAGGTGGATAGTGTGCGCTATGTATGTATGAGGGGCACAGAGTGCGCCATGCATGAGGTGGATAGTGTGCGCTATGTACGTATGAGGGGCACAGAGTGCGCAACACATGAGGGGGACAGCGTGCACCATATTCGAGTAAAGAGTGCACGATTAATGAGGGGGTCAAAGCGTGCAATAAACGAGGGAAGCAAGAGAGCACAAAAGGCAAGAAAAGGCATAGGCAGCAAAAGCCATTCCGACAGTTTATTGCAGCTTAGTATGTGTACGCAAACTACAGGGACAGTTTTACGGATGTGAGGCGCACACAGAACTCAAGGACAAATGGGCAGCACCGTCGGACAGCACACCCGACACGGTGAACAGGGCATATGATTGTGGCCTATGAGCAAATCGCTCGGTCAGATGGAGCGCAATCTCTTTGTCTGTGCTAATCACTGGGTCCATCCACAGGGCACCCTCTCCCACTTTCTAGCACAGGTCTGTTTATATATATAATAAGGAATATAATATATATATATATATAAGAAACCCACGAATTCGAAATCCAACACTTCCTGTCAAGCAAATTACCTGGATGGTGTGTGCAACCCCAAATCAAAAGCTAACACTTCTCACACCTCTCAAGCAGTTCACCTGGATGGTGCGTGCAACCCCAAATCAAAAGCTAACACTTCTCACACCCCTCCAGCAGTTAACCTGGATGGTGCGTGCAACCCCAAATCAAAAGCTAGCACTTCTCACACCTCTCAAGCAGTTTACCTGGATGGTGTGTGCAACCCCAAATCAAAGCTCACAGGTAATTTGCTTGAGAGGTGTGAGAATTCTCTCACACCTCTCAAGCAAATTACCTGGATGGTGTTTGCAACCCTAATTTAAAAAGCTAGCACTTCTCACACCTCTCAAGCAGTTCACCTGGATGGTGTGTGCAACCCTAATTTAAAAGCTAGCACTTCTCACACCTCTCCAGCAGTTCACCTGGATGGTGCGTGCAACCCAAAATTAAAAGCTAACACTTCTCACACCTCTCAAGCAAATTACCTGGATGGTGCTTGCTACCCCTAATCAAAAGCTGGCACTTCTCACACCCCTCAAGCAGTTTACCTGGATGGTGCGTGCAACCTCCCTGTCCCTGCCGATCACTGGGTCCACTTTGCCCTCCCGCACCTCCTGGCACAGGTCTCTGCAAAAGTTGCCCAGTGCCTTTGGGGGCAGCTTGGCTTTGACAGTCTCTGAGCCCACCTGCTTGACCAAAGACAGTACATAGGGGGTCATCAGCAGCACTACATAAAAGCCCCACCTATCACATAAAGCTAGGGTTGGCCAGAACCATACATTTATTGGTATATACAGTGTACATGTGGTATTTTTGGCAGGGAAATCCCCATACATACGGTCATACACGGTGTGTATATCAGTTCTGGCTAACCCTACATAAACCCTTTGGTACCTAGACCTACTGGCCGCATTCCGAGTCAGGCAACACTTGCATGTTTGCAACAATGTGTTCCTTCAATTTCCATCACTCTTTTTTTGCTCGTTAACGGGCATGTTTGCAACAATGTGTTCCTTCAATTTCCATCACCTCTTTTTCTGCTCATTAACAAGGCAACATTTTAGTGACTGTGGCAATCGTTTTAAAGAATAAGGCTGCAGCAGCTGAAGAAAGGTCATCAATTGTGAGGGTCTGCTTTAGATAGTGCGCCACACATTATTACACCACCCTCCCTTTCCTGAATCCACGCACTAATGAACTCAAGTGCCTGTACTCTGGCTGTGCAGGGACGTGTGTGGGTACGCTCATCCATGCACAATCAGAGTACACACTGTTCATGTGCAAAAAATCACACTGTAGTTCCATGGCTGAAGCCTATCTTTGGGCCACATGCATACCACAAAGTCACACAAATACGTACGCACCCACCCACAGACACCCACATACTCACGCATGTCCACTGTATACTCAAGGGATTTCTGTTGCGCTTGCATGTGTGCTGGAAAGGGTGCTGAAAGGGTGCTGAAAGACTTGAATGCGATTTCCCGAGCGACGTGCATAAGTTAAATTTAACACCCTTTAGCGTTGGGATCCTGATATTAGACTAACCATACACAGAGGAGCACAAAGGACCACACACCCATTGCCTCTTGACGGGCTTCTGTGCTGGGCTTCCAGGGTCCTCTTCGCCCTTCAGCCGTTTTTGGGCCTCTTTCTTCAAGACCTCACAAACATGCAATCCCACACTGCAAGAAGCACGAGACAGGAGATGACTAATAGTGACTTGACTTGAAGGCTTATAATCGACATTTAAAGTGTAGGGTTAAAAATTTTAGGGCTCAGGGTTGAGATAGCTTAACTAGCCCGTAGGCTTAACTCAATAGCTATAGAGTGCTTGGAGTTGAATTACGTAAGTGCAAGAGCGCTCAGAGTTGAATCTCGCAAGTGCAAGAGCGCTCAGATTTGAATCATGCAAATGCAAGAGTGCTCAGAGTTGAATTACGTAAGTGCAAGTCAACACTGCAACAATGCAAAACGATTGTTGACGACAGCGTGGTCAAACATTAGCAGTCGCTTACACACAGCACTCGCTTACACAGTACTCGCTTACACACATGAGTGGCTTACATATCAATCATGAACACAAATAGAAATTAATATTCTTCGAATTCTTCACTATTCCGTTCGCCTACACTCAGTAGTCGCTTACACAGCAACCAAGGAGCACACTAACGGTCAGAGCACAAATAACAACTGCTCTTCAAGTACTTTGGAAGCACCTAAACCCAAATGCTTCCGAAGTGGTCGAAGAGCACTTTTTTTTCATGCTCTGACTGTTAGTGTGCTCCGTGCGAGATATTTTCTTATGCGAGATATTTTCTTATGCGGCGCAAGCGCGTGACGAATAACTACTTTCAAAGGCGTCCAACCATGCTCTGTCCACGTCTCAATACTATGTAATTGACACGCTTCTTTCGTTTGTGTTCCAGATTCAATGCATGGAATCCATAAAGAGTCGCCGTATAGTGAAGCAAGACTTTGATTTTTGCAAAGATTGACAATACCATATTGGTCTTTAGTGTATCAGGTGTATATGAAGTTTAATCAGGCACCGCATTCATGTAGGGTTGGCCTTAATTGTGTTTATATTTAACTGTATATGAACACCGTAATTTTGGTGACTTCCAAGCTTAAAATGTTGTATGTACACCGAACAAAAATGGTTCTGGCCAACCCTAAATGTACAAACGCTTCTACAGACCGTGTGGCTGTAGGAAGAACCGTACACACACACTCAAAGTTTGCCTTATGGTCTTATTTTTGGTTAAAGCTTCAAACCAAGAAGAACACAAGTCCTGAAAAGGAAAGCGTTGCCTGGGGTGTGAAGCCTTGGGGCGCTTGGCAGTGGTTAGCTTGTGGTGTTGAAAAGAATGAGTATCTAAAGAAATAAGGAACAGTGCATTTCTACCTAATTTGCAATGGACGCTGAAGCGGTACCATGACGAGCTGTGCCTCTTTTTATACAGTAGGTAGTAACTTGTTCAGGATCCAGGTGTTAGGCCATACCTGCAACCCTCCTGATCCCTGTCGATTTCCTTTTGTTTTAGTAGAGGCTTGCTCTGTGCCAAAGTGGCTGCCTTTTATTAACGAGGGGAGTGGTACTGTAACAGCCTCTATCTTTGCTTCCCTCTCCTTCTGTATCCAGCCTTTTCCCAAGATCAAAACGTCATATTTCATTGTCCGATATTGCTGGGAGCGTTTAGGCTGTAAAAAGATGAATCACAGACGCAAAACAACCGGCTAGGCACAGGTGACATAGGACACACGGACACACATACACTCAAACGTGCCTTCTTTGCAGGCTTAGAGAAAATAGGTTGGAATGCTTGAGATTGGCAGCGAGGATAATTTGATGAGACAAGCCAAGAGGTCCAATGAGGGGCATACCAATGAAGATGACTTTGACGGTGCTTAACACCACACAGGCTTTGTGCCTTGGTGACCATGGCCAGCAAAGAAAGGGCAACAAGACGGGCAGCAGAAACAGATATAAAATATATTATATAATGAACACAAGTCAACAGGCAAGCCGTACCCCTCTAGCAAGCGCCGTGCCTCGCAGTCGTGCGTGGCCAGGATGGCCAGCATGATGTGCTCAGGTGCGATGAAGTTAAAGCCTGCCCTCCGGCATTCCTGTAGCGGTACAATGCATAGTATAGCAGCAGGGTTGGCCAGAACCGTGCATTTATAGGTACATACGGTGTACATACGGTATTTTTAGCAGGGAAATCACCATACATACGGTCATAAACGGTGCAAATATACGGTTCTGGCCAACCCTGCATAGCAGATATGGGTAAAGGTGCAAACGTGCCAACCAGTCTGCCTGGCTGAAGGTCGCCCTCTATTGCAATTATGGTGACCGTCGATATGGTAAAAGGCAAATATTTATGGTAGTTATGGGAAACAAAGTATCAAACACGCACACACATTGACTTTAGCCTGGAGCACACACACACACACACACACACACACACACACACACGCACACAAACACACGCACGCACACAAACACACGCACGCACGCACCGCAGAGGCATTGACGAGCACTGCCTTTGCCTCAAAGCTAAACCCTGTTGATGCAGCCTCCCGGCCACTGCTGCCACCATTGCTGCCATCAGTCGCTCTGTCCTCTCCAGGTCCCCCCCTCTCTGGCAAATGCTCACGCAAGGCCTTCCAAGGTGAGCTCCTGGCGCGCGACTGCACCAGGCCGCGAATCTGGCTAGGGCTGCATGATGGGGCGGGTGGGTGACGCGCGTATGGTGTGTTGCATAAATTCTTATTCATTTTTATGTCATGAATTTCCATGCCTCGCAAGGGCGGCAGGTGGTAATGTGCGCGTGATTCCTCATCTTTGTGCATCCGTTTGAAGATATTCACCACTGAGTGTCTAATCGCCTGTACAAATCAACATGGCAATTAACCACTCGGTGGTAAATATCTTCACACGAATGCACGGAGATAAGGAGTGGTGTGTATTGTACGTAATTACGTTCCATGTTCTGCAAAGGCAGCGTTGTGTTCATAATGTTAGTAATGTTTGTGGTTTATGTGCGCGTGGTTTTTGCGTGTGATAACGCTCCATGCCTTGCAAAGGTTTTGCAAGGAACACACGAAGAAACAGGCCAGTGCCTTTTTAGTTTGCTGGATGTGTAAAATGCTATATGCAGCATAAGGGCAGATATTGACAAGGGCCATAGAAATCACAAAGACCGGCAGGCCCCTCTGATTTGCTGGTCAACATGAGCAGAAACCTATTAGCTCGTCAACATGAGCAAGCAGAATGGTTAACATGAGCTAAATGGTTAGGAAAGATGAGGGGGAAAAAGCAAGGGTTCTTGCAAAGGTAACAACACCTGCATCTCATGCTGTTTACCGCTTACTGCTTGCTTAATGCGTGCATGACTCCTCCTTGGACCTCGTTTTGGGCTCTTGATTAAAAAAAATTTCGTATGAATCCTCGTTGTGGGCTCTTGCTTAGCGTAAGCATGATCAGGTACACATGTTCCTGTAGCGACGTGCGACCACTAATTGGTAGGAAAACATGCATATAGTACAAACATATGCTGATGCTTCCGTTATGCATTA
>Ga0307942_1000422_pt1 | contig 29150 bp, 32 predicted proteins | sample OrgLakmetagen175_FD_201846 | JGI IMG/M metagenome (GOLD analysis project Ga0307942, IMG submission 201846) | Saline water microbial communities from Organic Lake, Antarctica - #175 | ecosystem: Environmental > Aquatic > Non-marine Saline and Alkaline > Saline | place: Antarctica: Organic Lake... | reverse complement strand
CTGGTACTGCCGGTGCTGCTGTTGCTGCTACTGCTGGTACTGCTGGTGCTGCTGTTGCTGCTACTGCTGGTACTGCTGCTACTGCTGGTACTGCTGGTGCTGCTGCTGTACCACTCCTGGCTGCACACACAGCAGGGCCCGCTACTGACGTGTCGTTCTCTGACGCACTGCGTCGCTCCTGAGTGCTTGTAGCTGATCGTGGGGTGGTTGCCCTGCCGCTCCAAGGTGGTGTGGTCTTTGGTGTGGTTGCTCTTCCCTTTGCTGCAGCTGCTCTACAGTTTCTGCTCCCGTCCCCCTTTCCAGTGGTTGTCGCTGCTGCTGCAGATGTTCGGGCTTGAGCTGAGCCAGTCCGTCCTGCCGCCGCTGCTGCTCCTGTTGCTGCAGTGCTGGCTGTAGGATTGGGCTTGTGGGCGGTGCTTGTGCTGCCTCTCTCCTAAGCGTTCGGGAAAGCAAAAAGAGGTAAGAGATGGAGAGTGGAAGAACAAAATGGGAAGGGGACGCAGGTGTGTTTGTGAAAGGGGCACGAGCTTTGACCTGGCACTCATGAGTTGGGTTGGCCAGAACCGTATATATACGTCGCATTTGACTGTATGTATGGCCTTATCCTTGCTAAAAACACCTGATACACACCGCATACATGCTTATAAGTGTTTTTGGCTAATTCTACTCATGAGCAATTAAAGTCTCAGTGCAAGAACTGGGCATGCAAGATCCACAAAGAGACAAATCACGCTTTGATTGCCTTTGCAGGAAACAAACACTTGTTCTCACTAAGGTTGTTGAGTGTCGCCCCCTACTGAGACGTTGCTAAAAAGGGTAATCCGACAGATGCCATTTCTGTGCTTCGTGCGATACATATCCACGTAACACCTACGAGAGCGTGCAAGCAAGAGTCAGGCAGCAGTACACATCGGTGATCAACCATTCCTCCTGCAGATCTCAAGGATGTGTTTGTGTGCGCCTGTCTAGAGGGTTATTGGTCAACTTTCACTTGCCTGAGGCCCATTGACAGGATGGCCAGGCATGGCAGGGGATTTGCTGCCTCCCTGCTCGCTCCTACCACCTGCACATACACAGTTCACACACATTCTAGCAATTCAGCATTTCTGTACCCTTGTGTGATGCAAGAAGGCGTATTGTGTGTGTATTTGTGTGTGTGTGTGTGTGTGTGTGTAGGTGCCGTTATTGTTAGCCTTTAAGCAAATAACTCCAGAACGAGCCGATAAGTTGTATCCATTGACACATTCCACAAAACCCACTTGCTTGTGCCACAAACCATGCGTTAAGCCAATCACATCCACATGCTTGTCGACCGCACGTACACACACTGCACACACACATACGTATACCCACGACACACACACATTGGCGCTAATACATATACGCATACTCGCTACACACACGCACACACACACTCATTCATCCCACCTCCATTCTCAGCTTTGGCTCGTGATGCTCCCCCACCGAAGGCTGACGCTGGCAGCGAGATGCGTCTTTTGTGTGCGTTCCCCCCCTCAGCCACTCGTGCTGGCCCAGTCAGAAGGGCAGTGCTAGCACTGCGCTTTGTGCCTGCAAAAAAGACATGAGAGGCTTTTGTAGGTCGTTGGAGCATCAAGACATCAGGCACTCCTCCTCAATTCTCTATGGTGCCAGCCCTGTAAGAACTAAGCACTTGTGGCCGTGCGCGGAAACGCAGCACTAGTGGTCTGGTGTCTGTCGTCCTTGCGACGTGCTTCACAAGCTCCCTTTCTCTAGAGCAGGGCTAGACAAGGAGTGGACTTGTGTCTAACTGCCTTGCTCTCAGTCAGCAGCTAGACAGAAGTCAGCAGCTAGACAGATTGAGTGACTTTTTTGAGAATTATAATGTGACCCAGGGTTTGTTCATCATTTTGGGTGTGACATACCAAAGGAAGTAGGGGAAACGGCACAAAGTAGGACACAAGCTTGTGTACACATAGACAGTCCTGCGAGCCAGCAAAAGCAGGCCTTTCTTTTTCTGATGAAATGCTCATGTAAGATTTTCTACTCACTCCCTGTTGCCATATGATTAGGGTTGGCCAAATCCAAAAATTTATGCGATGTACATATGGTACTTTAAGCAGGGACAGTACCACGGTCATATACAAAGTACACAAACGATACTGGTTACACCTACATATAAATGCAACCAGGTTACACCTGTGCGGGTGGGCAAATTACTCCAGGTAGGCAAATTATGTACAACGCGTGATACCTTATGTTGTGTGCCACTTAGTTTGTTTGAGGTTGGCCAGAACCGTCTGCATTATGAAAATGTATATCGAGTCTACAAGTACAGCGTGTATGCACGCATTTCCGTGGTAGACACAGAGTAGGTATGTGTACAATATGGTACGTTGTACTTAATTCCCATGTACGATCTGGCCAACCCTAGGGGTTTGCTATAACGGGGTGACCCTTAATACTGGAACGAAGCAAGCGCCAGATCAGAGCGCCGAACTGCTCAAGCCCAAGTGAGCGAATTTGCGCCCTTACAAGAGCAAAGCAAATGCTATAGAAAAAGCTGGAATGCTCAAGCCTTGTGCCTACCTTGCGACCTCGGTGCCTGCATGTGGCTGCCTAAGCCACGCTGTGGGTTCAGAGCACAGGGGCCCTCCCTTCTGTCCTCATCCCCACAGCCCCCTGATCCCAGCTCGTTGATCTGCTGGCTGGAGGAGAACATGAAGGCGTCAGCATCAAAGGAAAAGGCAGCGGGGGGCAGGGGCAGAGGGGTTGACTTGCGTCTTGCTCGTCCTGGTCCAGGCGGGCGCACACCACAGCGGCGTTGCCCAGATCCTGTGTGTGCAACTCGTGTGAAAGCTTGTGTGTGTGTCTGTATATGTGTATATCAGGATCTAGGATGGCACGATTAATGCAAAACATGGCTGAAAAAGTTTGCGCTGCCTGTTCCTACCCTGCGGTTTGGTTGTGTGCACCTTGCAAAACAAACAATGCACCGTCCTATTGAGCACACCTTTCAGCACTGGCATTCCACTGGAATAAAAGTTAAGGTCCTCTGGATCTGTGGGCTTACGAATGGTGAATTCCTCCTCCTAGCAAAGGGAATTTGTGAAATTGAATGAATATAGATGTTTAAGGAAATGTTTGTGATGATTTGTGCGTGTTGTTTGCGTGCGTATGTGTGTGTGTGTGTGTGTGTGTGTGTGTGTGTGTGTGTGTGTGTGTGTGTGTGAGAGAGAGAGAGAGAGAGAGAGAGAGAGAGAGAGAGAGATAGAGAGAGAGAGAGAGTATGTGTGCGCGCGCATGTGTGTCTGTGCATGTATATGCGTGCGCATGTGTGTCTGTGCATGTATATGCGCGCGCATGTGTCTGTGCATGTGTGCGTGTGAGTGTTTGTATATGCATCCTCCACGTGCTTATTAGAAAAAGGTGCCTTCTTGCTCAGCAAACACTCACGTTTGCCTTTGAACCGGACTCAGTAGAGGCATGGACCCACAGATTAGAGACGATGCGGGCTCTGCTGTTGACCTGTTTAGCGACGAAGATGAGACACGTCGCACAATTGACTCACGTTTGACCAGTGCATGCGGCACATCAATGCCAACCCACCTTGGCAATCTTTTCATACAGATCCTTGATGATGTCATCCTGCAGCACTTGCTCTTGGAAGGAAGGCAGGAGCTTTTGTAGAAATACCACGTGCGTGGTAGAGCTGCTCAGCTGCTTTGAGACACGCGCGCCAGCTGCTATGAGCTTGTTGATAACAGCAGACTGCACAGACAGATCTCCATCCACTCTGTGGGGCACGTAGCTCACAACGGACTTCAGCATGATGATAGAGAAATTGACGGAGACTTTGCCATCGTTCAACTGACAATTGAATCGTGAATCTATTAAAATAAGAAGGTAATCTTAATCTTTACAGGTGTCCCAAATGGGTTGTTGCTGCCAGAGAGTGTTAATGCTTCAGTGTTAAGGAATTATATGTGCTAATATTGCACGCACAGAACGCCTCCAATAGCACTTGTTATAAGGACCTTGCTAGCCTCTGGTTCTTCGGTTCTATGGTCCTAGACTTGAGCTATGGTCCGTGGGATGGGGAGGAGAGTGCCAAGGGTGAGTGATGTAGGAATGAGTGATGCAGGAATTCTTGCAGGGAAAAGCGCGCGCGCACACACACACACACACACACACACACACACACACACACACACACACACACACACACACATACACATACACACACACGCACACACACGCACACACACAAACACACACACATGCGTGCACACACACACACACACACACACACACACACACACACACACACACGCACACACGCGCACACAAGCACACACACACACATACACACACGCACACACACACAAACAGACAAATGAAACCCACAAATCCCATACGTATGTGCGCACACACACAAACACATATACGTAATATACACACCCACAAACACACATACATGTACGCACATACACATGGTCACATTCTACACATATGCAAACACATACACTCACGTACCTATACACACACGTATTAACACACACTTTAACACATACATGAGCGCGCGAACAGACACGTACACACACATGTGCGCACACACCATACACGCACGCACGCACGCACACACACATAGATACATAAACATATGAACACATGCACACGCAGCCACCCCCTCACATTCATACACACGCACACACCCACACATAAGCACACATCTCACCCATCCGCACATACGCGTAAACTTACACATGCATGCGCACAGGTAATCGCACATGCATATACATGAACAAACATACACACGCCTCTTCATCGCAAACACATACACATACTGAAACATACTGAAATACATGCCGACACGTACATACACACACACACGCACACAACACACACACACACACACAAACACAAACACACACGCACACGCAGGCGCCCGGTATTATGAGCCTTCTCCCACAGATCCCAGAGTACCAGCACTGCACAAGAGGAAGCCTCTCAGCCCAAGATCTAAACCCACACTTCAAGCCGAACCTCTCTCTCATCCGAAGCAACAGCATCCAGGAAGCATTGGGGTTTCGGATGATCTGCACTCATTTAAGGGTCAAAGCAACAGATCTACTCCAGTGCCTTTCCTTCCAAGCATTCAGAAGCATAATTCGATGCACGACGAAATATCTGGGTTGGGGGCAAAAACGCTTACTTTGGAAGAGCTCCCTGGCTCGCTTGCTCATCACGTAATGGAGCCTTCGCTGGAAAAGGAGGAGGAACAACAGGTATTGCATTTCTGATGTGAGTTTATATACCAAGGGTCCTAGGGGGGGGATTGCTTCCTCATTGCTCAGCCGTGCAGGGTTGGCCAGAATCACATGGATGGTGTACCTAAGGTATCTTTGGCAGGGGAACTCTTTCTGCGTTCAAAGATTATGTGGCCATATCCACACAACTCTTTTGTAGTCTTGGCTGAACCTACACGGGTATGCGTGCTGTTTGTATTGAAGCAACGCATCAGTTGGCTGGAAACAACGTATGATATAAGTACATGCTATCAGGGCACTCATGGCATACATCCTACCCCTACCTCTCTGCCAGGGCATGGCACCTGAAGGCTTTTTTCACCATAATCATACAAACACACACGCAGGATCCTCTGCTAACAGGAGAAATTTCTGATCATAAGATGCTGGTGGAAATGTCACAGAGCCACGACTTGGAGGAGAGGAGGAAAGCGTTGGCACTAGTGGCGTTTGTGAGGTGCGCACGTAAGCAGTTGGAATTGGAATTGGAATTGGAATTGGAATTGGAATTGGAATTGGAATTGGAATTGGAATTGGAATTGGAATTGGAATTGGGATTGGGAGTGGGAGTGGGAGTGGGAGTGGGAGTGGGAGTGGGAGTGGGAGTGGGAGTGGGAGTGGGAGTGGGAGTGGGAGTGGGAGTGGGATTGGGATTGGGATTGGGATTGGGATTGGGATTGGGATTGGGATTGGGATTGGAATTGGAATTGGAGTTGGAGTTGGAGTTGGAGTTGGAATTTATGACGGAACAGTGGAAGAAGACTGCTGATCGGCATGTGGTGATGTCCGCTGATACAAGAGTCTGCTTTTGTGCATACACGTTGAAGCAATGTTATGATAAGCTGATGCCAGCTGTGTGCTGCACCAGCAATGCTAGGGAGAGGGCTAGTTTTGCGGCTGGGGCTCATAGGAGTCCAAAGCAAGCCAGAAAAACTAAAATGCCGCCGTTGCCTGACCGTACCCTTTTAGAAACACGATAATAACCAAACAGAACATGCCCTTATTCGCTCAGAGCACCTCTCCTTGAAAGTTTCTCATGTCCTATCCGTTCCTACTATTGTACGTGACTGTCTGCCTCCACAGCGTACCTCTGAAGGGCCAGCAGTCCAGCAAACTTGACGTAAGCAATAACAAAAACAAAGCTACACAATACAAACCTCTCCCCCAAACCTCGCACACAGGCACTCAACAGCAGACCTGCAGGCAGCTGCTAGATTGGCTGCGGCCTGCATGAGCAAGCCCCCTGTCCCAGCTGTGTCATCTGTAGCTGCAAATTCTCATTCCCATACCCAGTCTGGCCCCCAAGCGGGGCTCCACCAGCACAGCCAACAAAACCCTGCCCTTGATCGTGGGAGCTCGCGAGGCGTGTTCACTCCGCAGCTGGAAACCTGGCAACACAGCTCTCAGCTCCCTGGTAGGTGCCTCATGCACAACAACGAAGGCAACACTCATGCACATCAACGAAGGCAACGTGATTATTGAGGACAAACATTTGCAGCGTAAGCGTGCGTATGCTCACGCTAGTCAGAGCCCACCAAAGACTGGTCGATTATCATGTCTGATCGTTTCTGATGATTGATGCCAACACATGGGTGTTACTTGGGCTCAGTTGGATAACCTTCCATTCTTGTAAATCACAGGAGTGCACCCCATGCGCATGTGCTAAGCAGGGTTTCTTGTGCTCACACACTTTTTTGGACCCCTTTGGAAAATAGCTCCAAAGAATCCCAGTTCCAGGAAAAGATCAGCAGGGCTGAGTGAGCAACTCTACCCTGCACTGAGGCCCTAAATAGCTGGGTCAATGAGGCATCATCAATTTGCTGCCGTTTCAGTTCCTAGAGACATGCCAAATCATGGTCTCTAGGACAAAGTGCATGGTTTCCCCAGCTTACACGAATACACTTGGCAGCTGCTGGTGGGCACTTCCGCGAGTGCTTGTACGCTTATGGTCATATGCATGTGCTGGTGCACATACGCTGGTGCAGCTGCAAGTGGGACGTGCCAAAACATGACTCTGCCTTACTTGCAACCTGTGCTTGTGTAGGATACTTGTATGGGCACGATACTCAGCTCCAAGGGAGCGACACCCAACCATCTGTTAGCTTGCAATGGCCTCCAGAGCTGCCCAGCACACCAGGAGGTAAAGACCACATACATCTTGTGTTTGCTGTGACGTTTTGAATGTATGCGCGTATGCACTTTCCAGTACAACCTATGGGACGTATTGATAATGGCTTCAGCACTGGCGCCTTGCTTGACTATCAGAAATTAGTAAGCGAGCTGATGGAGAGCAGAAATGGACATTTTGGTGACCACTTGATAAATGAAGGTAGGCTATTTGAGCGCATAAACCTGGTGCCAAGCAGCTTGTGTGGTTGTCTTTCACTCTATGTCAAGTCTATTTCAGCAAAGGCCTTGCTTGAGTCTGGTTGTTTGTTTTAGTGAGTATTTCCTCCCTGCCCTTTCATGTTTTGACTCTGCCTCTCCGGCTTGACTGCTACCATCTATCTCCTGAATCTTGTAAGAAATTAAGCTAGAAGTAATGATATGCATATAATTGCACACTTACACACGCAGCTGCCCAGCAGCAGGAGGGGTCTTCCCAGCCAGTTCTTCAGTCTGTGGGTCCCCCATCAGCCTCTGCTGATCCCCAACCCACAAAGCGTAACCTCAACGGCATTGGCCACCCGGTACGTACAATTTTGCACTTTTGGTGTTTTTATGTGCGTTGCTGTAGCCAATTGCGCAAGACAATCAGTGCATCAGATCTTTGTCCAGGCCAGGTTAATAAAATTCATCAACAATTAAATGAATAAACCACAAGTTGTAAATCTGGTGATGCAGCGAACCTGGTGATACGACCTGCAAATGTCGCATATGTGAGTGCCAAGTTCTTGAACTGGACATTTCCAGGTTGTTTCATGAGCATAACGGTGGTCTGCAATTTCCCCGCTAGTTTGCCATTTTGGTGCACACTGATTTGTGCTGGCAAGGCAGCGAACATGTCTAGGGTTGGCCAGAACCGTATTTTTACACCGTATATGGCCATATGATTGGTGCTTTCCCTGCCAAAATTACCGTGTATACAGCGTACATATATGGTTCTGGCCAACCCTACACATGTCACATGTCAGTAGGCGGGTTCAAACCGTAGAGAGGCTGCGTTGTTTATGCGTACACTCTGACTAGTTTCAAGAGTCGTATTCGTGGGTCTGCACGTACACAGGTTATCAAAAAAGACGCGCAGACTGCACGGGCGTTGATGGAGGCCCATCAAGCGGCAGCAGCAGAAAGGGGGGAGGAGTTGAGCTTGGCAAAGGCGTCCATTGGTCTTAGTCACATGAAAAAAATAGGTAAATGGTGGCTTTGCATGGACTTGACGTAGCGCATGAAAAGTGCACTTGAGAACTGCCTGGTCCTGTTCAAGGCTTGATAAGTGCTGGTCACTAGGTGGCGCTCTTGTTGTCGTGTTGCAGCACGATTGTGTGTGTGTGTGTGTGTGTGTGTGTGTGTGTGCGTGTGCGTGTGCGTAAGCGTGTGCGTGTGCGTGTGCGTGTGCGTGTGCATGTGTGTGTGCGTGTGCGTGTGCGTGTGTGTGTGTCCATTTCACGCACACGACACTACAAAAGCACACCCCACTGCGCACCTATGTGTGCAGCTATTTTGCAGGCTTGAAACAAACAGAACGCGCTGCTACAGCCTTGTCTGTGTTTGTGTAGCACGTACTCTGCGCGTTCTATTTTGCAGGCAAATAGAACGCGCTGCTACAGCCTTGTCTTTGTTTGTGTAGCACGTACTCAGCGCGTTCTATTTTGCAGGCAATTAAAACGCAATGCTACAGCCTTGTTTTTGTTTGTGTAGCACGTACACAGGCACTGACAGCTTGAGCAACTATACGAAGTAGTAGACAAGGGGCTCAACGTCATGTGAAAGGTTTGGCGTCCCAGTGCATCCAACCCTGTGCGTGATTGAGTACAGCTTGCACCTCAGGGCAAGCCTGCCAAGTCTGCACCACGCTGCAAAGCAGGCTCACAGATGTATGAGCACCTGCGTCATCCTTCTTGCGCTGCAGGACAGGATCACGATCTTAATACCAGGAATGTGCTCATGGTAAAAATGTGATCTGCAACTGCACACCAGTTGTATGAACACCTGCGTCATCCTTCTTGCGATGCAGGACAGGATCACGGTCTTAATACCAGAAATGTGCTCATGGTAAAAATGTGATCTGCAACTGCACACCAGTTGTATGAACACCTGCGTCATCCTTCTTGCGATGCAGGACAGGATCACGGTCTTAATACCAGGAATTTGCTCATGGTACAAACGTGATCTGCAACTGCACACCAGTTGTATGAACACCTGCGTCATCCTTCTTGCGATGCAGGACAGGATCACGATCCTATCACCAGGGATGTGATCATGGTAACGATGTGATCTGCATGGTACAGGTGTGATCATGGTAAAAGTGTGATCTGCTACTGCACACCACGTCTAACAGTGTGTGCAATTGTCGCCGGCGTTAATGTCACAGGCAGGTTAAAGGGATCGCACCTCAGCACCAGCTTGCCCAGCCTGGGACAACTGCGTCAATTAGGAGGCCAGGAGGTCGGGCATGATGACAGCTATGTGCCCAAGAGGAAGAGCTCTTTTTACATCAATAAGCTGCTGCAGAGCGAGGCAGAGTGGGTGTTCAGGCCGTATGTTGCTGTCTCCTTTTTTATCCCGGTTGCTGTTGAGTGCGCTTCAAAGAGCTGGATACCTAATTTTTTCTTGCTGCTGTTTGTTGGTTTAAACGAGTACGTGCGTTTCATCACTTTTTTCTATGCTGACAAACAAGCGTCCTCTATCAAAAAGCTGTCAAAAAGCAGATCAGGTGGACTAAACAATGCGTCCCTTAAGTAATTGCTTGTGTCACTGACTTTGCTGCTTTGTCTTTAATAGTTGTGTACATCTGAAATCTGATACCATCATGCTTCAGGATTAAAAATCCAAACGCGTCCTGTCTTGCTTGTATCTACATCTGAGTTTACAGCTCTTTCCCTAAATAGCGTGCGTTTCAGCGTAGCAATTGTTCTTGCAGTGAGTTAAAATGAGGCGCCGTACAAATGGAGTGGTGCAGTGATCTCGCCAAATGAAACTTGGGTTTGTGCTGTGACGGCGCCAAAGTCATCCGAGCACCTTGGTACATACACCTTCTGCTTCAACTTTAATGATACAATAACTCAGTCCAAACCAAATTGTTGGTCCAACCACTTGGTTCAAACCCACATTATAAGCCACTCACATAGATACAATCTGATGTTTACACAGGCACTCTCGTCATTTGTCGCGCAAGGAGACCCTCCCCTCCGTTCGAGTAACACAAGTGCGTTCTTTCATGTACCTTGTGCTGTAGCTGCATTTCTTAAACAGCCTACGTTTCTACATATCGCCTTAGGGTAGCTTGCTCTGTTCTTGTGGCTTCCCAATTCATCAGTTTGTCATGAAGCTTGCACATTCCTAACACTCATCATGTTGAATTTGTTCTGAACAGACCCTGCAAGGAAAAAACAACTTGTAGTCGGTCATTAGTTAAGCTTGAATATGTAGTTTACCAAAATCTCTAGCTGCAAATTATCTGTTTGCTATTCCTAGCAACAGAAGTTGCTCTCTTGAATCCTCGACAACTTAAGACAGGCCTATTGCTTTACATCTACGTCAGTTACAGTGTTTGCTGATTCTAGTCAGGGTTCAGGGGAAAATATTGCACACACGCCAAATAAGGGCTTAAGGTCTAGATAACGTCAGATTTTGCAAGCTTTGCAGAGACTGGCCTCAAGAGACCATCCAAGCCAAGCTTTGTGCAAGACTACACAGAAAGCTAAGCGCAATATATCTTGCCCACATACTCCCTCGTATAAATCCCGAAAATGTGATTGCACCCCACACCCTCTGATATACACATGTTCGGTGTCTGCCTGTTACCTGGCATACCTGTCATATCCGTTAGAGACCTTTTGGAACCCCAGGACTCAAAGTGTCTAGTGCCTATGCATTGCTGGGGGAACTAAGAGCTTTTTTGCTCGAAGACACAGACCTTTATCAAGACTTTTTGGCTGCCCATTTGTGTAATATGACACACCCGGACAGCAGGACGTCATGCTGCTTTTAATGTCTGTGTTTGTGTGTATGTATGTGTTGCCGCAGCTCCCCAAAAGCCACTCCTCCGCCGCCTCGCTAGCGCTGTGGGGAGGTAAACGCCTGAATTTCATGGAGAAAAGAGTGGACAAGCACCTGTACCAAATGCACAGCAATGCTTCTGCTAAGTCCGAACTCAGGGTACGCAGGCAACGGCGGCAAGCTTATCTTATGGGCTGCAGATTTGATTTTGTACCACATGCACATGCATGTACACACAAGCGTATGCTTGTGAACACACACCAACAAGCACACACAACAGCTCCATACACACGCAATGCATGCACGCACTCTTATTTGCGCAACACCTTTGAAACTTTGGTCAAATTTGGGACGCATATCAGACTTGATGTATAGGAGGGTGAATTGGTTCTTGTTTCAAGGTCAAGCCCAAGGCTGAAAATGGCACATTGCACAAATGCACCCCTAAGTTCTCTTACACAGTTACTATGAGACTCATCTTTGCTTAAGATGATTAATAGTTGAAATTCACAACTGTTGCACCTGACTCCTCAGGAGAGGGTGAGATTCTGCTATGCTCAGTATCACAGATAGTTGAAATGTATGAATCCGCAGGAGAGGGTGAACGGGTACGTGCTTGACAAAGTTGCAAAGGCGGAAGAACAAGCCGCGCTCAACATGTTTGCAAACGAACGTCGAGATCAGCGGGTAAGTGGTCTGAAGTATCTGACTCACGTCTCATGGTGCATCATGTCGTTTAAGGCAGGAGAGGGCCCTTGTTTTGTTTCTTCTGAGGAGGATGTTAATTTTTAAGGGAAGGCGTCTTCTGAGAAGGGGGACGTGGCACAAAGGGCTGAGGGTTTGGGAAGGGCAACAGACCTTTTAGACGCCTTCATTAGGGGACTCGGTGGCAGGGCTTGATCATTGGATGGATATTGAAGAACTGGGTTTATCAATGGCATATGTAAGCCAGAGAAATGTGCCAATGACATGATACGTGCGCTATCAAACAGGTGTGGGTGGGCAAACGCGTGCTGCTTGTCAGCTTTGCACTGCCGCTGCATTGTGTTGCCACAATAAGGAACGAGCATGGGATAGCTCCCTCTCAAATTAAGCGTTGAAAAGCCTTCATGCTGCATGTGCAACCAAGTCAGCACACTTCATGCATTGTCAAATATATATTTTCCCCTTGTGCAGACCGTCCTTTTCATGCTGCGCCAAAACAAATCCACCACCAAGCAAGTACCATCAGTGCCACAGCCTCTCTCCTCCACACAGCACAGCAGTATGTCCACGCCCTCAAAATCACGATTATCTGTGAGTTCACAATGTCATGCGTGATTTGCGGTACGTTTCTCTTTGTGTCATTCATGTGTCTACCGATGCAATTATGCATGTGTTATCACGTGTGATGAATGGAAATTCTCGTCTATTTGGTGCACCCGCATGTTATTCACGTTTGGGTTTGGGTTTTGTCTGTGTTGCAGACTGGTTCCATGTGTCACATTTGTGTCACACGCTACGGCAAATTGGCTAATAGCAATGCATAATTTCCAATATTAAAGTATAACCAGCAACATGTGTAAGCAGCATGCCTTACCAACATTGCCTAATGCCTTATGTCTAACCAGCAACATGTGGATTGTGCTACCTCGTGTATTTCAAGGCAGGTGTGCACAGTGTACACTCTCTACGCACAAGCAAGGCTGCACATATGTGTAAGTGTTTTCTGGTATGAAAGTGATGTATGTCTACTTTGTACACTCTCTACGCACAAGCAAGGCTGCACATATGTGTAAGTACTTCCTGGTATAAAAGTGATGTATGTCTACTTTGTACACTCTCTATGCACAAGCAAGGCTACACATATGTGTAAGTGCTTCCTAATTATTAAAGTGATGTATGTCTACTTTGTAGGGTTTATGCCCCTAAGACAAGCTGTGTACGAGTGATCAGCCGTGGCTGCTTGCCATGTCTTTGTCAAGTTTCACACCCAACTCGTACTGGACCTTGTTGTGAAGCTGCTGACCAGCATGCAGCTCTATCTATCACTTCACACTATATTTATGAAAGCTACCTTGATCCCACCCGTCTTAAAAGTTATGTTTTGTGTCATTCGCAACACGCTCCTAAAAATCTTGCCTCCCTGAACCCTAAATTGCATTGCACGCAAGCAGTCTAATTCGTGTGCCCTTGATTGAAACGTGTAACCTGTACAGCTTTTCAATCCTCTGACCGGAGACCCCCACGATGACGGCGTTCCTCTGCCTACCTCTTCGACCATCTTTTGGGGAGGCATTGTGGTGCGTCGGATTTAGACTCGGATCTTGTCACGAGCTGTAGCTGTTGTGTGTATGCATAGATCTGCTCGTGCATGGTTTGCTCATATGCTTGTGACCATTTTCGCACTTCTTGCCTACTTGCAAATTACGTGACTTAGGTGTCCCTTTTACTCACTCTTTTTTGATCAAGACGCTGCTTGCGTGGCCTTGCTTTCTCTCTGGGCAAGCTATCCAAACTTCTCTCTGTGTGCTTCACAACAGCATACTCTCTGCAAAGTGCGAGGTCTCATCATGACACACACACACACACACACACATACACAGACAGAGCAATGAGGCACATAGTGTACTTCAACTATTTGACCTGTTACATGTCGTGCTTCAGCTGCATCGTTCTTCTTTTCACACATGTTTTCACTTCTGGACAGCATGCAAACACACACTCAAAAGCATTTCCAAATGCATGTACAGGGTAGCGTTAAAGTAATTTGCCCCCTTTCTGCAGCACCAACAGTTTTAAGTGGACACGTTTGGGCAGCTTGCAGACTTCATATGTCTGTTTCACATCACGAGCAACCTTACAACTGATTTTGAATTACTAACTCACGAGTTTGTCCGCCTCCTGCAGCGCTTGACCCCTTCAAATAGATACTTCATTACATCATTGCGCAACAAAGATTATGAACTGCACGTGTTTGACTGCCTCCCGCAGCGCTTGGCCCCTGAAATATATACCTCACTACATTTTTGCGCAACAAAGATTCTGAAGTGCACGTCTTTGACTGCCTTCTGCAGCATTTAACCGAGCAGCTGCAGTTCCTGGGCACCCACGTGCTCGCAGCAAGGAAAACGCGCGGAGCAAAGAAGGACTGGGCTGCCAGAACCATCCAAGAGGCCTGGCACGTAAGATGAGCAGGGTCGGTCAGAACATGCGCATTGTGTATGTGCCTGTGCGTAAAGCATACAAATAGGGTTGGCCAGAGCCGTATATCTGCACCGTATATGACCGTATGTACGGTGATTTCCCTGCTAAAAATACCGTATGTACCTATAAACGTATGGTTCTGGCCAACCCTACGTACACAGCACGTTGTGGCAGGGACACCCAAAATGCTTATGGTGGGTGGTGCGTATACACCGTTTCAGTGCATACAGCGTTGGTGCATTTAAACCGTTCGAGTGCATAGATTAAATTACATTATAATGTTCTGGTGAGCTGATGTGTGGTTTGTACAGGGTTGACTGTTTTGGTGTAACAGCACCTGACGATTGCCTTTACAGTGTGTGGGGGTCTTGGTGTACGTTTTGTAGCTCGTACAATCTTCTTGTGCGACGGCAGAGGAACAAAGCTTGCTTCAACTTGCTTTCAGGTTTGGGCAGGGTAGAGAAGGGCTCTTAATGAATTGCAAGGCATTTGTTTACGCGTATTCAAGTCAACCCACGTTTTATTACACTGTAATTAAAAGTTGATCGATGTACCGTTAAGCACCTTAAGGCTCAGTAAACAAGTTGATTTATTCGACGCACAGCGTCTTATGACTAGTAGGTTCAGAAAAAGGGAGTGGCATGGAGGCGGCATGGGGGAGGATTAACGACTGAGCATAATGAAGCAAGGTCAGTCGTTGCAAATTGAAGCAAGGTCAATCGTTGCAAAGTGAAGCAAGGTCAGTCGTTGCAAATTGAAGCAAGGTCAGAGCTACCTTGTAAGGCCAAACTGACACAGGGTTCAACTTGATTGCCCATAGTGGGATGAGTTTTCGTTTGCACCAAGTTGAAAACGTTGCTGGTGGTGCGCATTTTCCCCCTCATTTCCCTTGAGCTAGATATCGTGCTTTGTCGTCGAATAGCTGGCTTTCAACCTTCCCACCATAGCATGTGTGCACATAAACTCATGCACACAGCATGGATGCGCGCATACAGACGTACACACATATAGCATGTGTATGCACAGATGCTCACACACGCAAGGCATGTGTATGCACACATACACGCGCTCGTGGCATTCCTGCAGCGCTATCGGATCCGGGGACCCCTGAAGCACATGGTGGGGGTGATCCATAGTCCGGAGGACAATGCCGTAGCTACTAACGAGCAGGTGGGTGTGCGCGGTTTGAAGGTGTAAAGAACTCTGTGATCACGTCATTTGGCTTGAAGATCGTCTGGTGCATGTACTAGAGCTGTGGGTGTGCCATGGGCCCAATCACCAAACTTTCTTAGGCTATCTTCACCATTTTCACTGGGCTCTCTTTCCATTTTGCTCCCCCCTCCAACTTGCTCCTCCTACAACTGAGTGTGTCATGCTGCCTAACTCTCGAATGCCATCATGTATAGAGGCCTTAGCTGTCATGCTGTTCGTGCCTCTCAGCTACCAGCACATATAAACAGACATGTTGTCCTACGTTTACTTTGATCTGCTCTCCAAAGCCATGTACAGAAAGCAGCTGACGGAAGCCAGGAACTCCCTGTCCATGCCTCTAGCTCTTACAAATCCCATGCTCCTGGCTTAAACTGCCTCTGTGCAGGAGTCAGCTGATTTGATTGCACAATTCCTGATGGACCTCCATGACGTGGGCCGCAAAGAAGCTGCCGCTGCCGGTAAGAGCGTATAGGAGCGTATAAGAGCGTAGAGAAGATGACTGCAGCCCCCCTTGATTGGCACGTGCTCGAATTGTCATGTGCAGTGTAACCATCGGCCTGTATTTCAAGGCCATTTGCATGAGCAGTGAGGTCATGGGCACGTGCAGTGAGACCATCCATGCATGAAGTGAGAGGGTGGCTTGTGTTGTCTGGCCACCAGCACATGCAGCGAGGTCATAGGCATGTGCAGTGAGACCATCAGTATATGCTCATCGGCAGCGTTACACAATCGGCAAAAACCTGAAAGATTTTCTGTAATGTCAAGATGGCACTGATATGTGCCGTTGCTCAGGGTTGTGTGCACACTGTGCGCCCCTTGCTCAGGGTTGTGTGCTCTCTGTGTACCCCTTGCTCAGAGTTGTGTGCACACTCTACTTCTTGCTCAGAATATTGCGCACTCTGTGCACCCCAATTCTAGTTGCAAGCTTCCTTTCCTCATCTCTGCTCAAACCAAAGCTTTTTGCTTAACTGCATCTACTCACAGCCATGCGCGCTACTGCCGCTCGAGCTCGCGCCAGAAAAAGCACTGCTGTTTTCATGCGGGGCATTCGCATGTCCATGATGGTGAGTGCCCCCCTGAGTCATAAGCGGAAAATGGTGGTGAGTGTCCCCCTGCGTCATAACCGGAAAATAAATGACGTTAGACCCCCAAATGTAAGTGTTTAAAAAAGAGCAAAATTCATCCGGTAGGCATGCCCATGACTATGGGGCCTCGTGTGTTCATGGTGGTTTGGGTGCACAGTTACAAAGTGTGGTAGAGTGGGTTAAGAAATGTGCAACATCGTTCCGTTCAACAGGAAAGCGATGAAGTATAATACACAGTGAAGTACAATACACTGTGAGGAAGAGATGAAGTATAATACACTGTGAATTGTGTATATCCAGTGTCATATTGGATTCGCTCACTGACATAAGAGAGTGGATGACCGCAACAGCGATCACTACTTTGGTGTGCGCAGAAAGAACCCTCAGCTCAAACATAAACATGCGCACACAGTAAACTCACCAATGCACCAAAGACAACAACTACTATCATTTGGCAGCAAGTTTTAAAATAAAGCAAGGGTGTAGATTTAATGACGTAGTTGCATGCCCATGCATACGACACGCTGCTGCCCTCTACAGGTGAAGCAGTGGATGAAGGTTGAGGTGGTAGCCCTTGACATATCACACAAACGCACAAGAGGCAATGCAGCGTTAGGTATAGGCAGCAAGGGACAGGTGCGTACGTGCGTGTGTATTTAAGTGTGTGCCTGAATAGGAGTGCTAGGCATAGGATTCAAGGGACAGGTACGTACGTGCGTGTGTATGTGTGTGTCTAATAGGAGTGTTAGGCATAGGTGGCAAGAGACAGGTGCGTACGTGCGTGTGTTTGTGTGTGCCTGAATAGGAGTGCTAGGCATAGGTGGCAAGAGACAAGTGCGTACATGCGTGCGTATGTGTGTGTCTGATTAGGAGTGCTAGGCATAGGTGGCAAGAGACAAGTGCGTACGTGCGTGCGTATGTGTGTGTCTGGATAGCAGTGCTAGGCATAGGATTCAAGGAGCAGGTGCGTTCAGTTGAGGATGAGCGCATGCCAAATCATCAATGCCCCGCCTCTCTCTTCGTTTCGCTCCTACTCTTGCTGCACATGCCCGTGTGTTGTGCGTAACTGTGATGCTGCCTGAATGTTCTGTCTGCTGCACATGCCCGTGTGTTGTGCGTGTAACTGTAACGCTGCCTGATTGTTCTGTTTGCTGTTGGACAGTGCATCCAGCTGTTGGACAGTGCATCCAGCTGTCTGCTGTCTGCTGTCCAGCTGTCTGCTGTTGGACAGTGCATCCAGCTGTTGGACAGTGCGTCCAGCTGTCTGCTGTTGGACAGTACACCCAGTCAGTGGCGCCAGTACTGTTGTGTAGGAGCTCATGTGCTCTTTTATCTACACCTACACTTATCCTGCACCACATGCTGAACCTGCAGCCCTCGCGCAAGGAACAAAGCATGATGTCAGAGTTTCTGGCTGCCAGAAAGAAAGGGATCATGCCAAACTTAATGTGAGTTGAGTGTTTATTGTGTACCAGCGGTCAGGAGGGCACTGGGGATTTGGATATTTGGGTATTTGAGTATTTGCCCAGATATAACTGATATAACGCATGTAGCTTTGAATGGGCAGCTTGATATTAAACCTATGTTAGCATACAGCAAGCTTCTGGTAAAGCAAAGCGATGTCATTCAGAAGGACTAGCCTTGTCACTGCTGGAGCTTCTGCAAATGTAGCAAGAGTGATGTCACTCATTTTGAATGCGTAGTCCTATCACTGCCGTATCTTTTAGGTAATTGCGTTCTCATGATGTGGCCAGTTGCAATACCAGTGTGAGGGAATAACGAAAAGAAGGTACCTCAAAAATATGCGATGATTACTTATAACCGTGCTTCCACATGTTTCGTCCGCCCCGCCCTCTTGTGCTTGCGTCCTTGCAACATATCACAACTTTCCTGAACTTGGAGGTGTTCTCACGGTGGGAAGTTTTGTCCCTTATTGTTGCAGCTACACAGAGGAGCAGAAGGAGGCAGCCATCAAGAAAGCCATGGAGGCGGCGATGAATCGCACCTTTGCCACTGATCGGATCATTCTGGACAGTTGGAAGCCCGTCCCGGCGGTGAGTTCGCCAGTCATTGCGCTAAAGAATAAAGGGCAGGGTTTTGCGCTGTGGGACAAGCTCACAAACTGTGCAATTTGTTGACCAGATATGGTGAATGTGTCTGACTTTGAAATGCTGAAGATGGCACTTGAGTTTTAGAGGCCCAGTGAACTCGATTTCCTAAAAGGAGAGGGCTTTTAAACCTTTTTTACTGTCGATGAGCGTAACTATGCCTCTGACGCCCACTCATCGTACAAAATATTGTATGCTTGCATTTTAATGCATGAGGCAGTGTTTGATGCAATAGGCAGTGTGCAAGCTCGGGGAAGCAAGGGGTCCTAACTGTGGGCGAAGGTGTTTTAGAGAAGAGATGCGGGGATTACCAACAGGGTCTTGCCAAGACAGTTGTGGTTGTCAGTATCTTTAAAACAAATATTAAGAATCAGTGCTCTGGTGGCTTACAGTCTCAGCAAGGTTGGTCCCATATGACAAAGTGGTGTGTGAGAATTTGCAATTTGACGTTGGATATCTCCTTTTCTCGGAACTCCCATACACTGTTCTGACCACTCTTAAAAATATATCTGTTTGTAAGCTTTTACCGAAGCATCGTCGTGATTCTTGTCAAGGCCACTTACTTATAAGTATGTAAAGACGTGATTGCTTATTCCCTGCCGAGCTTTTCTAGTGTTTGACAATGTACAAGGTTATATTAGGACCAGCTCAGGGTAGTACCAGTATCTGTTCTATGCCAGTGCACAATGGTATGTAGTAGTGCATAAAATTAAATCAGAGATGCCTGATCGTAGGCACAAGTTGGGATAATGTCCGCTTTTTTACGGCTTTTTTGCTGCCAAATCAAAAGGTTCCTTTCGTACGGCCACTAAATTTGGGGCAAAGGATTGAATGTATTAGAGGTGAATGAAGAGCCTTAAAAGTGACTTTGACGATCTTGAAAGATTCAGGGTTAATACCTGGTTTCAAGAGAGTCAAGGGAAGCGAGGGTATGCATGAATGGTTAAGCTTAATTTCCAGGTCTTAGGGCTCAGGAATAGCTTCTCGGCATCCCGTTAAGCTAATTGCATTGAACGTAGCACACGCCATCAAATTCCATTCTTACATACACCATCACTCGTACACGTGTCGTGGAATTTTACTATGTGGAGGTGCAATGTGTTACGCCAATTTCACAGAATTATACCCTTCTTCATATTGGTTTTGGTTAGGTTTTAGGGTTAGTTTAACCCTAAGCACACAGGGGTTAATATTATTTATAATTTCCGGTGTAAGCTGCTCCCTGTATATACACAGCACAATGTACAACCCTATACTCGTACTCAGTCTGCCAAGAAGTACGTGTCCACGTCCATTACATAAATATACACAGCACAATGTACAACCACGTCCATTACATAAATATACACAGCACAATGTACAACCCTATACTTGTACTCTGTCTGCCAAGACGTGCGTGTCCACGTCCATTACCTAAATATATATAGCCAATTCTTCTCTACTAAAGCCTCTGGTAAGCTTCTCAGGTGAGCTTCTCAGCAACGAATTGCCTCAAATTGCAAATAAGCAGTCCACGCAACTCTTTTCCCCTCAATCGTGCTCACAATCTAGGCTGTAAAGACCGCCATACTGGGCGTGTTTGCCAAGCTGAGATCTGAGGCGTACGTGAAGCTCATCGCCATAGTATGGAGGGTAAGGCACAGGGACTCAGAGATCCTAGCTACAAGGAGTGCCAAATTATTGAGATCAAAAAGGAAACATGTCTGAAATTGCTTTGAACAGTAGCGATCTCTGTATTGCGCTGTATTAGATGCATGGAAAATTTCCAATCGCAATTCGCTTAAACGTCCACAACCCTGACCAAATAAAGCTCACTTGCATGCGTGCGCACACACACACACACACACACACACACACACACACAGACACACTTACACGCACGTAGGCACACAATGCACTCACATGCGCATGCAAATTGTGGGGACAGTTTTCATACAACGGTCGTCATTATTAATTCACCACTTCCTGTGGGATTTCCTCCGTCCTTGGCTTTGTGCATGACCTTTGTGCATGACCTTTGTGCATGAGCTTTATGCATGAGCTTTGTGCATGAGCTGCAGAAGGTTTAGAAAATTGTGATTCTCAGCTTTGAGCCTCCCACACATGAGATGCATTCACACACAATTAAACATAAACATATTCAGTTCTTCTACAAACATACACATTCATACACACACACAAACACACACAACTTTGCATAGCTGCATGTTTGCAAACTAACACTTTTTTAAATACAACCAGGCACGAGCTAAGTACAAAGCAGCCAAGCGCTTGCGTGACGACGTGCTCGCTGCCAAGGATGCGATGCACAGCCGAAGGAACAGCAGGTACACACACGTCACGCAAAAACACACACGAGAATTGACTTATTATAAAGCTACACACATGTATGTGCACAAGCGCGCACATACACGTGCATATCCATGCCTCCCCTCCCCCCCGAACACACACACACATACACGCGCACGCAAGCATATACACTCACGCACACACACACAAACACACACACACACACACGCATATGACCATGTGTACTTGTGTGGCACACATATGCACACAAATACAAAAACACAAATGCGCACACAAGCCTTCATCCTCCCTTCCCCCAGACCATGCACACGCATGTAACCACGCGTACTCGTGGCATACACACGACACACACACACACACATCCGTACTTCCCCCTCCCCCCCCCCAAACCACACTCACTTGCTTGTGAACGTGTGTGCTCATCTTGACAAAAGGCATGCGCGTGTGCTTGTACACACGCAAAGCTTCTCACACAAACAAATTTCACCACGGACCACGCAGGGACGGCAGCAGAAAATCTCAGGAGCAGGAGCACCCGCTCAGCGCCTGGGAGAAGAATTTGAATGAGGAGGGGAAAGAAGAAGAGGGGAGAGCTGGGGTGGGTGTCGGTGAGGCAGCACGGGGTGCTGAGCTTTTACATCCGATGCTGAGGCCCAGGTAAGGCTGTGTTCTCTGTTGACTGCTGTGCTGCTTCATCCGCATGTGCCTGTTGTGTTTGGGCTGCTTGGGCGTGTCCTCTAGACTGTTTGACCTTTGTTGCAGTGCTTGTGTACACTGCCGCCTCGTGGTTCTGAAATGCCTCTGTCAGTCTAGCACCAACTCAGCCTGCGAAGATGCCCTTCTTAAAGCATGCTACATGTTGTCTGAAAGACAGCCCAGGAGCACAAATAAACGAGGCTTGCTTCACTACCCCAAAACACTGAGCTCACAATGAAATAGCAAGCTGTCAAGATCACGGCTGGCGTGCTGGCATGCTGAGTATTTGCTCTCCCACCAAGGTTCTCCTCGTTTTCCTTGTAAGCCAACCTTTTTGATAAGATGCCATGAATGCCACTCACCTTAAAAGTTTGTTACGTTTGAAGCAACCTTCAGCATCAACACAACACAGACGCTACTGACTGTTTACATGAAGTATCAATACACCCATACTGACCGTCCCAATATGTTGTACTAAATGGGTGTTGATGACAGCTCCAAGGAATACAGTGGGGTCCAACCATCCTTGGAGAATCAGTCAGCCTGTGCTGCCCAACCCAGATTTGAACTACCGAGCGCGCTTACTGCATTAGGTAAGGGACGTGCACTAGGACTGCACTAGGACTGCACTAGGTAAGGGTCTGTGCCCCAAACCTAGCTTAAGTCACTTTCAAATTCATTTGTTTTTTTCTGCTGTGTGTACTTCTTTAAGGGGTAGGGAGGTGGTGCACATGTTGCAAGGAGTGGGGAGGTGAATTGTGCATGCTTCTTAGGAGTAGGGAGGTGTTGTTAGAACCTCCGTATTCTCTTAGGAGGGTTTGCAGTGTATGAGTTTCAGCAATTGAGTGGCTCTTTTTCATTTACATTAGGGGGGGCACGTTTTGCTGCCTTCAATACTCTGAAACAACTAACGAAAACACCATCCGCCATAAAACTTGGCAACTCTAAACACGCACTCCACGCACAGCGCATCGCGTAGTGAGGCTTTTTATGAGACGACGTCAAAATGACCCACTCCACGCAAAGTGGTACTTTAAGATATATTAATAAGCAGGTTTTATACATATCAAAATAGCGAAAGAGCATCAGTGTGCCCCACATACACACTCCACGCACAGCGGCACAGGTACTGGCACAGGTAATCAAGGAACCACACTCCACGCACAGGGGCTGATAAAAGAGTAGTATCTGTCATTCTTCTCTTGCCTCTTTGGTGTAGACTGCTGGTAACTTACGCCCAGCAAGTTGCGTACAGCTAGTGAATGCATTGTCAGTGCATTTGCGCTTTGTGTCACACCCAACATGAGATGAGCCACTACCATGCAATGCTGAGCAAGCAACCGTGAGGTTGAGGAAACGCAAACACAACCGCGCTCCGGGGCCCTACTAGAGCCCCTGTGTCTGTCTGTGCCCCTGTGTTTCTTTACAGGAGAAGACGGTCTGTGACACTGTGTTGCTTTACAGAAGCAGATGATCTGTGTTCTTGTGTTGCTTTACAGGAGCAGATGCTCTGTGCCCCTGTGTTGCTTTACAGGAGCAGATGCTCTGTGCCCCTGTGTTGCTTTGCAGGAGCAGACAGTCTGTGCCACTGTGTTCCTTTACAGGAGCAGATGCTCTGTGCCCCTGTGTTGCTTTGCAGGAGCAGATGCTCTGTGCCCCTGTGTTGCTTTGCAGGAGCAGATGCTCTGTGCCACTGTGTTGCTTTACAGGAGCAGATGCTCTGTGCCCCTGTGTTGGTTTACAGGAGCAGACGGTCTGTGCCACTGTTTTGCTTTACAGGAGCAGAGCACAGTTCAGACGCCGTTGTGTCACATGCCTCACGCCACAGTGCCAGCAAGGCACCCCCTGCTGGTGCTCACGTGACCATACATGACTCAGTGGAGGAAGCATCTCAGGTGAGGAAGGCGGTTTCCGCTGTAGCACACGCACATGTAAGAAGCATGCTTCCTTACGCACACAGTGCACTGACATCATACCCACTTGGGCATAAACACATGCACACACACACGCACGCACGTACGCTCTCACACACACAAGCACTCACACTCACACACACACACACACTCACTCACACACATATATATATATTACAAATACACGCATTTGCAGGAGCACAAAGAAAAGGGAGGGGGCGGAGTGGACGCGGGTGACGAAGAAAGGCCTGGGGACGAGGAGGGAGGAGCTGAGGCGATGTTAAAAAGTGTGGCTTCAGGCCGTGGCCTGATTTCACATAAAACAGCCAGGCGCAGCAGTATGGGCTACCAAGCAAGGGGCAGATCGCGTGTGATGCGAAGCCTCAGTGTGAAAAATTTGCTAGAGGAGGATAAGGGTCCGCCAGTGCTGCCCCCCCCTAGAATATCGATGACGCTCATGGTATGTGTGGTATGTACGTGTGTGTGCATGTGCATGTGCATGTGTATGTGGTGCATGTGGGTACATGGGTCTGCCGTAAGTGTATGTTTGGAACGTGTCCCTATATCCTTATATATGTGCACCCCCCTGAATCCAAATGGCTTTATTAGCTATGAAGTTAAAATGATTTGGAATTTCAAATCCGTATTTGGAACATTTGAAGCTTAGGTGTAAGATTTTAAACGGCATGCATGTCAAAGCACAAGCCTCTGAAAATGGACGCTCAATGGTGGAAAGGACGCTCAATGGTGTCAACTTTGACACAGCAGGCCATCTGACAGCATGCTGTGTTCCTGGCCCCCTCAGGATCACACCGTGTGTATCTCACTGTGCATGTTGTGTCCTGTACACTTGTGTGGGCCAATGTGCATGTGAACCTGCAGGACATCAAGCTTTGAACTAGGGGAAGATATGTTAGATGCGCCAACACGTGTGCTCTATGTATTCCCTAGCTCTCTAAGGCATACACACAGGTACACACAAAAGTAGATTACACACACGCACAAACAAACGCACACACACGCAAACACAGCAGGATTCCAACTTATATAAATGGAGTTTTGCAACAATTAACGTGTGCACTGCACAACATTCACATGTGCACAGCATAGCCCTGCATTATATATAATAAGGTGAAAGCCCTCACGCAGCAAGGGTTGCTTGTCCTCACGCAGCAAGGGTTGCCTGTCCTCCTGCCAGGTGCTTGTCCTCACGCAGCAAGGGGTGCTTGTCCTCACGCAGCAAGGGGTGCTTGTCCTCACGCAGCAAGGGGTGCCTGTCCTCACGCAGCAAGGGGTGCTTGTCCTCACGCAGCAAGGGGTGCTTGTCCTCACGCAGCAAGGGGTGCTTGTTCTCACGCAGCAAGGGGTGCTTGTCTTCACGCAGCAAGGGGTGCTTGTCCTCACGCAGCAAGGGGTGCCTGTCCTCCTGTCAGCCTGTTCGTCTGTCATACAGCTCCCTAATTTCCAAATATCCTAATGCTCCAGTGTCATGCACGCCTCTGCTAACAAAGGAGGATGCCTCTTGAGTCACCTAGCTATCACAACTCATGACGCGTGCATTACCAGCTCTTCTGCAAATACGCTGCAAACCTTACACAGGGCGACCGTCAATTGGCAAAGGCAGGGGTGTCTTGTGTTGATTACTGCAACGCCCATTGTATGACCCTACATGTCCTGCAGAAGCTGTTTTGTCCTAGCAGGGACAATCCTGACGTGCGCTACCAGGCCTTTAAAGCCAAATCCGAACGCTTAACCCTTAACCCTAACCCTAACCCTAACCCTAGTGCACTGCCACACCCTACAGGAGATGAAGGCGGTGATGCAGCAGGGGGTCATGGAGACGCAGCTGTACAACGGCTACATGCTCAAGGGCTCGATACCAGAGCAGGAGCGCACGCTGCAACACCAGATTAGCCGGGCCTTCGAATCGAGTGACAGCAAAACAAAAAAGGACTTGTATAGGGCTCACCACCGGATGCAGGTAGGTGACTGCTAGACAGGATAGTGGGAGAGGATCATGCATGTCTTTGCGTGCATGCCTCTGTGTGTGCGTGTGTGTCTGTGTGTGTGATGCACTGGAGTATAAGGGCGAGGAGTATAGGGCAAGGAGTATAAAAACAAGGGCAAAGAGTATAATAAGGAGTAAAACCTAACTCAAGGCTCTACGTGTAGGTGAATACTCAAGGTTTTAGGTGTAGGTGCATCTGTCTTAAGGTGAATGCTCGGGGCTTCCGGTGTAGGTGCATGTGCGTGTATGCAGTGTGCTGAAACATATGCTAGCGAGGACCTGGCCCATCTCTCATCTCACCGGCTTACGGATAATGCAGTGAATATTGACAAGTGGTGAGCTGCCTCCTGTGCAGGGCAAAAACCAACGAGGAATGATCCACCAGTTGCACAAACGTGCCACACAATCTGAGGACGTTGAGTCACGGATTACTGCGGAGGTTAGTTCAGCCTGCTACAATTGCTTGTGTGCATACAGCAGCCAGCATGCAGTGTACAGGTTATTCCGGCTTGTTGGCAGCTTCTCTGGCAGCTGGCCTAATGCAGCAAGTCCTGATGTCTATGATGTCCATTTTATCTCCGCTTCTTGCATACATGAAAGTGTTGGTAGAGTGGTAAGAACAGATTTCTTGAAATCTGCAGGCACCTACCAACAGCTGGACGCTGGCTTTGCTCACCGCTCGATGGCATGCAGAGTGCCTTCCTCGCACCTATGCATGCCTCAACAAACGGCTGAGCCTTCTTCGGGTGAGGCACTCATTCGCATACACAGATACAATTATGTATATACATGCACACACACATGCACAAGCGCATACGCGTACGCGTATGCGCAGCTCACAGCTGGATCTTATTTGGGTAAGGGAGGAAGAGAGAGGAGGAGAAAAGAAGGAGGGACGGAGAGAGAGGAAGTACTTGCTGCATGTGTAGCATATAGAGAATAGCTACTATCAAGATGACTTGTGTAGCACATAGAGAATAGCTACTAGCAAGATGACTTCCGCTTGCCTAGATCAGAGCTGCTGGCGTCCCAGGTAGGTAATCGCTCCTAAAAATCTGGCGTTGAGGGGGCTTTGGGACCTTAATACTAAACAACAGGCATGCAGATCATACAAATTAGCTGTCACTCATGAAATACAAATCTGCCCTTGTACCACATTATGTTCAGGTTGACCTGGTGGACTGCCTTTTCCACGGGAAAGATACAGCACCAGACGAGATGGGGCATAATTTGCAGCAGTTGGTCCTAAACCCATAGCTTGCGGGCCATGTCAGTCATAGAGAGAAGAGAGAGGTTTCAAGCCTAGTACAAGCACTTGTTTTGCAAGCATCACGACACGTACAAGATTGTTTAGCTTGCACAAGTTCATGACTACCTTTTTTATGCGGTATTTGACACGCCCAATTATTGGCAGCGACGAATTGTGTGACAAAGCAGGTAGGTAATTGACTCGTGCAGTGACGGTAATTTGATCTGATAAATGCCACTGCAGATGGACAAACCCCTAGCCCTACCTATGCTACGCTCCGTGCCAGTGTAAAATGGCAAGCACATCCGTACATTTTCATTCCCTTAATCACACTAAGTGTCTTCTAATAACTGCCACTGGTGCTAGTAATGCAGCCTTCTCTTGTTGTTCTCCTTGTCACGACGAATTATGGTACCGACACACGATTTGTCCATGCCACTGATTTAGCATGAATTATCCTCCTAATTGCGTTGCTTGTACAATGTGACAGTTGGAACCCTAGTACCTAGGGTAACCTTTAGTATAGGGGGATGCAAATGACATGTTAGTTGCTGGGCTCTTAGGGCTTAGACCTTTGGCTTAGACCTTTGCACTGCTGGAGAAACTGGGAGCCTTACAGCTTAAGAATTGAGACCTTTCTCCAATACCTTTTGTCGGCCACTTGCTGTTGTGACGGCGTGTCACGCGAGAGCCCAGCCAGGGGGAAACAAGGGGCAAGTCTCAGAGTTACAACAGGCCTACACCCGCCATCTACTTGCTTTGCACTTTCTTTGTATGCATAACAGTAAGCACACACGTCAGGTCAATAAACAGGATATTGATGCAGGTATGCGGTGAAGTACCAGCATTGCTTGGGCACACGCACAGCTCATGCATTTGCACACGCAAGAAGGCTAGATGGGGTAATAAGCAGGGAACCATTTCCAGGAGAGTGCACACGACCCTGCTCGAAGAGAGCAACCGGATTGGTTGCAGCCGTCAATGATGCCCTTGACCACCTGGAATCACGCAAGAATGCAATATTCAATATTATGTCTGGGTAAAGGTGGGATTTCAGTTTGCGCGGGGTTTGTGTTTCCAGGCTTGTGTGGAAAAGAAAAGAAAAACTATGCAGGCAGTGAAAACCACTCCGCTGTAGCGTAGTGGCCCAAAATGGTTAACCGATGAATAAGCGATAAGTAAATTATACTTTATTTATGCATGTTACACTCGCCCCACCCTCAAGTGCTTGCGTCCTCGTAAGCATATCACAACCTTATAAACCTGTACGGTTTTTACATGATAAAGGCTTTCGATTTTTGATTAAGGAAAAGTAAGCCACTTTGGTACCGAGTTCCTGCTACAATTGCAATAGACGATGACGCTGAAGGGATCGTATGTGTGAGTTCCTTCAAATATAACGGTATCAGATACGTGAAAAGCCTGTCTGAGCTGTCTTTAGAGTGGATGGGCGCATTAACAGCAGTTTACTAGCTACAGCTCAGCTGCAGTTTGGTTGGACAGAGATCTCACAAGGAAGCGAAATTGATGAATAAGTGGGAAGGATACCCATTGTGGAAGGCTACAAAAGAGCCGATGGGAAAGCTTCAAACGGGTGTCCCTCGTGGTTGCTGAAGACTTCTGGGCCAATCGCACACAAAATCCATCGTCAGATCACCATGAACCATCATCGTAATTACACCGATCACCACCTCAACAGCGCGCACAATATTCCAGGTACAGCAGGATTTTGCTTCAGCAGCCAGCAGCCGACGTCCAAGGATAACGCCAGACCAGGAACAGCTGCAGCGTGGAAGAAATAGACAAGCACAACGCCTTGATTCTTGGCCAGTTAATCTAAAATGATGGGATTTTGATGAACACAGGATGCTCTCTTTTTCCTCTCTGCTATTGCTTATCTACTAATTTTTGCTGGTAACATTATAAAGGGGGG
>Ga0307942_1000421_pt1 | contig 29161 bp, 18 predicted proteins | sample OrgLakmetagen175_FD_201846 | JGI IMG/M metagenome (GOLD analysis project Ga0307942, IMG submission 201846) | Saline water microbial communities from Organic Lake, Antarctica - #175 | ecosystem: Environmental > Aquatic > Non-marine Saline and Alkaline > Saline | place: Antarctica: Organic Lake... | reverse complement strand
AACGCAACAGAACATACATGTTATGTACAAGAGCGCGAGCATCTGCGCAATAAACATGGAACGCAACAGAACATACATGTTGTGTACAAGAGCGCGAGCATCTGCGCAATAAACATGGAACGCAACATAACATACATGTTGTGTACAAGAGCGCAAGCATCTGCGCAATAAACATGAAACGCAACAGAACATACATGTTGTGTACAAGAGTGCAAGCATCTGCGCAATAAACATGAGCGCGCCAAAGCTTGCGTTAAATATACTCGCACACTGACACCTGTTTGCACCTGTTTCAGGTCCCCTCTCCCAGCGGCATGCCATGCAGGTCCAAAGTAGCCTCCCCCCCGAACATGTGCAACCGCAAGCACAAAGCCTGCGGATAGCAGTGCAGCCCTGTGTGCATGCACGCGTGAAGTAAGGTGTGAGAGGAGGTGTGAACGTGCATGTGTGCACGTGCGTATGCCCTTGCGTGTGCAACAATACGTAGATGTGAAGATGCACAGAGTGCGTGCGGAGGAATCAAGGAGTAATAAATGAACAGCACTGCATGTCTTAGTAGCACATAATCATTTCGATGTACATTCCTAACATGCAGCAAATCCTACCCCCCCTCCCAGCTTTGTGCACTCTAATTTTTTATCCAAATTGATACAACACTCCACCCTTCCTCCGTGCAAATCTTGAGGGTGACCACCCCAGATGATGCCACAAACACCACAATCATTCAAAATGCATTTTTCACAGACAAAGTCACGGAACACGCAAAAATTACAGCAACCCTTTACAATGCACATCTTGAGGGTGACCACCCCAGATCATCCTGCCTTCCATGAGTACCCGCTTTTCATGAACACACCTTGAGGGTGTCCAACCCAGATCATCCTGCTTTCCATAAGCACCATACACACTCAGCACACAAGGGGCAGGCTGCCGACGGGCGCCAGTCATAACTGTTGACGCGTCGTACGCTATAGAAATGGGCACGGGTGTACCATCTGCAGGAAAAGCCAGGCATTAACCAATAAGTTTTGAACAATGAGCTTTGAACAATGAACTTAGAACAATGAGCACATTGGCTGGTCAGCAGTAAGAGGAAAAACAAAGGCTGCTAACAACTCCTTCTCTACCTTGTAGGCAGGTCGCTGTGGGCAAATTTCTGAGGCAGGAAGGAATTTGAATTGTGCCTTCAACACACACAACCTTGAACGTGCAGGTCAAGATATATCGTAACAAAAACAGGTCAAGATGTATCGTAACAAATACAGGTCAAGATGTTTCGTAACAAAAACAGGTCAAGATGTTTCGTAACAAAAACAGGTCAAGATGTTTCGTAACAAAAACAGGTCAAGATGTATCGTAACAAAAACAGGTCAAGATGTATCATAACAAAAACAGGTCAAGATGTTTCGTAACAAAAACAGGTCAAGATGTATTGTAACAAAAACAGAGCGTGCACCACGCCCAACACGCGCTGATTCAGACTAGCAGTGCAGCTGAGGGCAAGAAAAGAAATACTGATCACGCACCCGCCCTCACAAAACGCACCTTCTAGCTTATGCACATTGGCATACTACTAGGATTGGCCAGAAACATATATATACAGTGTATACACGGCATTTTCTGCAGGGACTTCTTCGAATATACGGTCATATACAGCGATAAAATATACGATCCTGGCCAGCCCTACATACCACCCACCTGCAGAAACCGCCCACACCTGGTCGTGGACGATGGCACTATTAATAGGGCACATTAGCCTGCTCGGCACGGACAGTGGTGGTGCAGGCGTCCCTGCTGCTGCTGCCGCTGCTGCTGGTGCTGTACACGTTCCTGCTGCTGCTGCTTCTGCTTCTGCTGCTGCAGGCTCCTCTGCTATACTGCGGCTTGTGCGCGCCTCTGCATCCCTGCTGGCTTCTGCCGTCGGCGCTGCATCACTGCTTGCATGCACAGCAAGCTCTAAACTCTGCAGGGGTACGCCTCCTAGGCTGCTGTACTGCAAGGCCAGATGCAGCAGGGTCTGGCTACCACCTGAAGGTGAGGTGAGTCAATGAGTAAGGTCGACGTGTGATCGCCACTTACAGGTTTTTAGGGTTAGGGTTTAGGTTTAGGGTTCCCACAAGAGTTGAGGTAGGCCAATGAGTGAGGTCACTGAGCTGAGGAGTGCCTGTGCCTGTTGAGCTGAGCACAGGGGAGGTATTAGTAAGCCTCTATGTAAGCTACAAGTGTTGATAAACTAGATCAAGTGATGGTAATGTGCATACACTTTTGTCATGAAGTTACAGCACACCTCCCTCCCTTGTGTGGTAGAACTTACAAGCTTACTCACTTCAAAGGACAAGAGGACAAGGCTTACCAACCACCAGGTTACAGTCAGTGGTGGAACCGCACAGGTCAGGCAACAGGCTTTAGCCACGCAACGCACGACCCATTACTAATAACACATGACCCAAGTAGCCTGCCTAAATCCGCCTTGCCCTAACGCCAAGAAACAGAAGCAGTCACCTGGCAACGCACGCGGTGGGCGTAGCTGCACACAGGGCACCGGAAACGACACCTCTGCAGCGCCACACAGCTGCAGCACCGGTTGAGCTCCTTGTGCGTGCGTGTCCAGCTGCGGTGCTGGGTGGTCTCCTTGTGTGCGCGTGTCTGCTCCAGGCCAGCAGAGGGTCAGCAGCTGAAATCGCAGGTGCTGGCCTGAAGCTGGAACCCCTACAAATGCATCGCCGCAGCGGCTCCCGGCTGCAGCTGCCTCAGCTGCTTGCCGCGCGAGCGCACGCACGTTGCTCTCATTGCGCGTGTGCTGTGCGGGTGTGCTGTGTTGCTCTTCTCTGCTGCAACTGAGCGTGCTGGCTTTGTCGCTGGTCTGTAAGCCCCCTGCTTCTGCCCCCAGTCGCCCTCGGGCTTCTGCCGCATTTGCTGCGCTGCTGCTGGGTGGCTGCTCATCACTGAAAGGAGCAGCAGCAGCAGCAGCAGGAGGACGGGTGCGCTTGAGGGACACAAGCACGTGAGCGGAGGGCACAGGTGCTGGGTCGAGTGTGGAGGGAGCACCTACCGCGTCAATACCTCCCGCTAGTTCTTGGGGTACTAGCTGCACATCCCAGATCAGCCAGTCCTGATGCGTGGGAAGCACTGCTGTAATGGCGGGAGCCTGATGATGTCCAGAACATAATCGGTGTTGCGGTGGCTGAGCGGAGGTAGGTGTGTTTCCTTTGCTGCCTTCCATGTGGCCTGCGTGGCTGCTGTCGTGCCCTGGCCGCTGCTGTCCCTGTTCCTGCTGCTCCTGCTCATGCTCCTGCTCCTGCTGCTGCTGCTGCTGCTGCTGCTGCTGCTGCTGCTGCTGCTGCTGGGGGTGCTGCTGCTGGGGGTGCTGCTGCTGGGGGTGCTGCTGCTGCTGTTGCTGGGGGTGCAGATGAGGAACTGTAGCGAGTGCACCGTCGGTGCCGCCTGGCAGGGCAAAGTACACAAGTTGACCGTTGGGGTTCACTGCATCCCACGTCCACACAAGCAGGCCTGTCTGTGGGTGAAAGGCGTCGCTGGAGCTGGGTCCCACGGTACTGCTCAGTAGAGAAGCTGCAGGAGGGCAGGTCCACACACACACCACGTCATAGCGCGCTTCAGGAGCAGGGGAGGGAAACAGAGCGTGCCACGTGAATTCACATTGAGCGTCGGCAGCGAAGGGGCTCGGTGTGTGTAGAGGGTGTTGCTGGTAGGCCTGTTGCTGCTGGTGCTGGGGTTGTTGGAGGCTTTGAGCTCGCTGTTCCTGTCGCTTCTGGCTCTGCTGATGCTGGTGCTGGTGTTGGTAGTGGGAGTGTTGATGATGCTGGCCCTGTTGGTCCTGTTGGTGCATGTGGTGTAGGAAGTGGGAGTGTGGACCATGTTGGTCCCGTTGCTGCTGATTGCTAGGAATGTTCTGTGACTTTATGGAGGAACCTGTGACTTCTGGGCAGAGGACCCACACCCCACGAACGTGGTGGTTAGAGTCAAACGCTTCCAACAAGGAAAGGCTCCTTGCGGTGCTGTTGTCATTGCCCATTTTGTGAGGCAGCGCGGCCACTTGCCTAAATGCAAGTACAAAGGGGGGTGCTGTCACAGCCACCACTGGGGCAGTTGATCCTGCAATTGCTGCTGAGTTAGTTGATACTGCAACTGCTGCTGAGTTAGTTGATCCTGCAACTGCTGCTGAGTTAGTGGTTGCGGCAGCTGGAGGGGACACGAGTGGCGGTAGTGGTAGTGGTGGTGTTGGTGTTGGCGTGGGTGTAGGTGTAGGTGTAGGTGGTAGTGTTGTTGGTGTTGTTGGTGTTGTTGGTGTTGTTGGTGTTGTTGGTGTTGGTGGTGGTGAGGCGGGTACTGTCACCTCCATGACAGTGTCCCCACCTTTGCCTGTGTGTGGGCGTAAATATGAGTATGTTTGCTGTGTTGCTAATTTGCTTCGACAGAAATTCATTAATGAGTGCATGCACATAGCCTATTCACATAATAGAGCACTGTGAATGTGTTGTAAGCGTGTACAGTTGTTTATAAAATACAAGCGTAATGATCTGCCACTTCACACACACATGCAAGTTCATAAGTGCAAAGTTTTTTGTTTTTTGTTTGCGTGTGCTTGTGTGTATGTGTGCAATTGAATGTGTGAGTGTGTGTGTGCATGCAAATTGTGTGCAAGTTCGAGACAAAACCAAGCGCAGACCATATCTTCTTTACTCAGTAGCACACAGGAGAGAAGGACGTGCACTAAACAACCGATTTGCGTCCCAACTGCCACGTAATGCGAAACTTCTATCAGTGTCATTGTTATGTACATGTGAGTAGACAACCACGTAGTTTGCCACAGAATGCAGTAGCTGTACCTATATATGGTATGTATGCTGAAAACAATACCGCTGCCATGATGCAGAAAGAAAGTCTATACATATGTTACGTAAGTATGCATGTGTTTCGTAAATCCATGTATGCGTTTCGTAAGTCTATACCTGTGTCAAGTAAGTTTATACCTATGTGTGTTACGTAAGTATTTGCATGTAATACATGAATCTAAACATGTGCTACATAAATCTATATGTGTTACATAAGCGTACATACAACCGCCTCACCTGCCACGTAATACGTAATGCAGAATGGACATCTGTATTTGTGTTATGTATGCGCGCACAAACAACCACTTACCTGCCCCGTTATGCAGTATGTTTATGGTAGCTGTATATGTATTATGTAATATGTATACGCGCACAAACAACCACATCACCTGCCACGTAATGCAATCGCTGTCCGCATGGGAGCCAGAGCATAGGACCGTGGACCCCAGGGATCGGTGGCAGGGTGGGCTGCAGGGTGCTGGCATCCTGTATGTGTGCGTTGGTGTGCAAGATGCAGTTAACTTGAGTGTTGTGCGTGAGCGCCTTGTTAAGCGTGTGCCCATTTTTTGTTCATGTGTGATGTATTTAATGATCAATGATCATGAGCTAGCTACTGGTGGAAAAAAGGTGGGTAAGCAAACATACCCTTCAGTCGGCAGCATAGTGCACACGTAACAGGGCGTAAACAATCAAATGTGTAGTAAAATCTCGAGAAGCTTAGTGTTCTCACTGGTTCCGGGGCAAAGGTGCATTGCAGTTGTAAGCAACCATGCATAAGGTGCTTCCTGCTTACTGCAACCTGCGTATTATTTCAACTCAGCGGGCGAGACTGACTACCGTAGAACAGGTGAATAATGATATAAAAATGCCACTGATTCAAAAATGCGGTAGTGCAAGCGAGCAATGAAAAGTAGCTCCTATTCTGCAGAAACAAAACATTAACACCGAGCGCAGAAGAAAAAATCACCACCACCAATCACTGACAGCTGACAGCAACAGAACGCACCGCATGCTTACTAAGTCTCATGATCTGCACACACATGTGCACATGTGTGTGCCATCACCACAATATACAATGGACAACACATATCAAAAAAATTGCAGCGTGTAGTACTCTGCAATAGGACACACCTATCCAAACATCTGCAGCGTGCAGCGAGCACTCTGCACATAAGGACACACTTACCCAAAGGTGCAGGGTGTAGCGGGCGTGCTTGAGCCCTGATGCAGGCTCCCAGGCCTCACACTCACTGGCAGATGTGCATGTGTGTATTCGTGTGTGAGTGTGTGTATGTGTGTGTTTGTGTGTGTATGCGTGTGTGTGTGTATGCGTGTGTGTGTGTGTATGTGTGTGTGTGTGCGCATGTAAGCATAGGGATTGTAGGAGAGTATGCACACAAAGCCAAGAAAATATGAAATTTGTGTAATTGTGCGCTTCTAGGGCATGCTGCAAAGCCTTGTGATAATACATAGTATATTGGCAGTATTGGATCCGCTAGGTAACCTATTGCTCAATATGCTCTCATCAACAAACTGGATCAGGGCCTTTTGTTTCAGGCTACCTTATTACCAGATTAGATCACACAAAATTTGGGCATATTCCAACAATCACCCAACTACAAAAATGCACCCTCAAAACACTCGTGTGCTGCTACACGCTTCGAAAAGGGTACGTAAACTACCTACTAAGCAACCACACCTGAAGGCAAAGAAGGAGAAGTCAGGGCTGGGCTGAAGGGCATGGATGTGGTAACCCTCACGGCCAGCCGCCCTGTTGTGCTCATCCAGGATCACAGTGGGAGTTGAGGGGGGCAGAGACGGGGGTTGGTTCTTCTTATCGGCAGCGCCAGCCTCCCTGCTGCTGCTGCTACTATTGGCTGAGATGCTGGTAGGAATGTTGGTATAGATGCTGGCGGGAATGGGTACACGCAGGTGAACTTTTGCTGGGGTGCGTGTATGTGTGAAGCGGCCGTAGGATGCAGCAGGGGGAGGTGGTGGTACAGGCAGGGGGGGAAGCAGTGGCTGTTGCTCCATCTCACGCACACACGCCTCGAGGGTGAGTTGGGTCAGCTGGGCTTTGAGGGTGGCGAGGTGCGGGAGGCTGGCCAAGTGGGCCTTGGTCTCCAGGTTCTCCAGGTACAAATACTGGAGGGGACGGGGAGCCTTTCTTGTGAGATCACGGAGCCAGGCAAAGTCGTCATCTTTGGTGTCTGTGTGGTATGTGGATGTGAGTGTGTTTTTGTGTGTGTTGTGTGTTTTGTGTGTGTGTGTGTGTGTGTGTGTGTGTGTGTGTGTTTGTGTTTGTGTGTGTGTGTGTGTTTGCATGTGTGTGTATTTGCGTGTGTATATGTGTATGTGCGTGTTTGTGTGTGTGTGTGTGTGTGTGTGTGTGTGTGTGTGTATTCGTGTGTGCGTGCGTGTGTGTTATTGTGTGTGTAAATGTATGTTTATTTGTTTATGTGTTGCTGTGTGTGTGTGTGTGTGTGTGTGTGTGTGTGTGAGTGTGTGTGTCTGTGTGTGTGTGTGTGTGTGTGTGTGTTTGTGTGTGTGTGCATGTGTGTGTGCGTGTAGCAGCAAACCTGATACTTTGCAAACTGGCGGTTTCAATTGGGAGGGTGTCTTTCTTTTCTGTTGCAATATACTATGACTGTTAATCTGATTTGGTTTTACCAATGCTTTCATTTAATTTACTACAACAGGCAAATGCTTCCTCTTTCAATAACCACCAAGCATTTAAAACAGTTTTTTTGGAGGGGCTTCTCCACTTCAGCAGGTGAGGTCTTTCACACGCACGCGCGCACGCACGCAAGCACACACGCACGAATGCACGCACACACACATACACTCACGTACACACACTCACACACACATACACATATACATACACATACACACATACACACACACGCACGCACACACACACACATAAACACATAAACATACATTTACACACACAAACACGCACATACACACACACACACACAAACAAACACACACACACACGCACACAAACACAGAGAGAAGTGCACAGCACGCACACGTCACGTGCCTAGATGCAACTAGAGCCGTGCTCCGTGTTGAAGGGGATCAAGGGCCCCAATTCTTGCAGGTATGTGCGGAGCAAGGTTTTCAGCACGCTTATGGCTAATGCCACATGTTCTTCTTTTTGTACGGTATACTCCTGATGCCCGATGAATCGCTTGCCAAACGCACAAAACAATCCTGCAGGGCATGGTTTCCAATGACGTACATCTGCTAGGAGAGCCAGGTGCGGCTGTGTGAGCACACTGATGTAGTTGTCCAAGACCCAGTGTTACAAGAGCTCGTCAACTCGAGCTCTGTGTGTGTTTTGATACGTGACAGTGTGCAAGTCTGTAAGGGCTTTGCTCCTGCTCACGCTCAGTGTTAATGTGATCACACACACACATGCACACACATGCACACACATGCACACACACACATATACACACATGCACACACATACACACACGCACTCACATATACACTTGCACATTCAAACACACACTTGTTTCATTTCCATTTCTCTAATTCTCTATATCAGGGTCCTCGCCTGTCTATGCGGCCATGCAAAACCCCAAAGGGAAGCTCTTGCACGACCCCATTTTTTACTTAGAGCGAGGTGAGGATGGGCTGCAAAATATATTGTGCTCTGGCTACTGAGAGCTGCTTGTAGTCAGCCCTGTTTCTTTGTGCGTTAACGTTTGTTCTTTTGTATGTGTAAATGCGAACGCCTATTGTTTCAAATTGCTATTGCATGGAGAAGGATCCAAGAGCTGATCAATCTGTTGCTTGGCTAAGCTCAGCTACTGTTCTATAACTGCACTTCTTTCATAACTGTTCTATAATTGGACATCTTTCACATCAATTCATTACATTTCTGCTTTCTAAGCACAAGCAGCTCGTTTAGAGGGTGATTGCATGTGTCAACACGAACAACCTGCAAAAACGCCATGGGCATTCTGCAGATTCCCCGTGTGTATGCAAGCATACTTGTGTAAAGCACCCAGTAAAGGCTCTGCGCGTGCTCTTAGGAAAGGCCCATTTGCATTTTGTGTGATGTATGTGTTGTCAGGTATGGTTTTAACTGTTAGCTGTTCGTAAATGTGAGTTCCAATGTTAATAAATGTGGGTTCCAATGTTTATACGTGTGAGTTTGAGCGTTTGTGGTTACTCGTTTGCAGCTGGCAGCCCTCTGAGCCTGCTCATGGAGGTTGATGTGCGGGGGAAGCAGCATGCCCTACAATGGCTGACCAGGTGTGTTTAATAAGCAAGGGGTGGAATTCGGCAGGAATAGTGAGAGACAAAATGATTAAGGATACAATAGCAAAAGACGAGCTCAAGAACTAAACGTCTGAAAAACCAACAAACATGTAACTCCCAGCTTCAGACTTAGCGCGCAATTAATAGAGCATGCAGGCACATTCATAGGGTTGGCCAGAACCATATATATATACGGTGTACATACGGTATTTGTGGCAGGGAAATCACCAAATATACGGTCATATACAATGTATATATACGGTTCTGGCCAACCCTACACATTCATCCTCATGCTACGTGCCCTCTTCTGCTCAAGTGCACACCTAAATTCAACGGCAGTCCGCGTTTTTCAAACCGTCACTCCCACTCGCTAGAGTACGTGACGGTTTTGTGGTTGCTACAGCCCCAATATGCAATTTTCCTTTAGGTTGGAGCAAACTGGGATCAAAATTTAGGGAGGGGGCAAGTTTGCAATTTTTATTCAGTAAGGTAGCTTGTTCAGTATGAGTGACCTGCCAGGGGCTTTGATGTAATTTTCCAGTATGGTGGACGGTTTGTAAAAAAATATGCTAGCAAATGGCTCCCTTCCTGCATAAGCCAGTTTGCAGAACCCCTCTGGATCTGGGCTGATTATCAGTACCCAGCGGTATCTTGTAATTTGCAGCCCAAAAGGCAACTGGAATGTTTTGAAGATGGCACACATGTTTCCCCTTCCCGTCCCACCCACGCACACAAACAAGCACAAACGTAAGCTCAGTCATACACATTCAGAAATGCTGCATTCAAAAGCACTCACAAATGCTGCACCCACAAGCTCAGGCAGCCCATCGTTATCACTGACGTATTTCACCAGCTGTGTGTGGGGGCCAAATTAGCACACACTTACAATGCATAACCACACACGTACACACTGCTCAGGTACAAACTCAGGCGGCCCATTGCTATCACTGACGTATCAAATCAGCTGTGTGTGTGGGCTGCGTTCGGCCCTGGCACCTCCCCCTCTCCCATAGCAGAGCCCCAGGCTGCAGGCGAGTGAATGAGTGTTTTTGATATGCTTAATGTGAAGAGCAAATGCATGATGTGCTTTACACGGCTGAAGGCAAATAGATAAGTATGCTTAAGGCAGTGGGCAAGTGGATAAGTATGGTTAATGGCTGTAGGCAAGTGGATAAGTGTTCCTGATATGCTCAATGCGGGGAGTAATTGCAAATGAATAAGTGCTCTTGATACTGGGCTTGATGCGGGGAGTAATTACACCTAGGGTTGGCCAGAACCGTTTATATGCACCGTGTGTGACCGTATATTTGGTGACATCCCTGCCAAAAATACCAGAGAAGGTCAACTAAGGCCCCAGATGAGGGTGTTTTTGGAATGTGAATTGAGTATGGGCACCCCAGTTTGCAACACTCAAACTGAGCACCCAAAGGTAGCCCTTGACCTGCCCTACCGACAGCACCTGAGCTTGAGTGTTGCAAACTGGGGGGCGCATATCCAATTTCCCACGGCGTGCACCCTACTTTTCAAGCACGCCCACACCATATCTCACCATCCAGAGCACCAAATCACGTCATTCAAATTGCATCAGACTTATATTTAGGAGCAATTATCATTTAGAATTTAAAATTCTGCAAAAATACCGTATATACACCGTATATAAATGGTTCTGGCCAGACCTGATTATACGCGTGCGCAGTTCTGAGAGAGGCGTGGTGGAGGAAGGAAAGGAAGGGCAGGAGCATATGGGAGAGAAGGGGTGTTGGAGGAAGAGGTCAATGGGAGGGCTGTAAAGCAAGGCAGGCCATTGAGAAAGGGCGCCAGAGGAAGAAGGCAAAAATGAGCACAGGACATGAGCAAGTAGGAAAGCGTGGTGGAAAAATGTAAAGAAGGCAGAGCTAAGGAGTTACTGTATCGGTGATGCGTGATACCTTAAACTGCAGGCTTAAGGAGAGGAGGCAGAGCAAGATCTGCTTGTGTCACACACACACACACACACACACACACACACACACGTGCACGTACACTTGCACAATGCATGTGCATGTGCATGCACCTGCAATTTGAGAGTACCCCTTAGTTTGCTTGTGCTGGCTCCTGCTGTGCACCTAAATCACCCTCTCTCTGTAGTGCGCGCAGGGTTAACCTAAACCATGTACATGTGTTTATGTGGTGTGCATACAATGTTTAAGCAGAAATCCTCCGTATATGTACACAGTTAATTCAGTATATATGTATGTGTTTTTGTGTGCAGTTTGGTTCACCTCAGCTCTCAGTATGCAGAGATTTGGCATGCAACATGAATTTGGCATGTTACATGAATTTGCTTACAGAGACTCATCGCCCAGATCCTGTTTCCACGCGTCCCTGATCTGCTTCATTTCAGACCATGCCAAAAAGTATTGTGTATCCATATCGCTAAATATTTTTGGTGGATGGTCTAGTGTTTAGAGATGCAACAAGCAGATGTCCTCAACTAGAAGAACATGCTTTCTAGTGTGCTCTTACACCGCTTTTAAATAACACCATGCTACAGTATTATGTACGCTCTACACTGCCAATACTGCCTTCGCTCCAAGTTATATAAACACAGCACTGTTGGTCACAGCTACTGGCGTACACAATCAGATCCTACCTGCAAGCAAGATTCAGGGACCACTCAGGATCAAAGTCCTTCTAGAGTTAAAAAAAGGACAGGGACTTCCAAGTTCTTTTAGGAGGCATGTAGAATTAGGTCCCTTGGCTGCCAGGTGTGTTTGTGTATCTCACAGGAGCAGCAGTTCAGCCGTCAATTTGATCAGGCATGACTGTTATAGACACAAGTTCCTCAATTGCGTGCATTTGTAGGTGGAGCGTGGCATCAAGATCCTCGACTGCCGGGCGTGCTTGGCTTGCGTACCCTGCTTCCCACAGCGCAGCAGCCCAGCAGCCTGCAGGTAAAAAGGCATGCTATACGCCAGTGCTGTTTCCGCATCAGTGTTTCAAGGGTCGGCCGAAGGAAAATGCTTGCTCATTACGCACTGAAGAATGTGCACTGTTGCCATCCCAATGTAGGTCATGCGGGCAAGCAGATGCATCAACATTGGGTGCACTGTTTTTGGAGGTGCATAAAGGCTGACAAGCTTGTTATCCAGTGCAAGAGAAGGCCTCTTAACGTAGCAAGCATGATCTCCAAAATTTTGCATTTGCCTGCAGGGGACCTTGCCAGCCTCAGAATTGGAGTACCGGGCGTGGCGATATATGCATGGCGTGCCTGAAGGGGAAGCAGAGATGCCTGCAGGTAGGAGCTGGGTGCTGGGTGAGAGATGCAAACGGAAGCAGGGTGTGCTATGTTGATGTAGTGTATCATACAACAGTATGTAAAATGCAGTGTATCATACAACAATATGATGTAGTGTATCACACAACAATATGATGTAGTGTATCATACAACAATATGTAAAATGTAGTGTATCATGCAACAACATGATGTAGTGTATCATACAACAATATGTAAAATGTATGACATGCCTGAGGAGAGAGCATTGAGTGACATGTAGCCTTGTGCAGGAGAGGGTGAGCAAATAAGCTTTATTCAACCCCTACGTGTTAGTAATTAATCTAAAATACAGCAGCAACACATGCTCACGCAGATAAGGCCGAGCCGCTCCTGTTCAATTTGGACGCCCTGCATGGGGTCAGCTTCTCAAAGGGGTGTTACATAGGGCAAGAGAAGAACAGCTTCACGCACTACCGAGGCGTCATTCGCAGGCGCCTCATGCCCTTCAGAGTGCTGGCTGACGGAGCAGGTGGGTGGCTGTGCAGGCCTGGATAGGGGGGGAGCTTTAAGCTGCCTGATGAGATAAGTGTGTGAGGAAAGGGGGGGAACGAGGGGAACGAGGTTAGCGGTCCAGAGGAAATGAGTATGCAGTTCAGACTGGTGTGCAATGGAGACATTTGTGAAGTGTTAGAAAATATCCTCTTTATCTGTATGATAGTTTTATTCATGAGCAGTTTGATCGCTCGAGGCCAAAGAGCCGCTTAGCTGCTCTACCTCCCTCAATATTTAGCAAAAGCTGGATATCCTGAAACTCCACTCTACCTCGCACAGGTGGTGCACCACAGGAGGAGGAGGACGTGGTGATAGAGAGCACCGGAGAGAAAGTAGGGACCGTCAGGGGTGCGGCCGTCAGCGGGTTTGGTCTTGCTAGCATGAAGCTCAAGCCGGCCTTGCAAGCAGAGCTGGGAGAGGTGGGCCTGCTGACCAAGGTCGCTGGAGCAAGGATACAAACCTACCGACCGCAGTGGTGGCCGCCAGAGTGGGGGCGAGAAGAGGAGGAGGGAGCTCAATAGTTGTGACGATAGCCATGATAGCAATAGTTTCTAACCCTATAGGAACCACCAAGCAAAAAGCTACGTACACTAATAATACTGTTAATCTACTAGTTTAACCTGCTACGCTGAACTGTCCTTTTGGTCTCTATCTGGCGAGGCATTTCAAGCAAAATGCGTCGACTTTACAGGTAAAACTTTAATTTGTTAGAGGCATTGAAGTGAGAATGTTGAGAATGCAAACTCACGGATCCGTGAGGAACATGTGCAGCTGGGGTCGGCAGCACGAAAACGCAGCCTGGGGCAATTGAAATTTTACGAATGCTCGTTTACGATCCAAGTCCGGAAACAGATATCAATTCGAATATATTATTTATAAATACACTCTAACAATTGATGAGGCTTTCCTGATTTAATATATATGGAGCCCCATGTCGAGCCCACAGGGCCCTGCTCCCCCCCTGATTCCACTCTGAACTTTGATGGATCATCAGTACAGACACACATAGGCCCATCAAACCTAACTGCCGTGGAATACCCTGGTTACGTGCGCAATGCACAGAAAGCGATGGCTACCTTCGGTGGCCCCAAGGCGGTGGCTTCCTTGGGTGATGGCGGCTTCTTGAGGTGTTTGTTGTACTATCCTTGTACACTGTGTATGTGCTTGCATGTGTGTGTGTGTGTGTGTGTGTGTGTGTGTGTGTGTGTGTGTGTGTGTGTGTGTGTGTGTGTGTGTGTGTGTGTTTTAGTGTGTGTGTGTGTGTGTGTGTGTGTGTGTGTGTGTTCTTGCGTGTGTGTGTGTGTGTGTGTGTGTGTGTGTGTGTGTGTGTGTGTGTGTGTGTGCGCGTGCATGCATGCATGTACGACTGCGTGTTTGTGTGTGCCCTTGTTCTTGTGTGTGTGTATGTGTGTGTGTGTGTGAATGTGTGTGTGTGTGTGTGTGCGTGCACGCACCCGTGCGAGCACACGTCTGTGTATGAGCGCATTTGTGGGTGCATGTGCCTATATATACATGTGTGCATGCACGCAAGTATAAGTCCCTCAGTGCAGTCTTTTCCTGTTCCTCTCAGGTTGAGTTTTCGTCCTGAAGAGCCCTTGGCACATCCCATATTTGGAGACAAGCAGCGCACTAGGTGTGTTTGCTAGGTTATATGTATATCCAACCCTCCTTTATCCTCCTGTCCACATCCACGTTCTGGATCAACTTGTACAAAAAAAGCTAGCGTACTCTGCCTGCCTGGACAGCTTTAAGAAATGTGCTTGCCAGCTTGCTGGCTTAGTACAGCTGCAAGCAACTAATTGTCAGGCGTTTTTTTTGTTGCCTGTGCAAGCTCGTCACACTGTGTGCTTACAACATTGCTCCTGTACAAACACAACCCAAATCAAACTCAACCCAGGTCCGTCCTCGTACGTGTGAGTAGGCCCAGAGCCACGACTGCAGCAAACTCCGGCGGTGACAGCTCAGATCAAGCAGCCTCAGTCCCCCCGACCATCAAGGTGGTGGGCACTGTAGGATCTGTGGTCCGATTCAATGGCCTGGCCGACTTTCAGTACCTACCCTTGGACACCACTTTCAGGTGTGAGGACGTAGTGACTCTTCCGTGGTCTTGATCTCAGAGATAGGGGGAGTGTAGCGTGGGTGGGCAGGGTGGTTGGTCCCTGGCATGGCAGGGCATGGTCATTAGGAGTTGCACAGCACCGCACAGCACAGCACAGTATGGCACCTGCCGGTTGCACGTGATACACACACACACATACACACTCACGTATCTACGTCATACACACCTAATAGAGCACAGGAGTGCCACACACGCAGCCCACATCATGCAGTATTGGCATACATACTCGATAGACATACAGCAGCAACCTTAACCTCTGTTAAGCATAAGAGCATAAGCATACGCACTCCGGTAATGCATTTTTGGTGTGTACGCTGCGTGTGAATTGGTGACCATCCCTCCTGACCATCATGTTCACATGAAGCATACGTTTATGATTGCATCCTGTGATTTAGTTGGGTGGGTGTACGTGTGTCCGTTTTGCTTGTGTGTTAAAAAAAGCTTGTATATGAATATATGAATGTGTATTGCATATATGTGTTGTGGTATTTGTGTGCACGTGTGTGTTTGCATGTTTGTATTTGCATACTTGTAATTCAACATCTGACTTCCCATGGCTACACTAACATGTTCTGACATAGGGAGTGCTTTCCATGTAGCAATGCTGTGATAGCATACCTTCCGCTCACACACACACTCACACTCACAAATACACACACGCTTATGTGGCCTGCACGCAGCACACGAGACTACAGCACAGCACCAGATATCAATCTGCCTGAGAAGGCGGAGCCCTCAGGGGTGGCTGAACCTCTGCTGTGCCTTCCCCCTCTCTTCTCGAGAAGCGACGAGCCCTTTGACTACGGCTACCAGCAGCACATGAATAAAGGTAGGCTGGTGTAGCACAGTATGTGTGTAGGTATTTGTGCACCTGAACGCTCGTATGTGTATATTGTGTTATTTGATGTGTGTGTGTGTGTGTATATGCGCTGGCGCATGTGGTGGGTATGGTGGGCGCAGTGTTCCATCATAACGAGTTGCATCGTAAAACGTGGATTTCTGCCTTGAGCAAGATCAGCTGCACAAAAGGCACGAACTTTCCGCTTATTTGTCCTTCTCATTGGGCATCAACCTCCCTTTACACCTTGCCTCCTAGTGGGCAACTGTATTTTCTAGCTAGGCTGGCCACCCCTAAAAAGTAGAATGCGCCCCTGGCGCTCTTTTCCTCCTTCTGAATGCCTGGACCGCCCCTCAAAACAACACGTATTTACATCTCAATACTCATCTTTGCCGTCATGGTCATCAGCAATTAGTCCAACCTGACCACTCCTCTCCTTCCCCTTGGTCTTATCCGCTCCGACATTGACTCACGCGTCCATACCTGAGATTTAAACTGGGCATCTGAAGATACAGTGTCCCCTTAATTAAGCAGCTGATGTCATCTCTACCCAGCAGCTAAGTAACTCCCTCCTCCTCCTGCACGTGCGTACAGCCGCCCGGCAGCATCAGCAAGCCAGCGTGCCCACCATCAGCTTTTTCGCTTCCTCGGTTCCCGGTTTGGACCCTGGCACAGCCACGCAGCTAGAGCAGCAGCAACAAAGCAGCATGCAGCAGCAGGGTCAGCAGCAGGGTCAGCAAGCTCAGCTGGTGGGCGAGAGCCAAGGCCCTCACGCCATGGACATGGACACAGACAACGGAGCGTGTGCGGAGGGGTTTCAGCAGCAGCAGCAGCAGCAGCAGGGTGAGCAGGGGCAGCAGCAGCAGCAGCAGCATGCAGGGCAGCAGCAGCAACCGGAGCAGGAGCAAGTAGAGCAGCAAGAGATGGAGCAGCAGCAGCGTGAGCAGCAGATGGAGCAGCAGCAGCAGCGATTGGCGCTTAGGCGTTTGTGGGAGCTGCTGCAGCAGCGTCCGGTGTGGAGTGCGCAGATGTTGCAGGAACAGATGGGGCCAATGCCCCAGCTGCAGCATGCACTGCCCAGGCTGTGTTACAAGTTCAAAACGGGTGTGTGCTCTGTGTGCTCTGTGTGCGTTTGTGTTTGTGTGTGCTGGCCTTCACATGTTGCCGACTCGCGACTGTGGTCTTTCCCACGATCAATACTGCGTTGTAAATGATGGGGAGGGGAGCTCGGGGCGTGTTTATGCTTTTATACAAAGCAGGGAGCGGAGGAATCGCTTCTCTCTTCACCTCATCCGTCCTCATTCATTTTTAATACTCCTTTTCCCCCTCAACCTACGTGCATGTGCATATACCTAATTTCCTGGTGACCTCATATTACATCATGTGACTGCCAAGCTTCAAAGTTTGGTGTTGTCATTGCCAGTGACATTTGGTATTGATTGTTTTCTTCACTGTGCCATTCAAATGGGCAGGGTTCACACTGCTCATGCTAGTTATTTATTAAACATGAAGCATGCCTTTTCCATGAATTCCAGCACATGCTACTGATGCCTGACGCCAACAGTTGGCTGCTGTTAGTTATTTACTTTAAGTATGAAGCATGCCTTTTTCTTGAATCCTAGCACATGCTACTGATGCCTGACGCCAACAATTGGCTGCTGTCTTTATTAGGCAGCTAATTATTGACCACTGCATCCCTTCCTACCTCACTGTGGCCATCGCCCTGTACAAGAATATAAGACATATTTAAAACATATATAAGACATATAAGACCTGTCTGACCCTAAATTGGCGCATTCACACCCCTGCCCCTCTGTAGGCCCTTAGTGTGAATGCCTTGTCCTACGTGGGTATGAACAAAATGAATAAAACAGGAATAAAATCTTTGCTCCTCTGTAGGCCCTTAGCGTGAATGCCTTGTCCTACGTGGGAATGAATATAATGAATTAAAACATGAATAAAACCCTTGCTCCTCTGTAGGCCCTTGGCGTGAATGCCTTGTCCTACGTGGGTATGACCCCCGCGACAACCCCAGCAGCCGAGCCTATCAGTCTGTCACATACTCTGTGCCTTCTCACCGGTAAGGAATGTACATATACACACACGCATACACACACATAGAGGCACACAAGCAAATGTGTGCAGGCAATGCGCACAAGTTAACACATGCCAAGTACTTACACGCACCACAAATTGACGCACAAGCTTTCACACTTGCCTAGCTAGCCTCCCTCCTTACTCGGCATGCAAACGATAATTTCCTCCGGAAGTCCAAAGTCCATTCGTCTTGTTGTAACATAACCTCATCACAGGTTCCAGCCCTCTGAGGAACTCTGTAGTCTTTTACACAGACAGTTGCTGGACTGCTTTTGTGCAGGATTGCTGTTGTTTTACTTATCAAGGCATACTACTGCATACTTGAGCAACACATCAGTGTGCACGTGTGCACCATGGCACCCGTTAACACAGCTGTTGTGAAACAGTCGTAGTGTATCAAAAATATTATAAGATGTCCCTTTCCCCCTCAGGTACGCACGCATGGCAGATGAAATGGTGAAGGCTGCCAGGCAGCAAAAGCTAGTGCCCTCCACGCCAGCAGCAAAGAAGCAGGCTGACCAACATCAGCAGCAGGAGCAGCAGCAGCAGGCAAATCAACAGCAACAACCACCACAGGAACATGTGCAGCAGCAAGCAGATCAACAGCAGCAACCACCACAAGAACATGTGCAGCAGCAGCAGCAGCAGCAGCAGCAGCAGCAGCAGCAACAGCAGCAACAGCAGCAGCAGCAACAGAGCCAGCAAGGCGCTGCTTCACAGCCACGCACAAGCACCAGCTTGCGGTCTATATGCAAGTGAGTGGTGTGTAGTATACAGCCCGGGCAACCTACAGAGTCACTCTAAATTACTGTGTTGAATACACAGATTTAGAAATACTGTCTTCAAAGCTTTTATTAAAAGGATTCACCAGGCATTCCCAGCCAAGAGACGTAGGCAGCTACGAATCAGCTTGCGCTGTTTGATATGTCTATCCTAGTAAATACACATATGTTTCAGAATCCTGCTTTTTAGTCTAACATGTACAAACAGTTTTCTTGTGCTCTGTAGTGCATGGGTGCTTTTGTCAGTTCTGTTCTTTACGATCTGTAATCTGTCAACCTACTATGTATTTAAAGACTGACCAACAGCTGCATCACAGTGATGCTGATTTACAACAATAGAGAGTTTCACCTGTTTTCTACAAGCAGCCATCTTGCGCATCAGCTTTCGTCAACTTTTTCTTTAACTTTTCATCAACTTTTTAGGCACAAGTTGCTAGACAAGAAGGCCGACTATCTCAATTTGACCAACTTTTCTGAACTTGAGAGCAATTCCTCATTTCGCACTAGTTCTAGCTAATCTCATTTTGGCGTAGTTCAAAGCAGTTGCTGAATTACCAGGTGTGGAGGGAGCAAGTTATTACAAGAGGACCATCTAAATTGGCCAAATAATCAAACAACCAAATAATCAAACAACCGGAGATGGAAAGCGGGGATGGAAAGCGTCTTCTTAGTGCTTGTGGAGCACTTTCAGCACCTTAGTGTGTGCCTTTTCGTGATCGACTTGTAACAAGAAGGAGTGGTCTTGTGTGAGTACTTCTCCTTGTGAGTTGTATGAGCTTACATCGCTTTAAAAGCTAGTTTTGAACAAGCTCGTGCTTTTCTTTGTCAACATGGTGTAACTTGGGCAGCTTGTGCACCGCAAAGCACAAACACAATCGCATACACACACGCTCACACACACCCTCACTTACACACGCTCACACACATGCTTACACACACGCACATACACATGCACACACGCTCCCACACACGCACGCACACACATACACACATACACACATGCACCTACACACGCATGTTCACAATTCCAGGTTTGAAGTGCTTCCGACAGCTCGTACCGTCTTATTACAACTGTGTGACCTTGAGGAGCAAAGCGTGAAGACAGCTTTGCAGCAGGCAGCGGCAGCCAGTGACCAAGGTAGGTTTGAGGTAGGGAAGGAGTGTACCATGAATGTATGTTTTCGTGTATCGCATAATAGCCAGCCAACCAGAATGGTATTGTCGTAACGTTTTATCCTACAGAGCTGGAAGGCTGAGCCTTGCATGCCATGGCTTACTTCCCACGTTTGTTTTGCCTGACAGCTTTATACGCGTATTTTGAAGCCCTGTGATGTGATAGCAGCTACTCGAACAAGGTGTAGCCTTGTGTACCCAGTGGAAGTGGAGATGCACTGGAAATGGAGATGAGCTCACTGTGCAACTCACGGATTTGTGTTCAACCTTGTGCACCAGAAGTGAAGATGCACTGGAAATGGAGATGAGCTCACTGTGCAACTCATTGGGTCTGCGCAGGCATGATGTAATGTTGACTTTCTTTGGTGATCTCTGAATGGCTGCAGCTGCAAACGGGCACTTGGATCGTGAGCGGTGCTCTGAGGCCTATGGCTGGTTCACACAGGCCAGCCATGCTGCCCTACAGGTGGGTTTTATGTTTTATGCATAGGGTTGGCCAGAATGTATGTAGTGTATAGTGTACATACGGTAGTTTTGGCAGGGATTTCACCAAATATAAGCTCACATACAGTGTGTACATACGGTTCTGGCCAACACTAGTCATGCAGCATGAAAATACAGTTCTGTGGAGGTATGTAGGGAGTGTGGGCGCGTGTCTGCACTTGTGTGAGTATTGCTTGTGTACACTTGCGTGTATGTTGCGTGATGGTGTGAGTGTGCATGGCGTGTTGGGTGTGTTGGGTGTGGGTGAAAAAGTGTGCGTGTGTGTATGCGTGGGTGGGTGGGCAAAAGTCGCACGGCCGTCAGTATGGGGGGAGTAGGTGTAGGTATGCGTAGGATGTGGTGGTGTGTACAAGATTTGCATCAGGCAGGCATTTTTTCCAGGTTGTGAACTGTCCGCAAATTTTTGGGCATGATTTCTGGGGGTAACACTTTCTTATGTTGCTGCTGCGAGTACTGCTTGATGGAGTCATGATCACTGCACACTGAAGCTGACCAGCTGTGGAACAACTCAACAGAGCGGTGACTGGCATTGCCTTTGTAGGTTGCTGTACGGCTACACGCTTTTGCTCTCCTCATCTCCCTTGTGGTCGTACACGCAATTTTGCCCTTGTTCTCGGGGAACCGCAGGTGGTGCTGCTTTTCACCTAAAATACCAGAGGGGGCTGACTGAGCCAAAAAAAGGGTGTTTTAAAATGTGGATTGAGCATGGGCGCCATGACTGGCAAGCTCCAAAATTTACATAATATGAAATATAAATCCTGTACATAGATGTAAAATTTGGAGCTTGCCAATTTTGGCGCGTGTGCTTAATTTGCTGTGGCGTGCAGGCCATTTTTACCACAAATTGTTCATACCAACTCACCCACTGCACCAATCTGGAATAATTTTAATGGTGTAAAATTCTTATTGGAAAAGAATATCATTGCAACAAAAATGAAAGAAAACGGCTAAGTGGTTAATGTTTTATGAGGATTTGAGCCATTTTCCCATGGAAATCACCACAATAGGGCTTAAATGCACCATGTGTGCTTAATCCAGTCTATCTCAGCACGCAAAGCGACCCACATAAAACTGGGCACACACTCGGGTAGCTCTCAATGCCACCTACACTTCGGTACTAAAATGGTGTCAATCGGATGAAGTGGCTGTAAGTGGCTGCCTTCTGAATGCAAAAATGCACATTTTCAGGCATTTCCTCCGTTAGCCCCCTCTGCTAAAATACAAAAAATATTCCTACAATTTCTTTTCCCTACGATTTCTGTCTACCCCACGTCTACAGCTTCCATAGCTCCCCCTCCCCCACCCCCCCTTCTTAAGCTAGCTGGCGCCCTTAGTCAACTCTCAAAGTCAACATCCAAATCCCCTGCTTGCAGGCAACTGTGGCTGCCCGGTTCCAGACCCTCATCCACGAGCAGCAGGTCAGCAGGCAACGCGCCATGCCGTCCACACAAGCCGCAAAAGCTAGTAAGCAGCCTAACAAGCCCAGGGGAAAGCAGCAGCAGCAGCAGCAGCAGCAGCAACAGGAGCAGCATGATGCTTCTAGTAGGGGCGAAGGTGGGGAGGGATGTGCAGCTCAAGCAGGGCTAGCTGCCTTGCAGCTGGTCAGTCCGCCTACACTGACCCCCCCTCTCGTGACTGCCGAGGGAGCCAACCTGCACACAGAGCCTTTGTATCAAGATTCCAGCTGTGCAAGTGCAGAAGCAGCACCAGCAGCACCAGCAGCAGCAGCTGCAGCAGTAACAAATAACGGAGGAGCGCAAGGTGTTGGAGTTGGAGCACACCACGCAAGCTCTGCTTCAGCACCTGCACCTGCTCACGCTGCAGATCCAGGGCACGCCCATACTTTGTTGCAACAGCTCATGGCACGCATGGAGGGCGGGGCTGGGAACCAGGCGGAGGACATGCAGGTGTGTGTGTCCGTGTGTTTGTGTGTTTTTATGTGTGCGAGTGTGTGAGCATGTGTATGGGTGGGGGTGGGGGTGTAGGTGTGCGTGCTGTTGCTATGGTGTGGGTTTAGGTGTGGGTGTGGTGTGGTTATGGGTGTGGGTGGGTGTGGGTGTGGGTGTGGGCTCATGCATTATATGAGGGTTGATTTGCAGAGGTAGGCAACTGACCAAGTGCATAAGCATGCTCCTGAATAACACAATTCAATAGTAGGGTTGGCCAGAACCATATATATACGGTGTATATATGGTGTACATGGCAGGGAAATCACCAAATATGCGGTGTATATATACGGTTTTGGCCAACTTTACACAACTGTAAAAAACCATAGATAGGTGCTTTCCATAGGAATTATAGTAATAATTTGCATACCTCGCCAACCACTTGGTCTTGTCACTTTTATTTCTTTGCGATGAGTTCTAAAAAACAACCATCACTGGGTTCGTTCGGTGCAGTAGGTGGAAAAAACTGTTATTGAAGGTATAACAAGAAGTACAAGATTTCTCGCCGTGGCATATCAGGCATGCATGCCCAAATTTGCAGCTTCCAAGCTCCAGTGCTTAAGTTCGATACAATTCAATTGGAGGCTCAGAAGTTAAGTTGTATTTAGGGCACGCCTACTCTATGAGCATATGAGCATGCAAAGGACTCCCTTTTTTGGGGGGGGGGGGGGTCCCCCTCTGGTAGTTTTGCGTGGACGAGTTCAAGGGTGGGGCGTATGCAAGGCGTAGATGGGGCATTTGTACGCCCAATGTGCTGTGTTTGTACGCCCATTGTGTTGTATTTGGCTGCTAATGCTTTTTGTATGTGCCAAGCTGCTAATGCTAGAAATTTAATTAAACGCAAGGATGTTTGTCGCTCTCTCCTGAAGGACAGCCCGTTGCATTGCTCACACTCATGACAGCACAAACGCATACAGCTTTGGATATTCACGTGCACACATTATGCATGCACACATACAAATGTGGTCCCGACTGCAGGATGAGTATGACATCTTGGAAGGTGAGGATGCTTCAGTCCCCCTTCAACCTGGTAGCTTGGACGCGATGAAAAGTCAGCAATTCCTTAGCCTCTCTCCCTTTTTGTCGGAGCAAGCAGCAGCTGACCTCCCAGGAACAGAGGAAGAAGGAGAAGGAGAAGAAGAGGGAGACGGAGGGGAGGAGGATGGGGAGGAATTTGGTGGTGACGATGAGAGTGACGAATACGCTTACCTGTTCTAGATTGCCTAGCTGCTGGCACTTTCTTTTGTCCTCTTCAAACCGTTCTTCAAAGAGCTTTCTTTTCTCTCCTGACACACAAACTGAATGAACACTCCATCAGACATGCATCTGCACTCATAAAAACAAGATATGCACTGCAATATAACACAAGCAACAACAGTCAAGGTTTGGGTATGGGTGGCACCATCTACAGTGTGGAAGGCACCAACACTCACGCACTGGAGCCTTCTAAGGTGTTGGGTCTTGATCCTCGATGAGTTAAGCTGGGAGGCAACTCCAAGCTCCATGTGCAGTCTGTCAAAAGGAAGGGGGGGGAAACGCAGGCGGCAAAAATCGCTCCCCACATAGAGGAAAAGGAGCCATATTGGTACCACACTACCTTACACAAATATAAGAGATTTTGCGAACAGCACCGGTGCCCTGCAGAGACAATTCCTCAGCTGGTTATGAGGTCTAATCGTATTCTCACAGTACTTGATCTCATGAGGTGGATGTCATGTTGATGTAGCTATGCTTAGATCTTTGGGTTGGTGCTGTCTGGAAAAGGTGTATCTGCTGATGACTTGCGCAGCTGCTGAAATGCTCCCAAGCAAACCCCCCTGAGGTGCCCCTGTTACTCTGAAGAACCCAACTCCTCCAAAAGAAATAAAAAGAATGCAGATCATGTTAACACTACTGGCATGGATTGAAAAAGGATGTTTTGTGTTGCTTTTGCACCTCCCAATAGACGCAGAGACACACCACATCCGAGTCGGAAAATGGCCACCTGGAGAATTAAAGTAAGAGAAGCGCTTCATTGGGCACCAGTTCCTCCATTAATTTTTTGTTGTTGTTGGCGTATTTCATAGGTCAGGGGAGGTAGCAAACTCCCTCTTACGAGGTTGAATCGAACCAAAAGTTGATAAATGAAAAGGGATCAAGAGAGGCAGGCTGGAAGAAATAAAAGAAAGTAGGGGGGGCAACAAGGTTAATGAGAAGAAGGGCAAAAACGTTAACAAAAAGATCAAGCGTAGCATGGGAAAGAAAGAAGGAAGGAAAGCCTGCGTACGTTTGGTGCCTACGTACAAAGCAAGGTTTAGGAAGACAGGGCCGCCAGTTAAGAGTAAAAAGGCAACTGCCTGAGGGCAGGTCTAGCTACACCACCGCGAGGCACTCAACCTAAAGACTAGGGAAGCTAAGAGCTAGCCAGGACATAATGTTCGACTAAGAGCTGAGAGCAAGGGGAAGCAGGGAGCAGGCCAACCTAGTCCTAGAGCAAGGCGGCAGACAAGAAAATAAGAGAAAAACTACGCAGGCAGTGAAAACCACTCCCCACATTAATTTAGGAAAAGGGGCCACTTTGGTACCGAGTACCATAAAGCTCTTCCACCGCAAAAAGGAAAGGAAAAATAAATGGGGATCAAAAGGGTCACCTAGTGACTTTGTTTATTGCTTATTTGTTTAGCGTGCAGGAACAACACAAAGGCCTCTGCTCCATCCTCTAAGGTTCCTTTGTTACCCTCCATACCGTCCTTATGGGAGTGGGTGGTAGTATCTACAAAAAGGAGGGTGCAAATCTTTTTCCTGACACACACACACACGTCAGAACTATGGGCCTCCGGCCCAAAACGCCCTCCCCCCCAACCCCCCTTCCTGACCCCCCACACTAATAAAAAGGCTGTCAATCTGCTCAGAATTTTAGCAGCTATTGCCTGCACAGTTCTCATGCCAAATTATGCAATACCTGACGAGCTACAGGGCAAAGACTGGTTTGCACACGCTCTTGCACTGACAACCACCCCATGAAGAATGCAAAGGACAAACAACTTTGCATTTTGGCTGCAAGGTGCTGTTGGTCGCTGGCAAAGACTAAATAAGGACGCATGAATATAGTCCACTTTGCATGAGGGCAGAGCGACACAAGACATTCCACAACCTCACTATATATAGTACAGATCAACATTCACAAATTCCCACTGTTCCGTTCAAGTCTTATTAAAAAACATGATGCTTTCCATGATGCTGAATCCAGATCGCGTGATTGAAGTCCTCATCTTTTCTTAAATGAAACAAGCTGGTGTTTTCGAGGTGTAGCAGTTCACAAACAATACACTCACGTGCTCAAAAAGCATTTTCGCTGTCAGACCACTCTTCATATGCTACGTGTGCCCTCTCCCTCTTGCTCTCTGGCAGCACGTGCACCTCTGAGCACAAATTGTTCAGGATGTGTGTTTGAGGAGACATGCGGTCACATTGACAAGCATCACAAGTAAGCGCCAAAAGCAAGAGCATGGGAAGAAAAAGCAGATGACATTTTACACCATGCAGCCATGGTTAACCTTACGTAAATATTTCACAATTGACAGGTATTTATTGTCAGGTATTTGGCTTCGTGGATAGTGACTGACATTATTTGCACAGGTTGTGCCTTTGACTGCCGCCGCCAACCTCTGTGCTCAGAGTTTTTGGCAACTCACTCTCAGTGTCCTTGAAAAGGACCGTACAAACTTTTTATCAACGCAACTTAATATATAACGCCATTGATATTACCAACGCCATCACGCGCAGCGAGGTAGGAGATGAGACGATCAAGGCCGTAGTACTTGCAGTTTTGTGTTACGACTGCAAATACTGGAAATGTGTAGTTAACTTGTGTAATAAATAAAAAGAATTAAAGGGGTCGGTCTTTTGTTGATAATTTATCGTTGCTCAGGTTAGACCTAAGAAAAATTGCAGAGTCAATCCCTACTGGAGCAGACCCGCCGACACGGCGCCGGAAATGCCCCCAGAAGCGCCGGAGAGGACCCGCCCTCTGGCGCCTCATTTATTCCACATTTCCGGCGCCGAGGGATCGGAGCCCAATCGGCGCCGGAAATCAGTGACTTTTTGGCGCCGTCCTGTGGACGTTTCGGCGCCGGAGACTACCTGTATGTTTGGACTGATCATTTTTCCGGCGCCGTCCTGGGGACTTTCCGGCGCCGGAGACTACCTGTATGTGCGGACTGATCGTTTTTCCGGCGCCGTCCTGGGGACTTTCCGGCGCCCACCTCTTTCATTTTGTCTGTTCATATCTGTGTGCTTGGTAATGCCCCCTCTGCAATGCTTCAATCAAATTAATTACAAACAAGTGTTCAATCATCTCAGGATTAAAGAATAATATAAAGCACGAGCAACGGACAATACAGGCCAATTTCTAGTCCCTTCTCCTGTCTGCACCCAAAGACCACCCCAAAAGAATTCACCACAAACCCAGTTCATATATTCAAGACCCCTCCCTCCTGCACCAAAAAGAAGAATCAACTCATAACAGTGCGTGCTAAATGTGCTAAATGTGCAAAATGTGCAAAATGTAAAAACATGTCAATCTCGCTCCAGTCAGTCGAATGACATCACGCACATCAGAAATCGTCTAATAAGGCACTGGCTGGAACTGCCCTGATGGGACCAGAGTTAGTGAGCCCTTTCTTTTTCTGCGCGTTGCCACCCTTCTTGCTCTTGCCTTCCACAACACCATCATGCTTTGGATGTTTGCCGGCAGTCGTGCGTTTGGAGCGGCGGCCTTCGCTCTGTCCTTCATCTGCACAGGCACCAGGGGAGAGGGAAATGCTCTTTATTTTCTAATCATTCTATCATGTGGGTTTAACTGCCTAGAGCCACAAAGTACATCTTGAATCTTGAAAAAGTGCACATGCAAGAGAAAGTCACTTCTGCTGCCTAGGCAGTGTACTGGCAACCTCTGCTTTGCATTGCATTTTGCATGTTGCATTAGCAGCAGGGGGCTTGGTTATTGTTCTGTTTTATGAGCTTTTTTCACTTTAGTCACATCCGGCGCCGGACGCCGGACAGACCGGGCGTCCGGCGTCGATCAAAATCCCCGAGTGGCACTAGCTTTTCTGTCATCTTTTACCGGCGCCGGAAATCAGAAAAAGGCGCCGGAGAAGCCCCAGGACGACGGCGCCGGAGCAGACGAAATATCAGCTCAGGACTTTACAAAGGAAGAGTTTGTTTTGAAAGCAAAATTATATAAGGAAAATTTATTATAGTCCCTCCTAGCAAGAGCTCAAATTGGCTGTCTGTTCCTTCTCCGGCGTTTTCGACCGCCGTGAGACCGCCGTGGGAGGCTCCGGCGGGTCTGCTCCAGTAGGGAATGTTATTGGCTTGCAAGACAGCACGGAGTTGAAACAATTGTGAGCGTGTACGAGAAGCTGGCATGGGGACACTGCACTGATTCTTACTTACGCATGCAATTATTTATTATTGCAATCAATAGTCGGACAGAGCATCACACAGATCGACATAAGATCACACACAGGCGTATAACATCTGATGTCTGACAGACCCCGCAAACCAGAGAATACAAGTACAGGACATACAGGCAGCTCTTAGTGAAACGCGTCATACCAAGTTACGGAGACTTGGATGCGGCGGGAAAGCTTGTCAAAGAGACCAATGACCTTGCTTGCACACTTTATTGCACAATTGTGGACACGAGTGGCGTCCTGATCAAGGGAAAGAAAAGTTTGGAGTCACAGGTGAGAGTACTAGTGTGCAAGCGAGCTGTGTGCAAGGTTATGCAGGCTGCATTGAGGTACCCGCCTGATCTATATCCTTGCAAGCTTGATCTATTTCCTTGCAATTGGATGGAAATTTTGCACTTTTGTTCCGCAAAAGTACGGAACGCACCTGTGCCTGAAGCTCGTTTATATTGGCCACACCTTGCCGTGGGTTGTGTGGAACCCGCGGAGGGCGTTGTGATGTTGGGCGGGGGTGGCACTCCCTTCATTGATGATCGCTCCGATGACATCATCAACCGATGACATCATCGAACATCATCGACACACAAAAAAATTCCCTCTCCGTTCCCTCTCAGGAGCGCACGGAGAGGAAAGAATTTTTGTGTGCCACGCTTGTCGTACATACACATATAGACATCGACCAGGACCTCTATCTGTCCTCGAGGGAAATTGTTTTCCCATCACGGCGCTTCATGGCCTGTGCTGCTCATTACAAGGCAAATAACTATTTGTCAGCATGACATTTATTTTCTGCCATGGATGGTCTAACTTAATCGTATATATTCAAAAGAAGCTGCAAAGTTATGAGCCCAGCCATTGATCTCAGCCGTTTTGTCGTAGACCTCAGGGAAAGACACTTGGAATACTGGACACCTTATTCTGAAATTCATCCGAGAGAACACAACAGCAAACGCTCTACTTGTAACCGATGGTGTGCTCTTCCTACAAAAAGGGCTTTGGTCACTCATTCGCCTTACAATCTTCCAAAGATCCTCGTGATGTCATCTGTAGTACAGCTCGTTTCAGACTTTGGGGGGCGATGTATGAACACCTCCGCGTGGTGCCCCCTGGAAAACGCCTTCGTGTGCCTTCGTGCACACGCCCGGAAATACTCGGGAGCGGCTAAGACTCATACGGCGGATCAACACGGCAGCCCTCAGCGTGGTAGCCGTGTAGCCGTGGCAGCCACAACCAGGGCCCGGCTGTAGCTTGCGACCTGCTCCTGGCGAGTTAGGCACCGGCTCCCTTCGCGGCCAGGCATGCCCTGG
>Ga0307942_1000420_pt1 | contig 29195 bp, 31 predicted proteins | sample OrgLakmetagen175_FD_201846 | JGI IMG/M metagenome (GOLD analysis project Ga0307942, IMG submission 201846) | Saline water microbial communities from Organic Lake, Antarctica - #175 | ecosystem: Environmental > Aquatic > Non-marine Saline and Alkaline > Saline | place: Antarctica: Organic Lake... | reverse complement strand
GAGAGAGAGAGAGAGAGAGAGAGAGAGAGAGACAGAGAGAGAGAGAGAGAGAGAGAGAGAGAGAGAGTGAGGGAGAGATGCTACTAGACCTGCGTCACAACCTAAAATAGAAAATGAATGTAGGTTATATTATTTTTACTTCAATCCATAATGATACACGCTAAAGTTGTCTACTTGATCGCATGCTTCACTAGACTTCCAGTAAAACGACACTGCCTGAAAATCCACCTCTGGTGTAGGCGTGCTCTGAGTCCCACTCTAAGGGCGGTGCATCTGTACCAAACATCTGCAAGGTGTGAGGGAGGAGAAGAGGACGACACTGCTTAAAAACAGACGTTGCTCATCAAGGTATCAATCTGGCATTTTTAAATGATATTGTCTGCCTTGTCTAAGCAAACACATCACTCATCGCAACAGCTGCTGTATAAGCGAGTAAGCAGAGGAGAAGGACAAAGCAGGCGACAGAAGGTAAACAAAAGAACGCTGCAGCATCAATACTAAATGCTCACGCTTGCAAACTAACAATTTTGTAATCCTGCAGCTGCTTTTTCATTCGCCCAATCTTGTCTCATTTCGCCCACCCAACAGGGCTCACCACGTCTAGATGCTGTCCAACGGTGGCACTTTCATGGAACTCCTCAATAGTGTCCTGAGCCATGCCGGCCTCAGGATATGCGAGCACCACCGGCCAGCACAAGCTGCCATCCCTCTCTAAACTGGGTCGCCACTGGTCACCCTTGGTGCGCACCTGAAGTGCACCGTATCAGACATGCACACTCTGTTCACGCCCACTCTGCACTTGCCGACTGCACATGAGTCAAACACTCTGTTTTTGCTGCAGAAGCAGGAATGGCAAAGAAAACAGCTACGCAAAACATCTTTGCCCCCTGCTTCAGGCATAAGTACAGACATGTTCAACATGGAGGTTTCATGCATGCTGTTCTGTGAGGGTGTGCTGAGGTTGCAGGCTCCATTACAGCCGTGACAAGCAGGTGCTGGAATTGCTTGACAAGAAAGCTCTTGTTTTGAGATTGCTGCTCTCACTGGCACAACAGCAAGCCTACATACCTGAGGTGCTGTGAGCTTGATGCCGCGCAAAGTGATGGCATGGGCCAGTACCTTTGCAGGCAGCGAGGCGGCAGCCTCTGCCGCTGCTGCTTTTTCCTTTGCGATGGCAAGCTCTGCAACCTTTGCCCTAGCCTCCTGTTTAAATGACACGATATGTGAGATGCGTTGCAAAGAAGTAGAAAGGGTCGTGATGTGTGCAGCCAAGCGTTTGGGAGTGAAGCAAAGGTTGCCTTTCTCCAAAAGTAGCAATGCTTGCATGTGCACGTGAGCTTTTTGTTCCCAACCCATGCTAGAGTTTCCACAACACTTTCTTGCTGTCTCAAGGCGTAGCAGCACACAATCGTTTACCCAAGCGAATTCATCACCAGCACAGCTCACTTTTTGTAAGGCATCAAGCTCAGTCGTGGGTGGTTCCACGTGCTTCCGTCCCCTCTCACACAGCTCTTGGCAAAGTGCGTGCTCTCCCAGTGTTAAGGCTGCCCGAGCTGCACGAAAATAGGCCTGCTCCGTGCATTTGTAGAGCAGGGAAACGCATGATATGAACCCTTAAGTAGGAGGCTGAGTGTAGTGAAAAGTGCACCTAGTGCATTTTAGAAGTGCACCTAGAAGAGAAAAGTGCACCTAGTGCATTTTACTAAACACCGTGTTCAGCCTTGCGCTACGATCGTGAGACGTAGATTAGAAATGAGAGAGGAAAACAACACCTGACTGCTTTTGATGGCACTCTGATCTAGCGTGCTTAGGGTGCATGTGCCTCGCATCATATACACAAGAATCTCAGGCGAGCATAGCTGAAGCTTCCAACACATTCTCGTCAGGCTGAAAGTCACACTAAAATCACTCACGTTGCTAGACAGCTTATTATACTGCACAAATCACTATACTTCTTCCCAAAAATATTAACATGATACGGCAAGCTCACCTTGGCATTATATGGATCTAGCTTGATGGCTTCTTGCCCGTCCTGCAGGGTTTTCCTCCAGTTCCCTGCAGCGTCAGTGTTAGAACTCTAGGCTGCTTGTTGCTTGCAGCTTTAAATCTTTGACTGCCTCATGCAATACAGCCTCGACTGTTCCACACAATACCGTGAGGGAGCTCAAAAAATTGCAGAGTTAATGCACAGGTAAATGGATGCAGCAAACATGCCGTTTGCAGTACACTGATTGTGCACAATCCAAGTTATGTCAAGGAACGTCGTAGAGCACCAACCATCGTCCAATAAGACTGCACACTTCAGCAGCAGAATGAGGTTACGCGTCTCATTGCTCACCTAACAACGATGCGACATGGGCTCTGTTACAGAGGAGGATGGCGTTCAGTGCGGTGTCACTGCATTTTTCTGCCAAGCCCTGAGAGGCAACACACAACACAGAGCAAACAGGTATTTAAAAGCAGAAGTTGAGAGAGAGGGGAGCACACATAGGATTGCGTGGTAGAATGTTGGAGAAAGGGGCACCACTGCAAGGTGTAAAAAGGTTGAGCCATAACGCACCTTAGTGTACAAATCTGCAGCCTCCCGCAGCAGTATCTTGTTTTTAACCTTGACCCCCATCTGCAGCTTCTTGTTTCCGTTCACCTGTGCCCGTGGATTGTGCTTGTATTATATCAGAGGGAGTCAACTGGGGAAATGTCCAAATATGTGCCTTTTTTGCACTCAGAAACCGGCCATTCACAGCCCCTTCATCCAATTGAAACCATTTTTGCTTTGAATGAAAGCTTGCAATATGAGCTGTACGAGGATGTGCTTACATCCATGTAAGTCACAGTGTGCGCAACCTGACAGGTGTTCAAGCTCACCCTGACCACCCTTGCCGCGCCTAATGGTGCGGCTTTTCATGAGAAAACAGCATATATTTGTGTATATCACCAACCACTTTACCGTTTGACTCCATTTCTTTTGCAAGGATATTTATTTGTAAAAGGGGTCCATACCACCTAAAATCATGTAATTTGATGGAGTTGGTGAACAGCTGTGGAGATTTTGTGGTTAAAAATGGGGTTCACGCCGTGGGCAATTAGGCATGTGCGCCACAACTGGCAGTTTTCAAGCTCGGGTGTAGCCAAAACCTCTGGGTGCCAAGTTTAGAAACTGCCAGTTGCGGCGCACGTACTCAATTCACATTTCAAAAGTACCCCTGTTTAGGGCCTCAGTTGACCCCCTCTGATATTATATGTACTTTATTAATAGATTTTGCGCTTTTGAAGCAAGCACAACTGAATGCTCCTAGGTGCATCACGGATTTTCAGAAACCCTGGATAAGGTCAAGGACATGCTTGTCAACGTTCTGCGGGCATAGTGAGAGCGCTAACACATTACAGCTGCAAATGTTCACTCACTTTTGAGGTGTGAGCCCTCTCCTCAGGGGTGCATTCCTCCCGCATGGCTTCCATTGCCATGTAGTCGGGGTGTTGCTCTGTATTGGACGGCAGAAGGTATGAATATTACTAGGCTTTTGGGAACAGTTGCAAGTAGGACGTGGAGGGTCGCTTGTGTGTGTGAGTGTGAGTTCGTGTGTGTGTGTGTGTGTGTGTGTTTGTGTGTGTGTGTATGTGTGTGTGTATGTGTGTTTGTGTGTGCATATGTGCGTGTGCATGTGTGCGTGTCGTATGTGTGTATGTGTATGTGTGAAAGTATGGTGCGTATGTGTGTGTACATATGTGTATGTGTGTGTGTGCTGCATGTGTGTGTGTGTGTGTGTGTGTGTGTGCGCGTGTGTGCGCGTGTGCGCATGCGTGTTTTGCGTTAATTCCAAGCAATGGCTGCTACCAACCTGCATTCTCTGGCATCTCATCCCAAAACATGGCCGGCAGTTCCATGTTATCCAGGGCCGGTGCCGGTCCGTGAGGTCTTGTCGAGTCATTGTTGCACTGAATTTCTTCAACGTCGTCTTCTTCGCAAGCGTGTTCCTTGTTCAGCTTCTCCAGCAATTCCTTTTCCACAGGCATGGCTGAATGGAAGTCCCATGAACCCTGCTGGACTTGTTTGGGAGGCATTGTTTGGGCTTCAACAGACCGAATTTAAATAGCCCGTTTGGTTTATTGGTTCATTTTAAATTGTCATAATAAATTGCAAATGGCTGATATTGAAGATGGTCAAGGTGTGAAGCAAAGTGCATGCTTACAGTTTGCTTGCACATGAACACGCGCATGTGCACATAGGAATTGTATCTGCTTGAGCCTCTCACAAAGACACGCGCATGCACATGTGCACACACATACGCGCACACACCTGCGCAAACACATATTTCGTGTGTCCTGGTTCCATCCGTAGACCTGCCAAGCTTTCAATGTACGACGGTAGCGGCACTGGTCTCAAACCAGGCACTCTGCCCTCGTCTGCTGCCTCTGGTATATGATGCACAGCTGGGAGCAGCAGAAAATGCAAGCCGCAAGCGAAGCGCTGCAATTGACCCTGTCAGAGCCTTGGGAGGAAAAGCGACGGTGTGTGCGTGCCTTCATTCCTGCTATTCTTGGGGGCAAGGCACTTGTTTTTGCCCAGGAAATTTCTGGGCCAGGAAATTTTTTGCTGTGTGTACATTTACCCCAACTCTGCTGCGCAATCCTGTGAGCGATGAGAAAAACCTGGGTCGTTAAAAGCAACTGATATGTGTGTGCCAGTTGATGGTCCTGCCTTTTACTTCAAAGCTACTGGCATTCTGTGACATTCTGCTGTTTGGATGTACGTGTTCTTTTTTGATGGCCCACAGGGTTCTGAGAGTCTATCAAGAACTTGTTATGGGTGAACATTGTTGCAAATAAGCCTTACACAAGCCTTACAATCACAAAGCCAGAGGGTCGCCCCTTTGGGGTACGTTCATGTACTGGGCCCAGAAAAGAACGAGCCTTTCCTTTGTCATAAACTTGAATTCACCATCAGAAATGCCTTGCTCCCCTCATGTAGGAAAAGCACTGGGCACATCACCTCTCAAAAAAAGAAAATGCTCACGCTCTGGTGCTGCCAAGAGACTCGCTGGGACGGTGCAGCTGGGAAGCTTTCTTGAACGCTTTGCAGCAATGCCCGGGCGCTCCTGCATTTGCTGCTGAGGTGCAATTACGAGGCACGCCATCTCTTTCTCCCCCAGGACCGTCAGGTGCGAGGTGCTCCCTGACGCCTTCACAGGAAGGTACATGTGTACATGTGTATCATATTGCAGCTTGTTGGATAGGCAAGACGGTTTCATAGGGCAAGAAAAGGGCACCGGAAAACGAGGAAAAATCAGGGCAGTAATAGACTAATTGAGGTCAGATCAAGCTTGATGATCTGCAGGAAAAGGAAGAGCAGAGAAGTATACTAACAGCATTGTGCTGATTTTAATGGCACAATGAAGCAACTCTGATGCAAGCAGTTTGAACTCGCTGTGAAGCAGGGCTACGAGCAACGAAGCAGACTAACCTCGTAAGCCTTGACAAAGCGCAGATTAAAAATGCATGGCAAAGAAGGAGACATGCAATTTGTGCCAAAATGCAATGTCACACATCTACAAGAGTTGTAATTTCCAGCTTGCTTTTATGCTGTCTTGTGCCACAGGCATATGTCTCTCTGGTGCTGCTGACTTTATTGAAGTGCAATGCGGTGAGAATGGTGGGGCTGCCTTCCACATCTATGAGTGCAAGGCAACCCAGCAACTTAAAGCCTCGCACCGCGTGCAGGTGTGCTCCATACTTGACAGATGTTAGATGTGATCTTAGGAATTTTCTTAAGGGCAGGCACGCTTGTGATTCTACTTCCATAGCTTTTGCTATTTTTGTTGAAGGAGTGAGCACTCATTTGTGGTCTATTGTCGGGTTGCTGGAACAAATTTGTTGAGTTCAGTGTACAACAGATGAACTCCGGTCCTTGTAGCGCAGTAAAAGGAACATGCTACGTTATCACTCTTGCTTTTTATCTGTGTTTCTGTGTTGTTTCTCCATTCCTTTATTTTCATTGTCCTCACAATTTTGCTCTTAACTTGAGCTTTTCTTCTTCTTTGCTTGTTTCTTTCTTTGTTTCTCTTAAAGCAAGAGTGAGGGACTTCAAGCAGAGTGCGCTTTCCTTGGTCCCTCGCCTACTGCGTCTCACGATGCAAACCAAAAAACGGTTTTTCCGTAAATTCTGGAAGAGTAAATGCTCTTCATGTGTTAATTGTTTTGGCTTCCAACGTCTGACTGCTCACAATTTATGATGGACTCATCATTTTGTACTGCTGTGCCTCTCAGGCCAGTTATACATCTGACATCTGACTGTTTCTGCAGGTCTTGAGAACTCCTCACGGTTCTTTATATTCCTACACCTGCTCACAGGTTGTGCTGTATTACATGCTCATTAAGGAGTTCTTGCAGCAAGCTGGCGGTCTATGCCTAGCTGGTGCCGTGTACCCTCTAGACCGCATCAGCTACCACTGCCACCTGGTCAGGACTAACATCCAAGGCTTCAGGGTCGTCGAGGCACCAGTGTGTGTAACCCTCAGCAAATCCGAGGTGAGTTACCGACAGGTTTGCTTACACTCAATTGTTTGAAATCCCTTCAAATTAATCAGTGACTTGCGCGCAGCTCCTTCCCACACAGCTAAACAATGTCTGGTCTGAATTGGTGCCAACACCTTGAGTTCCTGTAAGTTTTGCATGCAATGTTGTTTTATTTGCAGTTCTATTGTCAGGGTTTGAGGGCTGAGTTCGGTCTTCCATTTCTTAGGGTTATTTGGATTATAACCGGGGGAACTGAACGTGGCCACTCTTTTTTTTTGCAGGCATGTTTGTTTGCACTGTCATCTGACGCGACGCACATCAACTTATGATTGTTCAAGAGTTCACAAACCCCTTAGGGTGCCTGCTTGCAGGTTTCTGGACTTCAGAGGAGTCTCACCCCAGTTCTACAAGCAAACAGCAACCACCTGCTCCGAGTCGAAGGCATGTGCCAGAACCATCGTCAGAGGCGACAGGAGCAGCAGCAAGGACTCCCCCCATCTTCCCCCCCAAATCCCTTAGAGCCCCCCTTAGGTTTCTGTGTGGGAGCGCACTGCAATACGTGCTCAATGCAGGTGGGTTCTTAATGTATAGCTGAGATAACACCTATTATGTATAGATGAGATAACGTACATAGTCGCTTTTCAGTTCGCGACATGATGCTGTCTTGTATATATCTCTTCTTTTCATGACGACCGCAACTTATGCAGCAATTAAAAGACTCAGCGCAAAGAATGGTTTTAACCAGCCTCTTAATAAAAGACTCGCAAATGCTTTTGATTATGATGATGATGATGACGATGATGCTGGCGATGATGATCAAAACATATCCTGTGGTTAGTGTGTTGCACCAGCTACCGTCCAACCTGCGCCTAGCCAGTGTGTTTGAGTGTGTGTGTGTGTGCATTATCATCTTGGCCAATACTAGGCAAGTACTCGCATGCAAGCTGCCGTTGTCCCTCTATCCGACATCTGGTAATGCATGGTTTCAAGCATGTGAAGGGCTGCAAACAGTGTTATCTGATTTCATGCCAACAATTTAGGAGAAATGCTGGGCTCACCTTACTCATGGTGAAGGGGCGCTGCAACTCAGTGGCTGCAGTGCAGACCAGGCGGAGGAACTGCATGAAAAAGGCATCAACTCCTTGCTTGCGCTAGGTGAGACGCTCCTGCCAATTTTTTGATGCTGTATGCCTAGTGCGCTTGTCAGTTGTGGTAGCTTCTCGCTACTGTTTCTCAGGGCATGAACATAATGGATGCACACTCTGTGTGTTGTCCGCCAAAAAGCTCCACTAACAGGTACAAGGCCACAATCCATCAGAGTTGTGCACCGCTTTCATTGTAGGCCCTAGGTTGTCACTCTCATGTTCAATCACAAGAGCATCAGGGAAATCCTCCTTTCCGAATCACATTATTTCATCCATGTGATCTTCCTGTTGGTCCTCACTCATCCCTTCTACTGCCTTGATTTCAACCCTTGCAGCCGCTGCCCCCTTGAAAGATGTACAGGACGCCTTAGACCTGGGGCAGGGAAATCCTGTTGCAGAGGTTCTGCAGGCGTATGCACAGGTGCGCAGCACACGAACCGCTGATGGGAAGGGCTTGAGAAAGGAGGGAGAGGTGGAGCTCCACCCGCGTGCTGGGCCAAGTTCCTTGCCTCGACCGGTGCCTGAGCTTGTGCAGGTCTTCATGTCCGTCCTGGTGGACCGGACGTTTGAAAGCGATGGCAGCGTAGCGGGTCTGGCGGCTTGGGTGAAAAATGCCTGCAGCAACAGCAGTAGCGACGGCTGCCTTTCTTCTGCCCTGATCAATGATGAGCATACAGCCAGCCCCCCGGAAGCTTTGCCCTTGCATCGTTCGTGTGCAGCAGCAGGCAGCGTAAAGCCACGCGTCACAAAGAGCAGCATGGTAGACAAGCCAAGGCTTGCTGGGCAGAGCGCAATAAATGCAGCAGCCCCAGCAGCGGCAGCAGCATCCCAAGCAGCAGCAACAACCCCATCAGCAGCAGAGTACGAAGCCCGAGAGCTGGAGCTGCTTCTTGTGTTCCTCTGTAAGCTGCGCGCATCTTTCCAGCAAGCTGGCAAGAGCAATAGCGTCCTCCTCCACTTTTACTTCCACTCCCACACACAGCTGCATGTGCTGCTCACTCGCTGCATGCGGCTTGCAAGCAAGCACACCGGCAGTGACGTGTACGAGCAGCTGATGTGGCTGCCAGAGCTGCTAGGGATGAGAACAGGGATTCCAGGGGAGCAGCAGATGCACAGCACCCTTGAGGCAGAAATGGCCAGGTGAGGCTCTTGAGGATGCCTTCTACTCTCTCTCTCTCCCTCTCTCTCTCTCTCTCTCTCTCTCTCTCTCTCTCTCTCTCTCTCTCTCTCTCTCTCTCTCTCTTTTTCTCGCTTGCACGTGCACGTGCACGTGCACGTGCACACACACACACAATCTACTTTGACCGATTCCAAATAGTAGTCCAGAATGCAAGTTCCTGAAACTGCCTCACTGCAGGTACATAACGAAGTGGGAGGGGACGGACCTTGCTACTGCCACCCAACAAGTGTGGGTGTGTGGCAGAGACAAGTTCTCCTGGGATGGGTTTGGGTGGCCACTCACAGCTGAACCTCCTGGCGCTGCCCAGAGCGCAAAGCAGTCCGAGAGCCTGCCCCCTACTGTTTTGTGGTTAGCCTTCCATCCTCGTCTGCACAGCAGCAGCAGCAGTGCCAGCACCGCCAGCTTCCTGCCAGACCCAAGCACGATCCCTTTAGACTTACGGCTCAAAGATGCCGCCACACCTGAGAAGCTGCATGCAATGCTGCAGCAAAACGTCTGTGCCATGCAATGGCTCAGTGAAAGAATGACCGACCTCAGCCCCAGCATCTGCCAGTTGCCCATTTCCAAGCTGCACATCACCCTTCCATTCAGCAGTACACATCCAGTGACAGCCACAGTATCGGCTGTGAATAATCAAATGGTAGCAGCTCCAGCACAACCAGCAGTAGATCTAGTACCAGAAGCAGAAGCATCAGGAACAGACGCTTTGGACGCTTTCATCAGCACAGTAAAGGCTTCAGCGCTTCTGTCGCGCTTCATGGAGATTCAGAGCTTCCTTGTGGACCGTGTCTACACCCGCACCCCACTGCAGCGAGCAATGGAAGACAGGGACAACTGTTGCATTGTGCGGAAGCAGGTGGGTGTCCGATTGGTGTGACTTCAGCGTTTGGGTGCATCCTGGTGTTTGCAGCACGAGCCACAGGCACAGGCATGCTGCACTTGGCTTTTTTGCCCGCGTGTCCTTCTGTCCTGGTCAGGACGGTTTCAGGTTGTCATGAATGCAAGGTAGGCGTCAGTTTGGCGCCACTTGCCCTTTTCTGTGTGTGTATGTGTATGTGTGTCTGTGTGCTGGCGAGTGTGCTCATTTGCAGCACGCGCAGCAGGTGTAGTGGCAAATGGTCTCTCCTGCCGTTTTGGCTCGCACTGTCTGCCCAAACCTACTTTCTGGCACCTCAAAATATAATGTTGTTTGACGGCACCCGCAAGCCCCAATTCACCGTGCTTGCAAGATTTGAGCAGCAAAAATCAGCATCTGGATATCTCACAAAGTTAGGAGCAAATGTGCTTGCCAGTTCAAGTGTTATATCAGGCAGTTATAACCACTGCCCACATCAGTTCAGGAAATGGAGTCCAGTTGGTACCATGTAATGATTAGCTCTTCCACCACAGACAAGAAGAATAGAGTAATGTGGACCAGGAGGGTTGCACATCTGGGCAAGTTTAGCAGCATAGTTGTCAGAATGCACATGGAGCTTGAAGGCAAGCTTCTTAATTCCTTGAAAATCAGGATCCGGCTTGTTAAAAGGCTCCAATATGTTGAGTGCTGTAGATGGTGGCACCCACACCTAAGTGGTTAATGCAGAGAGCAGTGGAGTTCCCTTGAACAGTGTGCTGAGATGTGGGTTGCTGTCTGTCTTTGTGCAGTGTTTGGCTTGTTATGGGGTTCGGTGTCCTCACATTGCTTAGGGCACCGTTTATAAATATATCTTTATTGGACATCACATTGGTTGCACTCAGTTTAAGTCGCCCACATGGTGTCAATGCATGCAAACTTGCGCTGTACTGCATATAAGCAGGTAGGAGGCACGCAGGCATGCTCACGTGATGCTGATATGCTCTCTTTCTCTCTCTCTCTCTCTCTCTCTCTCTCTCTCTCTCTCTCTCTCTCTCTCTCTCTCTCACTCACCAGAAATTGCATTAGACGTTGCGCGTTGCTTGCCTTTTGCCCGTGTGCAAGCACAAACCTTGCGAAAGATTTTGCAAGTCTGATAAAATTAGCAGCCAGAGAGTGCTAGGTAAACGGTGTGAGACATTCGTGCTGTTTGCATCTGCAGGCAGCAGAGACGCCATACCTGCCTAATGGCCTGTCAGTAGGCTTTTTTGATGGCGCCTTCTGCCAATTTCTACATTCTACGTGGGATCTCAAAGAGGGTGACAGCCTGTGGCTTTCCCCATGCCCAGACGGTATTGATCGTTGCCAGCAGCTGGACACTGTTCAAGTTCGAGGCCTACCTATCAATGTGAAGAAGGTAGGATCATGCGTAGTTTTTTACCTGTTTTGTGGTAGGTGCTGCTCACGCACACGCACACATGCACTCACACACATACGCATGCACATGTACACACAAATACACATTCTGAAACACGCGCAGCAGCAACAACGTCAGCAACAGGTCGAGCTCCTCCACACAGACACCTTAGAAGTGGACTACCTGCAGGCGCCCTACAACAAAGCACGCAACAAGGCTTACCATGCCAGTGAGCAGCCTTATTTCCTGCTGGGCACCGGCAACAGCAGCAAGGCGCTGCTTCAACGGGCTGACTTTGCTGTGGCAGAGAAGACGGGCATAAATATTGCTGGCTATACCCTGAAGGTGCGTGCGTTGCTGCCAGTGGAGCATGTTCTTTGCCTTAGAGGGTCAAGAGGCGATGCCGTTGGCTTCATACGTGCCCTGTCAACCAATGCTGTTCATGCCAGGTGAGCACTTGTATTATCAATTATCAACAAACCTACTCAGGGGCCGAAGATGAGGGCCAGCCAGATTGTCTTGTCCTTCACCCTCCTGATTTCCACAAATCTTCCTGTTCCTTTTTTGCAATGAACAAAGTAATTCTAGAGCTCAATGCCAAAAAGAATCCATATTCTAAAAGATGTAGGGAGTGCTTTCAGGCCTACTCAAGCTTCTGCTCGCTGCTTGAAAGAAATGAACCTCAAAGGTGTCTCGAAGATGCAAGACACAACACATTGCATTTTCCTTACTCAACAGGGTGTGAGGCAGCGTCAAATATAAACAGAAAAGGCATGCTCCTTGCTTCCCTCATCAGTACCTTAATCTGCATTGCTTGTGTGTTACTCTTCACTTGCAGCGTGTGTGTGCAAGGTTGGAAATGGTGGAGGAGTGCCGGCCGGCCGCGCAGCTTCTAATGCTGCCCAGTGCTGAGCTGCACTCCCGTAGCACCCCTCCTCTTCACGACCAAGCTGCAGACGTTGCAGGGGAGCTGATGCAAGAGCTGCTGGGGCTTGACAGTAGGAACGATAATCAGAGGGCTGCTTTGTCTGGCGTGCTGGCGCCTGATGGGCCAAGGCTGCAGCTGCTGCAGGGGCCTCCGGGTGAGTGTGGTCTTAATGTTGGCAACCATCAAGTTCCAGAGGCCGCTAAGATCTCCGACACTGAGTTGCTTGTCATTGGTTATTATGGCAAGGGACCAAAACAACTTCCGGATGGGGGTGCAAAAAGTGCAAATCTGAAAAACCAAGATTAAAATATCTTTCTTTTTTTGTAGTTTGTATTCAGATGTTGCTAAATCAAAGAATTCAACCAGGTGAAGATTCAATATTGAATCTTGAAAATTGAAGTTTGGTATAAATTGCGGCGAAGTACAGACAGTGTTTTTTCTTTCATTTCTTATCGTCCTACATTATGTATCCTGGGCTCCCTTGGATGATGCCAGGCTTCCAGCAGGCTTCTGCCAGCACATCTGGTAAATCAGAATCATTGCCTGTCGATTCCTGGCGGTCTCCCCTGGCGGTCTCCCCCAGGCCTGGCTCACCTGCACCAGGATTCAACTGTCTTTACACAAGGATGACCCCCAAAACGCGCACAAATCGTGGACATGACAGTCCCTCCGAGTGCCATCGCACTGCCAGCGTTCTGATACAGTCAGAGTAGCAGCTGCACCACTGGGCTTGCATCTTGCATCTTGCATCAACAATTAGAAACGAAAAAATTTACTATTTGTACTGCATCGCAATTTATACCGAACTTCAATTTTCAATATTGAATCTTCAGCATTGATTTTTCAGATTTGCACTTTTCGCACCCCCATCCGGAAGTTGTTTCGGTTCCTTGCCATAAATACTGTTTGTGGGAATGACTTTCTCGGCGCACCCTTCCTTGCATTGCTGCTGTTACGAGACATATTTTGACGAAGGCTTTCTTCTAGTAAATTTTCATGGCCACCTGGCAAAATTTCTTCCAACGCTGTTCACCCATGAACACACTTGCAAGCAGGAACTGGCAAATCCGAGACAATGGCACTGGCAGTGCTGCTTGCGGCCGCCACATCACTAAAGAAATCAAAGGTATGCTGTTTTGACCACTGTGGGAAATGGGAAAGAAAGGCCATCCTCTGTTCCTTTCTAATCTCTTCTCAGTAGATCTCTGTATAGTAGTGGTGTGGTTCGCATGCCAATCCGACCTCATCAACCGTACCAAGAATAAAGGGTGTATCCCCCTCACGTTTTGCCACAGGGTCTGGTCATTCTCATCTCCTCCATCACGCGCGGTGCTGCAGCTAACCTTCAGCAACGTGTCGAGGCAAGGAAGCACTTGCTCGGTGAGCTGCAGTGCTACGTGGTTGTCGAGGCTTTAAAAGAGGAAGACAGAGCTATACGACCCTGCCCAGCGCCGTTAAGCAGCGGACCACGAAAGGGCCAGCTTTGCGGGACCAAGGCACGGCCATGTTCCGCATTTTGTGGCATCCACAAGACAAGCTCAAAGACTGAGCAACACAGGTGCGTATTGTTGGGTATGTTAATTACTAAGTGTACGACATCAGACCTCGCAGCCAATATGTTTGTTGTACAGGAGTTTGAGCTGTATGTTGCATGACACATCCTTTTGATCAGTTGTGGGTCTGGTTAGAAATGACAGCCACTCACACGCTCAGCAACTGAGGCTCTCCTGTTGGATATTCCTATTCGTTACGTCAATGGGATCCCTTGTGTTTTTTATTGCAGAGTGTACGTTTTGTGTGGTACGCCAAACGATCAACTCAAGTTTTCACAAGAGCCTGGCGCCCACAACCTATTTGAGAGGTAAGGAGGAGAAGGTCTCTTGCTGTTCCTTAAAAACTGGTCGCACAACTCGCCTGCAAGTCTCATTTTCTACGCTGTACAGGTTCCAAAACATTTGCTCATTGGGGGTGCTGCAATTGAACCTTATAGGGTCTGACACCCTCTGTATACTTGGTTGCGCAAGAGGCTTGTTAAATACAGTACATTCACCTACCAGCCAAATACGGTTGTGGTTAGCAACTTAATTATCTTGCACAATCTTAACTCTGCTTACTTCTTGCAACTGGCCAGGGAGAAAGGGGCTGGCTGGCTCTTTATCGACGAGGTGTGTGGGAAAAGGGCCAGAACCGTAAGCAGGACTGGGTCATAAGGACGTTGCATGGCCCTCTTGTGGCTGCTCAAAGAGCCATGCCTTATCCACACCTCAGAGGACTTGGCTTGCCTCAGCAGATCAGTTGTTCTGCCTCATAGTAGTTTTAATGCCATACTTGTCTGCCTAATCTCGTTCATCTCCTTGGCTGACCATCCTTTGAACACTGTAATTTCAGGGGAGCCAAATGTCAATGGCCCCGTTGCTCGCACTGGCATCCATGCTGCAGCCAGACAGGGGAAGGCTGTTTGTTGGTGGGGATCATAGGCAGCTTCCCTGCATCCAGGTAATATTTGCTTTAAGTAGAAACAAACAAAGATCACAGCTGCAGTCCGCTAACCGATTTCAAGCGGTGCAACACGAAAGCCTTATAAAATGCAAGCCTCGTCTCTAATCATCAGTCATTTAAACTTTGTTCATTGAGGTTTATTGCATTCTGGTGTGCTCAAGGCAATGATTTGACAAAGACAGACCATTGTTGTCCTACCATGCACTAGGCTTATGACAGCAGCGCGGACCTGAGGCCCTCATTCCTGCGCTACATGCCTTACCACACCGCGTACGATTATCTGCTTGAGATTTACAACCAAGCAGGTGAGGTAGTTGCATGCGTTGGAAGGGGGCTAAGTTGATTAGTAGGTTTGGTTACACTGGTGCAAATGCGCTCTTTGCTTACGCGTGCTTATTTGCGCTTATGCATTTGCAACCAATCATTCCTCACCGTCTTTTACGTCCTAAGGTGCTACACGCGTGGACAAGAGCTGCCTAACCAAAAGTTACCGTCTTCCCTGTGTCCTCCGCTCCCTCATCTCTCCTATTTATACACTAGACAGCATCAAATTGACGGGACGTCCAGCAGCAGCACAGGTCAGCCAACAACAGCATGATGAGAAAGGCCCGTTGTCTGCAGCCTTCAGAGCGATTTGGCAAGCACCTGAAGGTCTGTTCCTGGTCTTGCATGAAGGGAAGGGAGATGGCAAGCGCAGCAACTTGGAGCTGCAGATCATTAAGCAGATGCTGGCTGCCAGGGAGGGTCAGACTAATGGGGTTGAGGCAGGAGAGGCAGTGGGCATCATTGCCCCACACAAGCTGCAGAGAGCTGATTTGCGGGATTTGGTTGCTGATATGGATGGAGTCTGTGCAAAGACAGTGGACGAGTATCAGGTCTGTGCAAAGACAGTGACAGTGTGTGAGGTTCAGTCTGTGCAAAGACAGTGACAGTGTGTGAGTATCAGTCTGTGCAAAGACAGTGACAGTGTGTGAGGTTCAGTCTGTGCAAAGACAGTGACAGTGTGTGAGGTTCAGTCTGTGCAAAGACAGTGACAGTGTGTGAGGTTCAGTCTGTGCAAAGACAGTGACAGTGTGTGAGGTTCAGTCTGTGCAAAGACAGTAGACGAGTATCAGGTAAATTCTGCGTAGGTGGAGAGGAAATAAATGACTTGGTTTACCAGCGTTACAACAGACATTGTGTGTCGTTGTAAAATTGAACACCTGGATTCTGAAAGAAAGGATTTTGCTTTGTGTCATCATTTGCACAACTCTTGATACACATATCACAATCGTATTCAATCGTATTGTACCTTAGCGCGCACTACCATCATACTGTGCTTTTGCAACAAACAAATACGTGACCAACATCTTTAGCTCGATATGTCACCTGAAATTGGGACTCTTTTTGTTGACCGTGAAATGCAGGGACAACAGGCCCCTACGATCATCTTCTCGTCAACTGTATCTGACCTCCGCACACTTTCCGCCAACGAAACCTTCTATGCTTCAGCCAACCGGGTTACAGGTGTGAGAATTTGTGCGCTCCTAGCTTTGTCTTGTCTTCAAACACAAGTACTGCAGCAAGAAATAGCCATGCTCGTTCAAAAAAACTCAGGTTCAGCAATTGCAGGCTTGCAATCTAGGATGGTGCACTTGCAAACAATACAATCCTATAAAATGTGGAGAGAAGCAACTGTGAAGTTTGATTTTGAGTGCTCTGAAAGAAGATCTGCAGGTCAAAATTTCCCACATTCATCATGTTCGCATTTGCAGTTGCTTTTTCGCGTGCAATGGAACGACTAATAGTTGTTGTATCGAAGCAGCTATTAGATTTTTTGCCGACAAGGGCTGCGGCGTATGACTCAATGCAGCTGTGGAGGAGGCTGAGAGCAATGTGTCAGGAAAGGGGGCTGCAGTTAGGCAAAGGGGTGCTGGATGGCACCGGCGTTAATGTGTGTGTGTATCAAGGAAAGGAAGTCCCAAGCAGCATGAAAAATGGGGGTAAATAACACAGTACAGGTTAAGTTAAGCACACAATTTCGACAGCAATAATGCCGTACAGGTTAAGTTAAGCGCACAATTTCGACAGCAATAATGCCGCTTTCCTCTTGTTGCTCAAAACGCTTTGTAGTAATAAGTTTTACAATAAGCGCAAGAACATTGCTGATGTAGGGCTGCTATTGTCGCCCTCTTTATGGGCCACTTTTTCGACAAGCAGTACTGGGTTGATCGGTTCCATTTTTAGCATGGCATCTTCTATCCCAGAAAACAAAGGTTTCCGTCTGCATATTTGTGATTTTTAGCTGCCTCTGGCCCCATGAAAGGGATATTATTGGCTGAATAATAAGCTTTTATCAATAAGCAGGTGTTACAACTTATACCGCCTGGAGAGGGGTGTTTTTGCGCCAGGTGAAAGGATCTATCAGTATGTCTGGCCATTTCTCATCTGAGGAAATATTTGTGGTGCAATTTTTAAGTAGTTCTACTCGGTACCAATGTGGCTCCTTTCAAGATTTATGAGGGGGTTTGGTTCTATTCCGGCTCGCTTCCATCGAATGTAGGAGGGGAAAATTACACTTGAGGCCACAAGCAAACAATTGACTCAATTAACTCGAAAAGGAACACTGAATTGGCTACAGGGAGAATTTACAGATAAAGCCATCAGTCAAAACGTGCGACTGCTAGGCACTGAATTGGCTACAGCCAGACCTCCTGGAAACGAAAAAGGGCAGTTGGGCCATTGGCACCCATGCCTGTTAGGAGGGAAAGAAGCTGGAGACAAGCAGGAGATACAGAAGAAGCAAGAAATACTAAACCTACACGTACTAGGGCCCAATTTTTTCCTTTCTTAAATTGTCATCACAGTATCACTGATTTTGGGATCAATGCATTCCTCCTGAATCAAGACTCATACAGACTCCTCAAGTTTGTGTCAGATTTAGTCTCAATTTTCGACACTGGTTGATTTTGTTTCACCAGCCAATTGCCATCAGCCAGAGACTCGGGCTTTAGGCCACCCTTGTAACCCTTGTAACCCTTGTAACCCTAGGGCCCAAGCAGGTCGGCTTCCACAGCGCAAATTGTGCCAGTTCCAAGACAGTTCCAAGTGACATTTAATGGTTACAATGGCACATTCGGTTACACTAGCCCCCAAGAACTCAAGTACTTTTCAGGTACTCCTTACTTATCACAGTTTGTAAACCTTGTACAGTTTCTTCATCAGATTACACTCATGGGTCGCTGTTTGCTTTTTGCTGACTTTGGGCCTGAGGCGCTTCTTTGCTCCTTTGTCTCACTTGGTAATGCTGTATGTTCATCCCCATAACAGAAGTATACGTGCCATTGCGTTTTTTCTATTCCTTTTTTTCGTGGACCGGCTAGAAGATTTCAAGGGTGAGGATAAGGTTACATTGCTATACATGCCTCTGGGCATCTGAGGGGAAGCTTGGGAAAAGCCTGTAACTGAACCATAAAGGCACTAGAAAAAAAACAAGAGAAAAGAGCTAGGCATTCAGCTACAAAAAGAGCAGACGACACCTGGGTGGTTCAGAAAGGTCTTCAAGCGAGATGGGCCATCCTCATACTGTTGTGGCTGGGAAGACAAGCTAGTGCTGTATGCAAAGGCTGACAAGATGTTCCTGCGGACAGTCCAGCAAACTGTGCTCCTCACCCTGAACAGTGTGCCAGTCACATTTGTCACAGATCCTGAGCTCCTAAGGCCTTCTGTTCCTGCCATGACGCATTTTTTTGGAGAGTTGTGGCAAGAAAGGCAATGGCTAGAAAGTGCACGGCTGAGATTGCTGGAAATGTCCAAGTGAAGGTAGAGAGGCAGCACAGGGCACAGGCTTGTGATGTTCTTTTACTGTCATCCCAAACAATAAGATATTAAATAGAATGTTGGACGTGTGATGGCACAAAAAAAGTGCCTGCAAAGCCTCAAACAAAGCGTAATTCCTGTTGGAGAATCAGATAACTTGCAAAAAGGCCCACCTACCAATTGATTAGGCACCTAAAGGAACAAAGCCAGTGCTTTAGAAATGGAATGACGTAGCAAGCACAGATGACTTGACTATTCATTTATCAACAAGAAACACAATGGCCCTCTGTTAGCTAAGCAAAACCAGATTTGCACAGCACTCGAAAGTGGTCACCCTCACGGACCCTTATGTATAGTCTCTTCTGTGTTCCGCTGCTCACAGTGATTTTTCCCCAGTCAGGGCAAATTTTCGAGAGGCGATCCAGTTCCGGTTGCTGCATGATATTTAACCAGCGAATACGGAGTACTTGGACGTACAGCAACTGCATGATAGAAATGGAGACATTTTTGTTTGTTCTTGCACAATAATAATTTAGTTTTAACTTGATTGCTTGGACAGCATTTACTAATTGTTGTCCACAAAGGCAGCCCCAACAAAATGGACCAGAAGCAGGATGGCCATTACACGGGGACAAGAACACTCACTTTGAGCAGTTTGTCGTCCAGGAATTCACAAGCAAGAAAGTTCCAATTGACCTTGACGGTTTGCAACATTGGCGTCTGTCTCAACACGTGGAAAAAACGCAGATCACATTGGTGCTGCAGGCGCTCTGTCCTAAGAGAATCACATAGAGGCATTTGTTAAGGACGTGCTTCCTGGTGAGCAATTATTTCTTGTAATTTGTTCAGATGCTCCTTTTGCGCATTGTTAGGACAAGCTACAAAAGAGGAAGCGATTGATGAATATGCAAGTCACCTTTTTGAGCGCTTACTGCCATGTTCTAGCAGGTCGTACAGTGCAGATGAGAAATACCTGCAGATTAGAGGAATATTGGATGCGTGTGTACGAATTGTTCCCTTTTATACTGTGCAGTATGAAGCCGTCCTCTAAGAGCGAGCAAACGCCGCAGACAGGGAATGGTGGAGCATGCGGTCCGGCACCCTATTTACCATGGATAAAGGATGAGGGACACAAGAGAGCTCGGAAGTTGGACAGCCTTCAGCTTTACAAACTCGACGCTATCCACAACGAGGCTTGTCAGAGATGTGAGATGTTGCAAGTCCTAAAAGCATCGTGTGAACAGAGGTGTTTATACATCAGACATACATTTGACCTATAGGGATACCCAAGCCCTCATTGAGTTGCATGGTGGACTCCTAAAATACCAACTTTTGCTGGACTAGCAACAAAATGAAATTGAGCACACTCTTGTTGTAATTTGGCGTACCAGCTCATTATAGCCCAGGCTGCTGACATCAAGGTTCAGCTCCTGAAAGGCACTATGGAAAGGCACTATGGAAAAAAAAGTTTAATGTTTACAGTCAACATTTTGTGCGATGAATCTGCTATTTCATAACACCTTGCAAGTCAAACAGAAACTGTTTTTTGTCAGAAGTCTGACCTGGAGGTGAGGGAGGCAGCCTTCACCAGGCTTGAAAAATAAAATGTCAGCATCTGAACTGCCATCGTTTTCTGCATCTTCAAAAGGGTCACCTGCAGCACAGAGTGTGTAGGTGTACCAAAAGAGTACAAGCATGTGTGTCATCTCATTCCAGTTCCCTTTCCAAAAAAGCAAACAGACTCCTGAAGGGCCACCAATCACCAACACGTCTGCCCGTACCTTTGAAAGTTAGATGCGTGAGATGAAGCAAGGACCTTAGCTCGCACTGGCTCAGGCTTTGCGGCAATACGTCTGTCAGTTCAAGGTGGCCCAAATGACGCAAAAGTTCACCAAGCCCAGGGCCTGTATGCCAGAAATGCACCAGGTTTTATCAATCGGGCTTATTTCAATGTAAAGCGTAAACATCATGCCCGCCAACGCATGAAAGCTTAGACCAGCACGCACATAAGCATTGTTACATGCATACAAGCATACACACGAACACACACCTACCTGGTGAAAACATATTGCAGCTCCTAAACAAGTTGAGCCCCTGAGCGTAAGTAACACCAATGTAGCACTAGAAAAGCTTGCAGCAGTTGGAACAGGGGCAGTAAGTGGAGATCAGCAGCAATGATAATTTGAGGGTGCAATGTTACCTCCAGATCCAAACACAGGTGCTGCAGGGTGCAACGAGGCTCAACAGACAGCTCTGCCGGGATCGCCCTGGAGTCACAAAACTGCCGAAAGCTGTCTGGGCTCCTCAGCACATAACCCCTCAAAGAAAACCCCAAGGAGGTTAGCTTGGTAAGCTCAGAAAGATTCAGGCGGCTAGGACCTTCAAAATCTGTAATTGGAAAGCAGCAGCAGAGCACATAAAAGCGCTCCAGGTACAACCTTCAGACTCTCATTGGCTTTGCACTACAAAACTGTCCAGGCATGCTGATCGCTTTCCTAAGCTACTATACTAAGTAGTTGTTAGGTTATAGGTGATAGGCGTTAGGTGATAGGCTTTAGGTGATAGGTTCTAGGTGTAGGGTAAAAAATTAGTTTTGGGAGTTAGAGGGGGGGGGGGTAGGCGTGAGCCTGGAATGCCATTGCACAAACCTCTCATATCCAAGCTTTTGAGGCATGCTGGAAGAGACAAAAGAGGTGAGGCTTCGATCATGGGCAGGGCAGAGGCAAGTTGGGTCATTGCAAAAGGGTCCTGCTGCAGCTCCTGTTGCTCTGCCGCAATGTCGTCACTGTCCCAGAAATCTCCATCAGGCCTGAGCCATTCTGCACAATTTATCGACAGCTGCAAACAATGGAAACGAAATGGTGCTGAACTACTCTATAAAAAGGAAGGGAATAAAAAAGGGGAAGTCTGATTGTAATGCTCAATCTTGACCTTTAGAAGTCATGTCAAAACAAGCTCGTATGGCTTTTTGACAGCAAGCATGAGGTTCATGGTCGAGGCAGGTAATAGAGAATCAGCAAAAGGCAACACGATCCAACAAAGAGCAACAGGAAAACACACCTCGCACAGTTGCTGCATGCCACCAAGCTGGGGGGGGCGGTCAATAAAACAAATGGATGTATGTGGGAGGTGCAGCGTAAGAAAGAGAAAAGGTGTGAGCGCAGTGAGGGCACAAGAAGGCTCATAGCACATCCGAGAAAATGCAATGGCCACATGCCTGTAAATTTGTTAAACCCTCAATTGTGGAAGCCTTGGTAGGGGCAACGCCGCATTTTAGGAGCTTCAAGCTGGTAAGTGAGCAAGCCTGAAGGGGGAGAGGATGGTAGAGGCAGAGGGGTGGTCAGATCTCTTCAGTTTTGAGCTCAAGAGCTGAACGTGCAGCGCAAGTAATGGTGCAATGGAGTGTGAGGCGGCATGATGGCATACGATCGTGCTACTACTGTTGCATCTGCAGCAATAGCAACCACCCACTGCCCTCTGGTATCAGTGTCCTGTGTGCCATCTGCTCACAATTTATACCTGACAAAGCTCCGCGATATCTAGCCCAAGCTGCAGCTCGCTAAGAGCGGGGTGTGACGAAGATTTCCCACCGAAACCAATCTGAAAAAACAGTCGAACAACATTTTGCACAGCATACATTTAGATGTGATAAAGAGCGGATGCTTGCTTGCCTGCTCTGCTGCTCAAATAAAACCGTCAGCATTTAAAACAGACGGCAACGATCCCCTACTCACCAGCTGCAAGGAGGTCAGTTCCTTCATTCCATCTGACTGGGACAGGCTGCATCGGTTTGCAAGAGCAACATGAAACTTGGCGATCAATTGAGAATATACAGCGTCACCAAATGTAGGAAACGTGTCTTAATTGATTTTTGCAAGCTCCTCACCTTTTAATAAATCCAGGACAAAGGCAACTTGCAGGGGATTCGAGGCACAGGTCTTGCAGGTGCGATGCATGGTTCAAGAGGCACGTTGCGACGCCCTTTTCAAAGTTGAGCCAGTACTGCAAGTAAACAAGCAATTGTGTCCAAAGACAAGCAATCAATCAATGATTTAGATGACAGAGCAGGCTTGATATGGTGGCAACGAAGCAGCAAAAGCCAGCTGTGTTTTACTCAATGCGTCATGTTATGCTACACACTAACGAATTCATAGTCCTGTCCAAAAGGGCCAAAAGGGTCGCACCTCTTGAAAGCGCTTCCAGACTGCTGCGCCATATATAAGGCTGTACAAGTCTGGACCTCCTGTGTGCCATTAGAGCACAAACAGTTGCTTTGACTTGGAATCTGATTTGGACGATACAGGTGCAGCATTTGAGCACAAGAGATTGGCTCTTTACCTTGTAAGCCTGATCTGCCGCCATAGCGCAGCATTAGAAGAAGGCCTTCATAGTCGTACCCCCTTGCTGTACGCTTGCCCTCAACCAACTCAGACAGAAGCTGTTCATTCCAGACAAACTTTGCATGCAAACAATGAAGATCGTGTGTAAGCACACATGCTTGCGTCAAGCCATTCAAGAGAGGTTTGCACGGAAAGTAAAGTTCCGTATGTAAGCACACATGCTTGCATCAAGCCATTCAAGAGAGGTTTGTACGGAAAGTAAAGTAAAACTTTTGGTGCTAATTAACAACTTGTGCAGCATGAGATATCTGCATCAAACGCCTTTTTAATTTACCCTATGCGTAAAAGATAACTCACCATTCCAGATTGAAAGCTAAACTTCTCAGGCAGGTTTTTGAGCGTGAGCGATGTTAGGCTGGGCAAGCGGCTGCAAACTGCCAAGAGCGCAAAGGGCGTAGCTAAGGCCCCAGCCAGTGCCACTGACTCGACACTGTGTGGCAGCAGACGGCGTGAATACTGTCTGTTACACATGCATGCAATGCAATATACAATCCTTATCCGGCTTTCGTAGTTGTAACCATGATACAGTGATACAACTACCCCCTATGGTGCAAATTATTGGTCATTTGTTACAGTTGCAGGTAAACCAAGGAGGGATGGAGCACACTTTGGTTGGCATGAAATTAAGAAGCTTTGACCACACGACACCTTGGAGGCAGATGTAGGAGGAGGTCGGAAATGATTGCTGGCAATTTGTCCCCTGTCGGAGCAACATAATCATCATCAGCTAGAGCGCTGACATCAGAGTCACAGCTGAGGTCCACTGCAGAGATACGCGGCTGAGAGAGGAGAAAGCATTTGAAGCTTTTCAGATCGGAAGAGCCCCAGCAAAGAGCCTGCCAGGCATGGTGGTATTAGCCAGATAGGTCAAAAAATCCAGCGCACGAGCTTGGACAGAACAAAGAGCTTGGACAGACCAAAAATGACTGATCTAGAAGAGCGAGTAGGCCATTTCCATCAACACGGAGGTCACGACACCTTGATGGAAGCAAAGGGGGCTAGAGAGGTGGCCTTCCTCCAACTTTGGCACACTGATGCCAACGACACTAAATTCCTGGCATCTGAAGCGACCACCGCTGGCAAAACCAATTCCTGGAACACGTCCAGGAACCCTGGCCCACATGCCCAGTCACTTGCCTCTTGCAGACTTATTGTAGCTGACGACATCTTTGCTGCTGCTGTGTATTTTTGTGTGTGAACGTGAGAGAGTGTGTGTGTGTTTGTGTGTGTGTGTGTGTTTACATGCATGTAAGTATGTGTGTGTGTGTGTGTGTGTGTGTGTGTGTGTGTGTGTGTGTGTGTGTGTGTGTGTGTGTGTGTGTGTGTGTGTATATGTGTGTGTATGAGTGTGTGCATGCGTGTGTGTGCGTGAGTGTGTGCGCTTGCGTGCGGGTGTGTACGTGCATGAATATGTGTGTGCATGTGTGTGTACGTGTGTGCGTGTTTGTGTGAGTGCATGTGTGTGTTTTATTCCCTCACTTTTTTATAACTTATTTCAATATAAAATAAAATACGTATACTCGAACAGATGCACACAGGTGCACACAAACACACACACATACACGTGACAAATGCATGTACAAACGGTTGCACGCACGTACGAACACACAAACACACACACATACACACACGCACGCACACACACACATGCATACAGGTGCACACACGCGTGTACGGGCGCACACACACATGCACACATAATGCACGCACGTGCACACGCGCGTGTACGGGCGTACACACACACACACACATATATGCGCAAACACACACACACACACACACACACACACACACACACACACACACACACACACACACACACACACAGATGCGCACACACACACACACACATGCGCAAACACACACACACACACACAAACACACACACACATATACACTCGCACACGCACGGCACAGGCACACGATATGCAAACACAGACACTTATAGAGACACACATGCAAAACATACATTCAGCCTAGAAGCTGTGGTCTGGATGCCATGTACAGGTGATAATACAACACCCACCTACAGGATAAACAAGGGAAGGGTTGTATAATGAGGATCAGGTGGTTGGGAGGTAAAAGCCTGCACACCACCAGGAGCGTTGCTCAGATAATCTGAGGGTTGAGTTTAATGTCGCGTCTTGTTTGTATGAGCTTTGTTATGGATTTAACGGCGTGCAGCCTGTTTTTAATGAGTGTAGCGGCATTTAGACCAGTGACACCGAAGCTGTGTAGGGCTTTCTGCTTTTCGTAGGATGGTATCATTGCAATGTCCTAGTAAATGCGTCATAAGCAGCTTACGTTATTTTTGTGCCTGTTCTGATTTTTGCTTAGTGAATACAATACTTGATTATTTACTTGGCGTGCACCACAATTGATTAAAATATTTTGGTTTAGTAGCCAGGGTAATTGTTGTCAGGGTATTGTCGGGGGGAAGACAGCTATCTGCGCATCAGCGGTAGATCTGGTCTGGTGCGTGTGTTAAATGTCTTCTGAAGGGCGTATAATTCCCTGTTGTACCATCGTTGCAAGGCTGCCTACGTCTGCTTGTGCTAGCATGCAAGCGCCCTGCGCACCTTGTTCATTGTTTTTACAACATTTGTCCAGCACATTATGCCTATTAATGATCATTTTATTCATAACGGGATGGCTGCAGCGTGGCAGCATAAGGTAGGTAAGGTAAGGTTGCATCGCTATATATGCCTCTAGGGCATCTGATCGGAGACTTATAAAAAGCCTGCACAGAAACCTCATATAAAACTAAAAGCTTATTGATGAGAAATTAGTGTGTTTGAGAGTGCGTCTGGAAAGGTAAGGTAAGGTAAGGTTACATCACTATATATGCCTAAAAGGGCATCTCAGCGAAAGCTCGGCCTGAAACCACACCTGGCTAAACAAAAGAAACAGTAGGTAGAGGAAGCATGAAACAGATGTATGTAGAAGAGAAAGTGTATAGAGAAAGAGAACGTTCGTTTGTTTTGAAGAAGCGCAAAGAGAAGGCGTCAAGATTACGAGAAATAGCTTATCATAAGTCTCAGGGCGTGTAAGAAGCCTCAGTCAGGAAGCAGGAAACCAGAGGCTGAGAGTGCCTCACAAAACCAGGAGCGCCAAGAGAACAAGTGCAGCGGAGCAGAAGAGAGAACAAAGGACACATGCAGCCCCCAAAAACAGCGCCTCTCTAGCTGCCCACCCCACCAGCTCACCCAGCTACAGCAGACCAGTCCGATGCTGTCCTCCACAACTTGCCAATTGAAACCGTGAGCCAGGGCATGCCTCCTGGCCGCGAAGGGAGCCGGTGCCTAACTCGCCAGGAGCAAGTCGCAAGCTACAGCCGGGCCCTGGTTGTGACTGCTGCCACGGCTACCACGCTGAGGGATGCCGTAATACTCCGCCGTATGAGTCTTAGCCGCTCCCGAGTATTTCCGGGCATGTGCACGGAGGCACACAAAGGCGTTTCCCAGGGGGCACCACGCGGAGGTGCTCATACATCGCCCCCCTGGAAAGGTTAAAGTTACATCGCTATATATGCCTCAGGGGCATCTGAGCGGAAGCTTGGAAAAAAGCCTGTAACCATACCTAGATAAGCAAAAGGGGAAGCGTCTATGATAAGGTAAGGCTACATGCTACATCGCTATATATGCCTCAAAGGGCATCTTAGCGGAAGCTTGGCAAAAGCCTGAAACCACACCTGGCTAAACAAAAGAAACAGGAGCTAAAGAAAACACGAAACAGAAGTATGCAGAAGAGGAAGTGTATAGAGAAATAGAATGTCTATTTTGAAGAAGCATGAAGAGAAGGCATCAAGAAAAGGAGAAAAAGCTATCATAAACAAGAGAAAGAGACGGGGAAATTATCTAGTTTAGAGAAGAAAAGAAGAGTCAAGTGTGGCTGAGCGTCTGGATAACCCCACCCCCCATCCTGGGCAGGAAAAAAAATATTTAGTCAAAAAGGAACAGGAGTTTGAAAAAGGAAGAGAAAGTGTCTAGCATTTATAAAAGCGAAAGCGGCGCAATAAAGCAGAAATCATAATACTAACAGATGAAAGCAAAAATCCAAGAAGACCCGTTTGTCCAACATGTGTGTTTGTGTGCATGAAACTGTTGGTGAGTTTGTGAGAGGCTGAGAGAGCCTCATGAAACCAGGAGCAGCGCCAAGAAAACAAAGTGCATTGGCCGGAGCAGAAGAGAGGACACAAACAAGTAGCCCCAATCAGCAGGAGGGAAAAGCAGGAAATAAGGTAGATCTAGGTTTTGGCAGATGGGGCAGACTGGCGGGCCTTCTATTTGGTTGTATTGAGCACGCTTTTGGTCGTCAACTAGCTCCTTGCAGCAAAATTTGATTGTTCTTCTTTGCATAGGGTCCTATCCTGCATCAGTCCAAGATGAGTTACTTATTATGCCTTTCTTGACCTAAAAAGGCCTCTGCTCCATCCTTTTCTTGGGATGGGTGGCACCATCTAAAACAATCACACGTTGCTAGTGAAGCCTTTTTAGGAGCTGGGGCTTGATTTCTCAACAAGCTAAGAAACTTACTTCCAAGCTTCATGTTCATTCTGTCAATTACGGTAGCACATTTGTCCATACCAGACGTATCTTTTCAGCACTATTATCAACACTCAACACTCATCAGGAGCAGGCTTCAGGTCAAGCCTACTGATCCCCGTGGATATCTTCTTTTTCCTTTGGAAAAGGAGTTTTACGGTACCCGGTACCAAAGGGGCTCCTTTCCTTATTAATGTGGGGAGTGGTTCTTTTTCAAACCTGCATGCGTCGTTTTTTCTTTCCTTCACGATGCTTTCATTAATTAATTCTTAGTATTTTTGCTCCTGTTCCTTAATTGTTCTGGATAATAGTTTTTATCAACTGCTCAAATTTGTTAATTTTATCCTTGAGCCATTTGCTAGCGATCTCCTAGCAGGCCTAGGTATGGGGTGACCAAGTGCTGGTTGTGTTATCACTGTCAGTCATTTTCATGTTTTTTTACCTCTTTAGCACCACTGTCATTTGCATTTTTTGAAGGGTACGTTAGATGTGAAACGATCTACCACCAACTGGGCTGTACTCCAAGAATGTGGACATGAACCGTTGCAGTTCTACTACTGGTTTCGGTCAGCTGTCAAGCTTTTCAATAGTATGCTAAAAGAAAAAGAAAAGGCTACGCTAGTAGTGGTAACAGACCTAGCATTGATTAAGGGAAAGGGACTCACAATCTCCCCACCATAAGTCAGAAAAAGAAAGGAAGTCTGCCTGGAAAACCCTCTTGCCCGGAAAAAAAACAAGCATAAACCCACTTGTTGAAAAGCAGAGAGAGCAGGTACCCCTAACCTCTGTCAGAGGAGCAGAACTACCACCACGCAGCCTACTCTGTGCAAGGCACGGCCTGAGCAGCACCTCAACCACCTCTAACCTTAAGCTAACACAAGAACCAGCAAGACAGCAGCTGGTTCCGCAGCTAGGTCTAGAAGCGCGAACAATTGCCAAATTTGAGCCATAGCGGGGTCGCGAGGGTACCACCTCCTAACACAGAGCGCCCCTACTACTAAGCTTGTGAGTACCAGCAGCAAAGTATGGATAATACCAATAGTGTCACTTTACGGAGGGTGGTCCAGGCTGATCTCAATTTACAGCCTCGTTCAAGTGCCTGCTGGACTGCTCAATTGCTGAGCGCCTTTCAAGGACTGCGTGGATGTAAGTCGTATGTACGAGCTGTTCAAACTGGGCGTGCTATTCCCATGCAAGAGTTTATTGCGGATTTGAAGCATAGGATGAGAGGTGTTTGGAGAGACGCTCAGATGGTGGACCCCAATACGCACAACAACAAACTGGCCACTTATCATTCTTGGTTTGCCATCCCTTTTTCTAAAAATGAGCGTATGCCGACTATTGTACCACTGTACCACGGTATCTCCATCTTGATCTGTCCAAACATGTTATGCACAATGCAAAGAGAAGCGGCGTTTGTTTAGGACAGCGGTGCAGGATGGTCAGGCTGTACATGCGTGCAAGTTTGCTAAAAAAGAGTACCGTGTGCAAACGAGACGAGCTAATCGTGCGTATACTAAGTACCAGAAGGCAAGTTATTCAACAAAAACCCTGAGCTACACGCTATGTTATGTCAGCCTAAATGCACGCAGCCAACGCCACTGACGCAACCAGCCTGGACTGCTTATCTTAATCGGCATTTCCGTCCATCAGCAGCAAAAGGTGTGCGACCGCGAGGTCTGGGGGTGGGGAGTGGCTTATCAGCTAGAGACATGCATGGTGGTGCCGCTTGGACGTAACCCCCCCCACCAGAAGTTCTGCTACAACAAGGTGCTCAGAATGATTGGATGCCTGCTCTTGACACTATTGATGCCCCTAGTAGCGATACCATGCTTGCCTTGGTGGCTGAGCAAATAGGAAAGATGAACGGACGTGCTTCCCCAGGATTTGATTGCGTGGCTGCTTCCTTTATTAAGAATGCTGTAGTGGTTCGACCAAA
>Ga0307942_1000419_pt1 | contig 29205 bp, 26 predicted proteins | sample OrgLakmetagen175_FD_201846 | JGI IMG/M metagenome (GOLD analysis project Ga0307942, IMG submission 201846) | Saline water microbial communities from Organic Lake, Antarctica - #175 | ecosystem: Environmental > Aquatic > Non-marine Saline and Alkaline > Saline | place: Antarctica: Organic Lake... | reverse complement strand
CACACACGATGACTCACATCACTCTTACACGCATTTGCATAGCACTCTTACACGCATTTGCACACACACACACACACACACACACACACACACACACACACACACACACGCACACATATACACACATACACACACATAGCATACTTACATACACATGCATACAAACATCCATGTGAACACACGCCGCGCACACACACACCCACCCATACGCATACTTACACACATAAGTACACGTACACTCACAAACACACACCCATATGCATACTTACACACACATGCATACAAACATTTATGTGAACACATGTCACGCACACACACAGACACACACACACACGTACTCAGACAGACGCCCAAACACGCTCACACACACACTTTTAAATGCGCTTACACAAACACGCTTCTCTAAGTATAATTATGTGCGCACTTTGCAAAGTTACATGACCGAGCATTAGCACTTTGGTAAGAGGCAAGCAGCTGCCTGCCAAGTTGGGTGTGTGGGTCTGTGAAAGGGGGGCCCGTGCTAAACATTTGCTTCCTGGGACAAGCGGGGACTTGCCCTGCAAGAGTTGTTTGTGTCCTTGAATAGAATGGCTGCACACCCTATCACTGGCATGCTGCCATTTTTCACGCTCCTGTGTCGTCCAGGACTTCTGGAGCACAGTCATCTTGACCCCACGAACCCCTACTCTGCTGCCAAGGCAGGAGCAGAAATGCTTTGCAAGGCGTACATCACTAGCTACAAGCTGCCCATCATCATCACACGCGGGAACAATGTGTATGGTCCCCACCAGTTTCCGGAGAAACTGATTCCCAAGTAAGCGATTGTCGACCCCAACGAGAGGTGGGCATAGAGTACCGGCAATTTGACAGTGATGCAGTACAGAAATGTAAAACCTTGTGCAACTCATCTGTGCTAGTCCCTTTGCACCCTGGTATCAGGCTTAAACAGTCGAAAAATGGTCAGTAACTACGGGAGCTAAAGCCTGTGGGAACATAGCCCGGCCAGCGTGTTTTTGAACCTGATGTGTCTTCATCCGTGATGAAACAGGTTCACCCTGTTGGCGTCACGAGGAGAGACCTTACCTGTGCACGGTGCTGGAGACAGTGTGCGCTCCTACCTCTATGTGGAGGATGTGGCGGAGGCATTCCACTGTGTTCTTCACCAGGGCGTCACAGGTGGGTGCAGTGCAGCAGAACATGCCTAGGAGTGTAGCGCATTTAATCATTACCTTGCTGGTTGGTTTGCCGCAGAAGAAATATAGCAGGGTGCAGGAGAGATTTACGTCATGTGTTGGTTACGAATCATCGTAATCAGGTAATGGGGCTTGGTGTGGAAGAGTGACGTGTATTTGTCTATCTTGTGTTCCTAACCAGCCTAGGTATGGCTTAAGCCATGTGTGCTCGCTGGTGGCGTATACTGCACTGCAGGCAGGGTTTTTCAGTTCGAGGTCTGGCCAAAAGTTTGGGTTCGCGAACTTTCACGCAATTTAACGGATTTAAAGAAAGCCATTCGAATTTTGGTCTGAGAAAGTTTGACGAATTTCAAAGAGTTCTTTAAACTTAACAGCATGCGTCTGTCAAAATTGCAAGGGACAGCAGCCCCCCCCAGTTCGGTCCCACTCTTTCCTTGCAGTAAAAGTAACGTGTTCAATGATTTATACCTATATGAAATATGCTCTATAATCTGTGTCAGGCCAGGAAGTTTCCTTGGTCTTAAGGCCAAACTTGTCACATATTTCTGAACTGCTAAGGATTTGTACAACGCGGCACTTGCACTGCACCTGAAGGTGCTCCTTCTTCTGCTTTACGATGATGACATGGTCCCATTCCGGCCCCTTTTTTCCCCCTATGATTATTATAACCATACACAACTAATTGGGAAGATTTGAAAGTGGGGGGAGGAGCCCAAGGGCCCGTTTCCCAAAATTGCACATCAAACCCTTCGAACAGTTCGAGGGTTCTAGAACTTTCACGAACTTTATAGAACCCTTGCTTCCCAAAAAACGAATTGAACAACCCTGACTGTAGGCGAAGTCTATAACATCGGAACCGACAGCGAGCGCACCGTGGTTGAGGTAGCACGCGACATTGCCAAGAAGTTCAACATGGACATCAACAAAATTGTGAACGTGAAGGACCGTGCGTTCAATGATAGGTGGGTGCAGCCTATTTTTGCTTAGGTGCGTTGGAAGTGTGGTGCAGTGCGCTTTTCAGGCTGTAATACTAGGCAATCACGCTCAAAATTGCTTTCCTCGGTACCCAAGAGATGAAATCAATGAAGTGTCTTGCTAGCATAGCCTCGTGGGGCCTGCAATTCCTTCCCTCCGAGCACTACATAAAATTGTTATTTGTTTACAAGATTACAGGACTAATAAGACAAAATGCAGTGCGTTACATCTGAATTTATTACGTTATGTGCACCCAGGCGTTACTACATTGGCTCCTCCAAGCTGGCTGAGCTGGGCTGGAAGGAGAGGACTAGCTGGGAGGATGGGTTGAAGAAGACTGTTGATTGGTAAGTGGAACCACTCTACCACTGATGCCGGTGCAACTTAAAACACCTCAGTTTGTTTGTTTACTTGCTAGGACGCTGCTAGGATGCACGCTAGGACGCTCGATAGGGCGCCAACCTAAGCAACCCTGTCTTTCATGTCGTAATGTACGCGTACTGTGCTTGATCTGCTGCTGCCTTGAAGAAGATGAGGCGCACTGTATGAGCCTTTACATAGGCAGCCTAGCAGTCGCACGTTTTGACTGACGGCTTAACATGCAAACCTGAATGAGCCTTACTTTCACATGCCACACTGCAAACCTGCATAATTGACTAATAAAAATGTTGATACATTTTTGTGAATGCAGGTACCTTAACACCAACTGCAACGAGTACTGGCATGGTGACGTTGAAGCTGCGCTGAAGCCCCATCCGGTGGTCATGCTATCTCCCTTGTAGCGTAGCCCAACAATTGTTTAATTGTGCATTCGTGCTGAGGCCACAATAGTTTCAAGTGTGTTTCCTCAAACCATTTTGGATGTTGTAGGTCTGGTGACTGGGGTTGGCCTTGGTGTTTGAAATTGTATTATAATGCAACGTTCAAAGAGCGACTTACAGAAACTGGCCTCTAGTACGTTGGCACAAGGACTTTTAGGATTTCCAAGAAGCGTGACCACTTGTCTTGGTGTTATTCCCTTGCTTCTTCACTTTCCGAATCCGAAGTTCATCCATATTTCTGTGCAAACATGGATTTGTTTCCTTTTATTTGTTGCTATTAAGATGGTGAAAAATGCCCTGTGCCGGTTTTTAGAGTACGGCTCATTGTTGGAGCTTTGCTCTTTGGCAGCGGACTGCCTGGTAAAGGTCTTCAGAGCAAAGCTTCAAGGAGCAGCGTACTATTTTGATCTGCCCATGCATTTTGGTTAGAGGACCGTGCTGCGCTGAGGTATGCCGCTGAAGGCGTGCGAAACATTGAGCTTGTCCCAGCAATGGTTACAATGGTTACAATGGGGGATGACCTTCAGCCAGGTTGTTTCGTTGATCGGCTGCTGACTGGTCTCGGCCAGCCACAAATAAATCCATACAGTAAAGTAAGGTTACATCGCTATATATGCCTCTGGGGGGCATCTGTACAACACACACGATACGACACGGGGGTCTTCCAGACTAATGGACACGGGCATCGGCTTTTTCCCCGAACCCGCACAATATTTCATCATTAGAAAATTGAATGTTATGAGATACCGCACTGGTACAATTTTCAATCAATCGTACGCCTTCCAATGCGGCTTTTCCCCCAATGCAGACCGCCCCATCTGCCTGCACACTGACAGTGCGCTTCACACTCAGATGAGAAATATGATTATAAGACGTCATAATATGGCAAGTGCACTGATAGTCTAAGCCCTACAAAAGGAACCATGCGGTGCCAACCAAATTACCTACACTGACATGCAGTAGTGCAGATAATCTATTTAGCAGAACAGGGTCTAGATCTGAGAATCACTGCCAACAAAATACTGCCCTATTGGCTGCTACCTGACTTAACAACACGTGCTTTAAAAGCCTCTTCTCGTCCTTCATGAAGGATGATCAGCCTAGCAGTTGCACGTGTTGACTGATGGCTCAATCCTCCAGGGACCCCCCGCTGTAAGTAAGTGAAAGGACTGATGGCTCAATTCTCCAGGGCCCCCCCCACTGTAAGTAAGTGAAAGGACTGATGGCTCAATTCTCCAGGGCCCCCCCCGCTGCAAGTAACTGAAAGGACTGGACTGGCAGCATTATTCCATCAGCAGCACTTTGTGCCACAGGAAGATGCTCAATTCTCCAGGGCCCCCCCGCTGCAAGTGAGCTCTGGCGGCTGCTTAAAAGGAAAAGTTGTTCAGTAAGCATTTAGGTGCCAATAAGAAGGCTCTCAGGATGGGTTTGCGGTGTTCGAGCAAGCGAGGCATTAGCAGCTAATGTTGTTCTTCTGTCTTTCTGCTTGTTGCGCAGGAGAGGTGTAAAATACTTATTTTCTTATTTTTGATCAGCTGTATATTGTATATTGTGTTTATTTGCAGGCCGCAAGCTGTTCTATTCCGGCTTGGCTCCAACAAATGTTGGACAAAAATTTACACATGGCCAACCATCTAGGACAGAAAATATTTGCCCATAAAACTGAGCAGAGAAGACTGCCTGAAAAAACTGAAACACTGAACTGGCTAAGGTAAGGTAAGGTTGCATCGCTATATATGCCTCTGGTGGGCATCTGAGCGGAAGCTTGGAAAAAAGCCTGTAACCAAACCAAAAATCGCTAGAAAATTTAAGGGAACAGGGCTAGGCACTTAGCTACAAAAGAGGCAACACCAAAAATATCAGGTTGGTTCATAAAGGTCCTCAAACGATCTGGGCCATCCTCAAATTGAGGTGGGAAGATAAGCTGTTGCTGTGTGCAAAGTCTGACCAGATGTTCATGCGGACAGTCCAACAAAATGTGTTCCTCATCCTGAATAGTGTGCCAGTCACATCTGTCACAGATACTGAGCTCGCTCATAAGGCCTTCTATTCCTGTCATGACGCATTCTTTGGACCAGAAAGTTGTGGCCAGAAAGGCGAAGGCAAGAAAGTGCGCGGCTGAGGTTGCTGGGAATGTCCAAGCGAAGGTAGAGAGGCTACACAGGCTTTTGAGTTCTTTTTCTGTCATCCCACCATCCAGAAGTATTCCCCAAAGGTACACCTAAATGTGTGTGATAGATATGTCCTCATAATTCTGCTGGAAAGGTGAGCTTAATGTGGTGTCAAAATGTCAAGATCTCTCCAGCCCCCAATGATATGTTCACGAAGAGTGAGTTCAAACTGTCGTTGATTGATAGTCTGACGAGATCGTATGGCATCCAAAAACTGTTGAAATGTAGGTAAATCTTGGAGCGCATGCAGAACCTGGTAAGTCCATGTATCACTTCTGTTTGCAAGAAGTAAATCAGCCCGCACAATTTTCTCAAGAAGAGGGTTGTTTGAAGAGAGTAAACTGTTCCAGAATCTTATGGTGCATCTGGTAGAAAAAGCCAGTAGAAAAAGATGGGCATCTGGCCTGTTTTGCGGAGCACACAGTGAGTATTAGTACCTTTCTTGACACCCAGGAGTTTTTCAGGAAGCCAAGATGGAGGACGTGTGCACGGGTGGTTACTGAGGAATCATGAACTGGCTAAATCTGCCCTCCCAGAAGAGAAACAATAAAGTTACACCTGGGCCGTTGACACCCATACTTGCCAACAAAGCCAGCAAGAAGCGAAATTTGAGAGGAAGAGGGGTATTCTAAACCCAAACGCTGTCTAAAGACCAGGTGTAAAAAAGATGGTTTCTGCGGCGCAAGCTGTGGCAAGACAGTTCCAACTGACATTTGGTTGCACTCGCCTCCAAGAACGTGAGTACTTCTGCAGCAGGCTGCACAGTACTCTAGTTTTTATATGATATGGCAACTTTAGGAGGACACAGATAGGGAGTAGGGTTTAGTGACAAACAGCAGGATATTACTTTTTTATTTTACTGAGGTACATCTCAAAACAACATAGCAAGCCTTGTTCTGAGTCCTCATCTTCTTTTGGTCCTTGTCTTTTTTTTCTGCATTGCTTCACATGTTCTAAGAACGAAAAAACTACACTGGTAGCAGCTGCAGTTAGTGCAGAAATGGCTGTTGGCAGCGTCGAAAAGGATGTAGGGGGTTGGAGTGCTTGCCCCCTCATTCTGACACTCATCCAAGGGAACACAACAGCAAACGCTTCACTTATCACTTATCACCAATGGTGTGCCTATCCTTCAAAAAGGGCTCTGGTACTCATTCGCCTTACATCCTTTCCAAATATGTTTCTTAACCTTCCTCGTGATGTCATTTGCAGTATAGCTCGCTTCAAACTTCACATCCTACGTTTTGAGACAGCGACATGGGACCAAAGTAACTCCCCTACCTGTGACCTGTGTGATGCATGCTGATGATATCCAAGATGAGGAGCATGTTCTTTTCCACTGCATTAATCCCCACGTGATTTCTCTCTGCAGGAAATATGCATTTTTGTTTCCCCAAACAGGAGCTCATGATGTGTCTACTTTCTTAAGCCAGAACAACAACAAGCTTTGTTTTTTCCCCATGAACCAATTGCTCTTTATGAGCAGGCTAGCAGTTGCACTTCTTGACTGCCTGAAGGACTCAATTGTAAACCCTGTAAACAAATTCAGTATGTCGACTCATAACGCGCCTATTATGGATTAGTGAAGAGGAAGCATACCCAATAGCATGTTCACTGAGCTTTGTTCTTGGTTTTCTGTATTTCTGCCGTGTATCAATCCAACCAACATCAAGAAGTCGGTCTGTTTTGTCACGCCTAAAGTCTGGCAGAGACATACGTTTGGTTCAGGGTTAACGATTGAAACCGAGTAGCAAGAGAATCACCTCCTGTCTACCTACACTATAGTCAGGAACTACAGCGTGGCTTGTCTATTCGTAGCAGCTTTGCTACCGGCAGCTATGCAGCTGGAGGCTGTGTCAAATATGCTGGCCTAGGTAGCCTAGCATACTCCGCAGCCAAAACATTCCATAGGTACCATGCCGCATTCAAGTCTCTGTGCATTTGGAACGCAGGCTGTGGTTTCTTCACACTTGCGCTCTGTGCCAGGACTGCTGCATGGTCCCCTTCCTCCCCACCCTCCGCTTGTGCTGCCTCACCCTCACCCCCTTGCTCCCGCTGTTTGCAAGCTGGGCACTCACGGAGCCGCGTGGACCTCCTGTGCCTGTGTGTGCGATAGTCACACACAAGTGGCGCAGTTGTTCGTCCTCCACACTTGCTGCAGCAGACGGTGGTGCGGTACTCGTTCAAGTACCTAACCATGATCGAAAGGTGTTGGGTGCCACCAGACCCACGCAGCACACCACGGTTCAAGGCTTGGCGCAGCTTGGTGGGAGCTGCCTGCTTGGTGACTCCCTTTGTGGGGGGAAGCCAGCTGGAAGCCCCAACCCCAATCACAAGAGGGCGCCGTGAATCCTGACCCTGCAAAAAAATGACATACAAGCAGACAAATGTGTCACAGTACACACGGTGAAGGTACACACTTGACACATTGTGTGCATGTAAGCTGCTCTTAGGGTAGGTACCAGGCAATTACCAGCATAATCGATTAACACTCCCTAAAAATTAAACTAGCCCACATTAAACCAGCCCAAATGGCCAGACTTTCAGCATTATAGAACTCACCTGCCTGGTCATTTACTTTTGTAAAACACACTTTGGCCATTTGTCTCAGGATGTTGGCAGCTGTACTGGAAGTTTAAAGAAAACGCATGCCTGATTACTCTCTTTTCTGTAACTAGAAACGCACCTTGGCCATCCGTCTCAGGAAGTCGGCAATTGTGCGGTCCCAACAGCTGCGCCTGGCACGCTGCGGGACATGGCTGCGTGAGCCCGCTTTGAATCCAGCACAAACTCCTTCAGCTTGATTGGCCAATGCTGGGCCTCCAGCTGCAGGAAGTCACGCAAGCCGTGCCCACTTGTGCGGGAGCCACCCTGCATCCATAAGTGGCGGAAGCAGCTTGCACTGAAGAATTTAAGAATCCGCAGCCCATCACGCCTACCATACGCTACGTTGACCAAAACCACATAAGTACAAATACGCTACATATATGTCCCGTACATATAAGGCCATATATTAGTTTAAACCGGCCGTACATATATTTATATACGGTCAAAAGCCATCTTCCACAGACCTAAGAGACCACATAATTTAAAGCCCTCGTGTGCGGGGAATGGAATGTTTGGAATATTTTGTCAAAGCCGTGTCCCTCCTTGGAAGGGAGTCACTCACATGGTTGAACAGCAGCCAGTGCTTGAACAGCAAGGGGCCCAGCGGCAGATACAGGAACACCAGAGTTTCAGTGAGAGCAGGATCGCCTTAAAAACATGCAAGCCAATCACAATAAAGGTTTCTAGGGCAGAGATGATGCAGGAACAGAAACAGCCCACGCGCACTCTTCACTTACACATATGTGCATCCACACACCCATGCAGACGTGCACATACATGCACGCAAACATGTGTGCACAGATGCACTCGCAAAAGAGCACGTACGTACTATTAGGTACATGCACGCGCACATTTATACATACATACGTGTGCGAGCGCTTACGCACATAGCTGCACGCACCCACGCACGCACACAGTCACAGAAAAAAAATTGAGAATATGCATGCACACACGTGCGTGCACTCACACGCACTTACGCATGCACAAACCCCAACACGCAAATGCACACTCACATACATGCACTACACGCATACAACGGCGATACACATATACATGCACGCACAACACATATGCACACACAAGTTGTCGGGTTGGGGGTAGAAAAGGGATCCCGTGCTTGTAGAATTTTTGAAAAGCTCAATGAAAATGTGTGCTTAAATGGGTTTTGGGCTCTTCAGGCAATCTCCGACACAAAACACTGTGGTGATCAATGGGGTACACGATCAGAGCTCTTCAACAGCTGCAAAATGAATTCCTTAAAAATTATACGAATTGCATGCGGTATAAATATATATATGCACAGATTATTTCAGAGGGTAGCGACTGACCCCCCAAAGGGGGGTGTTTTTCAAATATCTCAACGCTGCAACCCTTGAAAAGCATCTAAGACCAAATACGCAGTCCAGCAGGAGGGGTCACGTGAATGTTTGCTCAGATCTGCTTTCAGCACCATGCTTAACGTCTCACTGTTTGACTTGAGCATGCTATTATGCAACTTGGCTATAGACCTCAACCAGTAAAGCTGCAGTGGCTCGTGTCCACACTCCCTCAAGACAGCCCAATTCGTGGTGGTACACTTAACACTTAATACCCAGTTTGCTCTTCAAAAAACTCATGTGTCGCACTTGCAAATCACTCGTGAAGACCTTATCCCCTTTAATAAACTCAGTGCCCCACACCTGGCCAGCATACATACCTGCTGGGAGCACATACGTCCTCTTAAGCCACAGAGACACATACGGCCTTTTTACTAGAGAGTTCTCACGTACAAACTGACGAACCCGAAAATCAGATGCCATAAAAGAGCCAGCTGCGTGCTTGGAGGACTTAGTTATGCTTATGCGCCTATAAAACAGAATCTTTGTGTGCAAGCGGCACTCTTCCAACTTTAAACTCAGGCAACCCTCTGCCAAGCAAAGTTTCATAATAGAAGCTTGTCATATGCCTGGTACCGTTGTCGGCTGTCATTTACTTTGCTTAGGCTCTTGCCTAGCGAGGGGGGTTGTGCTACAACTCTTTGTATAGACCTACCATCGGCTACTTTCAGCATTTGGCACCTCTATAATTAATGCTTATTCAACTCATTTAGTCAAGTCATCTGGCTTAAATGCGAAAGCAAAGCTTCATTATAGAAGCTTGTCATATGCCTGGTACCGTTGTCGGCTGTCATTTGCTTTGCTTAGGCTCTTGCCTAGCAAGGGGTGTTGTGCTACAACTCTTTGTACAGACCTACCATCGGCTACTTTCAGCATTTGGCAATTCTATAACCAATGCTTATTCAACTCATTTCGTCAAGTCATCTGGCTTGAATGCGAAAGCAAAGTTCCATGACGAGCCAGAATCTCATCAACGTCATCCCCCCTCAACCAATGAGATTGAGGTAAACCTCAAAACAAACTAAGTAAAGAAGGGGCTGTAACGCAGCTGGAAAATGCCAGAGGGGGTCAACAGAGGAAATGCCTGAAAATGTGCCATTTAGCATTCAGAAGGCAGCCACTCATTGCCACATCATCCGATCAGCACCATGTTAACACCAAAGTGTATCTGTAACTGAGAGCTATCCGAGCATGTGCCCAGTTATATGTAAGTCGCTTTGCGTGCTGAGATAGACTGGATTAAGCACACATGGTGCATGTAAACCCTAATGTGGTGATTTCCATGGGAAAATGGCTTAAATTTTCATAAAACACCAACCACCCAGCCGTGTTCTTTTATTTTTGTTGCAGTGATATTTTTTCTAGATAGGGTTCTGTAACATTAAAAATATTAGTAGTTAGTGTAGTGGGTGATCTGGTACAAAGAATTTGTGGTACAAAGTGGGGTTCACGCCGCGGGCAACTAGGCATGTGCACCCTACTGGCAGTTTTCAAGCTCAGATTATATCAGCAGCTACCTCTGGGTGCTAAGCTTAGAAACTGCCAGCTGCAGTGTGCATACTATGGGAACATTTCAAAAACACCCCCTTTTCAGTCCTCCGTCGACCACCTCTGGAAAAATGCTTACCTTATAACACGACAGTGAAAGGGCAAGTTAGATTGATGATGAGAAAAATACGCACTGACAAATGGAAGATGCATGTGAATACCTTCCAAATTGCCACACCCATACAACCCAGATCACACAAATAACTCTGTCAAGAAAGTTGAGACCTCGAGGGCAATACCATGCGCATATTCACATAAACGAAGACAAGTCTGGAAACGTTTGGACTTATGAAGTTGAAAAAAGCTTATAACTGGATGTGACTGGTCTGGTGTAACGAAAAGATGGCATTGGTCTGGTTTAATCTACTGAAACTCAGAAGCAAACGGGCTACATACTGCTGGACTTGAAGTTGTGTTGTGATGCCACCATCCTCGCACATGCTGTGTCGACCGAGGTCTGGTAGATAGGGCATCTGCAGGTAAATAGTAAGAACAAAAACATAATAAGAACAAAAGTGAAATGGTGCCGACAAGGAGAATGTGTGCTTCAAAAGCTTCAAATATGGTAGCGGCGTCTAGAGTTCAAGTACAAGGCAGCTGCTGGAGATGTTGTGCTGGTAGTATTAGTGCTGTAAATGCAGTCTTTCTGAAAGGGTAGGTGCTGTTGTGTGCTGAGTGCCGTTTCACATATTTCCATCCATCCCCGGAATCCCGCCTTGGCCAATGACGTCCTAAGGTCCGCGTTGTATGCTGATGATTTATGCTTGCTGTTTGCAGGGTTTCCGTCCTTCCCTCGAGAGCTGCTGCAAACTCAAGTTTCGAAGGTCCCTTTGGCGCTGATGTGTGCAAGTGCTGTTTTAGGGGTTCCCGCTAAATGATCAAGCTGTGAAGCTGCTGTGTGCACTGCTCCTGCCCAGAACTCAATTTGCGGTCCGTAGTTTTATCTTTTTCTAAGATAAGGTTATATCGTGACGATAAACAAAGGTTGCAGTGTGCTTCTGCCTGGATAAAAATCGCACTGTGGCCACACCAAGTCATGCGGGTCATTTGAGCGATTTAGATTTCCATGGAGGGAAATTTAGCCAGACTCAAGGTTGCACAACACGGCCACGCCACGCCACGCAACGGCTGACCCCTGAATCGTGGCATAAAGCCGTGGCAGTACTAAAACACACCCATAACCACCCAGAATAAGGTGCAACTGGATCAAATCAGTCCTCCATATGTAACATGTCTAATATATATAATCTAGATTGGTTTCAGAGGGAAAATGGAGCTCGGGGGAAAAAGCAGATAAAATAAAATTGAACTGCCATGGCGTAGTCCATGGCGTGCCGTTCCGTGACGTGGCGTGCAAAAACGCCTCTCCTCTGTGTTGTGCAACCCTGGCCAGACTAATTACTGGCTGATCAGCCTGTGAATGGTCCTCGTCAGTCAACAACCCATAAGCTTAGTGTAACATGCATAAGTTAAGTATAATTTACATCATTCATCCGGTTGACCATTTTGGGCCACTACGCTACACTTAGACACAAAAGCTTGTTGTGTTGCAAGAATAAATAAATCATGAACCACCTGGGCACTACTGACTTAAGGTTGCTCTATTGAAATCATCTGAGAATTGACTGATGAACAGATAAGCAAACTTTTTCCTCAGAGCACAAACATCTGTGTCTCTACACATCGAAAGGGCATGCGCTTCATCTTGAATCTTCTCACAAGCACAATGGTCCGACAAGAGAGCTTTCATAATCTACCTCCACCTTGAGGGTGTGCGCCCTCAGCCTGAAACGGCTAATATTTCACAAGACATATCTAAATGCAAATGTCTCGGCAAACGAACAGGAGCACGCACGTTAGATCAAATGGCACTGCAAAAAGAGATTGATACGTCACAACGGTTGCCAACTTGATATGTGTGTCCTGTAGGTTAGATCCTCAGCAACTCTCCACGCTGTCCGCAATGATTGAATATTTTTCTGTGATTTCCACTGGCATAGCCAGTTGTTGTTATGAAGGATTGCGTGTTGATGCATGAGCAGCTCTCAGCAAGGACAGCAGAGCTAGCTGTGCACGGGAATGCAGTCAACTCAACCTCTTGTGATGGTGTAGTCCTACGTGCTCCTGCTTACCCTTCTTAAATCACTAACAGATGCTGACACAACCACACAAACACTGCTAGACAGGCTGCCGCACCTTTGCCTCCCCAGAGCTAGGGGGAATTACTCACACATGCTGTCTGAGCACATACAATTACACTGAGAGGGTCTTCGGTTGTTCTTCTTGTCCAATATCAAGTCTGGAAGCTGGCAAGAACAGAAACTGGCTACGCCAGTGAAATCACGGAAAAGTATTTAATCGTAAATCGACCAAACTACCCGGAACCAAACACGTGCCTCTGCCAGACTTAAGGCGTGACAGCTGTCATGACCAGCAGCTGTATCAAAGTACAAGACAGATAGCTCCACCAATATCCCCCTGATTTATAAGTTGATGAAGTACGCAAAAGTCAACCCCTACAAGCACTAAATGGCTAGTACCTTATTCTCCCTCTGTCATCTCAGATCCTACGGTGTGTCTCCCTATTGGTTGCTACCAAACCTAACAACACGTGCCTTGAAAGCCTCTTCTTGTCCCGACACTATCTTATTTTTACCTAGCACTGTGTGCTCTTCTCGGGTGACCACCCGCAACTCAGATTTTCAGCAGCTTGCTAAAGACAAGAAACTAAATCCAAACCAGTGGAAGGTTCACCTGATTGAGTTTAAGTTATGTGGAGACACTAGGCCTGATCCTAAATTTCAAAAGGCAAAGGAACGCGCAGCGTGCTTATCTCCAACCACAGTGTGACGATTACACATAGGAATACAATTCCGAATTAAACATCTCAAGTATGCCTTTTACAACGCGCTGCTACATTGGTATCCGTTAGGGTAGCCAAAGCTTTGGCCAAGGGCTTCTCCTTGGGTTTCCGAGAACCATGTTATGGTGCGTTAAAGCTAAGACCAAAATTGTGGGTGCAGATGCGTTTTGTTGATGCAACCCCCCTCATAAAGTGACACTTATTTTATGTTTATAAAGTTGCCCAAGATGGTGTCACTCACACCCAGACAATAGGATGATGTGGAGAGTAAAGGAGGAATTAGGGAGCGATCAAATCAGACATCAAGGGCAATGAGCAAGCCTCATAGACGTCCATCCTGTTAGCTGGCCAAAAACAATATACGCAAGCAGTGATAACACCCCAAGCAAAGATCAGGGATGCAACGACATCAAATTGCTGTTGGAAAGCAATGAATTCATGCTACCAGGCGGATTTGAACCCACGATCTGGCCTGACCATGGACTACTCCCAGGGCAGCTACCTCGGGCATTGTACTACCATGAACTGGTAGTTCATTGAACGTTGATGCAAAGACTCTGTGATGTTCCATTGCGGGGTTTAGCTAGCTAGGAAAATTAAATTCATCCTTATAACCCTAGCTAGTAATATTAACATCAGTTTAAAGCTATATTTGGTCCAATTTGATGAGTTCATGTGTAAGTAATTGCCCGTTTAATTTAAAAAGGAGCATGTTTGGATTTTCGCTCAGATAACCCCCTATGGTAAATCACCAGAGCAAGTGCCCAAAATTGTAAAGTTACCTTGCAAACAAACTACTGCAACAAAATGCACCGAGGAGGAAGGCAAGTTGTTGCTTTCCACAGGGAAATGTCATTTGCCAAGCTCCCCGTCGTTTGATTCTTATGCAATGATCTTCTAAAGAGCTTCAACAAAAAACCTCTATTGTTTCAATTTGGGCAGTTTTATATCATGACGTACAGAAAAGATGTTATAGCGGAGGACTTATGCACTGCCGACAAGCTGACGCGCCAGCTTGTCGACAGTGCATAAGTCCTCCGCTATAACAAAAGCGTTACCCTCGAAACAAAAGAACGTAGATAGTGTAAACACTATGGGTGTGAAGTATTCATCTATGTCCGAGATACAGTGTGGATATCTGGAGAGCATAAGTATCGTTACAAACGGCATGGATTCTAGGATGTTGTTTTATGTTTGGCACCACCCAATGGATGCAGAGACACGCAACATTTCACTGGAGAATAAAAAGAGGAAAGACTTTATCAGTGAGGGTAAGGTGTTATGGGCCTGTGTACTACTAAGGTTATCGCTCAGATAGTTTGGGGATTTGCGTTCAATGTTGCGTCCGGTTTGAATGATGTTTGTTGCGCCAAAGCGCCCGCACTGTTGTGCCACGCCCAATCAGTGGCAGCGACAAATTGTGTGACAAAAAATCGGTTGGCTGGCTAAAAGTGAGATCAGCTTATTTAACAAGCTGGATGTGCCAGTCTTGTTGATACAATCCCATATCAATTTGATAGTTTGGTGATCACTTGACGACATGTGAGCATTGAAAGAGATATTGAGGAGATCCTCATGAGACCCCGGGGCCTATACCATGTAGGATCTGAGATAGACACACAAACGGATATGGGCAGCGCATCGATACAGAGGACTAGAAGCAATGGAGACCACAGCGATGTAAACCCACTCCTCTGCTGGATGGTTTTCCCACCTTCTTGGAGGCCTCTCTTGGTTCGAAGGCGATGAGTTGATCTGTTCCCCCATAACGGTGTTAGTTCCTAATTTGGGAGTGTTTACACTAAAGCGTCGTCTTACTTTTTTGATTGAATTATATACTTTGCAGTGACAGTGATTTGATACTACACAATCCTTAAAGGATGTCAGTTGATCATGGGCATTCCCAATTTTACAGTGACCCAGCTTCTCACAACGAGCTACAGACTATGCTCAACAAACTGAGAGTTTACGCGCAACAGATGTCCTTGACAGTAAACAATCAATAATCTGAGGTGATGTTTTTCAACTCCAGGCCTGGAAGGTTTTTGCCTCCCCTTTCTTTAATGGCACACAGCTCCCCTACACAAACACCTTCAAATATCTTGGTTTGGTGTGCGACAGGCAGATCAATCTGAGTATTGCGGCTGAAGCAGTTTTGCGACCATTCATGGCTGGTACTGCCTTTCAGAGTCAAGCAATTCGTCAAGAGCCATGACCTTGCTAACAGATTACACGCTCATATCTGGCTCCGCACACTTCCGCAATTCCCGCTAACATGTATGGGAGTTAGATATGGGCTACTCCCTTCTTACGACAAAGTAGAGAGATAGATAACCCCCTACAGATATGACATTTTGACAGTGCTGAAAAGGATTATTGGAGTCAGAGACACCACTCCTTCCTGGTGCGTTGTGTGAGAGTGTGGCCTGGAGCCCCTGCAATTTAACTGGTTTTGCGCTGCAATGCATGCGCTTGTATAATTCCTTTACCCAATGTAACAGTTCCATGATGAGGAAGGTTCTGCAAGCTGACATGCAGTTGAGATCCAAATTTAATGTAGAAGGGTAGGTTCTTCGAAGTGGCAGGGGGCAATTGAGGGAGACTGGGAGCACCTCAGCAGCACCGCCAGCCACTAGTACAGCCAACAACCCCAGACAGCACCGACCTGGAGACCTCAACAAAACTCGGCGCGACATCCACCTGCCTCGTCGAGATCAAGTACTTTGAGGACACCAGACCTTGAAACCAGCGGCTGAACGTTGCAAAGGAACAGCACAAAGACCTTTGCAACATTCCAAGGAGCCTCCGTTATTCTCCACATCATCCCTTTGAGTGTGGGTTGCACCATCTACAACACTCACTCTGAAGCCTTTCAAGGAACTGGGTCTTGATTCTCAAAAAGTCAAGAAGCCTGCCTCCAAGCTCCACGTGCACTCTGTGAACTTTGCTGCTAAATTTGTCCATACCAGACGTACCCTTTCCAGTACTGTTATCAATTCTCATCAGGAGCCGGTTTCAGGCCAAGCATGCAACCCTCTTGATCCCCATTGATTTTCCTTTCTTTTTCGCGGTGGAGGAGCTTTACGGTATTTACGGTACTTGGTACCAAAGTGGCTCTTTCTCCTTAATTAAAGTGGGGAGTGGTGTCCACTGCCTGTGTAGTTTCTCTTTCCTTTTCTTTTCATGTTTTGCATACACAGCCTAGCAGTCGCACGTTTTGACTGAAGGCTTCATCTGTAAACTCTGTATCATAGTTAGCACTTATCTGTATCAAAGTTAGCACTTATCTGTGTCAAGTATAGAAGAGCATCAACAAAGAACTTGAATACATATTCAAAAGGAATGGGTTTTAAAATGTTGAATCAGGCTTCATTTTTCTTGCTATCGTCATCGCTTCTATTTCTGTTTAGGCTCTGTGTCTGGGTGCTATCCAGGGACGTCTCCTGCTGGTGAAAGTTAGAGCATAGCTCACTCTCAAGAGTTCCTTGCTCCAAGGGTGGAAGGTCGCACAAGGAGCACGGGTAGTCTGCTGTGAATGATAGCGAGGTTGCTGCAACAAGCAGATAGCGAGCAGTTGCTCGAATTAGTGAAATACATTACTGAATGCTGATCTTACTTGTCTTTTACCTGTGTCCCTGGAAACACAAAGGGATACTACACAGGCAGCCAAAACCAACTTAACTAAGGATAAGAAAACCATAATAATACCGAGTACCATAAAGCTCCTATACCAGCAGAGAGGTGAAAAAGTTTTCTATTTTTCATCTTAATATTTCCTAAACTTTATTTGCAAGAACTTTAGACTCTGCGAGATCAGGCAATCAACACAATACTTGTGAGTCTTGAGCATTCTGTTTGCTCCCCTTTCTGCTTAAGCTTTATCCTTGAGAGGCTCTTTAAGGCATTCACATTTGTAGGGTTGGCCACAACCGTAATACAAAATAACGGCGTATCTGGATACGCCATATAACCGTGTCCGTATATGGAAATTCATTCCGTATGACCGTACATCGGTTTTGGCCGACCGTACATATACGCCGTATATGGACCGTATTTGCAGGTGGTGCAGAATTCGTTTCCCAGCAACAGCAAGTCGTTTTTTGCTCTTTTTGGTCAATTTTTGTTTCTCGCGCCTCTTCTTACTCAGCTCTTCCTTTGCTTCCCTTTTCTATTGATGCATGTGTTTTGCATTTACAGTTGATTTTATTGGTGGTTATGGCAGTTAAACTCCCTTTTGCACTGAAAAAGGCCCTTTTTTGGCCTTTTTGGCTTGAAGCAGGCCTAGCTCCCTAGCCCTTCATTTAGGTATAAAAGATTGGATTATGCGTACTCAGCTCTTCAAGAGCTGCAAAATGACCCCCCTATGAATTCATTCTGAGTGAATCCAATTTCCCTCATATACGGTATACCGTCCGTCCGTTTACGATCACTTCGATAACTAATTAGTTATTTTGCACGAAACAAAATTTTTAAATAATTCTCGGGGCCCTCTCCGAACTTAATTCGAAGTGATAAATTAATTATTTATTGTGGTTTTGAGGGTGTATTTCGAAATGAGCTCCAAGCGCGCCAGTGTGAACCCCCTGGCCCTGGTTTTGAAGCCTCAGTCCCCAGCTGAAAGGCTGGCTGCTCAGCAGCGGGACCGTGAGAAGCTGCAGAGGGAGAGGCAGCTCAAGGGGCTGCAAGAGGAAGCAAAAGGCAAAGGCAAGGGGTGAGGCTGTGATGAAGAGGCCTGTGGGCCGTCCGTGCATGCAGCTCCAACAAGCCTCATTCTCTTTCCCCATTTGCGTTTGCCCCATTGCTGCATGTAAACCCCTCCTCCACCTCTCTTTCCCTGCTTCTGAGCACTGTGCAGCACCAGCCACAGCTTCAGCCTCAGCCTCAGCCACAGCCTCAGCTTCAGCCTCAGCCACAGCTTCAGCTTCTTCAACAAACAGCAGTAGCAGTGCACAGGCAGCATTCTCAGGGGGGCTCTCGAACTCAAAATCAATTCACGACAGGGCCCTCCCGAAGTGCCCTCGAACTCAAAAATCAATCCCAGACCCCCTCACGAACTGAAATCGAAAATTGAATTATTTATTTTAAAGTGTGGTCCCGAACTGATCGTGAACGAACGGTATACAGAAAAATACAGCGTATGTACGGTCATATACAGTAATTATACATTATATAGAAATCCCATGTACGGTTTGGGCCAACCCTAACCATGTGCGTGTACAACATTATATCAAAGATTAGAAGCAAGCGTGCTGTAGGAAAGGATGAGCAAGAATTGAAGGCACGTACTGGCGACACTATTCATGCAAGGCAGCGTGCACTCAATGAATGAATATGTGGATGGCTGAGTGATGCCTTTGCTAATAACTGCTCTTGAAGAAAGCCCTCAGCACCAGTAAACGTACAAACAAGTACTCTCAGTGGGCCAGTTGCGTAAAAAAATGAACAGAGGAGAATTCAATGAGTGAACATGAAATTTGGGCAGGCCCTTCTATTGCGAGGCCTAAACTTCCTTAAATCGTTTTTGTACTTAATCATTGCGAGGTGCCCAAAACATCAAATATTTACTTGCAATATTCCAGTATCATTAAGGCAGTAGCCGAAATTGGAGACCCTTGATGCAATTATTGAAAAAGGATTTGATCTTGAGACAAAATAGACCCTGGCCAAAGCATTTGGCCATGCCAGGAGCGCATCACGCATTTTATGAGACGAGTCACATTAGGTAGGTATTTCTGCAATGAGCAGGCATTTGACATCACCGGAATGCGATCATTTCCAGCCACTTGCTCGTGATGACATCTAGCAACTTTGCCTGCTCGAAATGGCAAAATGGCAAATTGTTTGCTCCATTCCATCTGCTTCTTGTTATTGTTAGTCAGGCAGCTGTGCTACACCACACATTCGCTACTAAGAGCTTTTATCTACTGGGGTACCCAAACGCAGCGCCACTAGTCCTCTCAATTGTGTCTTGGAAATTTAACTATGGTCTTACTTGGAGCGCTGTGCCGGGACGCTACTTTACATGATAAGCTTCCCTGCCGAACCCTGCCTTAACAGTCCAGCATTTTGAGCTTGCTCGAACTCTATATTTTTGCGGCCAATATATAAAGCTGTCTGCGGTACTTTGCTAGATTTATTTAGCTTACCTTTAATCGGCTTTGCGGAGGGGTGGTAGCGAGACGACTGACCTAGACGAGCATTGTTTTCCCCGTCGTCTGTCTGGACCTGAATCATAGTTGACACAAGAGTAAAACAAGTATCTTACAATGCGCTACTACCAAGTACGTGCACATTGCGCCTTCCACTGCATATTACACCCCATGTTAATGTTCCAAAGTACAAATTCAGATAATAAGAATAGTCAGTGGGCAGAAAGACACACTCGTATCTTACCTCCAGTAAAGCCCCTTCCCCCTCCAGAGCTCGGTCTGATAAATCACTACCACCTGTGCCACTCCTACTGCTTGCATCGGCCCTGTCACCATAGCTGTCACCTGCCACAGCTGATTCGTTGCAGTAGCCTTGATCTGTGTCGGGAAGGAAATTGTCCACCCCATCACTTATGTCATCCCTTGAGTTGCCGCTCGCCCAGCTGCTGCTGCTGCTGTCTTCTCTTCCATTTTCCTCGTTGCTCTGTAGGCGGCCACAAGAAAAAATTCGATCAGCTTTCACAGGCATCTGGCAAATTCTCTTAACAAATAAGAAAAAACGTATGCCACCAATCGTATTCAAAAAAGAACATTCGCATTTCTCAATTGGCTTTGTATATGTAAAGTGACTTATTTGGAGGAGTTATATGGATCAGTTTGTGCATGTGTTTAATGTGCCGTACAAACAACAGAGGCACGTGTGTCGCACAAGCTCAGCTGTACTAGGGAGGCCTCCCTAGTAAAACCTGATCCTGCAAGTAGATCACTAAATACCTGCATACCTCATACAGATACTTTATGCACACACGCAGAAGAATAAGGGCAATCTATACATACAGAAAGATAGAACCTCACACCATCAAGCATGCCACACACACCTGCGGGTTTGACATGGCTGCAAAGGCATCACGAAGCACAGGATCTGCTGAGAGGCGGCCCCGGTCAGTTTCGAGGTCAACGTAGCGACAACCAGGGTTGATTGCCTACGGATACAAACACACGCAAGTACATGCATGAGTTCAGCAGGGGGCACTTGCTAAGAACCTAGTTTAAGGTCTTAGGGCAAATTATGGCTGCTACCCCAAAATTTAAGATGAGCTTAAGATGATGTTACCTGAATCTCTGACTCAATGCGGTCCACCTGTGATTGGTCAAAAGCAGTGTGAATAGCGACTTTTTGAGCAAGGTCAACGATAATGGAGGTTATGGCATAGCACAACTCATGAAAGCACGTCAATCTTTTAACACACTCACACACACTCATATCCCTTCAAAATACACACCTCAGCACCAACTGCGTTTATGATGTCACGGCCATAGCTTTTGAAGACACCATCCTGCACGATTCAAGATACCAAGTCCACCTCTGTGTCTATATTGTTCACACGTATTGCATGTAAATGTGTGCAGGTTTTATTGCTACGCAATGTTAATGTTGTAGGTCCCACCTGTTCTTCAAAACAAGCAGTCCACAACCTTGAAGCTTTCAAAAGCTTGAATGCAGATATGAGTCACACGGCGTATTGTATATAACGCATATTACCGTGCATTCATGATCACTTCTTGAGACCAAATTAAAAAATTTCCGATTTCAGTTTGGAGAAAGACAGAAAATCACTAAAAAATTTAAGGGGCACCGATGTGTTTGTACCCCTGAGTGCCCAACAAATACTTAAAAATATCATAAAATTCTTAAATTGCAGTTCGGAGAGGGCTCCGAGATGTATTTAGATAATTCCATTTTTTGCCAAACAATGATTTGATATCCGAAAAGTTGGCGGATGCACGGTATATCGTATTGAACAAATTGGGCTGTATTATTTGAATGCAAATTTGGCCGATATCTGTAGAGGTGGACAACTCCCCCCAAAATGGGCATGTTTTTCCCCGCGTATGGGCCCCCATATTAGGTAGCTTCAAACTAGGCATCAAAATGTTCTTTCCAGAGCACTTTTGCTTAAGGCTGCCGAATTTGGGGGCATATACCTGGTAGGCCGCGGCGTGCACCCCACTTTTTACCACAAATTCTTCATACCAGATCACCCACTGCACCATCTGGAACTTTTTTAATGGTATAGAATCCTTATTAGAAAAAAAATCATTGCAGCAAAAATGAAAGAAATCGGCCAAGTGGTTGTTGTTTTATGAGGATTTGAGCCATTTCCCCAGAGGGGGCTAACGGAGGAAATGCCTGAAAATGCTCATTTTTGCATTCAGAAGGCAGCCACTCACAGCCACTTCATCCGATCAACGCCGTTTTAGTACCAAAGTGTAGCTGGCATTGAGAGCTACCCGATCATGTGCCCAGATTTATGTGGGTCGCTTTGCGTGTCCCTGCCATTTCCCCATGGAAATCACCACATTAGGGCTTAAATGCATCATGTGTGCTTAATCCAGTCTACCTATCTCAGCACGCAAAGCGACCCACATAAAACTGCGCACATGCTCGGGTAGCTCTTCAATGCCAGCTACACTTTAATATTAAAATAGTTTCAATTGGATGAAGTGGCTGTGAGTGGCTGCCTTTTGAATGCAAAAATGCACATTTTCAGGCATTTCCTCAGTTGAACACCTCTGCAATTTTTGCCGATTTTTGCCTTATTAGGCAACTTTCCGCCCAAAAACGGCCTCCTAGCGAGCTTCGAAAGCTGCTTTGTATCATAATAATAGGGTTGGCCACAACCGTACATACGAAAATACAGCGTATCTGGATACGCCTTATAACCGTATTCGTATATGGAAATTCCCGACCGTATCCGTATGACCGGACATCGGTTTTGGCTGACCGTATATATTTGTATTCATACCACACAAAATTATGCCATTTGGTGGAGTGGGTGATCTGCTGTGAAGATTTTGTGGTGAAAAGTGGGGTTCACGCCGCGGACGATAGGGCATGTGGCCGCAATTTGCAGCTTTCAAGCTCAAGTGCAATTTGAACATCAGATCAACGGCTACATCTGGATTCTATTATCAAAAACTGCAAAGTGGGGCCACCATGCTCAATCCACATTTTAAAAAACCCCTTCTTTTTGGCTCAGTCAGCCCCCCCCTCTGGTATTTTGTATTACATGCGTATTTTAACGTACTGAACGTCTCAAACGACCGTATGACACACCCCTATTTAGATGACAACGGCCGCATCATTGTGCTTTTCCCTCGGTGAACCTGCCCAAAAAGTTGTTGATGTGCTTCTGCTTTGCTATAACTTGCTCACCAGAAGAGCAGGGGGGCTTTGTGGGGCAAGAGCGAGGCGAAGAGCTGCTTCAATACGTCCTCGGCCACATCGCTCCAAGTAACGTTCCACCAGCTGCAAGCAAAGAAAGAAAGAGGGCGAGAGAGAAATTTGCAGGGACTGTTACATGCACCGGTGACATGGGAGTTTAGAGGGCATGGTTAAAAAGGCTGTAGTAGCCAAATAAATGGGAGGACGATAATAGTTTCTGGAAGGTTTGATCAGAAAGTGAAGCTTCAGGAGCTACATAGGCACAAGAGCCGAGTTTCCATGCCTCGAATGACATCTTTAGCCAGACAGGCATTGGAATGTTGTCAAGGGCCATACATGTATATGTAGTACATAAAACACTGCCGACATGCCTTTTGCACTGAAGGTGATCAATTCCACTTTCCTACCCAAGTACATCTACACCAGTTCCACTTTCCTACCTAAGTACATCTACACCAGTTCCACTTTCCTGCCTTAGTACATCTACACCAGTTCCACTTACCTACCTTAGTACATCTATACCAGTTCCACTTTCCTATCTTAGTACATCTACACCTACTTCCCAAATACAAGTATCTAAAGGCACATACTTTGTCTCCGTTCCAGGCCACCTCCGCTTTGAAGCGAAAGATTCCAGGACCAATCTCCTCGGTCTTGGTATCAGTCACAAAGGCAACCACAGGGTCTCTTCGCAGGTGCTGCAGAATGACATTGGTATCCGCATGGCTCATGGACCTTCCCAGCAGCAGGTCACGATTTTTCTGCGTAAACGAGCAGTCATACACGTGGATGGCTGAACAGAGTCAGCAGCGCCAAAAATGAAGAGTCCCTCCACCCCAGATAATACCACAACTGCAGTATTCACAAGCGATACTTGAAAACACATCAAGAGCATATGGGTGTCGCGTGCAAAATGCACGAGATCTTTTTCTCAATTCTAATTCCTTACTAGAAGCCGCAGCTGCAGCTGCTGTTCGGCATTGGTAAATTACCAGCTTGAGCCACTGAACCCCAGGGGAGCTCTGCCATCAAAGGCAAGCCATTATGCTAACCTCGCTGAAGTTAGCCATTCTGCAGCCAATTTGGAGCAGCAGTAGTATTGTTTAGCTCCAGTGCTCAGGGTTTACCTGAACCAGGAACATAGCGATGATACCCAGCAGTCCCCCCACGGCAATTGAGCCAACCGCGTCCCACATGGCATTACCAGTGTAGTGGGTCAAGGCTGTGCATACCCCTGCAATTGTGCGTGGTGGACGTCAAGGCAGGACACGAGGCACACAAGCAGGAAGAGTGACATACACCTGGTCAGAGATGGCAATTGCGACAAACTATGCAGAAAGGATTCTGGCAAACTTAATACAGGACAAGTGCACTAAAGACGCTCAAATTACGAAAGATGTCGATTTACCCCTAAGGGCGTTTAATGCCCGGGAAGTGACTTGCCTGCTATGGCAAGACCAGCTACAGCCCCTCCATCTTCCTGGACAAAAAAGCCATTGTAAATGGACGCATTGCAAGTTGGGCCATTGCAAATATAGCACCTGAAGTGTTGTTTACCTTGTATAGTGACTAGTAAAAAGACGTGAGAAAAGCTGGAAAGAGACAAACGCTGACGCGCCTTGACAACCTCAATAACCTCAACAAGTACATCTTACCAGCATAACGGCCACAGTGGTAGGGTCCAGACCAGATTTAATATACTGCAGGGAAAGAAAGCAGCACTGTTGCTTTGCCATTGTTTTCTGGGTGCTGTACCATCGAGGCACTGCAAAAAGACGAGGCAGCATGCACAGCGCTCGCTGGGGATGGCTACAAACAAATCCAGTCATCGGTAAGATTATATCACAAAGATACAGACAAACGCAGACATGTGCATGCGTAGAAGCATGACGGCCCACTCATAACACCAAGAGGCGGTGCCCCAAAAAGACCCTGACCCACAAATACACACACGCATGCACCTGCACAAAAGACATGCGCTGTGCGGCTGCACCCGCTAGGACGTAGCGCGATGCCACTAGGAGGGAGTAGCCCTCAAGCAGCGCACTCAGGGCGAGCACTGTGCACAGCAAGAACGAGGAATTTGCAAGTCAGTACCTCAGGTGGGTGACACTACACAGAGCAGCACAGACGTTGTCAAGTGCCTCTCTTAGCGTGCTGAACAGGCTGCCTAGGGTAGCAAGGATAGAGAACAAGCCGCTTGGTCACACCCTCCATGTCACCTTTATCGAACACAAGGTAGCTGAACGCCAACGATGGTCACAAATAGGACCATGCTAAGGTTCGTTTTGCTTTTGTGGAAGCGAGCAACTTGGGGAAAAAAGCAAGCGCATGCACACGTTCCAATCAGACATTGAGCCCTGTCACCACAGGACGTCTAACCTGCCTGCATAGCTCCACATTTCTCCGCCCAGGACCCTGACTTCAAAGAGGGTATGCAGCCCATGGATAACACTGGCACCGGCTCCAAGAAAGAAGATGCCCACCTATGCATCAATGTGTATATACTTGAGTGCGCGCACATGTGCAAGCATGCGCGATACTTTCAGCACTCATGAAATTACAGACATGCGTGGCCTGGGCTATTCGGTGGTAGTTATTGGGCTTAGTAACTCATGCACAAAATGATACACTGTCTTAACGCTGTGTTGCACTCAAAGCGAAAAGTGGTTCATGGCCAATTGGCTCGTTTATGCTACCAGGCAGGAGCACCATGGCTACACAGCTGCTTATCTGCTTGCTGCGCCTATTTAAACAACCAGTTCACGCACAGCTGAGATAAGGCTCCACACAAAGCGATCACGCATGTATCCATAGGGGTGCTGAGGGGTCGGCGCTCGCTTGGCCTTCATCACGCCCACGCGCAGGAGGATCTGCAGCGAAGATGAGCATGAGAGGGTAAGCGCTGTCGGAACCCTTCTTCTTGCTGTCACTGGGAGCTACCGTCAAGAGCCAAATCGTTATGCATGGTCACTAAGAATTTACGTTTTCCCAAACACCCATAGCCATAGAAATGCCTGATGCCTTGCTCATGCCACCCTAACACAGATGCTCCAGGTGCTGGTCTTGATGCGTCACAATTGCTGGTAAAATTACCTGGTTGAGAGTGTCAGCTACAGAGTGAAGGGCCTCAGCTAGCATGGCGCTGCAAAAACACAGTGTGGTGTGAGTGTGAGAGAGTAATTTAAACCTCATGAGGTACAAGAGGCGACAGAAGAGGAAACGTGAATGAATGGAGTGAGGCCTTACTTACTAGCTCGCAACCCACAAGGTATGACCATGTGCATCCAATGAACTGACACAATGTAACTGCAAGGCATATATGTAGGGTTGGCCCAAACCGTACATAAGGTTCCCATGTACTGTACATACATGGTCAACCCCATGCACCCCCCCCCCCTCCCCGGGCAAATAGGCCAATACCCCTGAATTGGGCATATCTCCCCAACCACTCCACCGTTTTGGGAGCTGAGAGTTGTGTTGGAAAGCTTTTTTTCTGCAAAGTAAGCAGGCGGAAAGACCCAGGGGGTTTTGCACGGGGACGACCACATAGGGTTCTCCAGAACCGTACATAAACACCATATTTGACCGTATATTTGGTGATTTCCCTGCAATTAAAATCGTTTATGCACCGTATATATATGATTCTGGCCAACCCTATATATACACACACCGTATTTGACCGTATATACGCCATATTTCTGTATACACTGTATACAGAGAAATTTGAAGTGACTCAGAATATAATTAAACGGGGTTATTCTACAGCTTCCAGAGGTGAGCACACACGATACGAGCTTTCATACCCAAAAATGAAAGGTTGGGGAATTACGGTAAACTTTAAGACCCCAAAATGGCTTTTTCAGTGCAGAAAGAGGTTCGATCACCATACCCACAAGTATAACTAATGATATACCGTAGGTTCACGATCACTTCGGGACTGTACATTTTAAAAATTAATTAAATTTTCGATTTCTGTTCGTGAGGGGGTCTGGTGATTAATTTTCGAGTTTGAACCCAGTTCGGGCAGGCTCTGTCGGGAATTAAAATGTGATTTCGAGACCCCACTGTTAGCTGATGCTGATGCTGATGCTGCTACTGTGCAGGCTGCCCATTGGCTGCATGGGAAGAACCACAGCTTGCGTGTGTGCTTTCCTCAATCAGAGAAGCAACCCTCTCTTACTCACTTGCCATCCTCACTAGCTCTGTGATGCCCCAAAGGAAGGGCCTGAAGGGCCTTTGAGAGGAGGAGGCTTGTTTATGGAGCAGCATGCATCCAAGCGCCCCACGGGCCTCTTCACAGCTGCGCCCCTTGCCTTTGCCTATGCCTCTGCCAGCTCCCTGAGCTGCCTCTCCCTCTGCAGCTTCTCATGGTCCCTCTGCTGAACAGCCAGCCTCTCAGCTGGGGACAGGGGCTCCAAAAACGGGTCAGGGGTTCACAACCAGGGCACGCTGGGAGCTCACTCTCAAAAGCATCCTCAAAACCATTTAAAATAATTAATTTATCACTTCAAATTTAGTTCGGGGAGGGCCCCTAGAATTATTAAAAATTTTCGTTTTTTGCCAAATAATCATTTAATTTCCGAAGTGATCGTGGACCTACGGTAATGCAAATACATGCATCTATAGAAAAGGGACAGCTTGGTAAGAAGAGGCACGGAAATTGTTTTTGACTGAAAGAGAGCAAAAGGGACAGTTGCTGGGAATTGAACCCGGCCGTATTTCACCAGAAATACGGGCTGCTTAATAAAAATACAGTTGGCCAAAAACCACATAAAGCCATACAGGTATGGATACGGTCGGGGATTTCAAGAAACGTTACCGGTTACACGGCTTTTCGTATGTACAATTTGGGCCAATATGTATAAAAAAGTAGATTTGGACAGGCATTATTTTCCTGCTTGTTGTTTTCCTATTTCTTAAAGACGCGTATAGGAAGTACAATGGTACCAAAATAACTTGGGGAGGCCCGGAACAGCCTGTGAATGTTACAGGGTCTCTCAGAACTGCTTTCAAATTTCTCTGGGGTGTTACAAGACTTCCCGGGCTGGGGGTGCCAGCCAAGCGCTTGTTATATCTTCTGAGGCGTTGAAGGAAGCTGATGAGGCAGAAGGGTACAATCTTCAAGCAAACCCAGTTACACTGATCGACCTTTTCAGGAACAAACCCTCAGCAAAATATCATTACGCAACGCGATTCACACTTGTGAAAAGCAACATGTGCTCCTTTGCAGCACCCTCTCTTGAAAATAAAACTCATTTCATAGCAAAAACTCTCATGCAAGCCCGACCAGAAATACCCGCGTAGCATTTCTTTGAGATGCCTTGCACACCAGCCAGCCAAGCAAAGACACAGGTTTCATGCCAGCCACATTTTCTTTCACAAGCCAAGTCAACCATGATTAACAAAGAGGAGGATGCCTTGCGTTGCAACATTAATGTGCTTACTCACTGCTTTTCACACAATGCAAAATACTCCCTACACCTTTCAACAATGCGGTAGCCCTTTTCACTGCTGTTGTGTGGTGAACATTACTTTATGGTCCCACAACACATTTGCAATTTGTACTAGAGAACCTGGTGGCCATCACCCTGCCCCAAACACTAAGACCTTACAGTGCTCACAGCAAAGGCCCTAATTGGCATGACCTTTCTCATTAATCTTGCCTGTCAAGGACAGCTACTTGTAGGTTTCAAGCCAGGATTCCTTGCTCGGTGTGCTTGCAATGTTGAGGCCCAATCAGGGCCAGGCAAGCAGTCGAGTAGTAGAGAAATCACAGGCTTCGTAGGAGGTCTGGTCAAGGGGGAAGCCTCTGCTGGGGTGGTTGACCTCTTGCCCTCCCTGCTGCTGGCTGACTTTTCTTACAGCAATTCTCAGTGTCATTTCAAAATTATATTTCAAATCAGGGATGGGTCATACGGACTTTTGAGACGTCCCATACGGTATAATACGCCATTAATACGCAATAGGCGTATAATACAAAAACGTATTGATGCTATTTTGGGGGGTACTCTGGGCTTGCACCAACCACCCTCCAACCACCACGAATTGTCCCCCCAGCCTCCTGAACATTATAATGCCTCCTGGTAAAGACCCTGAGTGGCATAGTATTGTTGTTGTGGGACAGAAGGGGCAGATTTACGAGATGCCAGATGCCAGACGCCAGAATTTCGAGATTTCAGCAGCGGTGCCCCCCGCATCCGCGAGCACTTCATGAGGCAGAATCCCAGCGTAGGTGTAGCAGCATGCAAAGCTGACCCGGCAGGAATCCTCAGGGCG